>OFIS01000010.1_pt1 | contig 303714 bp, 297 predicted proteins | sample 1775071 | NCBI WGS metagenome assembly OFIS01 (sample SAMN08195774, study PRJEB24354) | sludge metagenome | isolation source: sludge from phenol fed wastewater aerobic bioreactor C | place: India: Nagpur | collected 2016-09-17
CGGGCGGCGACGGGGCTCCGCCCGCCGGCAATAAGACCGGCTGCAAGGAGCTTGCTGATGGTGAGCGCTACCCGTTCCCCGGTTGGGAGCGGATCAGCCGCCAGAAGCGCGGCCCGCCACTGTGAAGACACCGCGATGGAGCGCCGCGGGGCGCAGGCCTTCTCCGATCGCAAGGAGGGGCCGGCGCCGCAAGGCGCATCGTTTGGGCGCTTCGCGGCGCTCCATTCCCTCGGCATGTTGTCGAGGAAGGAAATGGAAGGCAGGCCGCCCCGGGCCTTTAAAGAACAGGGGCGACCAATCACGCCCGTTGTTTGACAGCTGAATCTCACCCGTCATTCCGCGGCGCGGCCGCAAAGGCCGCGAGCCCGGAATCCATACTCCGCAGCGCAGGGGATATGAATTCCGGGTTCGCTCACTTCGTTCGCGCCCCGGAATGACGGGAAATGACGTCCAGCGTCGCCACGAACGAGATGTGGACGACGGCGCGATTGGAACCCACGCCCGGCTCATCCGTTTTAGGTTCCGTCCTCCTGTACCGTCAAAGGATTCTCCCCATGGTCATCGGCATCGCCCATCTTCAGCCCATTGTCGCGCTTCTGGCCGGCATTCTCATCCTGCTCGTGCCGCGGCTGCTGAACTACATCGTCGCCGCCTATCTGATCGTCATCGGCCTCATCGGCCTCGGCGTGTTCCGCTAGGTCGAAAGACCTGCCTGGTACCGGAACTTTGCGGGCTTGCACTGCAGCATGTGGCGTGATTTGACGGCCCCGGGTTCCATCCTTTTACCCCGATCCAGGACCAGACCTCCGAGATGGCGAAACGCAAGGCTCCGCGCGCCGGCGCGAAATCCACTAAATCCGCCCCCAAAAAGGCTGCGGCCAAAAAAGCCGCAGTGAAGAAACCCGTGGCCAAGAGGGCTGTGACCAAGAAGGTCGCGGCCAAGGGCAAGCCGGCGCTCGCGCCGGCCAAAGGCAAGCCGGCGCTCGCGCCGGCCAAAGGGAAGTGGGTCTACGCCTTCGGCGGCGGCAAGGCCGAGGGCAGGTCGGAGATGAAGAATCTCCTCGGCGGCAAGGGCGCCAACCTCGCCGAAATGGCCAATCTCGGCCTGCCGGTCCCCCCGGGCTTCACCATCACCACCGAGGTCTGCGTTTACTATTACGCCAACGGCGAAAAATATCCGGCGGCGCTGAAGGACCAGGTCGAGAAGGCGCTCACGCAAGTCGGCCGGATCACCGGCAAGGTGTTCGGCGATCGCGCCAATCCGCTGCTCGTCTCGGTGCGCTCGGGCGCCCGCGCCTCGATGCCGGGCATGATGGACACCGTGCTCAATCTCGGCCTCAACGATCTGACCGTCGAGGCGCTCGCCGCGAAGTCCGGCGACCGCCGCTTCGCCTTCGACAGCTACCGCCGCTTCATCACCATGTATTCCGATGTCGTGCTCGGCGTCGGCCATGAGCATTTCGAGGAGATCCTCGACATGCACAAGGAGAAGCAGGGCTACTCCCTCGACACCGATCTGACCGCCGACGACTGGGCGCAGCTCGTCGAGCGCTACAAGGCGCGCGTCAAGCAGGAGCTCGGCCGCGACTTCCCGCAGGATCCGCACGAGCAGCTCTGGGGCGCCATCGGCGCCGTGTTCGGCTCGTGGATGAACCAGCGCGCCAAGACCTATCGCCGCCTGCATTCGATTCCGGAAAGCTGGGGCACCGCGGTCAACGTGCAGGCCATGGTGTTCGGCAACATGGGCGACACCTCCGCCACCGGCGTTGCCTTCACGCGCAATCCATCGACCGGCGAGAAGAAGCTGTACGGCGAATTCCTCGTCAACGCGCAGGGCGAGGATGTCGTCGCCGGCATCCGCACGCCGCAGGAGATTTCCGAGGACGCGCGCAAGGAAGCCGGCTCCGACAAGCCGTCGATGGAGGCGGTGCTGCCCGACGCCTACAAGGAGCTGACGCGCATCTACAACAAGCTCGAGAAGCATTACCGCGACATGCAGGACCTCGAGTTCACGGTCGAGCAGGGCAAGCTTTGGATGCTGCAGACCCGCTCGGGCAAGCGCACGGCCAAGGCCTCGCTGCGCATCGCAGTCGAGCTCGCCAATGAAGGCCTGATCTCGAAGAACGAGGCGGTGCTGCGCGTCGATCCCTTGTCGCTCGACCAGTTGCTGCATCCGACGCTCGATCCGAAGGCGGAGCGTCATGTGCTGGCCACCGGCCTGCCGGCCTCGCCCGGCGCGGCGTCCGGTGAGATCGTGTTCTCGTCGGATGAAGCGGCGCAGCTCAAGGCCGACGGCCGCAAGGTTGTCCTCGTGCGCGTCGAGACCTCGCCGGAAGACATTCACGGCATGCACGCCGCCGAAGGCATCCTCACGACGCGCGGCGGCATGACCTCGCACGCCGCCGTGGTGGCGCGCGGCATGGGCAAGCCCTGCGTTTCCGGCGCCGGCCAGATCCGCGTCGATTACAACGCCGGCACCATGACCGCCGGCGGCAAGACCTTCAAGAAGGGCGATGACATCACCATCGACGGCTCCACCGGCCAGGTGCTGGAAGGCAAGGTGTCGATGATCGAGCCGCAATTGTCCGGCGAGTTCTCGACGTTGATCGGCTGGGCCGACAAGGTGCGCAAGCTTGGCGTCCGCGCCAATGCCGACACGCCGACCGACGCCAAGGCGGCGATCCGTTTCGGTGCCGAAGGCATCGGCCTGTGCCGTACCGAGCATATGTTCTTCGACGAGGAACGCATCCAGGCGGTGCGCGAGATGATCCTCGCCGACGAGGAGAAGGCGCGCCGCGCCGCGCTCGCCAGATTGCTGCCGATGCAGCGCGGCGACTTCGCCGAGCTGTTCGAGATCATGGATGGCCGTCCGGTGACGATCCGTCTGCTCGATCCGCCGCTGCACGAGTTCCTGCCGCATGGCGAGGAGGAAATTGCCGAGGTCGCCGCCGCGATGGGCGTCGATGCGCGGAAGATCGCCGATCGCGCCCGCGAGCTCGCCGAGTTCAATCCGATGCTCGGCTTCCGCGGGTGCCGCATTGCCATCGCCTATCCGGAAATCGCCGAGATGCAGGCGCGTGCCATCTTCGAGGCCGCCGCCGACGTCACCAAGCGCACCGGCAAGAAGGTCGTGCCGGAAGTCATGGTGCCGCTGATCGCGACCAAGGCCGAGCTCGATCTCGTCAAGGCGCGCATCGATGCCATGGCCGATGCCGTGCAGAAGGAAACCGGCGCGAAACTGACTTACGATGTCGGCACCATGATCGAATTGCCGCGCGCCTCGCTGATGGCCGGCGAGATCGCGGAGTCGGCCGAGTTCTTCTCGTTCGGCACCAACGATCTGACGCAGACTACGTTCGGCATTTCGCGCGACGACGCCGCGAGCTTCCTCGGCATCTACACCGCGCGCGGCATCCTGCCGGCCGATCCGTTCGTATCGATCGATCAGCAGGGCGTCGGCGAACTCGTCAGGATAGGCGTCGAGCGCGGCCGCAAGGTGCGCCCGAAGCTCAAGGTCGGCATCTGCGGCGAACATGGCGGCGATCCGTCGTCGGTCGCGTTCTGCCACGAGGCCAAGCTCGACTACGTGTCGTGCTCGCCGTTCCGTGTGCCGATCGCACGCCTCGCCGCGGCGCAGGCCGCGCTGGGCAAGACGGCGGCAAGCCAGGCCTGACGCCAGACAGCAACAAGCCGGGGGGCGCGAAGTCATGAGGCTGGATTGGATTTTCTACGGCTTCGCGCTCGTCATCGGCGCCGCGGCCGGCGCGCTGTATATCTACGTGCCGGGCAGCCGCGGTTTCGCCGTGTCTCCGTATTTCTGGATCCTGGTCGCGATCGCGATCTTCGAAACCGGCGTGATGTCTGTCCGCGGTTTCGAATACGGTCCGCCGCTCACCATGACGCAGCGCATCTGCGGCTTCGCGCTGGCGGTCGGTTTGTTCCTGGTCCTGCGCACCGGCGCCGGGCTGGAGTAGCGGCTAGACCGCGACTTTCTTGAGGAAGTCCTCGACCTCGAGCCGCAGATTGCCGACCGCGGTTTCGACATTCTGCGAGGTGGCGCGCACGACCTCGGCCGACGCGCGGGTCTCGTCCGCCGCGGCGACGACTTCGCCGGTCACCTCGACGACATGGCCGGAGCCCTGCGCCGCGCCGGCGACGTTCTGCGAAATCTCCGCCGTCGCGGCGCTCTGCTGCTCGACGGCGCCGGCCACCGCCGCGGTGTAGCGGTTGATCTCGTTCATGCGCTCGGAAATCCTGCGGATCGCCTCGATCGCCCCGCCGGTGGAGTCCTGGACGGCGAGGATGTGGCCGGCGATTTCCTCCGTCGCCTTCGCGGTTTGCACCGCCAGCGATTTGACCTCCGAGGCGACGACGGCAAAGCCGCGGCCGGCCTCCCCGGCGCGCGCGGCTTCGATGGTGGCGTTGAGCGCCAGAAGATTGGTCTGCCCCGCAATGTCGCCGATCAGCTTGACCACATCGCCGATCTTCTGCGCGCCGTCGGCGAGTTGGCCGATCTCGGTGTCGGTGGCGCTGGCTTCGTCGGTCGCCAGTTTCACGACGTTGCTGGTGTGGCTGAGCTGCCGGTTGATCTCGGCGATCGATTGCGACAGTTCCTCGGCGGCGATCGCCGCGGTTTCGACATTGGCGCTGGCCTCGTTGAAGGCCCGCGCGGCGCTGTCGGCGCATTGCGAGGTCTTGGCGGAAGCTTCGAACAGCGCGTCGGCCGAGCTGCGCATCGCGGCGGCGCCGCCGCCCACGCGCAGCAGCAGCGCTTCAGCCGCCGGACGAAAGGCGGCGATGGCGCCGTCGATGAGGGCGCGGCGCTTTTCGGTGTCGCGGCTGGCGGCGCGCTCCAGTTCGGCCTGGCGCTGCTCGGTGACGTCTTCGTGTGTCGAAACCCAGCCGCCGGCGGCCAGCGCTTCGTTGCGGGCGAGCACGATGCGGCCGTCACTGGCCTGTACATAGGCGCCCGCATCCTTGGTGCCCTGGTCCTTGGCGTCGCGCACCCGCGCCAGAATGTCGGCGCAATAGGCGTCGATGTCGCCCTTGAACAGGCCCGTTTTCTGCCGTTCGACCATCAGGTCGCGCAGCGACAGGCCGGGTTTCACGGTCTCGGGCAGCCGGTACATCTCAAGGTAGCGGCGGTTGCTGATGACGACGCGGCCGCGGCTGTCGAACATGCACAGCCCCTGCGACATGTTATCGAGGCCGATCGACAAGTGCCGGTGTCGCGCGCGCTGGCGCCGGTAGACGACGGCGGCAAGGATCAGCAGAGCGATGCTGATCTTGGCAAAGACCGCCTGGCCGCCGAAGGTCGTCACGAGCGAGAGGAGGTCCATGAGGCCCCGCGATGATGCGCACGGTACCTGATTATGAGGAGCGCGGATTTCAATTCGGTTAATAGAATCTTTCAGAGCCGCGGATACGTGCGCGGCGTTAACGCGCGGGCAAGGTTAACCGGACAATAACGAAACCGTCGCATTGTCTCATTCACGGGTGACTAATGTGATTGAGGACGTTGCGTGGCGTCGCGTAGGCTCAACAACGGAACGCGCCGGCGTTATGGCGCTTGGAGAAGGGTCCGGCTCCTCGGCTGCGCCGTTGCAGCCATGGCCGTTCTGCCGACGTCCATCGGTTACCAGGATCTGGCCTCGCTGCTGACGCGGCAGCCGGGTGTCGCCGAGCGCGCGCGCGAGCATCTGATTGCTTCGCCATTCGGCACCATTCATGCGGCGATGTTCTCAATGCCGCGGCCGGTCGGAACCGCGATTCCGCAGCCGCTGGCCTACACGCTCGCCAGCCTCGATCCGAACGACGTGACGCGCGACATCGCGGCGGAACCCTGGCGCGACCCGAACGCGCCGTTCCGGTTCCCGAGCGTGAATCGCGCCAGCAAACGCGACTCGCTGTGGTCGCGCGCGCGCGCGCCGATGCCGCCCATGCCGGCGCTGGCCGCGATCGAATCCGACGGCAAGCCGCCGATCGATCTCAAACGCAAGGACGACGGTCCGCAGCTTGAACTTTATTCCAGCGACGACGTGTTCTTCGGCGGTCAATTGATGGCCGGCGAGAAGAAACGGTTGTCGCCCTGGGCGCCGGGCAGCGCGCCGGTGGTGGTGGCTTCCGGCGATCCCGATGTGAAAATGTCGGCGCTCTCGCCGCCGAACAGCGACATCAAGGTCGATGAAGGCACCAGCGTCGCGTCCAAGGGTGTCGTCACCGGCCCGGATCAGCGGCCGCGATCTCCGGCGGAACGGCTGTCATTGTCCGGTGTGAAGCGCACGCAGGCGGAAAAGTGCCTCGCCACCGCGATCTATTTCGAGGCCCGCGATGAACCCGTGACGGCGCAGATCGGGGTCGCCCAGGTCGTCCTCAACCGCGTGTTCTCGCCGTATTATCCGAACGACGTCTGCGGCGTGGTCTATCAGAACAAGCACCGTCACCTGGCCTGTCAGTTCACCTTCGCCTGCGACGGCAAGTCGAAGGCGATCAAGGAGCCGGAGCCTTACGACCGCGCCATGCGCATTGCCCGGGATTCGCTCGACGGCAAGCTGTGGATGCCGGACGTGGACAAGTCGACGCATTATCACGACGACTGGGCGCGGCCGAACTGGGTTCCGGAAATGCGGAAGATGGACAAACTGGGCGGTCTTATTTTCTACCGTCCGCGCAACTGGGGCGACGGCGCCGCGCAGCCAAGCTGGGGCGATCCGAAGTTCACCCTTCAGGAAGCCCGCAACCTGACCAGGATTTACGGTAACGCCGGCCGCTAGCCGGCCGGCGCGGGCAGGGCGGCGGCAAAATCCCCAAGGATTTCCGTGGAGCCATGCGCGCCGCAAATGGCTTTGATCAGTTCTTTTCGCTAGGGACGGCGCAGGCATGTAATTATGGTCCGGCTCTCGGCTGGCGGCGATGGGCCGCAGGCCCCTGACGTTTGCCGGAGCGACCCGAATGTCCACCCAGAGCGCCAGCGCGACGCCGTCGATTGGCTGGCGGACGCCCGCCGTCATCATCGTCTGCGGCTGTATCATCGCCTTGCTCGGCTTCGGCCCGCGTTCGTCGCTCGGTTTCTTCCTCACGCCGATGTCGCAGCTTCACAACTGGGGCCGCGATGTCTTCGCCTTCGCCCTGGCGGTGCAAAATCTGCTGTGGGGTGTCGGTCAGCCCTTTGCCGGCGCCATGGCCGATCGTTACGGCGCGCCGCGCGTGCTGATCGCCGGTTCTGTGCTCTATGCCGCCGGCCTGTTCCTGATGGCTCATTCGACGACGCCGACCACGCTCACCCTGTCGGCCGGTGTGCTGATCGGCTTCGGCCTGTCGGGTTGTTCCTTCACCATCGTCGTTGGCGCCTTCGGCAAGCTGTTGCCCGAGCAGTGGCGCTCGACCGCCTTCGGCCTTGGCACCGCGGCCGGCTCGTTCGGACAGTTCCTGTTTTCGCCGCTCGCCGTGGCGCTGATCGGGCCGGACAAGCAGGGCTGGATGATGGCGTTGACGGTGTTCGCCGCGTTGATGCTGGTGATCTTGCCGTTGTCGATCGTGCTGGCGACGCCGCGCAAGGCCGCCGCCGCCGGCGCGGCCGCACCGGCACAATCCTACCGGCAGGCGCTGACCGAAGCCTTCGGTCACCGCAGCTACATCCTGCTGGTGCTCGGATTCTTCACCTGCGGCTTCCAGCTTGCTTTCACCACGGTGCATCTGCCGGCCTATTTGAACGATCGCGGCATTTCGGCCGAGGTCGGCGGTTACACGATGGCGGCCATCGGCCTGTTCAACATCATCGGCTCGATCACGTCCGGCTATCTCGGCTCCCGGGTGCCCAAGCGTTTCATCCTGTCGGCGATCTATTTCGGCCGCGCCGTTTCCATCGCCGCCTTCGTTCTGCTGCCGATTACGCCGGTGACGACGCTGATCTTCGGCGCGACCCAGGGACTGCTCTGGCTCTCCACGGTGCCGCCGACCTCGGCGCTGGTGGCGGTGATGTTCGGTACGCGCTGGCTTGCCATGCTGTTCGGCATCGTCTTCTTCAGCCACCAGGTCGGCGGCTTCCTCGGCGTGCTGCTCGGCGGTCTCGCCTTCGAGTATTTCCAGAGCTACAACCCGGTGTGGTGGCTCAGCGTGTTCTTCGGCGTGGCCTCGGCCATCATCAATCTGCCGATCGTGGAAAAGCCGGTGGCGCGGCCGCTGATCCCCGCGGCGGCGTAGGGCCGGGCGCGCAAAACAGTTGCGCGCGCCGCCTGAGCGCGCGAAAACCCGCCTCGAAATCCAAAACGAAGCGAGGCCGGTGTGACGACGTTCAAGGCGATGGTGATCGAGAAGACCGAGGGCGGCACCAAGGCCGCGCTCGCCGATTTCGACGAGGCGAACCTGATGGACGGCGATGTGACCGTCCGCGTCGAATATTCCACGGTCAACTACAAGGACGGTCTTGCTCTGACCGGCAAGGCGCCGGTGGTGCGCCGTTTCCCGATGATCGCGGGCGTCGACTTCGCCGGCACCGTTGAGACCTCGAGCCACCCCAAGTGGAAGGCCGGTGACAAGGTCATCCTCAATGGCTGGGGTCTGGGCGAAACCCATCTCGGCGCTTACGCCGAAAAGGCGCGCGTGAAGGGCGACTGGCTGGTGCGCCTGCCGGCCAATATCTCGACGCACGATGCCATGGCCATCGGCACCGCCGGCTACACCGCGATGCTCTGCGTCATGGCGCTGGAGAAGCACGGCCTCACGCCCGCGAGCGGGCCCATCGCCGTCACCGGCGCGGCCGGCGGCGTCGGCTCGGTGGCGGTCGCGATCCTGTCGAAGCTCGGCTTCGAGGTCAGCGCCACGACCGGCCGCCCCGAGCAGGCCGACTATCTCAGGAGCCTCGGCGCCGCCGAGATCGTCGAGCGCGCCACGCTAGGCGGTACGCCCAGGGCGCTGGCCAAGGAACGCTGGGCCGGCGGTATCGACAGCGTCGGTTCCACGACGCTCGCCAACCTTCTGTCCATGATCCGCTATGGCGGCGCGGTCGCCGCTTGCGGCCTGGCCGGTGGTATGGATCTGCCAGCGTCCGTGGCCCCCTTCATTTTGCGAGGGGTGTGTCTTTTGGGTATCGACTCGGTGATGTGCCCGCTGGCCAAGCGCGAAGAGGCGTGGAAAAGGCTGGAAACGGACCTCGATCGCCAGAAATTGGCCGCGATGACCAGGGAAATCGGTTTGTCCGAACTGCCCGAGGTGGCCTCCGCCATCGTCGCCGGGCAAGTCCGGGGTCGCGTCGTGGTCAAGATCGGGTAAACTCCGTTCAGGATTTGCCAACGATCGTTAGGCATAATCCGCAAGATGTTTTACGGCGGGCGAACCGCCGCTAGACTTGTCTTGTGGCGTCCGTCGGAGTTCCGTGATGTTGCGTGTTGGTGCGTGCGTGATCGGCCTGTTGGCCGCGCTGCCGTCGATGGCTACGGCCGAAGAGCTGACGGCTGAGCAGGCGCGCGCTTTCGTCGTCGGCAAAACCTTCAACTACACCTGCTTCGAAGGCACCCGCGGCCGCGGCCGCGTGCTGCATGACGGCTCGGTGGTCGGCTCGATCCAGTTCCAGGGCGCCGGCAAGGTGCGTTACGCGACGCTGCCGGCCAATACGCTGCATGTCCGCGAAGGCTCGGTCTGCGCCACCATGAAGGGCTTGCCGATCGATCCCTGCTTCCGCGTCACCAAGGTGGACGAATATACCTTCCGCGGCGCCGTCTCGGGTCTCGGCTTTGCCTATTGCGAGTTCACGCGCCGCCCGACCCGCTCGGCCAGCGTCGAGAGCGAAGAGGGCCCGCTCAAGCTGCGGTCCTCGTTCGCGGCCGGCAACAACTGAATTTACACGATTGAAGGACGATGATGGCCGGTGGCGGTTCGCCACCGGGGCGCCGCCATGTGCGCGCCGGAGCTGATGCCATGCCGACCATCGTTTTCATCGAGCCGAACGGCCATCGTCAGCCGGTCGAAGCGCCGCCCGGCATGACGCTGATGGAAGCCGCGGTGGAGTGCGACATCGACGGCATCGTCGGCGCCTGCGCCGGCAGTTGCTCCTGCGGCACCTGTCACGTCTATATCGAGGAGCCCTGGCAGTCGCGCTTGCCGAGGCGCAGCCGCGAGGAAGACGACAAGCTCGACGAGGTCGCCGCCGAGGTGAAGAAATCGAGCCGCATGGCCTGCCGCATCACGCTGACGCCTCAGCTCGAGGGCATGGTGGTGCGCGTGCCGCCGACGCAGGGCTGAGGCGCGGCGTTACGACTTCGCCGGCATGATCATGCAGGTCGTCGTGGCGTGGGCGTAGAGTTTGCCACTTGAGTCCTTGAGATCGCCTTCCGAGGTCGCGATGCTGCGGCCGCGGTGGATGACGCGGCCCTCTGCGCGCACCGGGCCGGTGTCCTTGGTCATCGCCCGCACGTAATTCAGCTTCAGCTCCAGAGTCGTCCAGGCATCGCCCTTGCGCATGGTCGTGAAGATCGCGCAGGCGAGCGCGGAATCGAGCAAGGTCGCGGCGAAGCCGCCGTGCACGGTGTGGATCGGATTGTAGTGGCGCTGCTCGGGCAGGCCCTCGAACACCACGCGATTGGGTTCGGCTTCGATCAAATGAAAGCCAAGCGTCTCGGCGATGGGCGGCTGCGGGAATTCGCCGGCGATGATGCCCGTAAGAAACGTCAGGCCGTCATGCGCGGTGAGCGTCTCGGGGCTGACCAGTCCATAGTGCATTGCCGGCATGGTTCGCCCCGCTTTGTGCTAACCGATATCGAGCCTGAAAGGATGGCCCTGCATCGCCTCGGTGCCGCGGCCAAGCGCTTCGACCGCGCGCACCATGCGGCCGTCCCGCTGCAGAATCTCATCGGCGATGGCGACGATGCGCTTGTTCGGCGCGGCGGTCGGCGAAGCGGCGCGGATGGTGCGGGCGATATCGGCCTCGTCGCGCTGCGGATTGATCGCGCAGGCGGCGGTGAAGGCCGCAGCGGTGGAACGGCTGATGCCGGCGAAGCAATGCACCACCATCGGCGTCGAGCGATCCCAGCGCTTCGCGAAATCGACGAGGCGCTGCACATGATCGGCGGCGGGTACGGTGCAGCCTTCCTCCGGATCGCAGATGTCGTCCACCGCGAGAATGAGATGGTTGTCGGCGGCGATATGCGCCGGCCGCGTCACGCGGTCGGTGAGGCGCAGCAAAGTGACGATGTGCCGGGCTCTGGTCTCTTCGACCGTCTGGTACAGCAGCGCGAGCGAGCAAACATGGATCATGGCTGGCTATTTAGGCTGGCGCGGGGCGGCTGAAAAGCCTGGGCCGAGCAGTTTTTCCACGCGCTCGCTGAGGCGTTTGGCGGCGGTCGAAGCCGGCCAAGGCGTGAGATAGTCGCGTTCGATAGCCGCGGAGAATTTCGGCGGCGCGCCGAAGAATTTGCGCGCCTCGGCGTCGGCGAAACCGGCGAGGCGCGTCGCCTCGAGAAAGGCGGCCTGGCGGTCGGCGGCCTTGATGATCTTGATCCAGGTTTCCGGCAGCTTCGCCGGCAGGCCGAAATGCAGATGGATGGCGCCGAGCAGGCGGCTTTCGACAACCTTGTAGCGATCGCCGATCACCGCCTTGAAGGGCGAGATCATGTCGCCGATCACATACTCGGCGGCGTCATGCAGCAGGATGGCGAGGCGCAATCTGTCGTCGAGACTTGGCGATTTGGCGCGGGCCAGCGCCTCGACCAGCAGCACATGCTGCGCCACCGAAAAGATATGCGCGCCCTTGGTCTGGCCGTTCCAGCGCGCGACGCGCGCCAGGCCATGAGCGATGTCCTCGAGTTCGACGTCGAATGGCGAGGGGTCGAGCAGATCGAGCCGCCGGCCCGACAACATGCGTTGCCAGGCCCGCGGCGCCGGCTTTGCGGGAGCCTTGCTCATTTCTTTTTCTTCTTGGCGTGCTTCGACGTGTACTTGGCCGCCAGCTTGTTGCATTCGGCGTGGCACCAGCACGTCACTTCGTGATCGTTGACCATGCCGACCGCCTGCATGAAGGCATAGACGATGGTCGGGCCGACGAACTTGAAGCCGTGGCCGATGAGCTGCTTCGACATCGCCTTGGAGATGGGGGTTTCTACCGGCAGCGTCTTGCCCGCGCGCAGTTTGTTGTCGAGCGGCTGGCCGCCGACATGGTCCCACAGCATGGCCGAGAAGCCGGGGCCGCTCTCCATGATCCTGAGATAGCCGCGTGCCGACAGGATCGCGCCTTCGATCTTGGCGCGGTTGCGCACGATGCCGGCGTCCTGCATCAGGCGCTCGACCTTTTTCGGCGTATAACGCGCGATCTTTTCGGGCTCGAAACCGTCGAAGGCTTTGCGGAAATTGTCGCGCTTGCGCAGGATGGTGATCCAGGCCAGGCCGGCCTGGAAGCCGTCGAGGATCAGCTTCTCGAACAGCGCGCGATCGTCCCACTCGGGCACGCCCCATTCCTCGTCGTGATAGGCGACGTAGAGCGGGTCTTCCTTGGGCCAGGCGCAGCGCTTGCGCCCATCGGAATGCAGAATCGTCTTTGGAACGGCCATGGCGGAGATATAGCGCGGCCGGCCCGGGCTGTCGCGGCGCTCACTCCGCCGCCTTGGCCTCACCGGGAAAGGCAAAGCGCGCCCAGGCCGGCTTGACCGCGCGCAAGGCGACGCCGCCGGACAGGAGCGGTGCGCCGGCCGCGATCGCGTCGGCCACGCGATCGAGCCGCAGCATCGCCAGGCCGCGGCCGTTCGCGGCGGAGCCCATCATGCCGGCCTGCTTGTCGCCGGCCATGATTTCGAGGCCCTGCATCGGCGCGTTGTCGTCATAGGCGACCGGCACGACGCGGCTGCGCGCCGTCGAGCGATGCTCGACGCGCGACACGACTTCTTGGCCGATGTAGCAGCCCTTGTCGAAATCGACGCCGCCGAGCTGGTCCATGTCGGCTTCGTGCGGAAAGGTGTCGCCGTAGATGAAGTCGGCGCCGCCGCGCGGCACGCCGAGCGCGATGCGGTGCGCCTCGTAGGCGTCGGCCTCGCTAAGGCCGGCGCCGAGATCGGCGGCGGCGTCGCTCGCAACGTCCGGCGGCAGGATGACGCGAAAACCGAGCGCCGCCAGACGCGGATCGGCATAAGTGAGGCCGTAGTCGCTCGTGCCCGCGCCGTCCCACACCGCCATGACCCCGAGCCGGTCGGAGAGATCCTCGATCGTCACCTTGGCGCGCAATTTGTAGAAATTGAGCTTCTGCGCGAGCGCCGGGGCGAGCGCCCGGGGCGCATCGAGATAGAAGCCGCCGCCGTCCTCGGCCGCCGCCTCGGTGACCAGGAAGTCGGCGATGATCTTGCCCTGCGGCGTGAGCAAGGCGGCAAAGCGCGCCGCGCCGGGCGCAAGCGCGCCGATATCGCTGGTCACGATATTGTTGAGGAAGCCGCGGGCGGCCTCGCCGGACACCTTGATGACGCCCCGATCGGGCAGCAGAGCGGCGTGCATTGCGTCGAAATCCCCGGAATCGTCTGGAAATCCGTATCTGTCTTGCCAGAAACGTCCGGCAAACGTAAGCGCTGCGGCACAAACCTCAAGCCCGGCAGAAAGCCAAGCGACCAATGGCCGAAACCTACGATCTCATCCTCAAGGGCGGCACCGTCGTCAACCAGGACGGCGAGGGCGTGCGCGACGTCGGCATCCGGGCCGGGCGCTTCGCGGCGATCGGCGACTTGGCGCGGGCCTCGGCCGGCGAGGTCATCGACTGCCGGGGCCTGCATATCCTGCCCGGCGTCATGGATACCCATGTCCATTTCCGCGAGCCGGGACTGACGCAGAAGGAAGATCTCGAGAGCGGCTCGCGCGGCGCCGTGCTCGGCGGCGTGACGCTCACCTTCGAGATGCCCAACACCATCCCGGCGACGACCGACGCCGCCGCGCTCGCCGACAAGGTCTCCCGCGCGCATCACCGCATGCATTGCGACTTCGGCTTCTATGTCGGCGCCACGCGCGAGAACACGAAAGACCTCGCCGAACTGGAGCGGCTGCCCGGCGCCTGCGGCGTCAAGGTGTTCGCCGGCTCCTCGACCGGCTCGCTGCTGATCGAGGACGACGACGGCATTCGCGCGGTGCTCGAGAAGGTCAACCGCCGCGTCTCCTTTCATTCCGAGGACGAGTATCGCCTGCGCGAGCGCATGAACCTGCGCATCGACAACGATCCGCGCTCGCATCCGGTGTGGCGCGATGCCGCCGCCGCGCTGATCTGCACGCAGCGCCTGGTGCGGCTGGCGCGCGAGACCGGCAAGCGCATCCACATCCTGCACGTCACCACCAGGGACGAGGCTGAATATCTCGCCGGCCACAAGGACGTCGCGTCCGCCGAGGTGACCCCGGCCCATGTCACGCTCGCCGCGCCCGATTGTTACGAGCGGCTCGGTACCATGGCGCAGCTCAATCCGCCGGTGCGCGACGCGATGCACCAGGTCGGCCTGTGGAACGCGGTCGCGCAGGGCGTCATCGACACCTGCGGCTCCGACCACTCGCCGCATACCCGGGACGAAAAGGCGCATCCTTATCCCAAGGCGCATTCCGGCATGCCCGGCGTGCAGACGCTCGTTCCGCTGATGCTCGATCACGTCAATGCCGGGCGGCTGACGCTGCAACGCTTCGTCGATCTCACCAGCGCCGGCCCGGCCCGCATTTACGGCATTGCCGGCAAAGGCCGTATCGCCGTCGGCTATGACGCCGACGTGACCGTGGTCGATATGAAACGCCGTGAAACCATCACCGAGGCGTGGATCGCCTCGCGCGCCGGCTGGTCGCCTTACACGGGCGCCGCCGTCACCGGCTGGCCGATCGGAACGATCGTGCGGGGCCACCAGGTCATGTGGGACGGCACGCTTGTCGAGCGTTCCCGCGGCGAAGCCGTCCGCTTTCTGGAAACGCTGACGCTGGCCCGAGCGGCGCAATCAAACAGCGTCATTTAGAAATATTGCACGGTGTCGTATTGCCAATGCGACACGAGCCGGATTAACGGTATGCCCGCATCGCCTCGGGAAGAGCGCGATGCAGCCAGCACATTGAATTGGGCGCGGGGGCACCCATGGATCACGAGTTTGTTTCGTTCAACTTGATGCTGATCGGCATCGGCGGGTCCGATCTGGACCTGTGGCGGCAGGGCGCCGCGTTGGCGAGCATCCCGATCGAACTCTCCGTTCATGACAATGCCGCCGCCGGCGTCGCGGCTCTGGCCGGAGGCGGCGCCGATCTGTGCGTGCTCGACGGTGGGCTGCCGGAGGGGGTGATAGCGGCCGCGATCGCTTCGGCCAAGGCGGCGCCGTCGCGGCCGCATGTGTTTCTTCACGCCGCAAACAACGAAACCGCGCCGCCGGACGGCGTGACCGGCGTGCTGGGCAGGCCGGCCGATGTCGCCGACGCGCGCCGGATGGTGGAGCTTTGCGTCCGCACCAAGCGGCCGACGCGCGTGATGATCGTCGACGATTCCAGCACCATGCGCGGCATCGTTCGCAAGATTTTGTCGGCGTGCCGCTTCCGCCTCGATGTTTACGAGGCGGATGAGGGCCTTGCGGCGCTGGCGCGGCTGCGGGAGGAACCGTTCGATCTCGTTTTTCTCGACTACAACATGCCGGGCTTCGACGGCTGCGAAACCCTGTCGGAGATCAAGCGCATCGCGCCGCGCGTCGAGGTGGTGATGATGACGGCCACGGTCGAGCCCGAGGTCGCCGCACGGGCCGCCAGCCTTGGTGCGCTCGGTTTTCTGCGCAAACCGTTTTATCCGGCCGACATCAACCGCGTGCTGGACCGCTTCTACGGTTTCGCGCGCTGACGTTCGGCGGGGTGTTGAGGGAAGGCGCCGGTTACTGGCGCGGCAGATCGATGGAGAATTCGCCGTTGCGAATACGGGCGGCGAGGCCCTCGGTGAAGGTGGCCGCCGCCTCTTCGCCATAGGTCGAGACGAACTCGGCCAGGGCCGTGAACAGGCAGGCCTGCGCCAGGCAATCGCCATCGACGCCGTCCAGACGAGCTTCGGCCCATGCCTCGTTCAGGTAGCTCAGCGCCACGCGCTTTTGCTCGTTGTCCGGCACCGGCTCGCGCAAATGCGTGGATCGCTCGGGAGTGTTCATTACTTGACCTTCGTCCCCTGCCGCCGCGGAACCGGGCGGCAGTCCCATATTCCGGAAAACCCTATCACGGGGCGATTGCAGCCATAGCCCACACCTAAAGGAAAGGTTAATGGCTGTGGTCAAATGTGAATTCCCCCCGCGGGACGGGGCGGGGAGCCCTAGTTGGCGTAGCGCGCGGTGATATCCCGGGCGATGCGCGCGCCCTCGTCGAGGTAGCGGCGGATGGCCAGATCGGCCGCCGGCGTGCAGGTGCGGTAGGTCTGCTCGAAGCCGCGATAGCCGCGATTGAATCGCGCCACGATCTGACGGCGGCGCTCGCCCCCCGGCGCTTCGCTGTCGATCAGCGACTGCATCTCGTTACGCCATTTCTGGCCCTCTTTGGAGCCGCAGATCGTGCGCAGATACTGCAGCGAGCCAAGGATTTCGGCCAGCCGCTGCAGGTCGGCGTCGTAAGGCGCGGCGACGGCATCGGGCACGGGTGCGGCCGCGGGAGGCGCGGTTTGCGCCTGCGCCGGCAGGGCGGCGAGCCCGGTCAGAATGACGATGGCTGCAAGGCGTCGGAGCAAGTTCGGGTCCCGGTGGCGGTCGCGTCCGTCATATGCGCCGCCGGTGAGGCAACCGCAAGGCGGCCGGCTGGAGCGCGGCGAAGGCCAGTCTAACGCGGCGAGCCGATCAGATCGACCGCCGCCGCCACGATCTCGGCGAGGCCGTCGGTGGTTTTCAGTCCGGCAAGTTCGTGCGGGGCGAGCCAGCGGGCGTCGTCGAGTTCGTCGTTGAGCTGGATCTCGCCGCCCAGCAACCGGGCGGCAAAACACATGATGACGAAGTGTCGTTCGACGCGGCCTTCCTTGTCGCGCATGATGGCCTCGCGATGGCCTGCCAGCGCGACCGGCTCGATCGCCAGCGCCGTTTCCTCGCGCACTTCGCGGGTCACGGCCTCGAACAGGGTTTCGCCGGCTTCCACCACGCCGCCCGGCATCGTGTAGAGGTCGATCGCCGGTTTGCGGGCGCGGCGCACGGCCAGCACCTTGCCGTCGTGGACGATGGCGGCGGAGACGGCGAGGAACGGACGCTGCGGATAGGCGCGGGCGTCGCTCATCGGCCCCGGCCGATCATCCGGTCGACAACGGATTGCGCGTCGCCATCGGCGGCCGGCGTGGGGCGACCATTGATGATAGCGCCGGCTTGCGCGGCCAGAAGTTTGAGCCAGGCGGCGGCGCGTTCGGCGACACCGGCGCCGGCGCGGGCGTTCGGTGCCGCATCGATCTCGTTGCGTGCGTGCTCGATCAGCGTGCTCATGGTCTCGGTGAGGGTGTCGAGCATGTCTCGCGTCGCGGGATCGGCGGCTCCGTAGGCCGCGATGGCGCCGTCGCGTCCCGCAAAGCCCGACTGGCGAAAATGCTCGCAATAGCTCATGGGCTTCCATGCGCGCAGATCGTTGCGGCAATTCGGCCAATCCCGAAGCATCTCGAGAAGCATGATGGCTTCGTTGAAGTGATTGAGATAATCGGTGGCCAGACCGGTGGCGGCATTGATGGGCGCAATGGTCGCCGGCTGGGCGGCGCGTTGCAGCGCACCACCGCTTTGCTCGTCAATCGCGACGGCGCTGAGCTGAGCTGGCAACAACGGAATACCTCGGCCATTCTCCCATCGCAGTTTGTTATATTATTTTGGGTTAAGACGCGCTTAAACGCGCGGGATTTCACAGGTACGGCAATGTGCGGACGCTACGCCCTGACCGGTTCTCCGGAGGTTTTTCGGCAGCTCTTTGGCTACATGGAGCAGCCGAATTTTCCGCCACGCTATAATATAGCGCCGACGCAGCCGATCCCGGTCGTCCGTCTGGTCAACAGACAGCGGCAGTTCGCCTTGATGCGCTGGGGCCTGCTGCCTTCATGGGTGAAGGATCCGAAGGCATTTTCGCTGATTGTCAATGCGCGCGGCGACGGTGTTCTGGACAAGCCCGCCTTTCGCGCCGCGATGAAACGTCGCCGCTGTCTGATACCAGCCGATGGCTTCTATGAATGGAAGGCCGGTGGGCCGCGCAAGCAGCCTTACTACATCCACGCCAGATCCGGCGCGCCGCTGGCCTTCGCGGGATTGTGGGATACCTGGACCGGTCCCAATGGTGAGGAACTCGACACCGCGGCGATCATCACCACGAACGCCAATCACGTCGTATCGCCGCTGCACGACCGCATGCCGGTGATCGTGCCGCCGGAGGCCTTCGACCTCTGGCTCGACAGCGACAATGTCGATGCCGTTACCGCGGCGGCCTTGATTGCGCCTGCGCCCGACAGTCTGCTCGAAGTCTGGCCGGTGTCGAACGACGTCAACCGAGTCGCCAATGACAATTCCGGCCTGCTGGAACCTGTCGCCATCGCGCCGGCGCCCCCGGCGGAATCAGCGCCGGCGGGCCGCCGGCCCAGGCGCGAAAAGAAGAACGACGGACAAGGAGTATTGTTCTAGGGCGTTCGGCTCAAAAGCGGGAACCTTCCGGGCCGCCGAGCATCCAATGTCTGGAGGTCAGTGATGTCGTCACTCGGACACCGCGTTGTCCAGGCTGAAGCTATCGGGGACGAAGAATTGGTGCGCCTCGCCCGCGACCGCGACGAGGCCGCGGTGCGCGTGCTGACGCGGCGGTACAATCGCCGGCTCTTCAGGATTGCTCGCAGCATTCTGCGTAGCGACTCGGAAGCCGAAGACGTCGTGCAGGAGACCTATGTCAGGGCATTTACGGGCATCGACCGGTTTCGCGGTGACTCCGGGTTCGGGACCTGGCTCACGCGAATAGCCATGAATGAGGCACTGGGGCGCCTGCGGGCGCGGCAGCGGCGTCCGATGGTTGATTGGGACTCGCAGGGTGAAAGCTTCTCGCAGGCGGAAATACTTCGGTTTCCGGTATCGGCGCGCAATAGTGATCCGGAACATGCAATGGCGCAGGGCGAAATCCGGTTGATCCTCGAACGTGCGATCGACGCGCTTCCAGATGCGTTTCGTGCGGTTTTCGTCGCGCGCATCGTCGAGGGGATGACCGTCGAGGAGACGGCAGACCTTTTCAATCTGCGGGAGGAGACCGTGAAGACCAGGCTTCACCGCGCGCGCGTGCTGTTGCGTGAAGCGCTTGAGAGCGAGCTTGGAACCGGTCTTACCTCAACGTTTCCGTTCGCCGGTCCTCGCTGCGACCGCATGACCGAGACAGTGGTCCAGCGCATCTGCCGCTCTTGAATCGCCGGAACCTCCTGAGACCTTCAGCATCAAACTTTCAGTGATGCAGAACGCGGCCCGGTCGCCGCGCAACAGGAGGTCCCGATGTTCGTCAAATCGAGCGCGCTTGCTTTCGTACTGTGCCTGGCACCCACATTCGCCTTTGCTCAAGGCGCGGCCAAGCCGACCGATCCGCAGATCGCGCATATCGCCTATACGGCCGGCGCCATCGACATCGAGGCCGGCAAGCAGGCGCTCACCAAGTCACAGAGCAAGGAGGTGCGCGCGTTCGCCGAAAGCATGGTGCGCGATCACGAGGCGGTGAACAAGCAGGCGCTCGATCTCGCCAAGAAGCTGAATGTCACGCCGGCCGACAACGACACCAGCCGCTCGCTTGCCAAGCAGGCGGCGGACAAGAAGGCCGAGCTTGCCAGGCTTAACGGCGCGGCCTTCGACAAGGCCTACGTCGCCAACGAGGTGGCATTCCACAAGGCCGTCAACGGTGCGCTTGAGACCTTGCTTATTCCATCGGCAAACAATGCCGAACTCAAAGGCCTGCTGCAAACCGGCCTGAAGCTGTTCCAGGGCCATCAGCAGCACGCGGAACATGTCGCGGCCGCGCTCAAGTAAACCGGGAGGCAAGGTCATGGCACCGAGGTGGATGTTCCTGACGATGCTGGCTCTGATCGGACCGGGCTCCATCTCGGCGCATGCCGACACGATCCAAGTGATCGTAGACCGGCTGGCTTTCTCGCCGACCGAGGTGCAGGCCAAGGTCGGCGACACGATCGAATGGGTCAACAAGGATCCCTTCGCTCACACCGCGACTGCGACGAGCCGCGCCTGGGACGTCGCGATGGCGCCCGGGCACGCCGCGCGCCTGACGCTGACAAAAGCGGGGGTGGAGGATTACTTCTGCAAGTATCACCCCAACATGAAGGGGCGCGTGACGACCGTGCCCTGACGCACGCACGCGAAGATTATGGCGTCGGGTCGCGGCCATCCAGCCAGCGCGCCATCACGGTGCGCGGTTGATCGAAGTAGCCGAGCTTCTCGTAGAAGCGCTGCACGCCGGTGTTCTCCGGCCGCACCATCAGCATCGCCTTGACGATGCCGCGCGCGAGCAGCCATTGCTCCGCCGCTTCGACCATGACGCGGCCAAGGCCGTGCTTCTGCATGTCGGGTGTCACCGACAGGTAATAGAACCAGCCGCGGTGGCCGTCATGGCCGACCATCACCGAGGCGACGATTTCGCCGCGGCAGCGGCCGACGAGTATGGTCGAGTTCGGCCCCTTGCGCGCGAAGTCGATGTCGGCGCGCGGATCGTTCCACGGCCGCGTCAGGCCGCAGGCCAGCCAGAGTGCGACGACGGCATCGATGTCGGCATCGGCAGCTTCGCCGATGATCAGTTTCGGCATCAGAGGACCTTGCCGGGATTGAGAATGCCGTTCGGATCGAACATGTGCTTGAGGTCGCGCATGAGATCGAGCGCCACCGGATCCTTGACCTTGGCCAACGTCTCGCGCTTGAGCTTGCCGATGCCGTGTTCGGCCGAGAACGAGCCGTTGAGCTTGAGGACGATCTTGTCAACGACCGCGTTGACGTCCTTCCAGCGTGCCAGAAATGCGTCCTTGTCGGCGCCGATCGGCTGGCTGACGTTGTAGTGCATGTTGCCGTCGCCGACATGGCCGAACGGCACCGGGCGCGCGCCGGGGATGAGGCCGGTTACCGCTTTCGACGCTTCGGCAAGAAACTGCGGCACGGCCGCGACCGGCACGGAGACGTCGTGCTTGATCGAGCCGCCTTCCGGCTTCTGCACTTCCGAGAGCGTGTGGCGCAGGTGCCAGAACGCTTTCGTCTGATCCATGTTTGCCGCGAGGGTGGCGTCGGTAACGAGCTCCTGCTCGATGGCTTCGGCGAGAAATTCCTCGAGATTGTCGCGCAGGCCGCTCTCCTGCTGGGACGACACTTCCATCAGCACGTACCAGGGATGCGGCCCGGCAAGCGGATCGCGCACATTGTGGCCGTGCTTGAGCGCGAATTCGATGACTTCGCGGATCATCAGTTCGAAGCCCGTGACGGTGCCGCCGATGCGCGATTGCGCGAGATTGAGCAGCTTCACCGCAGCCTCCGGCGAAGGCAGGCCGATGAACGCCGTTTCGACGGCGCGCGGTTGCGGAAACAGTTTCACCACCGCGGCGGTGATAATGCCGAGCGTGCCTTCGGCGCCGACGAAAATGTGGCGCAGGTCGTAGCCGGTGTTGTCCTTCTTGAGCTTGCGCAGCAGGTTCATGACGCGGCCATCGGCGAGCACGACCTCGACGCCGACCATCAGCTCGCGCGCGATGCCGTAAGCCAGCGCGCCGGTGCCGCCGGCGTTTGACGACAGGTTGCCGCCGATGGTGCAACTGCCTTCGGAGCCGAGCGACAGCGGAAACAGGCGGCCGGCGGCGTCGGCGGCCTCCTGCGCCTTCTGCAGCACGACGCCGGCCTCGAGCGTCATGGTGTTCGACTCGGCGTCGATCTCGCGAATCTTGTCGAGCCGCGACAGCGACAGGATGATCTCGCCGTCGAACGGAATCTGGCCGCCGACGAGCCCGGTGTTGCCGCCCTGCGGCACGATGGCGGTGCGCGTCTCGTTGGCGAGCTTGAGGATCGCCGCGACTTCCGCGGTGTTGGCGGGCTTGAGCATCAGCGCGGTGTGGCCCTGATAGAGGCCGCGGCCTTCGATCAGATGCGGCGCGAGTTCATTCGGGTCCGTGATCGCGTATTTGTCGCCGACGATGGCCGCAAAGCGCGCCATCAGGTCGGGCGCGGGCGCAAGACGCATCGGGGTCGCGGTCGGCGCATTCATCGGCTGCAGTTCCTCGTGATGTTTTCTTCTTATGCTTTGGGCGCCGCCGCCCGCGCAAGCCGGTCGTTGATGGCCTCGCCGAGGCCTTCGTTCGGCACCGGCATCACCGCGATGGCGGCGACGCCCGCGGCATCGAGCCGGCGCAGATACGAGAACAATTTGGCGGCGGCCTCGACCAGATCGCCGTTCGGCGACAGGTTGAGCACCGGCCCCGCGAAAGCCGGCGCCGGCCCGAAGGCCAATAAAGCCTCGTCCGCGTGCGGCCGCTCCGCATTGAGGCGGACCTTCGCCCTCGGCGCATAATGCGAGGCCAGCATGCCGGGCGCCAGCGGCGCGTCCCCGTCGACGGCGCGCTCGGGGGTACGGAGCGGACGGACCAGTACGCGCTCAATGTCGCCACGCGGCAGCCCGCCGGGCCGCAGCAAGGTCGGTTCCCCGAGCAGGGCGACGATGGTGGATTCGACGCCGACCGGGCAGGGCCCGTCGTCGAGGATCAGGTCGATACGGCCGCGCAGATCGGCGAGGACGTGCCCCGCGTCGGTCGGGGACACGTGGCCGGAGCGGTTGGCCGACGGCGCCACCACCGGCTTGCCGAAGGCCTCCAGAAGCGCCCGCGCGGTGCGCTGGGCCGGCACCCGCAGCGCGATGCTGTCGAGCCCGGCGGTGGCGAGGTCCGACACCGGGCAGTCCGGCTGCTTCGGCAGCACGAGGGTCAGCGGGCCGGGCCAGAAGGCCTGCGCCAGCCGCTCGGCATCGGCATCGAGGCGGGCAAGCTTGCGCGCCGCTACGAGGCCCGTGACGTGGGAAATCAGGGGGTTGAAGGCCGGCCGCCCCTTGGCCGCGTAAAGCCGCGCCACGGCCTCGCCCTGGGTGGCGTCGGCGCCGAGGCCGTAGACCGTCTCGGTCGGAAACGCGACCAGCCCGCCGGCCTCGAGGCAGGCGCTGGCGGTCTCGATGGTCGCCGGATCGGCCGGCAGGACGCGGGTTGCCAATTCGACAGTCATCAGCGGCTCTTAGGCTTGCGGTTTTGGATGGGGGGGGTATAAGGCCCGCCGCAGTCGGAGTGTAGCGCAGTCTGGTAGCGCACCTCGTTCGGGACGAGGGGGTCGCAGGTTCAAATCCTGCCACTCCGACCAGTTTTCCTCTCGCCCAACCATCCAATGTTTGTACGCGGTGTGCTCGCAAGAGCGCGATCCGTCGGGTCGCATCGGCAGAGTTTTTGTGCCATTATTATATCATTGATTTTTCTATATTTTCCACTTTCTAAAAGAAATTTCACACTAAGAGTGGAAAAACGATATATATCAATAACTTGTGCATAAATATCACCAAGATATTGATCTTGAATATTTTTCCACTACTTTACTGGCTATGGCCAATGAGAGTGGAAAACAGAGTTTCGTAAGTGCCTTGTCTGCCGAGCAGCGTCGACAGGTCGTCGATACGCGTCAGGTGTACGCGGCTTGGCTCGCGGCGGACCAAGATCGCCGCCGCCGCTTTGTTGGCAGTATGCGCTGGGTTGAACGCAACGGCTCGGACTATCTGCTGCGCAAAATCGGTAAAGCGGAAACATCGCTCGGACCGCGCGGGCAAGACACCGAGGCGGCATACGAAGCCTTCATGCGCGGGCGCCAGGACAATCAGCAATGTCTTGAGAGTTTGGCGGCTCGCCTCAACGAGCATGCGCCCGTGAATGTTGCGATGAATTTGGGGCGGATGCCTTCAATCGCGGCCCGTATTCTGCGAGCGTGCGGTGAACGCGAATTGCTCGGTGCGCAGCTTTTTGTGGTCGGCACCAATGCGATCTATGCCTACGAAGCTGCCGCTGGCGTCCATGTTGACCGCGGTCTTGTCGCGACCGGTGACGTGGACCTGCTTTATGACGCGCGCCGCCATCTGACATTTGCCGTCAGCGGGATGTCGACCAACGGCCTGATCGGTATTCTTCAAAGCGTTGATGAATCCTTCGCGTCTTCGCCAAGGCAGCGCTATCGCGCGGCCAATCGTGATGGCTATCTCGTCGATCTCATTCGTCCAGAGAGCAAGGCCCCGATCCTTGATAATAGTCGCGGCGCAGTGACAGATCACCCCGACGATCTCGAAAGTGCTTCGATCTTTGGGCTGTCGTGGCTGATCAACGCGCCGAAGTTCGAAGCAATCGCGATTGACGAACGCGGTTATCCTGCCCGCCTCGCTGTCGTGGATCCGCGCGCCTTCGCGCTTCATAAGGCATGGCTGTCGCAACGGCCCGATCGTGATCCGGTTAAGGCTCCACGCGATAGCGAACAGGCCAAGGCTGCGGCGATCATTGCGACGCGTTACTTGAAGCTGCCGTTCGATAGCCACGAACTCGACGCGATTCCGAAAGAGCTCCGGCAGGCCGCGCCGCAATTAATTGAAGAAATCGTCGTGCCGGGCAAGCCTTCCATCAGGCCCGACTGGTAAAGCCAACGCGGGAACGGCTGATACGCCGTTCCCGCGTACTTATCAGGGGCCGCTCACCAGCTCGGCAGCACCGCGCCTTTGAACTTCTCGACCACGAAGGCCTTCACCTCGGGGGTGTGGTAGGCCTCGAGCAAGGTCTTCACCCAGGGCTTGTCCTTGTCGGCCGACCGTACCGCGATCACGTTCACATAGGGGCCCTTGGCGTCTTCCTTGAGGACGGCGTCGTTCAGCGTCAAGCCCGCCTGCGAGGCGTAGTTGGTGTTGATCGAGGCAGCATCGACGTCGTCGAGCGAGCGCGGCGCCTGCGCGGCCTCGACCTCGATGATCTTCAGCTTCTTCGGGTTGTCGATGATGTCGGCGACGCTCGGCTTGAGACCGGCTTCCGGCTTGACCTTAATGACACCATTGGCTTGCAGCAGCAGCAGCGAGCGGCCGCCATTGGTCGGGTCGTTCTGGATGGCGATGGTGCCGCCGGCCGGCACGTCGGCGAAGGACTTGTGCTTCTTCGAATAGATGCCGAGCGGGAAGTTCAGCGTCGCGCCGACGCTCTCGATCTTGAAGCCGCGGTCCTTCTTCTGGTTGTCCAGATAAGGCTGGTGCTGGAACGAATTGGCCTGGATTTCGCCGGCGTCCAGCGCGGTGTTCGGAATGACGTAATCCGAGAACTCGATGATCTGGATGTCGAGGCCCTTCTTGGCCGCGATCGGCTTGACGACTTCGAGCACCTGGGCGTGCGGCCCGGGCGTGACGCCGATCTTGATGGTTTCGGCTTGCGCGGCGCCGGCGCCGATGACAGCCGCGACGGCGGCCGAGAGGACGAGACGGATAGACATGCGAGTTCTCCTTTGCATTTTCAGGACGAGTGACGAAGACGTTTGTTGAGGCGGCGCGACAGGCGGTCGCCGAAGGACTGCACGCCCTGCACCAGCACGATGAGGACGATGACGACCACCGCCATGACTTCGGGCATGAAGCGCTGATAGCCGTAGCGGATACCGAGATCGCCAAGGCCGCCGCCGCCGACCACGCCGACGATGGCCGAGAAGCCGATGAGATTGACGGCCGCCAATGTCAGGCCGAGCACGATGCCCGGCAGCGCTTCGGGAATGAGGACCTTGCGCACGATCTGCAGCGGCGTCGCGCCCATGGCCCGGGCCGCTTCGACAAGGCCATAGTCCACTTCGCGGATCGCTCCCTCGATGAGGCGCGCGATGAAGGGAATGGCGGCAATCGTCAGCGGCACGATGGCCGCCGTGGTGCCGATCGAGGTGCCGGCGATCAGCCGCGTGAACGGAATGATGGCGACGACCAGGATAATGAACGGCGTCGAGCGCGTCGCATTGGCGATCAGGCCGAGGATGGTCTTCGCCGCCGGAAAGGCGAGCAGTTCGCCCTTGCCACCGGTCGCGAGGAAGATGCCGAGCGGCAGGCCGATCAAGGTGCCGAAGCCGAGCGCCAGCGCCACCATGTAAAAGGTGTCGATCGTGGCGTTGACGATGAGGCGAATGATTTCAGGCGACATGACCGAGGACCTCCGCGCTGACGCCGTAACGGGCGAGATAGGCGACGATCTCATCCGCGGACTTGCTGCCGTCGACGCTGGCGATGAACCAGCCGAACGGCTTGCCCGCCAGGGTATCGACCGTCGCGCTCATGATGTTGACATCGACGCCGAGTTCGCGCGCCAGCTTCGACAGCACGGCGTCGTCGGCGGACGCGGCGCGGAACACGATGCGGACGATGGCCTTGCCGCCTGGGATCGCCCCTGGCTGCAGCCGCGCGCGGATGTCCGCCGGCAATTGCCGCCCGGCGTCGTTGGCGAAGAACGAACGCGTCACCGCGTGCTGCGGCTGGGTGAAGACGTCATAGACCGGGCCGTGCTCGACGACGCGGCCGCTCTCGAGCACCACGACCTCGTCGGCGATTTCGCGCACCACCGACATCTCATGCGTGATCAAAAGAATAGTGAGGCCGAGTTCGCGATTGACCGTCTTGAGCAGATCGAGGATCGATCGCGTGGTCTCCGGATCGAGCGCCGATGTCGCTTCGTCGGACAGCAGGAGCTTGGGCTCGGTCGCCAGCGCCCGGGCGATGCCGACGCGTTGCTTCTGACCGCCGGAGAGTTCGCTGGGATAACGGTCGCGCTTGTCGGCAAGGCCGACCAGTTCCAGCAACGCGTTAACGCGCGCGGCAATAGCCGTCTTGTCCGTGCCGGCGATCTCGAGCGGCAGCGCGACGTTCTCGAACGCGGTGCGTGACGACAGCAGATTGAAATGCTGGAAGATCATGCCGATCTGCCGCTGCGTTTGCCGCAGCGCGTTGCCGCTCAGCGAGCCGACATCGACGCCGTCGAACAGCGCGCGGCCCGAGGTCGGCGTGTCGAGCCCGTTGACGAGCCGGATGAGGGTCGATTTTCCGGCGCCGCTGCGGCCGATGATGCCCATGATCGAGCCGGTGCGCAGCGACAGCGAAATGTCTTGCAGGGCGGTCACTTCGCCGGCGCTGCCGCGCGCGGCAAATGCCTTGTGAACATGATCGAAGACGACAAGGCCGTCGCTTGCGCTGACGTTTCGCCGAGGAGATGCGGTCGGTTCTTGCACGTTGGCTTTGCCTGTCGAAGTCCTGGAGCGCGGTTCAAGCCAGTCGCTCGAACGGAAGGTCAGGTTATCCGACAGATGGGAGGTTGTGCTCAAGACGGGTGGCCTCGGAGGAAGGTCGAATGGCGGCCCGGCAGCCCTGTGCCGCGCGGAAAATTCGGTGGTCTGGCAGAAAGCGGGAACGAGATCGGCGCGCTATCGCGCGTCTCAGACGCCAATGGCGGCGAGGGGGCCGCTACAACAACAGAGGATGGTGGCGTCGAGGGACATGGGTTCCAGCTACAATGCGAACTGACCGGCCTTCATCGCCGATCCGCTGGATGCAGATCGCCACAGGCCCCCATGCCCGTCAACATCGGCGGAAAAATAAGAACCGCCGTGCCGCAGGCAGGGCGAACACGGCAATTTGCCTCTGTGGCGGCGTTCGGACGACGAAACTTATTCTCTGCGCAGTTCCGGGCTCGCGCCGAAGGCGGCGGACCGTGCGGTCCTTGGGTACCTAGACCTTCTCGGCGGCGGGCTTGCCCTTGCTCGAGGCCATCCATACGCCGCCGATGATCAGCGCAAAGCCGAGGATGTGAAAGGCATGGAGCCGTTCGCCGAGGAACGTGCTTGCCAGGATCGCCGAATAGAGCGGGATCAGGTGCTGGAACGGGCCGGCGCGATTGGCGCCAAGCAATTCGACGCCCCGATTCCAGAAAGCATAGGCGAGCAGCCCCGGAAAGAACGCGACATACAGCACCGCGGCGACCGTCTGCCAGTCCGCCTGCAACGTGTAGCCGGACAGGCTCTCGCCGATTGCAAAGGGCAGGCTGCCGAGCGCCGAAACGGCGCCGAATGCAAACAGGATGCTGATCGGGCTGACCCGCGGCCTCAGCCGGTAATAGGCGGTATAGACCGAGAACAGCATCATGTTGAACACGATGAGGATGTCGCCGCCGTTGAATGTCATGTGGAGCAAGGTCGCCATATCGCCTCGCGCGATGATCGCGAGCACGCCGAGCAGCGACGTGACGATGCCGATGGATTGCAGCGGCGTTACCGGATCGCGAAAGAGCAGCGCTCCGGTGGCGACGATCAGAACCGGCGTCAGTGAGTTGAGCACGGACACGTTGAGCGCGCTTGTATATTGCAGGCCGACATACTGCAGCGACGTGAACATGGTGCCGCCGGTGATGCCCAGCCACAGCAGGATCTTCCACGATGCCCGCATCGCAGGCCAGTCATTGACGATCGTGCGCCGGTAGAAAAACCAGAGCAGCAGCGACGGAATGAGCCAGCGCAGGGTGGAGATGGCGAAGGGCGGCACATGTCCGCCAATGGCGCGCCCGACGACGTGGTTGCCAGACCAGAACAGCGAGGTCAGCGCCAGCAGGAGATAGGGATTGTCGGCCAATCCGAAAAACCGCCGCGCGCCGGCCGCGGGAGGGGTTGCGGTCGTCACGCCGTCACGCCCTCGAACATGCGCCGGCGCGCGTTGGCGATGTGAAGCTGCATGGCGTCGCGGGCTTTTTCAGGGTCGCGTTTGGCGATCGCTTCGAGAATGGCGTGATGCTCATCCTGCACCAGACGCACCCGCTCGGCGGCGCGCAACAACGACAGATTGCGGTTCACGTTCATGCCATAGCGGATGTGCGGCTGCAAAGAGGACTGTACCGATACGTAATAGGGGTTATGCGTGGCGCGCGCGACGGCGGCATGAAAGCGCTCGTCCGCCTCGACGCCGAGTTCCACATTCTTGATGGCCTCCTCCAGCGCCGCGAAGGAAGCGCGGATTTCGGCAAGGTCGGCGTCTTCCCATCGCTCGGCCGCCAGCGCGGCGGCGGTGCCTTCGAGCCCGTGGCGGAATTCGAAGCAGCGCTGAATGTCGTCGATCGAACCGCCGGGCGACAGGTTGAGAACCGCGACGTCGGGGCGGCGTTTCACGTAGCTGCCGGAGCCCTGCCTTGAAACGATGACGCCGTCATCGCGCAGCCGCGCCAGCGCCTCGCGCACCACCGGCCGCGACGCGCCGAAGCGCGAGGCGAGGTCCGTCTCCGACGGCAGCCGGGCGTTCACCGCGAACTCGCCGGCGACAATGGCCTCGAAGATGCGCTGATAGATGAGGGCGCTGCGTTTTGCCTCGCTCCATGTCGAACCGGACGCTTCGGTCGCCGGTGTGGAGCGGTCCGTCGGCATCTGCGTCGCGCCTCTACCGGTTCCTGGCCTTGCGCCAGCGCGCGAAATCTTCCTTCGCTTCCGGCGACGGCGGATAGATCCCGAAGATACTTTTGCCGGCCATCACCTGCTCCTGGACGTAGTCTTCGAACGCGGTCTGTTCGAAGGACTCGTCGGCGACATCGTCGGCGATGTTCGCCGGGATGACGACAACGCCTTCGGCATCGCCGACGATGATGTCGCCAGGATAGACCGCGACTTCGCCGCACGCGATGGGGACGTTGAGATCGACGGCGTGGTGCCTGATGAGGTTGGTCGGGGCGGCGGGATGGGAGTGATAGGCCGGGAACGGCATGGCGGCGATCTCGGGCGTGTCGCGGAAGCCGCCGTCGCTGACGATGCCGGCGCAGCCGCGTTTCCACAGGCGCGTCAGCAGAATGTTGCCGGCCGATGCCGCCGACGGGTTGCGCCGGCTGTCGACCATGAAGACGGCGCCGGGCGGGCATTCCTCGACACCCTTGCGCTGCGGGTGGCTGCGATCCTCGAAAACGCCGAGGTGGTCGAGATCCTCACGCGCCGGAATGTAGCGCAGCGTATAGGCGGGGCCGACCATGTTCGGCTTCTCGCCCGCATTGATGCGGTGAATGCCGGCGATAAACGTGTTCCGGAATCCGCGCTTGAACAACACGGTGGTCAGTGTCGCGGTCGAGACCGCCATCAGCTTGTTCCTGGTCGTTTCCTTCATGGCCGTCCCCGTCACGGTTTGTCGCTTTGCCGCACACACTTGGTCCCGCTGCGGCAATGTTGTCAAGAGTTGTAAATTACCCTTGTGCAGGGGCCCGGACGCCCAGTAAGGTCGGACCGAGGAAAACCGAAGCCGCCAGCAAGGCGGCTCGCAAAAGTCCCGTACGTCAAAAAATGACGGGCATGGAGGAGACAACGATGAAGACCACGTTTTCGATTCTCGCCACTGTTGTCGGCGTCAGTTTCGGTCTGGCCGCCCCGGCCGCGGCCGCCGACATCAAGCTGATGACCGGCCCGCAAGGCGGCGTCTGGGTGCCGCTCGGCGGCCAGCTCAAGGATATGTGGGAAAAGGCCGTGCCCGGCCTCAATGTGCAGTCGCTGCCGGGCGCCGGCATCGCCAATGTGCGCGGCATCGATGAGGGCAAGGCCGATGTCGGCTTCGGCAACTCGATCTCGACCGTCGATGGCCTCAAGGGCTCCGCACCGTTCCCGAAGCCGACAACGAATGTCTGCAACGTCGCGACGCTCTATCCGCAGTACTATCAGCTCGTCGTCAACGCCGACTCCGGGGTCAAGTCGGTCAAGGACCTCAAGGGCAAGGGCGTGACCACGCAGCAGCGCGGCAACACCGGCGAACTGATCACCGGCCAGTTGCTGAAGGTCAACGGCATGTCCTACAGCGACGTCAAGATGAGCTTCGTGTCGTACACGGACTCGGTCACGCAGATGCAGGACGGCCACGCCGTGGCCTTCGGTCTCGGCACCACCATTCCGTCCGGCTCGGTGATGGATCTGGCGGCCGCGCGCGATGTCAAGATTCTCGATCTCGGCGATCAGCTCGAGAGCATGCGCAAGCTGAACCCAGGCTACACCCTGGTCACCATTCCGAAGGGCACCTACGCCAAGCAGGACGCCGACGTGAAGGTGATCGGCTATGCGACGCATATCGTGGCGTCGTGCAAGCTGCCGGCCGACATGGTCTATGCGATGACCAAGGCGATGGCCGGCAACATCGCGTCGATGGCCGCGGTCAACAAGTCGATGTCGGGGCTGACGCCAAAGGCGATGGCCGAGGATATCGGCGTGCCGTTCCACCCCGGCGCCGCCAAATACTACAAGGAAGCCGGCATCACGGTTGCGACCAACTGAACTACGGGGCGCCGGCCGCTAGCGGAGCGGCCGGCGTTTTCTATTTCTGACCGGGTGGGGGCGGCATGCGGATCGACACCAGTTATCGCGGGCTTCTGCGGCTCGCCCTTTATGTCATCGCCATCGCGATGGCGGTTTATCACATCTGGGCCATTGCTTTCGGCGCGCCGGAAGCGGTGCTGTACCGCGGCACGCATCTTCTGTTCGCGGTCGTGCTGGTGTTCCTGCTGTTCAGGTTCGGCTCCAAGACCGAGGATATGGAGCTGGCGCAGGGCGCGCAGGTCGAGGGCGAGGCGAGATTATCGCTGCCGTCGGTGTTCGATTATGTGCTGATGGCGGTGGCGGCGACGCCGATCATCTATCTGTTCGTCAACTACGATTACATCGTCAACCGTATCTTCTACATCGACGAGCTGACTACGACGGACATGGTCATGGGCGTCATCATGACGCTCGTCGTGCTCGAGGCGACGCGGCGCGTCATCGGCTGGGCATTGCCGGTCACGGCGATCGTGTTCCTGATCTACGGGCTGTTCTTCGCCAAACTCGAGCCGATGCGGATGCTCGATCAGCTTTACATGACCACCGAAGGCATCTTCGGCATCCCGCTGTCGGTGTCGGCGAGCTATGTGCTCATCTTCGTGCTGTTCGGCTCCTTCATGGAGCGCACCGGCACCGGCCAGTTGTTCATGGATTTCGCCATGAGCCTGACCGGCAGCCAGGCCGGCGGCCCGGGCAAGGTGTCGGTGGTGTCGTCGAGCCTGTTCGGCACCATCTCGGGCAGCGCCGTCGCCAATGTCATGGTCGACGGGCCGATCGCCATCCCGCTGATGAAGCGCGCCGGCTTCCCGCCGCACTTCGCCGCCGGCGTCGAGGCCACCGCCTCGACCGGCGGGCAGATCATGCCGCCGATCATGGGCGCGGCCGCTTTCGTGATGGCCGAGTTTCTCGCGGTGTCCTACGGCCAGGTGGTGATCTGGGCGATCATCCCCGCCATCCTTTATTACGTATCGTGCTTTGCCGCCGTGCATTTCGAGGCCAAGCGCCGCGGCCTCGTGGGCCTGCCGCGTTCGGAGCTGCCGCGTCTCGGCGAGACCTTGCGCGTGCGCGGCCACCTGTTCATCCCGGTGATCCTGATCCTGGTCGTCATGTATTCGGGCTACAGCGCGCCGATGGCGGCGCTGGTCGGCACTTTGGCCTGCTTCCCCGTGGCGGCGTTGCGCAAGACCACGCGCCATTACTGCAACATCAAGAACCTGCTGGACGCCTTCGTCGACGGCGCGCGCAACGCGCTCGGCGTCGCCACCGCCTGCGCCTGCGCCGGCATCGTGATCGGCGTGGTGACGCTCTCCGGCGCCGGCATCGTGTTCACGCAGTTCGTCGTGCACCTGTCCGAGCATATGCTGGTGCTCGCGCTGATCCTGACGATGATCGCCGGCATCGTTCTCGGCATGGGCATGCCGACGACGCCGGCCTATATCATCATGACCGCGCTCCTGGTGCCGGCCATCATCAAGCTCGGCGTCATTCCGCCGGCCGCGCACATGTTCGCCTTGTACTTCGCGGTGCTGTCGGCGATCACGCCGCCGGTGGCGCTGGCGGTGTTCGCCGCGGCCGGCATCGCCAAGGCCGATATGTGGAAGGCGGGCCTCGCGGCGGTGAAGATCGGCGCCGCCGGCTTCATCGTGCCGTTCATGGTGATCTACGAGCCGGGCCTGCTGATGATCGGCGACTGGCCGACCGTCATCTCGGCGTTCCTGACGTCGGCCTTCGGCATCCTGATGTTCGCCGGCGGCCTGCACGGCTATTTCATCACCGCCACCTCGGCCTGGCAGCGCGTTTTGCTGCTTGCCGGCGGGCTGTTGCTGATCAAGCCCGGTCTCGAAACCGACCTTATTGGCGCGCTGATCGCAATCGTGGTAGTTGCGACCCAGATGATCGCGCGGCGCAATGCCGCGCAGCCCGCGCCGGCAAAAACCTCGTGAGCCCCAAGAAGTAACAACCATGTCCGCCAAGAAGCGTCCTGAAGACCTGCGCAGCCATCGCTGGCTGGGCGTCACCGACCTGCGTTCGTTCGGCCACCGCTCGCGATTGCGCCAGGTCGGCTACGACACCGAGGACTGGGCGGGCAAGCCGGTCATCGGCATCATCAATACCTGGAGCGACATCAACCCCTGTCACGTCCATCTGCGCACCCGCGCCGAGGAAGTGAAGCGCGGCGTACTGCAGGCCGGCGGCTTCCCCATCGAACTGCCGGCGCTGTCGCTGTCGGAATCCTTCGTCAAGCCGACGACCATGCTCTACCGCAACCTGCTGGCCATGGAAGTCGAGGAGCTGCTGCGCAGCCATCCGATCGACGGCGCCGTGCTGCTGGGCGGCTGCGACAAGACCACGCCCGGCCTGCTGATGGGCGCGATCAGCATGAACGTGCCGGCGATCTTCATGCCGGCCGGTCCGATGCTGCGCGGCAACTGGCATGGCGAGGTGCTCGGCTCGGGTTCGGATACCTGGAAATACTGGGACGAGAAGCGCGCCGGCAAGATCACCGAGGCGCAGTGGGAAGAGATCGAAGGCGGCATCGCGCGCTCCTTCGGCACCTGCATGACCATGGGCACGGCCGCCACCATGATGGCGGTCGCCGAGGCGCTCGGCTTCACGCTGCCCGGCGTGTCGTCGATCCCGGCGCCGGATTCGAACCACCCGCGCGCCGCCAAGGAAAGCGGCCGCCGTATCGTCGAGATGGTGTGGGACGATCTCAAGCCGTCGGACATCATCACCAAGCAATCCGTCGACAACGCCATCAAGGTTCACATGGCGATGGCCGGCTCGACCAACTGCATCATTCATCTCATCGCCATCGCCCGCCGCGCCGGCATCCCGCTCGAGATGAGCCGCTTCGACGAATTGTCGCGCGAAGTGCCGGTGATAGCCAATGTGCGCCCGTCCGGCGCCTATCTGATGGAAGATTTCTTCTATGCCGGCGGTCTGCGCGGCCTGATGAGCCAGCTGCGCAGCGTGCTCGATCTGTCGGCCATGACCGTCACGGGCAAGACCGTTGGCGACAACATCGAAGGCGCCGAGGTCTACAAGCCGGACGTCATCAAGTCGCTGAACGATCCGGTGTCGCGCGACGGCGCCACGGCGGTGCTTACCGGCAATCTCGCGCCGCGCGGCTGCGTGATGAAGCCGTCGGCCGCCGAGAAGCGCCTGCACAAGCACCGCGGCAAGGTCATCGCGTTCGAGGATTACAACCACATGGCCCGCGAAGTGGAGCGCGACGATCTCGACGTCACCGCCGACCACATTCTCGTATTGAAGAACTCCGGCCCGCAGGGCGGCCCCGGCATGCCGGAATGGGGCATGCTGCCGATCCCGAAGAAACTGGTGAAGCAAGGCGTGCGCGACATGGTGCGCATCTCTGATGCGCGCATGAGCGGCACGAGCTACGGCGCCTGCATCCTTCACGTCGCGCCGGAAAGTTTCGTCGGCGGTCCGCTCGCCTTCGTGCAGACCGGCGACGAAATCGAGATCGATATCCCGGCGCGCAAGATTCATCTGCATGTGTCGGATGAGGAACTGGCGCGCCGCAAGGCCGCATGGGCCAAGCCGGCGCCACGTTACCCACGTGGGTACGGCGCCTTGTTCTCCGACCATATCGGTCAGGCCGACGACGGCTGCGATTTCGATTTCCTCAGCCGCCCCGGGCAGGTGCCGGAGCCGGAGATTCATTGATCAGCACGGTATCGCGCTGAGATGGCCCTGCTTGGCATAGCCGAGCAGGGCGCTGTCGCGCGTGATCAATGTCGCGCCGAGGTGCCGCGCGGTCGCGGCAATGATGCGGTCGACCGGATCGCGGGGTGGCTTGCCGGGCAGAAACGACGAGGCGATGAACAGGTCCGGCGGCAGCTCGGCGAGGGTAATTTCGGATGAGGCGAACAACCGGGAAAACCATACTTGCGGCGAAAACTGAAGGCTCAGCCTGTTTCGTGAAACGAGTAACCCAATTTCCCAGGCGGTGATGGGCGAAACAAAAACGGGTGAGCCTTCGCTGTAAGCGGAATTCATCAACGCTGCTGCTTGTGCTTTTACGGGTTGGTCGGTGCTCATCCAGATGGCGGCGCACGTATCCAGCAGAATAGGCTGCATCAAAGGTCACCCCAGTCCGGGTCCGCCGGCTGGGTAAGGTCGGTGCCTTCGGCAATGATGACTGTGCCCTTCATCGCGCCGAACAACGGATGGCGGCCGGTTGAATTGGCAACGGTCTTTTTCTCGGCCTCGACACGGCGAAATGTGAGTTTCTGCCCCTCCATATCAACCTGCTCGCTCTTGAAGCCGGCATCCAGCCAGACGCGCGTCAGCGCGCTGTTCGAGCCATTGTTGCTCCACCACGGCCGGTGCTTGTGAGCGGAAGGCGGCAGCGCCGCGCCGATGACCTGCTCGATCTGCGCAAAAGTCATCGGGACCAATTGGGCCTTTTGGGCCTTCAGGAACTGGCCGAGCGCTTCGTATTTGGACATGACAGAAACTCAATGTACCTATTACAAATAGGTACTACCTATTCTCGGAAACTTCAAGTGTTGCGGTAGCCATGTTTCTGCGTGAAAAGGCGCCTGAAATTCTTCAGGAAATGCCATGGCCGACGACATTCCCTTCAACAAAACCCTCGATCTGGCCCCCGAGACCGTGGACGAGGTTGCTCCGGGCGTGCGCCGGGTGATGTGCAACAACCCCGGGCCCTTCACCTTCAAAGGGACGGTCAGCTACATCATCGGCCGCGGCAAGGTCGCCATCGTCGATCCCGGTCCGGACGATCCGGCGCATGTCGGCGCGCTGCTCGATGCCGTGCGCAACGAAACCGTGACGCACATCTTCGTCACCCACACCCACCGCGATCATTCACCTGCGGTGCCGGCGCTCAAGCACGCCACCGGCGCCACCGTTTACGCCGAAGGCGTTCATCGCGCGGCGCGTCCGCTCCACATCGGCGAGCTCAATCCGCTCGACTCATCGGGCGATCGCGACTTCGTTCCGGACGTCTATCTCAAGGATGGCGAAATCGTCGAAGGCGATGGCTGGGCCGTCGAGGCGGTCACGACGCCGGGACACTGCGCCAACCATATGGCTTACGCGCTCAAGGGTGAGAACTCGCTGTTCGTCGGCGATCACGTCATGGCCTGGGCGACGACCATCGTCGCGCCACCTGACGGCGCGATGAGCGATTACATGGCGTCCTTGCGCAAGCTCGCCGCGCGGTCCGAACAGCTTTATTTTCCCGGCCACGGCCCGGTCGTTCCGCAGGCCACGCGCTTCGTCAATTACCTGCTCCTGCACCGCAAGGCCCGCGAGGATTCGATCCTTTACCGGCTCGGCAAGGGCGAGACCGATATTCCGACCATCGTGCGCGCGATCTATATCGGCCTCGATCCGCGGCTCACCGGCGCTGCCGGTCTGTCCGTGCTCGCGCATATGGAAGAACTGGTGGCGCGCGGCGTTGTCGACACCGACGGCATCCCGGCGATCGACGGCGTGTTCAGGCTGGCTGCCTAGCGGCTCGGCGTCCGGCGCGGCGTGGGCCTGCGCGGTTCCGGTTTCTGTTCGGGCCGCGGCTCCGGCGCGTTGCTGATGGCTTCGTCGATTTCGGCCGCGAGGCTGCGCAGCCGCGACGCGTTGGTGCCGAGGTCGGGAATGGTCACGCGCGACGCCGACCGCAGGTCGATGCGCGAACCGGTGCCGGCCGGGGCAATGCGGATGACGACGTCTTCGTGAAAACCCATGACCAGCGACCGCGCCGTCGTCTCGATAGTGGCTTCGCGGCGGTTGGCGGCCGGCGGTTGCGCCGCGGCGATCGGCCATTTGTGCTTGGTGATGACGGCCAGCACGATCTCAAAGGTATTGCGCGGCGGCAGATCGACCTCGAGCGGCGCAATGTCGCCATAGGCGGCGCGCTGGAGCTGCGCCGTCTGGCCGCCGGGGTAATTGACATGGCTGGCCGGCCGCTGTGCCGCCAGCGCCGAAAAGCGCGGCGGGTTCACGGTATCCGTCGAGATGTCGTTGATCGCCGGCAGCTTGTAGGCCCGTTGCGCCAGATAGGCCGGGTAAACAAGGATCAGCAGGCTGAGCAAAAGGCCGCGCAGCGCCCGGCCGAGGCCGGCCGCGCCGGTCCGCCAGATTGCGATGAAAGCGATGAAGGCGAACAGGATCGCGACGCCGGCGAAGGCCAGGGCCGCGCCGAAGGTCGCCAGGGCAGGGCCGAACTCGAACGCCCCGGTCGTCAGAATAAGGGCCGACAGCGCCGCGACGGCGAGGGCGAACAGCGATAGCCGCGACGACCACAACGCCCAGGGCGACACGTTTTCTTCGATATACAGGCGGCGCGCCACGGCAGATTCCCGTTCCGGCCCGCGCCTGGACGCGGCCTTCAGGCCCTCGGATACGCGAAAGGGATAAAGGCAACTTGGCTGCCGCGCAATGTCGCCCTGCGCCTCGGTGACCGATCGGTCAGGCGACCCGGCGGATGGCGATGATCGGCTTGTCCAGCCGCGTGCGGATCTCGGCCGCCGGCATCGCCTTGCCGAACAGATAGCCCTGGCCTTCCTGGCAGCCCTGCGAGCGCACCAGAGCCATCTGCTCTTCGGTCTCGATGCCTTCGGCGACGACGGTCTTGTCGAGGCTGGCGCCGAGGCTCGCCACCGCGCCGATGATGGCGCGGGCATCGCGGCCGTCGCCGACATCGGTGATGAACGAGCGATCGATCTTGATCTTCTGGAACGGGAATTTGCGCAGGTAATTGAGCGACGAGTAGCCGGTGCCGAAGTCGTCCAGCGACAGGCTGATGCCGAGCTCGTGCAGCTGATGCATGGTCTCCAGCGTGCTGTCGTTGTCTTCCAGCAGCAGACGCTCGGTCACTTCGAGCTCAAGCCGCTGCGCCGACAGGCCGGATTTGGCCAGCGCGGCGATCACCTGCAGTCCCAATCCCTCGTCGCGGAACTGGACCGGCGACAGGTTCACCGCGACGCGCACGTGGCGCGGCCATTCCGCCGCTTCGGCGCAGGCGCGGTTCAGCACCCACTCGCCCAGCGCGATGATGAGACCCGTCTCCTCGGCGACCGGGATGAACTCCGACGGCGGAATGCTGCCGCGAAGCGGGTGGGTCCAGCGCAGCAGCGCTTCGCAGGTCGTGACCCGCCCGGTGTGCAGGTCGACCAGCGGCTGGTAGTAAAGATGGAACTGTTCGTGGGCGAGGGCTTCGCGCAGATCGAGTTCGAGCGAGCGGCGCTCCTGCGCGGCGTCCTCCATCTCGATGGCGAAGAAACGGTGGCCGCCGCCGCCGCTGCTCTTGGCGGCGTAGAGAGCCATGTCGGCTTTCTTGATCAGTTCGTCGGCATCGACGCCGTCATGCGGCGACATGGCGATGCCGATGGACGCGCCGACATCGATGCGGTGGCCGGCGATGTGGAACGGCTCCTTCAACGCCTTGACGATGCGCGCGGCCAGCGCGTGAGCCGACTGCTGGCGTGAGGTGTTGGTCTGGAGGATGACGAACTCGTCGCCGCCGAAACGCGTGATCATGTCGCCGGGGCGGACGAGGGCGGTGAGCCTCGTCGCCACTTCCTTGAGCAGCAGGTCGCCGATCGGGTGGCCGAGCGTGTCGTTGACGGTCTTGAAGCGGTCGAGATCGATCAGATGAATGGCGAGGTGATTGGCGCGGTCCTTCACCGCGGCCAGCATCTCGGCGATGCGCTCGCGGAACTGGGTGCGGTTGGCGAGCCCCGTCAGTTCGTCGAAGCGCGCCAGCCGCGCGATCTTCTCCTGCGCGCTGTTGCGCTCGGTCACGTCCTCGAAAATGACCACCGAGCCGCCGGCCGGCATCATGCGGCGGGAGATGGCCAGAGTGCGCGACCCGTCCAGCGAGACCTGGAACTGGTCGAAATTGTCCTGGCGCAGCCCTTTGAGCAGGTCGTGGACCAGATGCTTGACGCTGGCCGAGGTGTGATTACGGGCGCGCAGGCTGTGCCGGACGATCTGCGAAATCCGCATGCCGACCCGGACCGAGGCGTTCTGCAGGTGCAGAAGCTCGAGGAAACGCTCGTTCCAGACCTGCAAGCGGTCGTGGCCGTCGAGCATGCACAGGCCGTGCGACATGTTGTTGAGGGCAGCGTCGAAACGGTTGGCCTGTTCCTCGAAGCGGGCGGCCAGCGCCGCTTCCTTGCGCGTCATGATCAGCGCCTGGAAGATGACGTCGCGGATGCCGAGGGTGATGTCCATCATGCCGTAGATGAACAGCAATCCGACGAATCCGAGGACTTTATGGGTCCAGTCCGGGTAGATCAGCAGTCCGACCACGATCGGCAGCATCACCAGGGTGAACTGGCCGCCGGCGATAAAAGGCCGGCCGGCGTTGCGGCCGGCGATGGCCGCGGCGTAACCGGTTGCGGTCGTGACCACCGCCATCTGGAGCGCGGAATTGTCCGTCTGCGTTAGCGTCAGCCAGCACAGGAGGCCGAGCAGGCCGGAAAAGGCCCATGCGCCATATTCATAGGAGGTTTCCCAGAACCTGACATGACGGAGCGCCAGGTTTCGGGATCGCCGGTAAAACAGCGCCGACACCACCCTCAACGCGCCGACGCCGAGAATGGCGGTAGAGGTCAGCATGATCTGATGGTTGCTCAGGTTCCATGCAACCAGCATGCCGATGATGGAACAATTAATGGCACCGATCGCGAGCGAAGCAATCGGTGCAAACAACGACTCCACCAACGCGGCGCGAACTTCGTTCGGCAGCTCGGCATCGGCGCGGCGGATTTGCATCAATTGCTTGATGAGCATGGTGTCGGCGCGACTTCCTCGGGTCCAGAAATGCTACCTGCTGAAACTCAACACCAAGCAAACGAAGTCAACTGCCGTCGGACGTGCTTAAAAAACGTCAACTCTATCAGTTCAAATAGTGCGCAATTTTGCGCGATTCGGCGACTGCGGCGGCCTGGCTTACTCGTCCGGCCGCGCGCGATCGCCCTCGATGCCATGCAACCCTGCGGCCGAACGGGAGCAACCCATCGCAACCGGCGCCCGAAGAGTGAGCGTGCAGGGCCGTCAGAATCTCGCTGGTTATTGGCTCATCACGGCGGCGCGGCGGAACAGGCCGGTTGCATCAAAGACAGGTCATTGCAATTTCAATAGTCTTGTTAATGTAGATTAACATTTGGGATTACTGCCAATGACCGCCGAAAAGTGTCGGCAAGCGGCTCGGCGTTCACCAAGTTGAACGAATGCGCTGGCGGATTGTTAATTAAGTGTTAAGGTAAAATAATCCTTAACGGCCTGCTTTGTGGGCCGTTGTGTCTGTTGCGTTGTAAGCGTGGTGGTCAGATGACGAGTTTTGCGTCGCGCGACTCCGTTGCTGCCGGCCGGTTTGTCCCGTTTGCGCTGGCGCCCGCAATGCAGGCAGACAGCGGGGCTCGTCTCGAAAGCCGACCAGTTGATTTGCAGAAGGCGGCTGACGCCGCCCGGTTGTTCTGCCTCAACCACCTCGACGTGTCCTTCGACGATAAGTACGGCGCCTTGTGGAGCTTCATGCGCGCCAAGGGGCGGCCCAGCTACAGCCTGGCCTTGCTCGATGATATCCACGCCATGCAAGACGGCATCGTGGCGCGGTTCGGCGCCGAGCCAACCGAACTTCGCTATCTGGTCGCAGGCTCGCGCTCGCCCGGCGTCTTCAGCCTCGGTGGTGATCTCGACCTGTTCGCAGCCTGCATTCGCAATCAGGACCGGCAGGCGCTGGTTGACTACGGCAAGTCTTGCGTGCGCGTCCTGCACCGGTTTTATACCGCGCTCGACCTGCCGATCATCACGATCGGCCTGGCGCAGGGCGACGCGCTGGGCGGCGGCCTGGAGTCGCTGCTGTCGTTCAATGTTGTCATCGCCGAGCGCACAGCCAAATTCGGCTTTCCCGAGACCTTGTTCGGCTTGTTTCCCGGCATGGGCGCCTACAGCATCGTCGCGCGACGGGCCAATGCCGCCTTCGCCGAGGACATGATGCTCAGCGGCCGCACCTACACCGCCGACGAGATGAAGGAGGCGGGATTGGTGCATATGGTGGTGGAGCCGGGGCAGGGGATTGAAGCGGCGAAGGAATACATCGCGCGCAGCCAGAGCCGCCATGCCGGCATCCGCGCCGTCTATGAGGTCGGCCGTCGGGTCAATCCGATGCCGCTCGATGAACTCGACGACGTCGTGCGCATATGGGCGGACTGCGCCCTCAAGCTCAGCGACCGCGATCTCAGGCTGATGCAGCGGCTCGTCGCCGCGCAGAACCGGCTGCCGAAGCAGCTGCAGGCTGCTGAATAAGGCGGATCGCCGCTCGCCGTGGAACTCCATCGGAGGGATGGCGTTGCTGTCGGCTCGTACCAGCCCCCGCATCTTTTGAAAACGTCATGAAACTGTTCAAGTGCCGGTTCTGCGGCAACATTGTCTATTTCGAGAACGTCTCCTGTGAGGTCTGTGGCCACCGTCTCGCTTATCGCCCGGCCCAGACCGAACTGACGGCGATCGAGCCGCTTGACGATAATTGGTGGAAGCCTCTCAACGCGCCGGAGCAGCGCCGGCTGCTCTGCGTCAACGCGGAGCATGGAGTCTGTAATTGGTTCGTGCCGGACGAGACGACCGATGCCTATTGTTTGGCATGCCGTCATAACAAGACCGTGCCCGACCTCTCGGTGCCGGGAAATCTGGCCGCGTGGCAGGCGCTCGAGATGGCCAAGCATCGGCTGTTCTATTCGCTGATCCGTCTCAATCTGCCGCTGACGACGTTCGTTGAGGATCCGGAGCGCGGCCTGTCGTTCGAATTTCTCGCAGATACCGCCCCCAAGGGCGCCCCGAAGGTGATGACCGGCCACGACAACGGCAACATCACCATCGCGCTGGCCGAAGCCAACGACGCCGAGCGCGAGAAACGCCGCGTTGCCATGGGCGAACCCTACCGGACGCTGCTCGGACACTTCCGCCACGAGGTCGGACACTATTATTGGGACGTCCTGATCCGGGACGGCGGCAAGCTTGAGGCTTGCCGCGCCATGTTCGGCGACGACAGCCAGGACTATGGCGAGGCTCTACAGCGGCACTACAAGGAAGGGCCCCCGGCGGACTGGCAGGACAATTTCGTGTCGCAGTATGCCAGCGCCCACCCGTGGGAAGACTTCGCCGAGACCTGGGCCCACTACATCCACATCGTCGATACGCTGGAGATGGTGGCGGCGTCCGGCATGTCGGTGAAGCCGAAGGTGGACAACACCGGCGATTTTGCCGCGAAGGTGACGTTCGACGCCTACCGCGCCGATACGATCGAGCAGATCATCGACGCCTGGCTGCCGTATGTCTTCGCCATGAATAACGTCAACCGCTCGATGGGGGCGCGGGACCTGTATCCGTTCGTGCTGTCGCCGGCGGTCATCCGCAAGCTCGGCTTCATCCACGAACTGGTGCATGACCGGGCGCGGTCGGGAGGAGAGCCGTCGATCTCTCTCGCCGACGCTATTCTCGGCGGCTTTCTGCCTTGGAAGCGCAAGGCCGGCTGAACCGCCCGACTACACTTTGTCGAAGTTGCGGCGCGTCGCCTCGATCTCCGGCCTGGTCGTCTGGCGCTTTCGACCCGCGCGCATGACGCCATAGGCGAGGGCGGCGAGCAGCAACAGCGTGCCCATGCCAAAAAGAAGTTCCTGAATTCCCATTTGAATATCTCCTGTATTTTCAACGAGGAGGTTGGCAGCCTGTTCCGGGCGACACTGTCGCGCGCTCTTTGCGAGCGGCCTGCTGACGCAAACGGCCCCCGGGGCGCATGCCGCCGGGGGCCGTTATTGTCGCGAGCAGGGAGGTCTATTTCACGCCGAGCAGTTCGACGTCGAAGATGAGCGTCGCGTTCGGCGGAATAACGCCGCCGGCGCCGCGGGCGCCATAGCCGAGATCCGGCGGGATGATCAGCGTGCGCTTGCCGCCGACCTTCATGGTGGCGACGCCTTCGTCCCACCCCTTGATGACGCGGCCGGCGCCGATCGGAAATTCGAAGGGTTCGCCGCGATCGACGGACGAATCGAATTTCTTGCCCTTCTGGCCGTTCGCGTAGAGCCAGCCGGTGTAGTGCATCACGCAGGTCTGCCCGCGCGTGGGCGTGGCGCCGGTGCCGACCTGGATGTCCTGGATCTGAAGGCCTGAAGCGGTGGTGGTCATTGTCTTTCCGGTCTGTGCTGTGGCGGGGAAGGGCGCGACGCTCGCGGCCAGCGCGGCGAGCAAGGCAGCCCGGCGGGTGATCGGCATTCCGGCGCTCCTCAATAAAACGCGACGCCGGATAGCGGCGCCGCCGTCGCGGCCTTGTAGCCGAGGACGCGCGATTTCCCAAATCGACGTCATGCGGTGGGGTCGTGTTCGCCGTCATCCACGGGAGGCGTCACCAGAAGGCCCGCCAACTGCACGTCAGTGGAACTGACTTTTCGCGGATAGTCCGTTCGGCAACTGACGCAGCGGAAGAAACAACTGAATCCGTCGCCGCGCGGCGCGCGGTGCGTCTCTCGCAATCGGGTTTGGCCGCCGCAAACGGGGCAGAGGGGCGGCAGGTCGATATTGATCATCGGGCCCTCCGTATGTTTTGGCGCGCCGCAAAGCGCGCATTGGCTCGCCGTCGCGCGCAATAGCGCGCGGCGCATCGAAATTCGCTCTTTCAGATTGATCCGGGCGGCGTGCCCGGCGTTGCAGGTGCAAAGACAACGCGCCAGCCGGAACGACGGTGCCGTCACGTTCCGTTACGATTTGCCGATGATTGTTATGGATCGGACTGGAACACCGCCTGTCACACCATGGCGACAAGCGGGCAAATTGCGGCGTCAATGTGCCGCAACGACGATCGCGCTAGCGGGGCGTTCGCGACTTTGGTTTGGCTTTCGCCGGCAGCGCATGCGCGTGAGCCGTTTCAAGCGCCGCGCGAAGTTCGGGAATCGACAGTTTAGACAACGTCGCGGTGGTCCAGCCTTGTTTGCCGAACGCGTTCGGCACCGGTGCGAATGCGTCGGCCGCCACGGTACATTTGAGCGCCTGTTCGTCCGGCGTGAACTTGAAGTTCGCGGTCCTGCCGTCGGCGGCCAGCGTTACATAAATGCGTGTCACCTTGAACGCGGCGCGGTCGAAATGCGGCGCCTCGGTGGTGCCGTCGAGCGCCAGGGCCAGACGGCGCAGATCGGATGCTTTGGCCATGTTGAAACCGTTCTCCTTCCTGTGCGATTTTGTTCGCGAGGGTATCCGAGGGCGGCGATATGGCAAACGACAGTTTCAACCTCCAGCGCTTCGTGACGGCACAGGAGTCGGTCTATGCCGATGTCTGCGAGGAACTGCGCGCGGGGCAGAAGACGGGCCACTGGATGTGGTTCATCTTCCCGCAGATCGCGGGGCTCGGGCAAAGCGTGATGTCGAGGAAGTATGCCGTCGCCGGCCTGGACGAGGCGCGGGCCTATCTGGCGCATCCGGTGCTCGGCCCGCGCCTTGTCGAATGCACACGGCTCGTCGGCGCGTCGGGCCGTCCGGTCGCAGACATATTCGGCTCGCCCGACGACATGAAGTTCAGATCGTCGATGACATTGTTTGCGAAGGCGCAGGGCGAGGGCGTGTTCAGTAAGGTGATCGAGAGATATTGCGACGGGCGGTTCGACGACCGGACGCTTATGAGGCTCGGGCTGTCTTCGCCAGGCTAGTACGCGAAAGCACGCGAATTGGCTTACGGCAAGTTCTTAAACTCGTTAATCGCTCTGAATATCTCGGAGGCGCCGCCGCCGCAGTCGCCGCCACCTTTTGCGCGACATGCTTTGACTTCAGCGGCGAGTTTGTTGAGTTCGTGGAAGGATTTTGACGGACCCGCGCACGGTTCGCTGAAGAGCTGGTCGCCGCCGCTCATCGAAAAAATCCGCTGGCCAAAAATGTTACGCCCGACAATCATTTTATAAGTCAGTGGTTCGGTTTCCGTCGGGTGCGCAGACAGCAGGCCCAATTTAGGCACTGGATAGCTGACGCAGAGCTCCTTGCCGGCGGGTGTCGACTTTTCGGAAATTGTCGCCGGACCTTTGCTTTTTACAACGTACACAAAAAATTGTGGCCCGCGCGACGTATTGCCGGTAGTTAGCCGGAAGTGCTGATTTTTCCTGCGCCGTTTGGGCGGTGGCATTGCCGGCTAAAATCATCGCGCAAAATCCAAGCGTCGCGCCCACGAGCCGATTTTTCAACTGCATTCGAATTTCTTTCCGAACGATAAAGTACCCAAGGCAACTCGTGGCGTATGCCTCGCGGTCCTTCGATAGTCCTCACTCCGCCGCTTCCCCCGTCGGCAGCCGGTATCCCTCAAACTGCTTCCTCAAAGTCAGCTTCTGAATCTTGCCGGTCGCCGTATGCGGGATTTCATCGACGAAGGCGACATCGTCCGGCATCCACCACTTGGCGCATTTGCCCTGCATGAATCCGAGGATCTCGTCCTTGGTTGCGGTCTCGCCTTTCTTGAGCACGATGACGAGCAGCGGGCGCTCGTCCCATTTGGGATGCGCGACGCCGATCACCGCGGCTTCCGCCACCTTCGGATGGCCGACCGCGAGATTTTCGAGGTCGATCGACGAAATCCATTCGCCGCCGGACTTGATCACGTCCTTGGAGCGATCGGTGATCTGCATGTAACCGTATTGATCCATGGTGGCGACATCGCCGGTGTCGAACCAGCCGTCCTTGTCGAAGGCTTCGCCGCCTTCGCCCTTGTAATAGCTCTTCGCCACCGCCGGGCCGCGCACCTTGAGCCGGCCGAAGACCTTGCCGTCCCAGGGCAGGGCCTTGTCGCTGTCGTCGGTGATTTTCATCTCCACGCCGAACGGCGGGTGGCCCTGTTTCATCTCGATATCGAGCTTGGCGTCGCCGGTGATGTCCGCATATTCCGGCTTCATGGTGCAGAGCGAGCCGAGCGGGCTCATCTCGGTCATGCCCCATGCGTGAATCACCTGCACGCCGTAGACGTCCTGGAAGGTCTTGGTCATGGCGCGCGGGCAGGCCGAGCCGCCGATCACGACGCGCTCGAGGTCGGGCAACTTGCCGCCCGTCTTTTCCAGGTCCTGCAGCAACATCAGCCACACCGTCGGCACCGCGGCGGTGAAACTGACCTTGTATTGGGTGAGCAGCTCGTAGATCGAGGCGCCGTCCATCTTGGCGCCGGGCATCACCACCGTCGCGCCGACCATCGGCGCCGTCAAAGCGAGACCCCAGCAATTGGCGTGGAACATCGGCACCACGGGCAGGATGACGTCGCGGCTCGAAGCGGCCATGGCGTCGGGCATGGCCGCGATCATCGAATGCAGCACGTTGGAGCGGTGCGAATAGAGCACGCCCTTGGGGTGTCCGGTCGTGCCGGAGGTGTAGCACATGCCGGCGGCGGTGTTCTCGTCGAACTCCTTCCAGGCAAAGTCGCCGTCGACTTCTCCGATCCAGTCCTCATAAGGAACGGCGTTCTTCAGCGACGTCTGCGGCATGTGCGCGGCGTCGGTGAGGATGACATAGCGCTCGATGGTCGGCAGCTTGTCGGCGATCTTTTCCAGCAGCGGCACGAAAGTGAGATCGACGAACATCATGCGGTCTTCGGCATGGTTGACGATCCAGACGATCTGCTCGGGGAACAGGCGCGGGTTCACGGTATGATAGATCGCGCCGATCCCCATGATGCCGTACCAGCATTCCAGATGCCGCCAGGTGTTCCAGGCGAGCGTCGCGACGCGGTCGCCGAGCCTGATGCCGTCCTTGTCCAGCCGCTGCGCCACTTTCAGCGCGCGGGCGCGGATGTCGGCATAATTGGTCTCGACGATCGGTCCTTCGACCGAACGGGTGATGACCTTGCGGCCGCCATGGAAGGTGGCGGCGTGATCGACGACACGCTGGCACAATAGCGGCCAGCCCTGCATCAGCCCGAGCATGCAATTCCCTCCCTGTTGTTGGACGGCAGTCGCCGCCGGCAAGCCTGACGGCTTTTTGGACCGGCCCCTCGCCGGTCGGGAGACAGACTAGCGGGCGGCGCGGTTCGAGGAAACGTCGACGTTTGGAGGTGGCGCGAATTCCGCCTCGCACAAAGGCCGCATTCGTGTCAGACATCGAAGGTAATGAGGCGTGTGGCCGCAGTTTTTTGCATCGCAATGGGAAGCGGCGTCTTGCCCGCCTTCGCCGACGATGTGCCGTTGCCTCAACCCAAGCCTGCGATAGGACCGGCGAGGCCGGCGGCTCCCGCGCCGTGGCGCGAGCCGGTGAGCTTTCGCGAGGCGGCGGGCCCGGATTTCGACAGCGCGGTGGTAACGTCGGCGCTTTCGGCATGCCGGCAGCGGCTCGACAAGGTCGCCAGGCTGCGCGCGCTGCCGCGGCTGATGGGGCCGGGCGCCTGCGGCGGCGAGGATATGGTCGAGCTGGAGGCGGTGCTTGTCGCCAAGGGAAAGCCGATCGACATCAAGCCGGCGCCGGTGCTGCGCTGTGAAATGGCGGAGCAACTGACGCTCTGGGTGCGCGACGATGTGCTGACCCGCGTCGCCAAAACCGGCGCGACCTTGGCCAGCGTCGAGACCTATGACGACTTCAGTTGCCGCGGCCGCAACCGTGTGCGCGGCGCCAGGCTCAGCGAACACGGCAAAGGCAACGCCGTCGATATTCGCAGCATCACCTTCACCGACAAAAAAGCGGCGTCGCTGACGGACAAGACCTACGCCAAGGATGTCCGCGCCGACCTGCGCGCCTCGGCCTGCGCGCGCTTCACCACGGTGCTCGGCCCGGGGTCGGACGGCTATCACGAGGAGCACATTCACCTCGACCTGATCCAGCGCCGCGGCGGCTTTCGTATGTGCCAGTGGGACGTGCTCGAACCGCCGCCTCCACCACCGAAGCCGGCCGAGGTCGCGAAGGTCGAGCCGGAGACCGGTGCCAGGATCGAGGCGAAGCCAGAACCGTCCGATGGGGATGACGATGCGGATGACAAGGCTGCCGAAGCCGGCACGGCGGCGGCACCGGCTTCAGCCAAGATTGCGCTCGCCGATATACCTCTTCCCCGGCCGCGCCCCCCGGCCAAGCGCAAGAAAGCGCGCGGCGGCGGCGTCCACTTTCCTTTCAACCTTTTGCGTTAGTTCCAGCGCATGACTTTCGATGTGCGCCGCTACGCGCCACCACCGGCGGCGTCGGGAATCACCCGGCGCCGGCTACTCAGGACAGGCCTGACGCTGACCGGAATTGCCGGGATCGTGGCGCCGGGCACCGCGGCCTATGCGGCGATGGAGGCCGCCAACGGCCTGTCGATCACGGACTATCGGCTCAGTCCGCCCGGCTGGCGCGCCGGGCAGCGGCTGACCATCACGGTTATTGCCGACATTCACGCCGGCGGTCCCAATATGGGTGTCGATCGCGTGCGCCAGGTCGTCGACGCGGCCAACGCGCTGGGCAGCGACCTGACCGTGCTGCTGGGCGACTATTTCGCCACCCATCGCTTTGTCACCGAGGTGGTGCCGCCGGAGGCTTGGTCATTCGAACTGGCGCGGCTGAAGGCCCCCCTGGGCGTTTACTCCATTCTCGGCAATCACGACTGGTGGCACGGCATCGAGCCGACCCGCGCCGCGCTGCGCCATGTGCGCATCCCGGTCATGGAAAACGACGCCGTGCTGCTCGGGGAGCCGGGGGCGCGGTTCTGGCTGGCGGGCCTCGGCGATCAGCTCGCCTACCGGCTGGGCCACAGCCGGTTTCGGGGCGTTGACGATCTGCCCGGAACCCTCAAGCGTTGCGACACCGCCGACCCGGTCATCCTGCTGGTCCACGAGCCGGACATCTTCGTCCAGGTGCCCGACCGCGTGTCGCTGACTTTGGCTGGCCATACCCATGGCGGCCAGATCAGGCCGCCTTTGATTGCGCCGTTCTGGGCGCCGTCGGCCTACGGCGCGCGCTTCGCCTATGGCCGGATCGTCGAGCAGAACCGGACCATGATCGTCTCGGGCGGCCTCGGCACCAGCAAGGTCCCGATGCGGCTTGGCATGCCGCCCGAAATCGTCCGGGTGACGCTGGGCTAAAACAAAAACGGCGCCCGAAGGCGCCGTTTCCGTCTCAGTCCCCGTAACTTGTCAGTTGAACAGGCCGCCGGCCGAGGCCATGCGCGGGCGCACTGGGCCAAAGGGCGAGTCGCCCTGGCTCGGCGCCAGCACGACCACCACCGAATTCGGCTTCACCCGGTTGTAGAGGTCGATGACGTCCTCATTGGTCATGCGGATGCAGCCCGAGGAGATCGCCTGGCCGATATATTCCGGCTGATTGGTGCCGTGGATGCGGTAAAGCGTGTCCTTGTTGCCCTCATAGAGGTACAGGGCGCGGGCGCCCATCGGGTTCTGCGGGCCGCCGGACACGAAGTTCGGCACGTCCATGCGCTTCTTGATGTCCGCCGTGGGGGTCCAGGTCGGCCATTCCGCCTTGCGGCCGACCTTGGCTACGCCGGCGAAGGCGAGGGCTTCTTCACCGACGGCCACGCCGTAACGGATGGCCTTGCCGCCCTCGAGCACGAAGTAGAGATAGCGCGCGTCCGAATCGACGAGAATCGAACCGGGCTGCTCCTTGCGGTGATAGGGAACAATGGCCCGTTGAAAATTCTCAGGAATTGCCACTTTTTCGTAGGGCGCGGCGGCCAGAAGCTTCTTGTCCCGCGGCGTCATGCTCGCCTCGGAGGCGGGCTCGACCGTGGTCTGCATGCACCCACCGAGCAACAGCCCGACGCCAAACACAGCCAGAATCAGTCCCTTAGCCCGCATTTTGCCCTCTATTTTTCCGGTCGCTAGGCCAGCGCCCGAGCTGTCCATTCCGCAGTGCAATTAAGCGAAGACGACGTGATTTTGCCACGCTTGTTAACCTGCCGACGGACTCTTCCTGTGCAGTTGTTGCCGTAAAGCCGCAGTTTTTTCGGCTATTTTATACGCGGTACGCCAAGCGCTTGCGTTCGTTGCGAAAAGCACCTTGCCCGCAAGGTGTTAACAGGGAGTTTACCATAATGGAGGGTATACTGACTCAAATAGTCTCAAATCGTACAATCCGGCGCAAATGTCACAGTCGGGCCGCGACCGGTTGCGCAATTCCGCCCCACTTGCCGACAACAAACACCGTCGAGGACATCTCGGGGACTTATGGAGCAAGACTGAAATGACCGCGCCCAAGGGTACGGAGCGTATGCAGCGTCCGCAGCAACAGCAGCAGCAGGGCTCGTCGGGCCAGCTCAACGAGCGCTACGGCAAGATCGGCATCTCGGCCGTCGCCGGCGCCGTACGCCACAAGCCGGAGCGCAAGCCAGTCGAAGCCAAGCGCTTCGTGCCGAACGATTGCGACTGAGCAGCCCGCTCACGGTTCAAATCTGCGGCCCGCGCCATCTGAAGCCAGGCCGCGTCACTTTTCTCAGACCAGCGTCAGGGTCCGCCGCGCCGCGCACGGGATGTCGGGCGCGCGGTATTCCTTGCCCTGAACACGGCGCCCGCGCATTTCGGCTTGCGCGGGACGACGCGTTCTTGCCATGAAAGATCACCGGCCCCGCAGCGGCCGCGTCGTGCGGCGAGCGCCGGGGTGATTGATGCTTTCGATCTATGTTCAGCGCGGCAGCCTTCTCGAGCGCGTTCAGATCGAGCCGGGCGATGAACCGCCGGCCGCGCCGGTCTGGATCGACCTCCTCAATCCGACCGTTCAGGAAGACAAGCTCGTCGAGCAGATCCTCGGCATCGCGGTGCCGACCGCCGAAGAAATGCAGGAGATCGAGGTCTCCAGCCGCCTCTATGTTGAAAACGGCGCGCGTTTCATGACGGCCACCTTGATGTGCCAGTCGGATTCCGCGACGCCCAAGACCACGCCAGTCACCTTTATTCTCGCCAATCACTGCCTTTGCACCGTGCGCTACGACTCGCCGCGGCCGTTCGCGCTGATCGAGCACAAGCTCGGCCGTTTCTGCGGGCCGAAGGTTTCGGGCGACAGCGTTTTGATGGATCTGCTCGACGCCATCATCGATCGCTCCGCCGATATTCTCGAGCGCGTTGCCGCCGAGGTCGATCAGGTATCGCGCACGGTGTTCGAGCCCGAGGAGGATGCCGGGCCGCCGTCTTACAAGGAAGTGCTCAAGACCCTGGGCCGCAAGGGTGACTTGTCGTCGAAGGTCCGCGAATGCCTGGTGTCCGTCGGCCGGTTGTTGTCGTTCCTGGCCAACGAAGCCGAGTCGATGAAGTGGCCGAAGGATTACAAGCTGCAACTGACCTCGATGCAGCGCGACGTTATTTCATTGTCGGATCACGCCACCTATCTGGCCGGCAAGATCACTTTTCTGCTCGACGGGCTGCTCGGCATCGTGTCGATCCAGCAGAACGACATCATCAAGATATTCTCGATCGCGGCGGTGATCTTCATGCCGCCGACGCTTGTCGCGTCCATCTACGGCATGAACTTCAAACACATGCCCGAACTCGACTGGCTCGCCGGCTACCCCATCGCGCTCATGATCATGCTCGGCGCCGCCATCGGGCCCATCCTGTTCTTCAAATGGAAGAAGTGGCTGTAACGAACCTGTTAACAACTCCGAGGCGTGGAACTCCTCGCATCCCCCTGCGTTTATTGCCTGAAAGCTGGCGAAGCCGCTGGAGGGAAACCATGGGCCGACCGCGCATCATCATCACCTGCCCCGATACCGGCATCGCGGTCATCAGCCGCATCGCCTATGAGGATATGATCAATCCGCTCAAGGCGCCGATGGATTTCAAGTGCCCGTGCGGCGAGACGCACAAGCTGCAATTCGCCGGCCTACATGGCCGCCGCGACCCGGCGCCGAGGCAGACGCCGCAAGCCTTGTAATTGATTAAAAATTGCGGCGGCCGGCGCTCAGACGTGCTGGCCGCCGTTGATGTGAATTTCCGCACCGTTCACGTAAGAGCTGGTGTCCGTGCACAGCACATAGATGATCTTGGCGACTTCGTCCGGCGTGCCCAGCCGCTGCAACGGGATTTGCTCGACGATTTTTTCCGTGCCGGGCGACAGGATCGCGGTGTCGATTTCACCCGGCGCGATTGCGTTGACGCGAATGCCGAGACGGCCGAAGTCCGACGCCATCTCGCGTGTCAGCGAGGCGAGGGCGGCCTTCGAGGTTGCATAGGCCGCGCCTGCGAACGGATGAACGCGCGAACCGGCGATCGACGTTACGTTCACAACCGACCCTTTCACAGCTTTCAACTCGTTGACGAGACCACGCGCCAGCATGATCGGCGCGAAGAAATTGACGTTGAAGACCTGCTTCCAGACATCGAGCGTCGTGTCGATCGAGCCGAGGCGCGAGCCGCCCTCGGCTTTGGGCGAGATGGCGGCGTTGTTGACCAGAGCGTGCAGTTCGTGGCCCTCGAGCCGGCGCTTGATCTCGGCGACGGCCTCGGCGGTATTGGCCTCATTGGCGAGATCGACCTGGATGTGATCTTCCGGCCCCATGTCCCACGGGCAGTTTTCCGGAAACGGATGGCGCGAACAGGTGATGACGCGCCAGCCGGCGGCGGAAAAACGCTTCACCGTGGCGTGGCCGATGCCGCGACTGGCGCCGGTCAGCAGCAGGGTCCGGCGCGGCTGGTTGGTTTGTGCGTTGGGCATGGGTATCTCTAACTCAAACTTTCGCGTTCGTCGCTTCGTAAACGCGACCTGTCACGGATAAAGCCGCGTCCGGGTCCATGGCGCGCCGGGTTTGTCGCGCTTGAACACGATACGGTCGTGCAGACGGAACCGACGATCGTGCCAGAACTCGATGGAGGAGGGCACGATGCGGAAGCCGGACCAGTGCGGCGGCCGCGGCACCGCGCCGAGCGCGTATTTGGCGGCATTGATGGCGATGGCCTTCTCGAAAGCGAGGCGGCTTTCCAGCGGCCGCGACTGCTGCGAGGCCCAGGCGCCGATCTGCGCCTGCCTGGGACGGGTGGCGAAATAGGCGTCGGCCTCTTCCGGCGTCACGCGCTCGACGTGGCCGCGCACGCGAACCTGCCGGTTCAGCGATTTCCAATGAAACACCAGCGCCGCCTTGGCCTGCGCGGCGAGTTCCTCGCCCTTCTGGCTCTCGGTATTGGTGTAGAAGACGAAGCCGTGCTCATCGGCGCCCTTGAGCAGCACCATACGCGCGTTCGGCAGACCGTCCTCATCGACGGTGGCGAGCGTCATCGCGGTCGGATCGCGCGGTTCCGATTGCGTCGCGTCGCCGAGCCAGGCGGCGAACAGCCGCATAGGCTCGTCGGATTCCGTAAAATCACCACTCGTTAACTTAACTGTGTGTTCAATCGACGTTGTTTCGGACATCGGCAATTTGCCTTGGTGGAGTGTCTCGCGTGACCGGTCTTCCGACCTGTCAGTTGGCCTGTGAAATGGCCCGTTCGGACCGTCGGTTCTTATATAGAGGAACCGCCGCCCCCCGCCTATGGCGCGGACTGACGGGTATGTCGGCGCTCCTGGTCGCGCTGGCCGCAGGAGGTTGCAGTCTCTCGGGGCAATTCGACTCGGTGTTCGGCTCCAATTCCGATGTGACCGGTTCGATCACGCCGCCGCCGGGTTCCAAGGCGGCGGACGATCTGCCGCCGGCCGCCGACCTCGCCTTTGCCCGCGCCGCCGTGAAGGAAGTGCTGACACGCGGCGGCAAGGATTCGAGCCAGCCGTGGGAAAATCCAGCGACCGGCGCGCGCGGTACCGTCACTCCGATCGCTCAGGCCTACGTCAATGGCGAGCAGACCTGCCACGACTTCCTCGCCAGCTACGTCAACGGTTCCAGTGAGGCCTGGATGCAGGGCGAGGCCTGCCGGCCGAGCAAGGGCGTCTGGGAAGTCCGCTCGATGAAGCCCTGGAAGCGATCCTGAGCCGCCAAAGACGGCTCTGCTCCGTTGCATCGCGGCAACAGGCCCCCCACATTAAGGCTCGATTCGGCGGCTAACGCTGCCGGACGGGGGCTGTTTCACGAGATTTGACGGGAGTTGCCACGGATGCGTGACCCCTACACCGTTCTGGGGGTGTCCAAGACCGCGAGCGAGGCGGAGATCAAATCCGCTTTCCGCAAGCTTGCGAAGAAGCACCATCCCGACGCCAACAAGGACGATGCCAAGGCGGCCTCGCGCTTTGCCGAACTGAATGCCGCCTACGAGATCGTGGGCGACGACGAGAAGCGCAAGGCCTTCGACCGCGGCGAGATCGATGGCGAGGGCAAGCCGCGCTTTCAGGGTTTTGGGGGCGCTCCGGGTGGTGGCGGATTTCATCCGGGCGCCGGCGGCTTCGGTCAGGGTGGCGGCGGTTTCGAGAGTTTTTCGTTCGGGCCGGACGGTTTCCAGCGGCGCGCGGGCGGCGCCGGCGGCTCGGGCTTCGAAGACCTGCTGCGCGGCATGTTCGGCGGCCGGGCAGCCGGGCCGGGCCGGGGTGGCCATGCCGCCGATTTCGAGCCGGAAGACTTCGGCTCGCGGGCGACCGGCGAGGACCTCGCCGCCTCGCTTACCATTTCGCTCACCGACGCCGCCAAGGGCGCGACGACGCGCGTCAGCCTGCCGACCGGCAAGGACATCGAGGTCAAAATCCCGGCCGGCATCTCAAGCGGCCAGCAGATCAGGCTGAAGGGGCAGGGCTATCCCGGCCCGCTCGGCCGCAACGGCGACGCCATCATCACCATCAACATCGCGCCGCATCCTGTGTTCAAGGCGGACGGTGATGACCTGCGCCTCGATCTGCCGATCACGCTCTACGAGGCGGTGCTCGGCGGCAGGGTGCGCGTGCCGACGCTCGATGGCGCGGTCGAGCTGGCGATTCCGGCTGGCACCAACGCCGGGCGCACGTTCCGCCTCAAGGGCAAAGGCCTCAAGACCAAAGGCAGCAAGGCTCATGGCGATCTGCTCGCCACTGTGCGCGTGATGCTGCCGGAGACGGTCGACGACGAACTCAAGCGCGCCATCGAGAAACTGCGCGACGAGAAGCCGTATGATCCGAGGAAGGATCTCGCCTGAATTGTCATTCCGGGACGCGCCGAAGGCGCGAACCCGGAATCCATAACCCCGGTTCGTAAATATGGATTCCGGGCTCGCTCGCTATCGCTCGCGCCCCGGAATGACAGCTACCCCTTCTTCTCCGGTCCCTTGTCGACCTGGTCGTAGATGTTCTTGGCCACCTTCTCGAGCTTGTCGCGGTCCGACGGACCGCTCACCACGTAGCCGAGACTGTCGTCCACCCAGGTGACCGCGGCATATTGCTCGCCGGTCTTAAAGCGAAGCGCCGTCTCGCCATCGCTCGCCTTGGCGCAATAGACCGTGTAGCGCTCGCCCGCGGCATTCTCGTACATATAGAATGCCGCCGCGCTGCCTGTCGGTCCCGGCAGCAGCCGTCCGCCAACCAGCTTCAAACCCAGCGTCGACAGATCGGGAATCCGCAACTCGTAGCCGACGCGCTTCGACAGCCATTGCCGCAAATGCGCGGCTTCCGCCCCCGGCACCTCGACGGGGTGGCGGACCTCGACGACATATAGCCGGTACGCGTCCAGCGCCTGCGCGGTCATCCGGTCGAAACCCGATGGCGCATGGTCCGGCGCGCCGCGCAGCGTCCAGCCGGCGCCGGCGCCGCCGGCAAAGGCGAGCAACACCGCGGCCGCCGCCGCGATCCGGAACGGCGTGCTGCCACGCCGTGAGGCGAGGATGTCGCCGGCGATGATGCGATCGAGTTGCAGCCGTTCCGGGACCGGCTCATCGGCCACCGCGCCATAGCGCGCGCGGATGGCGTCGGCCTGCGCACGCCAGGCGGCGACCAGCGCCGCCGCGTCCGGATTGGCGGCGAGAAAGGTCGCCACCGCTTCCTTGCGGTCGTCCGGCAGAACGCCGTCCACATAGGCGTGCAATTCTTCGTCTGTCACCGGCTTGTCATGGTCCGTCATGATTTTGGCCGTCCTATTTCACGCGGCGCAGCGCCGGGCGCCCGCCCTCGAGGAAAGTTTTGATTTGGCTGCGCGCACGCGCGAGACGCGACATCACGGTGCCGATCGGCACGCCCTGGATTTCCGCGACCTCGCGATAACTCAGGCCTTCGAGCACGACGAGGAGCAGGGCATGGCGCTGTTCCTCGACGAGGGTGGCGAGGGCGCGTTCGACGTCGCGGGCGCCTTCGGGAGCGCCCTCGGCGGCGTCGCCATCGTCGATCGGCATCATCGCCGGCCGGCGCGCCAGCGCCCGCAGGCGGTTGCGGTTCAGGTTGGCGAGGATGGTGTACATCCAGACGCGGGTGTCACCGCCGTGGAAAAGGTGTTCAGAGCGCAGCGCCCGGACCAGGGTGTCCTGCACCAGGTCGTCGGCGAGGTCGGCGTCGCGCGTCAGCGCCCGCGCATAGCGGCGCAGCGCCGGGATGGTCGCCTCGATATCGCGACGGAACGTGGCCAACCGCTTGCTCCTGAGAAAGCCGACCCTATCGCCGCGGCAGCGTCAAGCCGTCGCCGGGGCAAAGCGCGCCGCGACAGCGCGGTGCTGAGACGAAAAACCCCGCCGCCTCAACCCTATTCCGTGGTGCAGCGGAAATTCACATTGGCCGAGCGGGCGAGGGCGGTTTGCTTGATGACCCTCGGACCCTATGCCATACGGGGGCGACCGGCGGTGCCGGGCCCAAGCGAGGACGGAAATGGCTGAAGTCTCGGATTTGATGCGCGGCAAGCGCGGCTTGATCATGGGAGTGGCCAATAACCGCTCGATCGCCTGGGGCATCGCGCGCGCCTGCCGCGACCACGGCGCCGATCTCGCCTTCACCTACCAGGGCGATGCGCTCAAGAAGCGCGTCGAGCCGCTGGCCGAGGAGGTGGACGGGCTGGTGGTCGGCCATTGCGACGTCACCGACTCGGCTTCGCTCGACGCCGTGTTCGCCCAGGTCGAGCAGGCCTGGGGCTCGCTCGACTTCGTCGTTCACGCCATCGCCTATTCCGACAAGGATCAACTCGACGGCCGCTACGTCGACACCACGGAAGAGAACTTCACCAAGACGATGCTCATCAGCTGCTACTCGTTCACGGCGATCGCGCAGCGCGCCGAGAAGCTGATGAAGAATGGCGGCTCGATGCTGACGCTGACCTATTACGGCGCCGAGAAGTGGATGCCGCATTACAACGTCATGGGTCTGGCCAAGGCGGCGCTGGAATCCTCGGTGCGCTACATGGCGGCGGATCTTGGCGTTAAGAACATCCGCGTCAATGCCATCTCGGCCGGCCCGATCAAGACGCTCGCGGCCTCCGGCATCGGCGACTTCCGCTACATCCTGAAATGGAACGAATACAACACGCCGATGCGGCGCAACGTGACTTTGGAAGATGTCGGCAAGGCCGGCGTGTTCTTCCTGTCCGACCTGTCGAGCGGCGTCACCGGCGAGATCCAGCATGTCGATGCCGGCTATCACGTCGTCGGCATCAAGCATCCGGAAGCGCCGGACTTCCCGGTGAAGTAAGGCGCGCACGATCCCGAAAAGTGGAAGCCGGTTTTCGGATCAGATCATGCGCAAAGTCATTAAGTGAATGCGGACGGTCTATTACATCCGCCACGGCGAGACCGACTGGAACGCAGGTGGGCGGCTGCAGGGCCACCGCGACATTCCGCTCAACGACACAGGCCGCGCTCAGGCCCGGCATTGCGGCCTCGTGCTGCGCGACCTGTTCGCCAAGGACGGCATCGATGCCGCCGCGCTCGATTATGTCTCGAGCCCGTTATCCCGCGCTACCGAAACCATGCAGCTCGTCCGCGACGGCCTGCAATTGCCGCGTGACGGCTTCCGCCGCGACGACCAGTTGATCGAACTGTCCTTTGGCGACTGGGAGGGCTCGACCATCGCGCTTCTGCATCAGAACGACGCGGTCCGTATCGCCCAGCGCGAGCACGACAAGTTTCATTTCGTGCCGCCGAACGGCGAGAGCTACCAGATGGTCGAGGCGCGCATGAAGCGCTGGTATGACGGCCTGACCGGCGACGCGGTGGTCACTGCCCATGGCGGCACCTGCCGCGGGCTGATGGCCAGCCTCGGCATCGCCCAGCGGGCCGCCGCGCCGCTCATCGATATCGCCCAGGGCGTGGTCTATGTGTTCAGGGGCGGGAAGCTGACGCGGTACGCCTAGCCGTCATTCCGGGGCGCGGCCAATGGGCCGCGAGCCCGGAATCCATATCCCCTGTGCTGCGGCGTATGGATTCCGGGTCCGGCCTTCGGCCGTCCCGGAATGACGGGAGTGAATTTGACCCCCGCACGGGCCCGGGCTACCTAACCCCGGCAGCGGCGGAACCCCGAACTCTTCGAAATTCCATGTCCTTCAACACCTTCGGTCACCTGTTCCGGTTCACCAGCTTCGGCGAAAGCCACGGGGCGGCGATCGGCTGCGTGGTCGACGGCTGCCCGCCGCGCATCCCGATCACAGCCGAGGAGATCCAGGTCTTCCTCGACAAGCGCCGGCCCGGCCAGTCGCGCTTCACCACGCAGCGGCAGGAGCCGGACGCGGTGAAGATCCTGTCCGGCGTCTTCACCGACGAGGCGAGCGGCCGGCAGGTCACGACCGGAACGCCGATCATGCTGCTGATCGAGAATGTCGATCAGCGCTCGAAGGACTATTCCGAGATCAAGGACAAGTATCGTCCGGGTCACGCCGGCTTCACCTACGATGTGAAGTACGGCATCAACGATTATCGCGGCGGCGGCCGCTCGTCGGCGCGCGAGACCGCGGCCCGCGTCGCCGCCGGCGCCATCGCCCGCAAGATCGTGCCAGGGCTCAATGTGCGCGGCGCGCTGGTGCAGATGGGCCCGCACAAGATCGACCACGCACGCTGGGACTGGGCCGAGGTCGACAAGAACCCGTTCTTCTGCCCCGACCCGGTGCAGGCGAAGTTCTTCGAGGACTATCTCGACGGCGTGCGCAAGTCGGGCTCCTCGATCGGCGCGGTGATCGAGATCGTCGCCGAAGGCGTGCCGGCGGGTCTCGGCGCGCCGATCTACGCCAAACTTGACGGCGATATCGCCGGCGCGCTGATGGGCATCAACGCCGTCAAGGGCGTCGAGATCGGCGACGGCTTTGCCGCCGCCGAACTGTCCGGCGAGGACAATGCCGACGAAATGCGCATGGGTAACGATGGCAAGCCGCTGTTCCTGTCGAACCATGCCGGCGGCGTGCTTGGCGGCATCTCGACCGGGCAGGCGATCGTCGCGCGTTTCGCGGTCAAGCCGACCTCGTCGATCCTGACGCCGCGCAAGACCGTGGACCGCTATGGCGACAACACCGAACTCTTCACCAAGGGCCGCCACGACCCCTGCGTCGGCATTCGCGCCGTGCCCATCGGCGAAGCCATGATGGCATGCGTCATCGCCGATCACTATCTGATGCATCGCGGCCAGGTCGGCGAGAGCCTGCCGTGGCCGTTCGAGAAGAAGTAAGTATGAGGCCGCCCTATGGTTCGAGACGCATCGCTTGCGCGATGCTCCTCACCATGAGGGCGGAGCAGGGCAGTGCCCTCATCCTGAGGAGCGCGCCGCAAGGCGCGCGTCTCGAAGGATGAGAAGACGGAGTTGCTAGTGTCAAACACCCACGCCAAAGTCGAAGCGGCGATCAAGGCTTTCGCCAAGGGCGAACTCGTCGTCGTCACCGATGATGACGATCGCGAGAACGAGGGCGACCTGTTCGTCGCCGCCTCGCTGTGCACGCCGGAGAAGATGGCCTTCATCATCCGCCACACCTCCGGCATCGTCTGCGCCACCATCACCGCCGCCGACGCGCAGCGCCTGCACCTCGACCCGATGGTGGCCAAGAACGACGCGCCGCTCGGCACCGCCTTCACCGTCACCATCGATCTCAAGCATGGCACGACCACCGGCATCTCGGCCGAGGAGCGCACCAACACCGTGCGCGCGCTGGCCAACGACAATATCGGCGCCGCCGATTTCGTGCGCCCGGGCCATGTGTTTCCGCTGGTGGCGCGGGAAGGCGGCGTGCTGATGCGCACCGGCCATACCGAGGCCTGCACCGATCTGTGCAAGCTCGCCGGCTTGCCGCCGGTCGGGGTGCTGTCCGAACTGATGAACGACGATGGCACCGTGATGCGCGGGCCGCAGGTCGCAGCCTTCGCCGAGAAGCACAAGCTGATCCAGATCTCCGTCGCGGATCTCATCGCCTACCGGCAGGCGCGCGAGAAGCTGGTGACGCGCGTCGGCGAGTTCTCGCTCGACTCCGAAATCGGTCCGCTCAAGGGCTACGCCTTTGTCACGCCGTTCGATGAAGTGCATCACATGGCCTTCGTCTATGGCGATATCGGTGACGGCAAGGATGTGCCGGCGCGCCTGCACCGCGCCGACGTCATCGGCGACGTGTTCGGCGGCGGCAAGGCGATCCACGCTTCGCTCGCGCGCTTCAAGGCCGCTGGCCGCGGCGTCATCGTCTACCTGCGCGACGGCACCGCCGGCGTGCCGGTGGCCGCCATTCCGAAAGGCGAAGTCAGCGCCACCGAGACCGCCCGTTCGCAGCAATGGCGCGACGTCGGCGTCGGTGCCCAGATCCTCAAGGACCTCGGCATTTCCTCGATCCGGCTGATGACTTCGAGCCAGCGGACCTATGTCGGCCTGAGCGGTTTCGGCATCGAAATCGCGGGAACCGACGTATTGGAATGCTGAGGGGCATTCCCTGATCGGCCTTTTTTCCGGCCGGTAGCCGTGCCAGCATGATTCCCCTGTGCATTGACACAGGAGGGCGGCATGAGGCGGTCTCGTCTTTACGGCGCTGTCGGCGGCGGACTATGCGCCGCCCTGTGCGCCGTTTATGCGCTGATGGCTTATGCCGCGCCGCATGCGCGCCTCGCCGATCTCAGGCCCGGTGCCATCCCGGTCGATGTCGAACTCGTGCTGGCCGTCGATATTTCCTATTCTATGGATCCCGATGAGCAGAAGCTGCAGCGCGAGGGCTACATTCAGGCGCTGACGTCGCGCGAGTTTCTCACCGCCATTCGCGAGGGCGGTCACGGCAAGATCGCCGTCACCTATGTCGAATGGGCCGGCCCCGCGACGCAGAAGGTCGTCGTGCCATGGCGTCTGATCGACGGGCCGGAAGCCGCCGATGCCGTGGCCGCCGAGATCGCGCGCGCGCCGACCAGCCGCGCCTCGCGCACCTCGATCTCGGGCGCTCTCAAATTCGCGCGCACTTTGTTCGACGACAGCGGCTATCGCGGCGCGCGGCGGGTCATCGACGTGTCCGGCGACGGCGCCAACAATTCCGGGCCGCTGGTGGTGCCGGTCCGCGATGCGATCGTGGCCGAGGGCATCACCATCAACGGCCTGCCGATCCTGCTCAAGCGGCTCAATTACGCGACGATGGATATCGAGGACCTCGACATCTACTACGAGGACTGCGTGATCGGCGGCCCCGGCGCCTTCGTCATTCCGATCCGGGAGCCGGAGAAGTTCATCGAGGCGACGCGGCAGAAGCTGCTGCTCGAGATCGCGGGCCTGCAGCCGGAGCCGAAGGTCATGCCCGCGCGCGCCGACAAGCCACGCGTTTCCTGCACCATCGGCGAGAAGATCTGGCGCGAGCGCTGGGGCGACGGGATCGATTTCAGATAACGCAGGACCTGACGTTCCGCTCGTCCCCGCGGAAGCGGGGACCCAGTCTTAAGCGCCATAGCGTTAAGCTGACTGGACCCCCGCCTTCGCGGGGGTGAGCGGAGTATTAAGCCAAGTTCGAGGGGCTACCTCTCGAACCGCCCCACCACTTCCACATGATGCGAGTAGCGAAACTGATCGACCGGCGTGACGCCGGCGAGCTTGTAGCCGCCGTCGATGAGAATGCGGGCGTCGCGGGCGAAGGTCGTGGCATCGCACGACACCGCGACCACCTTCGGCACCTTGCTCGAGGCGATTTCGTGCGTCTGCCGCTCGGCGCCCTGGCGCGGCGGGTCGAACACCACGGCGTCGAAACCCTTGAACTCCATTGCCACCATCGGATTGCGGAACAGGTCGCGCGTGCGCGCCTCGACGGGCTTCAGTCCCGGCGCGCTCTTGATGCCGCGTTCCAGCGCCTTGATCGCGCCCGCTTCGCTGTCGGCCGCGAGCACGCGCGCCGTCTCGCCAAGCCGTAAGGCAAAGGTGCCGATGCCGCTGAACAGATCGGCGACCTTTTTCGCCTTGCCGACGTGCGTGATGACGAGCGCCGCCAGCGCCGCTTCGCCCTCGGCGGTGGCCTGCAGGAAAGCGCCGGGCGGCAGCGGCACCGTCGCGCGGCCGATCTTCAAAGTGGGTTCGACACGTTGCAGCACGAGTTCGCCATGGCGGGTGATGCGCGCGAGCCCGTATTTGTCGGCGAGCTTGGCGAGGTCGGTGAGCCGCGCGGTCGAGAGCGGCCCGGAGCCGCGCACATCGACATCGAGGCCGCGGTCGCTCGCGGTGACGTGAATATCGAGCGGCTTGTTGGTCGGCTTGAGCACCTCGGCGATGGCCCATGACACCGGAATGGTGCCGGCAAGGCCGGGCGCGAGAATTGGGCACTCGTCGATAGCGACGATGTGGTGGGCGCGCGGCGCGGCAAAGCCGACTTCCAGCAGGTCGCCATTGCCGCGGCGCGCGTGCAGCACGGCGCGGCGGCGGCCTCTGCCATGCGCATCGACGATCGGATCGACCGGGCAGACGATGCCGGCGAGCGCCAGCGCCTCGACAACGAGCTCGCGCTTCCAGATCAGATATTCGGCGGGCGACCAGTGCTGCATGGCGCAGCCGCCGCAGACGCCGAAATGCTTGCAGATCGGCTGCGCGCGCTCGTGGCTGGCCTTGTCGACATGCAGCAGGCGGCGGCGGTCGGGATGCCCGGGCAGCGGCTCGACCGTCACCGTTTCGCCCGGCAGGGCGTAAGGCACATAGACCGGGCCCGTATTGGAGTCGGCGACGCCGTCGCCGCGATGGCCCAGGCGGGCAATGGTGAGCTGCTCGGTCATCAGCAGGACTTAACCTGCCTGGTCCCTGCCCGAAAGGGGGAGGTCACCCGTGCGCGTGGCCCGGCGCGTCCGGCATGTAGCCGCGCGCCGTCAAGGCGTTGAAGCGCCAGACCAGCAGCAGTGCGTAAAGGGCAAGGCCGACGGTAAAGCCTATCCAGACGCCAATCGCTCCCAGCCCCGCGGGGAAGGCGAGCGTGTAGGAGGTGCCGAAGCCGAAGATCCAGAAGCTGATCGTCGCGAACAGCAGCGGCACGCGGGTGTCGTTGAGCCCGCGCAATGCGCCGGCCGCGATGGTCTGCACGCCATCGGCGATGAAGAATGTCGAGCCGGCCGCGAGCAGGGTTGCGGCAAGGGCCAGGGCTGCGTCGGCATCGTCGCGCCCGCCCTGAAGGAAGACCAGCGGCAGGACGTGGCGCGTCGCCAGGATCAGCACGACCATCGTCGCCATGAAGACGGCGCCGAGCGCGATGGCGGCAAAACCCGCTCGCCGCGTCTCGACGGGATCGCGACGGCCGACGGCGTGGCCGACGCGAACGGTCGCCGCCATCGCAATGCCGAACGGACCCATGAACAGGATCGACGCGACCTGCAGCGCGATCTGATGCGCGGCCAGCGCCACGGTGCCGATCCAGCCCATGAGAATTGCCGCGCCGCCGAACAGCCCGTATTCGAGGAGAAACGCGCCGGCGATCGGACCGCCGATGACAAACAATTGTCCGGTCAGCGGCCAGTCCATGCGCCAGAAATGGCCGAGCACCTGATACTTCTTGAACGGCCTTTGCGTGTAGGCGATCCAGAGGGCGGCGGCGCACATCATGATGTTGACGGCGGTGGTGGCGACGCCGGCGCCGAGCATTTCAAGGCGCGGCAGGCCGAATTCGCCGTAAATCAGGGCATAGGCCAGCAACAGATTGGCGGGAACGGCGGCCACGGTGATCCACAGCGCGGGCTCCGGCCGGTTCACCGCGCTCATGAAGCCGCGCAGGGCGATAAACCACCAGCCGGGGATCAGACACCAGCACAGGCCCAGCAAATACTGTCCGGCAAGCCGGGCGGCTTCCGGGTCCTGTCCGAGCGCCAGCAGGAAATGCTCGCCGAACAGCATCGCCACCGTCATCGGCGTGCCGACCATCACCGCCGCCCACAGGCCGACGCGCAAGCTGCGGCGCACCATGCGCGGTTCGCGGGCGCCATAGGCCTGCGCCGCCAGCGGCGACACCGCCGACATCAGGCCCATGCCGAACACGAAACCGACGAACAGGATGAGATGCGCCAGCGCCGCGCCGGCGATCGCCACGTCGCCGAGGCGGCCGATCAGAATGAGATCGCTGGTCATCATCGCCACCTGGCCGAGTTGCGTCAGCGCGATCGGCAGCGCGAGCTTGACCGTGGCGCGCAATTCGATGCGCCACGGCAGAGCCCCCGCCGGCGCCTGTGTGCCGGTGGCGTAGTTTGCGTGTCCTGTCGTCATGGCGCGCAACCTAACCTGCGTTGTGGCGCAATAAAGGCTGCGTTTGGCCGCAGGCCGATTTGGCCATGTTGCGTGGCGGCAGGGTCACAGACCGATGACGCAAAGCGATGACAGTTATCGGCGACGTTTATGAAAACGTCGCGCCGATGAGATACTCGACATTGCCGTCGCCGCCTTCGATCGGCGAGGGGATGACGCCGAGAACGCTGGCGCCGAGCGAAATCGCCAGCGCCGCGATGTCGTCGCAAACGCTTTGCCGCACCACCTCGTCGCGGACGATGCCCTTCTTGAGCTGCGCGCGGCCGGCTTCGAACTGCGGCTTGATGAGTGCGATCAGGTGCGCGGGGCGGGCGGCGAGCGCGCGCGCCGCCGGCAGAACCTGTTTCAGCGAAATGAAGCTGACGTCGATGACGATCAGGTCGGGCCTGGGATCGAATCTGGCGGCATCGAGTGTGCGGATGTCGGTCTGCTCGAGCGAGGTGATGCGCGGGTCGCCGCGCAGGCTCTGATGTAGTTGCGCGGTGCCGACATCGACCGCATAGACGCGCGCCGCGCCGCGCTCGATCAGCACCTGCGTAAAGCCGCCGGTCGAGGCGCCGATATCGAGGCAGACACGGCCTTTCGGGTCGATCCTGAAATGATCGAGCGCGGCAATGAGCTTGAGCGCGCCGCGCGAGACATAAGGATGCGCGGGCGTGGCTTCGATCGCCGCATCGGCGGCGACTTCCTCCGACGCCTTGGCGACGACCTTGCCATTGGCTTTCACGAGCCCGGCCGCAATGGCATCCTGCGCTTTGGCGCGGCTGTCGAACAACCCGCGCGTCACGAGCAGGCGGTCGATGCGGCTTTTGGGGGATGGGGTTGTCATTCTGGGGCCTTTTCCCGGGCGCGGGGCATCGCGAAGCGATGCGCCGCTGACCCGGGATCGTTCCAGTCGCATAGGGCGATCACAACATCAATTGGTCGGACAGGTCGCGCCAATCGGGGTTCTGCTTTTCTATCAGCTCGAATTTCCAGGACCTCGCCCAGCGTTTCATAGAGCGCTCTCGGGAGCGGGCCTCGAGAATAGAAGCGTATTCCTCGAAATATACCAGCCGCGTCACGCCATAACGTTCGGTGAAACCGCGGACATACTTGCCTTTGTGTTCGGCGACGCGGCGCACAAGATCGCTCGTTGCGCCAATGTACAAGACACCCTTGGGCCGGTTGGTCAGGATATAGACGAATGCGCTGCGCGACATCGGCAAAGCCGTTGAAGCTGATGCTCAGTGCGTAACGGTCCCGGGTCTGCAGGTCATCGCCTTGCGATGCCCTGCGCCCGGGACAAGCGTAGTCTACGCCAGCTTCACCGTTTCCGACGCGGCGTCCTTGCCGAGCGCCTCGAACACCCTGGTGACGATGCCTTTGGCGTCGAGTCCGGCCAGCGCATACATCGCCGCCGGCGTGTCCTGGTCGATGAAGATGTCCGGCAGCACCATGGCGCGGAACTTGAGGCCGCCGTCGAAGGCGCCGTGGTCGGCCAAAGCCTGCATCACGAAGGAGCCGAAGCCGCCGACCGAGCCTTCCTCGATGGTCACCAGCACCTCGTGCTCGCGGGCGAGCCGCAAGGTGAGATCGAGATCGAGCGGCTTGGCGAAGCGCGCGTCGGCGACGGTGGTCGAGAGCCCCAGCGCGGCGAGTTCGTCGGCGGCCTTCAGCGCTTCGGCCAGGCGCGTGCCATAGGAGAGCAGCGCGACCTTGTGGCCCTCGCGCAGGATGCGGCCCTTGCCGATTTCGAGCGGCACGCCCTGGGCCGGGATGATGGAGCCGGTGCCTTCGCCGCGCGGATAGCGCACGGCCGACGGACGATCGTCGATCGCGGCGCAGGTCGCGACCATGTTGGTCAGTTCGGCCTCATCGGCCGCCGCCATCAGCACGAAATTCGGCAGGCAGCCGAGATAGGCGGTGTCGAAGGCGCCGGCATGGGTCGGGCCGTCGGCGCCGACGAGGCCGGCGCGGTCGATGGCGAAGCGCACCGGCAGCTTCTGGATGGCGACGTCGTGCACCACCTGATCGTAGGCGCGCTGCAGGAAGGTCGAATAGATGGCGCAGAACGGCTTGAAGCCCTCGGTGGCGAGGCCGGCCGCGAAGGTCACGGCATGCTGCTCGGCAATGCCGACATCGAAGGTGCGCGCCGGAAATTGCTGCTGGAACAGGTCGAGGCCGGTGCCGGACGGCATGGCCGCGGTGATGGCGACGATCTTGTCGTCCTTCTTCGCTTCCTTGATCAGCGCGTCGGCGAAGACACGGGTGTATTGCGGCGCGCCGCCCTTGGATTTGGCCTGCGCGCCGGTGGCGACGTCGAACTTGACGACGCCATGATACTTGTCGGCCGAGTCCTCCGCCGGGCCGTAGCCCTTGCCCTTCTGCGTCACGACATGGACGAGGATTGGGCCGATCTCGGCGTCGCGCACATTGCGCAGGATCGGCAGGAGGTGATCGAGATTATGGCCGTCGATCGGGCCGACGTAATAGAAGCCCAGCTCCTCGAACAAGGTGCCGCCGGTCACATAGCCGCGCGCATGCTCGACGGCGCGGGTGATGGCGCGGTCCCACGACTTCGGCAGATGCTTGGTGAGCTGCTTGCCGACATCGCGCAGCTTCAAATAGGTCGCGCCGGAGCCGAGCCGCGCCAGATAGGCCGACATGGCGCCGACGGGCGGCGCAATCGACATGTCGTTGTCGTTGAGGATGACGATCAGGCGCTCGTTGCGCGCGCCGGCATTGTTCATGGCCTCATAGGCCATGCCCGCCGACATCGCGCCGTCGCCGATCACGCAGATGACGTTGTTCTTATCGCCCTTGAGGTCGCGCGCCACGGCCATGCCAAGGCCGGCCGAAATCGAGGTCGAGGAATGCGCGGCGCCGAACGGGTCGTATTCGCTCTCGGCGCGCTTGGTGAAGCCGGACAGGCCGCCGCCCTGGCGCAAGGTGCGAATGCGGTCGCGCCGCCCGGTGAGGATCTTGTGCGGATAGGCCTGGTGACCGACGTCCCAGATCAGCCGGTCGGCCGGGGTGTCGAACACTGCGTGGATCGCGACCGTGAGCTCCACCACGCCGAGGCCGGCGCCGAGATGACCGCCGGTCCGGGCCACGGCGTCGATGGTGTCGGTGCGCAACTCATCGGCGAGCTGCTTGAGCTGCTCGGCTGAGAAATTGCGCAGGTCGGCCGGGATATGCACGCGGTCGAGCAGCGGGGTCTTTGTCGGCAAGGTCTTGGAAAGCTCGGACAAAATCGGCTCCGGGTCGCAAACCGGCGGGCAAACGAGGCGCCGGGCCGGTAAGGGTGGCTTACACCAGATTGACCGGACGGGGCAATTCGCCGTGCCGCGGGCGGTTCGTCGGTCCCGGGGGCTAATCGACGTCGAGCGGGGCGGTTCCGGCCGGCTTGCCGGAGGCATCGAGGGTGATTTTCTCGACCCGGGCCTCGGCCTGCTTGAGCAGTTCCTCGCAGCGGGCCTTGAGCACCTCGCCGCGCTCGTAAATGGCCACGGATTCCTCGAGCGGAACCTTGCCTTCCTCCAGCCGCTTCACGATCGTTTCGAGTTCGCCGATGGCTTGCTCGAAGCTCAGTTTCTTCACGTCGGTGTCGGCCATGGCAGGAATCCTCGAGTTTGCGCGGCATCCTAGAGAGTGGGGGCGGTGGGGGATAGTGCAAGCCGGGCGGGTTATGCACATCACCCGTCATTCCGGGGCGCACCGAAGGTGCGAGCCCGGAATCCATAACCCCGGTTTGTGAGTATGGATTCCGGGCTCGCTTGCTTCGCGCGCGCCCCGGAATGACTATGGGGCCATGGCTCACCTCACCGACAAAATCATCCTCATCACCGGCGCGGCGGGGGCCGTCGGCTCCGCCGTCGCCGCCGGCGTGCGCGAGCAGGGCGGCATCGCCATCGCCACCGACCTTGCGGGCGCCGACCTCGATCTCGACGTCACCGCGGAGGCCGACTGGCAGCGCGTCGTGGACGACGTGGCCGCGACGCACGGCCATCTCGACGGCCTCGTCAACGCCGCCGGCATCGTCGCGCTCGGCAGCATCGAGAATCTCGATTTCGCCACCTGGCGGCGCGTGCTGTCGATCAATCTCGACGGCACCTTCCTCGGCTGCAAATATGCATTCCCGCTGCTCAAGCCGCGCGGCGGCTCGGTCGTCAATCTGTCATCGGTGTCGGCGCTGGTCGGCGGGCACAATCTTGCCGCCTACAACGCCTCGAAGGGCGGCGTGTCGCTGCTGACCAAATCCGTGGCGCTGCTCGGGGCGCGCAGCAGGCCGCCGATCCGCTGCAACGCCGTGTGCCCGTCCTTCCTCGAAGGCCCGATGGTCGATGACATCGCCAAGAGTGCGCGCGATCCGGCTGCGGCCATGGACAAGATGAGCGCCGGGATTCCGCTGGGACGCATGGGCAAGCCGTCGGAAGTTGCGGCTTTGTGTCTTTATCTGTTGTCGGACGAGGCGGCGTTCATCACCGGCGCTGATTTGCCGATCGATGGCGGGCTGACGGCGCGGTAGTCATTCCGGGGCGCTGCCGAAGGCAGCGAAGCCGGAGTCCATATCCCCTGTGCTGCGGCGTATGGATTCCGGGTTCGCTCGCTGCGCGAGCGCCCCGGAATGACAAGCGCTACCCCCGCATCAGCGCCGTGACATGCGCTGCGACCGAGCGCGACAGGCCCTGCAGATCGTAGCCGCCTTCCAACAGCGACACGACGCGGCCCTTGGCGGTTTCGTCGGCGACTTCCATCAGCTTCTTCGTCACCCAGGCGTAATCCGTCTCGACCAGATTGAGATTGGCGAGCGGGTCGCGCGTATGCGCGTCGAACCCGGCCGAGATGATGACGAGATCCGGCGAGAAGCGGCGCAGCCGCGGCAGGATCACGGTTTCAAACGCCTCGCGGAATTGATCGCCGCCGTCGCCGGCGCGCAGCGGCGCGTTGACGATGGTGTCGTACTGGCCTCTCTCGCCCACGGCGCCGGTGCCAGGATAAAGCGGCATCTCATGCGTCGAAGTATAAAGCACCGAGTTGTCGGCCCAGAAGATATCCTGCGTGCCGTTGCCGTGATGCACGTCGAAGTCGATGATGGCGGCGCGCTCGATGCCGTGCTTCTGCTGCGCGTAGCGGGCGGCGATGGCGGCATTGTTGAAGAAGCAGAAGCCCATCGGCTTGGCCGTCTCGGCGTGGTGGCCGGGCGGCCGCGTGGCGACGAAGGCGTTGGCCACCTTGCCGGTCATCACCTCATCGACCGCCAGCACCGCGCCGCCGACGCAGCGCAACGCCGCTTCGAAGGAGCCGGGCGACATCGAGGTGTCGGAATCGATCCGCACAATGCCTTCGGAGGGCGAGGCTTCACGGATGGCTTCAAAGTAATCCATCGGATGGGCGAGAGTGACGATCTCGCCGTCGGCCATCGGCGCCTGCTCGCGCGCCAGATCCTGGAACTGCTCGGCGGCGAGGGCTTCCTCGACCGCGCGCATGCGCTCCGGCCGTTCGGGGTGACCCTGCGGCACGATGTGATCGACACAGGCGGGATGGGAGATGAGGAGGGTGGTCATTGCTTACACTTAATCCGTCGCGGCCTTTGGTGAAAGAGGCGCGTTATCCGCCTCATCCTGAGGAGGGCCGCAGGCCCGTCTCGAAGGATGGGGCGGCCCCATGGTTCGAGACGGGCCTGCGGCCCTCCTCACCATGAGGCCGATTGGCGTCCTCGCGGCTTCCTTACTTCATCGCCTTCAAACTCACCCCCGCCGGCGGCGGCATTGTGTCCGGCACGAAGAAATCGACCTGCAGCGGCTGGCCCGGGTTCACCCGGTACTGGTCGAAATCGGTCACGCCTTCGCCGGCGAGGAAGGTGTCGTCGATCAGGAACTGGCCGGTGAAGACCTTCGGCTTCTGGAAAATGCGCCAGGCCGCCTCGGCGAGAATGTCCGGCGTGCGCGACATGTTGATCAGCGCGTCGCCGCCGAGCAGGTTCTTCACCGCGGCGGTGGCGATGGTGGTGCGCGGCCACAGCGCATTGACCGCGATCTTGCCGTGCTGCTCGCCGGCCAGGCCGAGCACCACAAGGCTCATGCCGAACTTCGCCATCGAATAGGCGGTGTGCGGCGCGAACCACTTCGCCGCCATGTCGAGCGGCGGCGACAGCATCAATATGTGCGGGGTGGCCGACTTGGCGAGGTGGGGCAGGGCGTATTTCGACACCATGAAGGTGCCGCGCGCGTTGATCTGGTGCATCAGGTCGAAGCGCTTCATGTCGGTCTGTGCGACCGGCGTCAGCGAGATGGCGCTGGCATTGTTGACGACGATGTCGAGCCCGCCGAATTGCGCTGCGGTCTTGTCGAGCGCCTCCTTCACCTGCGCTTCCTCGCGCACGTCGACGATCAGCGGCAGCGCCTTGCCGCCGGCCTTCTCGATGTCCTCGGCGGCGGTGTAGATCGTGCCCTCCAGCTTGGGATGCGGCTCGGTGGTCTTGGCGGCGATGGCGACGTTGGCGCCGTCTCGCGCGGCGCGCAGCGCGATGGCGAGGCCAATGCCGCGCGACGCGCCGGTGATGAACAGGGTCTTGCCCTTCAGTGACATGTCCGCCCTCGATCTTTGTGTTCGTTTGGCCCGCCGGGCCCTGCCGGCCAATGTAATGCGGACCGCCCGCCGTTGATATGGGTCAAGAGGGGCTTTTCGCGCCATGCCTAGTCTGGCGCCATGCTGACGTCCGCATCAGCCGCCGATGTCAAAGCCAGCGCGAAATCCGCGCTGGCCGCCAACGGTATCGCCGCCGCCGACAGGGACGGTGGACTCGCCGGCGAGAACGAGAAGATTCTCGCCAAATGGTGGCTCGGCGGCCGCAAGGTGAGCTACCGCATGTCGTGCCGTTTCGACGAGGCGGCGCGCACGGTGCATTTCCGCGAAGCCGTGGTGGAGAAAAGCTGGGGCCTGCCGCCGCCGACCCTGTCGGTGGAAGTGACGACCACCAGCGGCTGGACGCGCTCGGGCTCGCGCACCGACGCCTCGCCCGCGGGCGGCGGCACGGTGGATTACGGACGGGTCCGCAACGCGGTCGAGATGGCCGTCACCGCCGCCGGCTGGACGTTCCACCTCGAAGGCGGCCGGATGCCTTGAGGCTTCAAGCCAGCGCTGCTTCCGCGTTGGTGATGCTCTGCGCGCCTTCGGTGACATTGCGCTCGAGCCCGCCCGACGTCACCGCGATGTTCTCGGCGAAGAAGCGCGCCAGCGCCGTGCGCGATGCCGCATCGTCGTTCTGACGCAGCGCGATCAGCGCCTGTTCGGCCAGCATGACGCCGCCGGCGGCGTTGCCGAACAGCCGCAGATACGGCGTCGCGCCGGCGAGCGCGTCCGGCGAGTTGTTCTGCTTGAGCAGCCACTGCGTGGCGCGCTCCAGCGCATCGACGCTTTCGGTCAGCCGCGCCGCGGTGTCGCCGAAAGCCGGCGCGTTGCTCGCTTTCACGGCGGCGATGGTTTGGCGCAAGCCCTCGATATAGGCGGCGACCGTGTTGCCGCCATCGAGCGGCACCTTGCGGGTGACGAGATCGATGGCCTGAATGCCGTTGGTGCCTTCATAGATCGCCGCGATGCGCGCGTCGCGATAATGCTGCGCGGCGCCGGTTTCCTCGATGAAGCCCATGCCGCCATGCACCTGCACGCCGAGCGAGGCGACCTCGATGCCGATGTCGGTGGAGAAGGCCTTGGCGACCGGCGTCAGCAGCGACGCGAGCTCATGAGCTTTCTGGCGCGCGGCGTCGTCCCCGGCGCGGATCGAGCGATCGAGCGCGACACCCGTTGCATAGGAGATGGCGCGCGCCGCGCCGGTGAGGCCGCGCATGGTCAGCAGCATGCGCTTAACGTCCGGATAATCGATGATGGCGTGGCCCATCTGCTTGCGCTCGCGCGCATAGGCGTGAGCCTGTTGCGAAGCGCGGTCGGCGATGGCGACGCCCTGCAGCGCGACGGCGAGCCGGGCGCGGTTCATCATGGTGAACATGCAAAGCATGCCCTTGTGCTCTTGCCCGATCAGCCAGCCGACGGCGCCGCCCTTGTCGCCATAGACCATGGTGCAGGTCGGCGAGGCGTGGATGCCCATCTTGTGCTCGATCGAATGCGCGCGCACGTCGTTACGCGATCCGTCCGGCATGAACTTCGGCACCAGGAACAGCGAGATACCCTTGGTGCCGGCCGGGGCGTCCGGCAGGCGGGCCAGCACGAAGTGGATGATGTTGTCGGTGAGGTCGTGCTCGCCGTAAGTGATGAAGATCTTGGAGCCGGTGATGCGGTAGCTGCCGTCTCCGGCGCGCTCGGCCTTGGTGCGCAACGCGCCGACATCGGAGCCGGCCTGCGGCTCGGTGAGCTGCATGGTGCCCATCCATTCGCCGCTGATCAGCTTTTCCAGATATTTCTGCTTGAGCTCGTCGCTGCCATAGGCGTGCAGCGCATCGACTGCGGCCATGGTCAGCACCGGGCCGATGCCGAAGGCCATCGAGGCGGCGTTCCACATCTCGATGCACGCGGCGTTGACGGCGTGCGGTAGGTCCTGGCCGCCGAAATCGGCGGGGGAGGCGAGGCCGTTCCAGCCGGCGGCGGCCCAGGAGGTATAAGCCTGCTTCCAGCCCGGCGGGGTGGTCACGGCGCCGTCCTTGAACGGGGTGCCGAACTTGTCGCCGACCGCGTTGAGCGGGGCGATCACGTCGGAGGCGAACTTGCCGGCCTCGTCCAGCACGGCGTCCACCGTGGCCTCGTCGAGGTCGCCATAAAGGCCCTCTTGGAGGGCCGCTTTGAGGCCGGCGGCGTGCTTGAGGGCGAAGGCGATGTCGGCAACGGGGGCGCGGTATGTCATGGCGGCAATCTAGCGAGACTTGGCGCCGGGCGGAAGCCGGGCGAAACGTCGTTGACGATCAAGGGGCTAGATCGTGTTGCGGATACAGGGCGGCATCGCTATGGTCCGCGCGCATCAAGGCCGCCTCAAGCGGCCTTGGCATTCGGTTTTGGGGCGTAGCCAAGCGGTAAGGCAGCGGATTTTGATTCCGCCATTCGGAGGTTCGATCCCTCCCGCCCCAGCCATCGTCAGCGGCGACGCCGCGAAATCCGTTCAAATTTTTTCAGGCAATATTACCGGCCTGGAATTTGACGCTTATCGACTGTGTCTCTTCCGTCGCAAGCGAGTGCAATCTCGCCGGCGCTAACTTCGCTACGCGGCTTTCGTGCCAGCGCCGCCAGACGAGGCGTCAACTCTTCCCAACCGTTGTGATCTCACGCCCGGGCGGCCGCTGCTTGCCTTGGCGCGCGCTTGGGCTTTGCGGGCGCTGTCTCCAGTTGCGCATACAGAAGTTCGATCGCGGATTTGGCGGCGTTGTGGACGTGATGCTCGGCGAGCGCGCGCGCCTTCTTGCCGTCCTTGGCGTCCAGCGCTTCCATCATCGCGGCAAGCTCGGCCATGCTTGCGGCGGAGCGGCCCGGCGCCCGCAGCGACGTGGCACGCAGCAGCATGATCCGGGCATTCAGCAGGCGCAGGGTATCGCCGAGCGCCTGGTTGCCGGAGCCGTCGACGAGGCAATCGTAGAAATGGTTCTTGGCGCGCAGGCGGGCCAGCGGATCGGTGTCCTTGAAGGAGCGCTTCAGTTTACGGAATGCCTCATGAAGCGCCGCGCGCTGGTCGCTGTCGGCGTGTTCGGCGAAAAGCTGACAGGCGAGCCCTTCCAGTTCGGCGCGCACCTGATAGACGCCTTCGGCTTGTTCGGCCGATAGCCGGGCCACGCTCGGGCCGCGGTTCGGGACGACCTCGATCAGGCCTTCGGATTCGAGCTGACGCAGGGCTTCGCGAACCAACGTGCGGCTGACGCCGGTCATTTCGCAAAGTTCGCGTTCGGTCAGCCGTTCGCCGGCACTGAACCGGCCGAGTGCGATGGCGTAACGAATGCTCTCCGTCACGCTTTGGCGCAGCGGTGCAGCGACCTTCTCGACCCTGAAGTCGGTCCTGGCAGACGACGCGATCAAAGGTCATTCCCTCCAGCTAAGCGGCTCCGGCGAACCGAATCCTTACATCTTTACAGCGGAAAAGCGAAAGCAGGAATGGCATCCTTCGTTGTCACCGGGCTTGCCATCCGCCGTCGATCGGCAGAGTCGCGCCGGTGATGTCGTTGGCCGCGGGACTGCACAGGAACACGGCCAGAGCGCCGACCTTGGCCGGGTCGACGAAGCGTTCGGTCGGATGGCGTGCGGCGGCATAACGATGCTCGGCTTCCGCCGCGCTGAGGCCTTCTGCGGCTCCCATCTCAGGGATCCGCGACAGGAGCGCCGGGGTCGGTACCGCGCCCGGGGAGATCGCGTTACAGGTGATGCCGGTCAGCGCGGTCTCGATGGCGACGGCCCGGGTCATGCCGAGCAGGGCGGTCTTGGTGGTCACGTAGTCGATGCGGTTCTCCGCCCCGCGTGCGCCGAAGATCGAGGACATGTTGATGATGCGGCCCCAGCCTTTCGCCCGCATGCCGGGCACGGCCAGTCGAATGCAGTGAAACGCGGCCGAGATATTGACCGCAAGTGAGCGGTTCCAATCCTCGGTTCTGAACTGATCGACCGGCGAGAAATGGCGCACCACCGCGTTGTTGACGACGATGTCGATATTGCCGAACCGGGTCCTGGCATTCTCGACCATGCCCTCGATCGCGGCGACGTCGGTCAGGTCGGCGCCATCGAAGACCACGTCCCGGCCGGTTTCGGACGACAAGCGATCCGCCGCGGCATCGCCGGTTGCCGGGTCGGAAAGAGCGTTAAGCACGACGCTGGCGCCGGCCTCGGCGAGCGCCTTGGCCATCGCATAGCCAATACCGCCGATGGACCCCGTCAAAAGCGCACAGCGGCCTTTAAGCATGGTGTAACTACCTCAGACTGCTATTCGTTTTTGCATCGGGCCTGCGCCGGGGCGGTTCTTGACCCCCCGCGGCCTATATTTTACATACCGTACTACTATCAGACAATATCCGGCCCTTCAGCGTCCCCGCAACGGAGACAGAGCCTGAGCGGAGCCGGCGATCAAGACGATGGAGGATGCGCCAGAATTCCGAGGTTTTGTCGACCCGGACCGGAATTTTTACGAACACTATCCGTAGTATGGCCGCGTCTCGGCGTGAGCGGCGGCGCATCTTATCGTCAGTACCGGGCGAAGCTCCCGGCAGGAATTTGCAACCTCTACACAACAGGAAGCGATCATGAGCAGCGAAATGGATAAAGCCGCGAAGGTGATGTTCGACGAAGGCCTCAAGCACCGTCGCGAGGTTCTCGGTCCGGAATATGTGGACTCGTCGATCGCCAACGCCAACGACTTCATGATGGCCTTCCAGCACATCACCACGGAATGGTGCTGGGGTTATGGCTGGTCGCGTCCGGGCCTGCCGCGCAAGACGCGCAGCCTGCTCAACCTCGCGATGCTTACGGCGCTCAATCGCGGCCCGGAAATCAAGCTGCACGTGCGCGGCGCCATCAACAACGGCGTCACCGTCGAGGAAATCAAGGAGACGCTGCTGCACGCCACGATCTATTGCGGCATCCCGGCCGGTCTCGACGCCTTCAAGATCGCCAACGAAGTCTTGAAGGAAATGGGCAAAGTCTCCGCTACCCCCGCTAAGAAGCCCTAAGCGGCCCTCACAGGAAAGCGCATACTGATGTCTGCAAAGCAGGAACTGGGCTTCATCGGCGTCGGCCGCATGGGCATCCATATGGCCGGACGCCTCCTCGAGGCGGGTTACGGCGTCACCGTCTTCGACCTCAACGAAACCAACGTCGCCCGTCTGGTGCAGCGCGGCGCCAAGCGCGCGGCCTCGCCGGCCGAGGTGGCCGCGAGCGCCGAAACGGTGCTGGCCAGCCTGCCGACGCCGGATATCGTCAAGAAGGTGGCGGCCGACGTCGCCACCGGTTCCAGGGTGAAGACCTTCATCGATCTGTCCACCACCGGTCCGGTGGCGGCCAAGGAGGTCGCGGCGGTGCTCGCCGCCAAGGGCATCGCCGCGGTCGACGCGCCGGTGAGCGGCGGCCCGAGCGGCGCCGAAAAGGGCACCGTCGCGGTGATGGTCGCCTGTCCGAAGGATCTGGCCGAAACGCTGCGGCCGGTGGTCGAAGTCATCGGCAAGATGTTCTGGGTCGGCGCCGAGCCGGGCCAGGGCCAGGCGATGAAGCTGGTCAACAACATCCTGTCCGCCACCGCCGTCACCATGACGTCGGAAGCGCTCGCCATGGGCGCCAAGGCCGGCCTCGATGCCGACACCATGATCGCCGTCATCAACTCGGGCAGCGGCCGCAATACCGCGACCGAAGACAAGTTCCCGCGCTGCGTGCTCACCCGGCGCTTCGACTTCGGCTTCTCCGTCGGCCTGATGCACAAGGACGCCAAGCTCGCGGTGCAGTTCGCCGAGTCGCTCGGCGTGCCGATGATCGTCGGCAATGCCGTGAACCAGCTCCTGTCGATCACCGAGTCGATCGAAGGCTTCAACGGCGATCTGACCACGACGGCGCGCACCGTCGAGAAATGGGCGGGCGTCGAGATCAAGGGCAAGGCCGCCAAGTAAGGGCGCCGCCGTCCTGCGGCCGATCGGGAGGTTTCGATGACCGACAAGATCCTGTCGCGCAAGGATGGCGCGGTCGGCCACCTGATCTTCAACAATCCGGAGCGACACAACGCGGTGTCGCTCGACATGTGGGAGGCGACCGAATCCGTGGTCGCCGACTTCAAGGCCGATCCTGCCATCCGTGTCATGGTTGTCTCCGGCGCGGGCGGCAAGGCCTTCGTCTCCGGCGCCGATATCTCACGGTTCGAGAAGGATCGCTCCACCGAAGAAGCGGTCAGAAGCTACGGCGTTCGCGTCGAGCGCGCCTACGCGGCGTTTCATGAATTTCCCAAGCCGACCATCGCCATGATCCGTGGCTACTGCATCGGCGGCGGCATGGCACTGGCGATGTGCTGCGACATGCGCATCTGCAGCGACAATTCGAAGTTCGGCATTCCGGCGGCCAAGCTCGGCCTCGGCTATGGCTTCAAGGGCATCAAGCGGCTGGTCGATGTCGTCGGCCCGTCCTTCGCCAAGGAAATCTTCTACACCGCGCGCCAGTTCACGGCCGACGAGGCCGAGCGCATGGGGCTTGTCAATCGCGTCGTTCCGTCGGACACGCTCGAGCAATACGTTGCCGATTACACCGCAACCATGGCGGCCAATGCGCCGCTCACGGTCGATTCGGTGAAGTTCATCGTCGGCGAAGCGGTCAAGCCCGATAGCGAGCGCGATCTGGCAGCCTGCGAAGCCATGGTTCAGGCCTGCTTTGCCAGCGAAGACTACAAGGAAGGCCGCAAGGCTTTCATGGAAAAGCGCAAACCGAATTTCACCGGCGCCTGACGGCCGCGACAGCGGTCGATCTTTTGCGAGGACAGTGATGCTCGACCGACCCAATGTCACGCGGCAGCTTGCGCAGCTCATCGCCGATACGCGGCGCGAGGACATTCCCGCCCATGTGATGCACCAGGCCAAGCGCTCGGTGATGAATTTCTTCGCCGTGGCCCTGGCCGGTTGCCGGACGCAGCCGGTCGAGATTGCGCTGGCAACTTTGGCGCTGTTCTCCGGCGGCAGGCAGGCGACCCTCGCCGGGCGCAGCGAGCGCATCGATGCGCTGAGCGCCGCGTTCCTCAACGCCGCCGGCGCCAATGTCTACGATTTCTGCGACACCCACACCCGAACCGTGATCCACCCGACAGCGCCGGTGGTGCCGCCGCTGCTGGCGCTCGCCGAGTTGCGTCATGTCAGCGGCCCGGATTTGCTGTTCGCCACTGTCATCGGCAACGAGGTCGAGGACCGCATCGGGCTTGCCGTGTCGCCGAAGCATTATTCGATGGGCTGGCACATCACCTCGACTTGCGGTGTTCTCGGCGCCGCGGCCGCGGTCGGTAAGCTGATCGGGCTCGATGCCGAGCGTCTTGTCTGGGCTCTTGGCTCCGCCGCGACGCAATCGTCCGGTCTTTGCGAAAGCCTCGGCACCGCGTCGAAGAGCGCCAGCGTCGGCAATGCCGCACGCAACGGTTTGTTGTCGGCGCTGCTGGCCGAGAAGGGTTTCGACGGGCCGCCGGAGCCGCTCAACGGCGTTCAGGGACTCTACAACGCCATGGGCGTGCCGCCCGATCTCTCGTTCCTGACCGAAGGCTGGGGCAAGACCTGGCAGATCATGGAGACGTCCTACAAGCCTTACCCGTGCGGCTTCGTCATCAATCCGGTGCTCGATTGCGTGCTCGACTGGCGGCGCGATCATGACGCGGTGGACGTTGCCAAAGTCATCGTGCGCGGCAACCCGTTGCTCGCCGATCGCACCGACCGTCCGCAGGTCACCAGCGGGCGGCCGTCGCAGGTCAGCGTGCAGCACGCCGTTGCTGCCGCGTTGCTGCGCGGCAAGGCCGGGCCGGAGGAGTTCAGCGACGAATGCGTCGCCGATCCTAAGGTTGCCGCGCTGCGCGGCAAGGTCGAGGTGGTGCGCGATCCGTCTTTCGCCACCATTGCCGCCGCCGTCGATATCGTGACGGCCGACGGCAAGGTGCATCATCTCTCGACGCAGGCGGCGCGCGGCAGCGAGGCCAATCCGATGAGTGACGAAGCGCTGGAAGCCAAGCTGCGCAACGCCGCAGCGGCGTGGCGGCCGGACCACGATATCGCGCCGCTCGTGGACGCGATCTGGTCGCTGGATCAAAGTGCCGATGTTGCCGGGCTCTGTGCGCTGACGGTGCCGAAAGCGTGAGCAGGCAGGCCCGGCCGAAAAGGCGCGTGCCGGAAAACCAGAGGGCTCGCGCCACGTGGACATAAGACAACTCAAGGCGTTTTCGATAACGGCGGCGTGCGGCAGTTTCTCGCGCGCCGCAGTGGCCTTGTCGATCGCACAGCCCGCTCTGAGCCGCTATGTGAAGGCGCTCGAGACCGAACTCGGCGTCAAACTGTTTTATCGCAACGGTCGCGGCATCATCCTCACCGAGGCCGGCAAGCTGCTCGATCAGTACGCCAAGGGCATCCTGGAGCAGGCCTCGCGCGCGGCTTCCGAGATCGCGGCCCTGCAACTGAGCCCGAACGGCAGCGTTGCCATCGGCATGCCACCGTCGGTTGGCTCGGTGCTCACGGTGCCGCTGGTCGAACGCTATCGCGAGCAGTACCCGCAGATCGCCATGCGCGTGGTCGAGGGCTTCAGCGGCCATGTGCTCGAATGGCTGCTGACCGGCAAGATCGATGTTGCCGTGCTGTATAACCAGCCGGCGATGAGCAACGTGCTGTCCGAGCCGCTGCTCAAGGAAGAGCTGGTGCTGCTCGGCGCGGCAAAGGACCCGTCGAAACTGCCGGCGGGGCACGTGTCCGCCAAGGTTCTGGCCGAGATTCCCATGATCCTGCCGAGCCGGCCGCATGGCTTGCGGCTGCTGATCGATCAGGTGTTCGGCAAGGCGGGTATCGAACCGAATATCGTCATCGAGATCGACGCCATGCCGTCGACGCTCAATCTGGTCGAGAAGGGTATTGGATACACGGTGTTGTCCTATTCGACCGTGCATCATCTGGTGAAGGCCGGGCGCATCAGATGCTTCCCGATCGTGCGGCCGCAATTGACCCGGCAACTTCTGCTCGCCACGTCGAGCCAGCGCCCGATGACGATGGCGACACGGGCGCTGACCAAGATCGTAACGACGCAGATGCGTGAGCTTGTTCGCGACGGTCGCTGGAACCCGCGCTGAGCGGAACCGGCAGGCAACAATAAAAACGGCGGCCCTGCGGCCGCCGTTTTCGTTGTCGGATATGGGGTCGAAAGCCGCTCTAGTGCTGCATGCCCCAGCGGCGGATCGTCATTTTCTCCGCGGTGAGGAAGATGACGTTCTCGACGAACAGGCCGAGCAGGATCACCGTCAACAAGCCGGCGAACACCGAAGGGATTTCCAGCGAGTTCTTGCTCTGGAAGATGAACCAGCCGAGACCGCCGCCGCCGGAATTGGCGCCGAACACCAGCTCCGCCGCGATCAGGGTGCGCCACGCAAACGCCCAGCCGATCTTGAGGCCGGTGAGGATGCTCGGGAACGCGCCGGGAATGAGGATGCGGATCACGTAGCCGATGTTGGACAAGCCGTAGTTCTGGCCGACCATGCGCCAGGTCGGGCTGACGCCGCGGAAGCCGGAGTGGGTGTTCAACGCCACCGACCACAGCACGGCATGGATCAGCACGAAGACGATGCCGCCGGTGCCCAGGCCGAACCAGATCATGGCCAGCGGCAACAACGCGATCGAGGGCAGGGGGTTGAACATCGCCGTCAGCACTTCGAGCAGGTCGGCGCCGATCCGCGTCGCACTGGCGAAGGCCGTCAGCAGGCCGGCGAGCAGCAGGCCTGCCGCGTAGCCCTGGAACAGGATGGTCATCGAGAACCAGGTCGCGGCCGGCAGTTCTCCGCTCATGATCGAACGCCAGAATGCCAACACCGTGGCGCTGAACGTCGGAAACAGCAGGTCGTTGCCGAGCCAGCGCGCGTAGCCTTCCCAGATCAACGCGAGGATGGCGAGCACAAGAGACTTGCGCAGGGCCCCCTGGTTGGCAAGGCGCTGGCCGAACGACAACGGACGCTGCACGACGCCGATGCCTGCGGTGCTGACCTGGTAGATGACCTCGGGGCGGGAGTGAAGGACGGATTGGGCGTCAGCCATGGGACGCGCTCCTTTCGCCGATATTCTGCTCAAAAAGTAGACGCTCGATGCGCTCGGACAGCGGCTTGCCATCCGGGCCGATGTCGTCGGTGCCGTTGCTGTTGATCTCGCCCTTGACCTGGCCCGGATGGGCCGAGAGCAGCAGGATCCGGTTGCCGACGCGCACGGCTTCGGTGATAGAGTGGGTGACGAACAGCACCGTGAACTTGGTGTCCTCCCACAGTTGCAGCAGCTCTTCCTGCATCTTGGCGCGCGTCAGCGCGTCAAGCGCGGCGAACGGCTCGTCCATCAGCAGGATTTCCGGCTCCATGGCCATGCCGCGCGCGATCGCCACGCGCTGCTTCATGCCGCCGGACAAGGTGTGCGGATGGTTGTCGGCAAACTTCGAGAGGCCGACCATGTTGATGTAATGCAGCGCGCGCTGTTCGGCTTCCCTGCCGCCCATCTTGCCGCTGGCGGTAAGCGCGAAAGCGACGTTCTGCTTCACCGTTTTCCACGGCAGCAGCTGGTCGAATTCCTGGAACACAAGGACGCGATCCGGGCCCGGCTTGCTGATCACCGTGTTGTTGAGACGGATTTCGCCTTCGACCGGGCGAATAAAGCCGCCGACCGCTTTCAGCAAGGTCGACTTGCCGCAGCCCGACGGTCCAAGAATGACATAGCGGTCCGAGCGATAGATATCGAAACTGACGCGGTAGGTCGCGGTGACCAGGTGGTCGCGGGTCTGGTATTGAAGGGTCACGCCCTTCACCGCGAGAAGCGGGGCGACGCCGTCATTCATATCGAAGAAGCTCCTAATAATGGGGCCAGTGGCGATGCCGGGAAGGCGCCGCCACTGGCCGAATGATGTCAGACTGACGACTTAGTTGCCGCCGCCGATGCCCTTCACGTCGAAGAACAGATCATCGAGCGACGCCGGCTTGTTCTTGAGCGTGCCGATCGCGTTCATGAATTCGGCATATTTCATGACGCCTTCCGGCATCGTGGTGTACTTGGTGTCCTTGTCTTCAAGCATGGTGGCGAGTTCGGCCACATCCCAGCCTTTGCCGCCCATCGACTCGAGCAGCACCTCGGCGGCGCCCTTCTTGTCCTTCTGGATCATCTCGAAGGCGACCTTGAGCGCCGACACGAAGGCCGCATAGCCCTTCGGGTTCTCGTCGCGGAACTTCTTGGTCGTCGAGATCATGGTGAAGGTCTGCGGTCCGCCCATCACGTCGTTGGTGTTCTGGATGGTGCGGGCGCCTTCCTTGAGCTCGCGCTGATGGAACGGCGCCGACGCATAGTGCGCGGTCACCTGCTTGTTGCCGGACAGGATGGCGACCACGGCGTCGGGGTGGGTCATCGACACGGTATACTTGTCATACTTGAAGGTGGCATCGGCGCCTTCCTTCTGGCGCGCGTACATCTGCATGATGATGGCCGGGATCGACACCTTGATCGCGGTCACCGCGATCTTGTCGTCGGCCTTGAGGTCTTCGATTTTGGTGAGGTGCTCGGCCTTGGTGTTGAGGTACATCGGGATGGTGCTCATCGCCGCCACGCCCATGACGTCGCCGCGGCCCTTGGTGCGGTCCCACAGGATCAGGAAGGCCGGCGGCCCCGCCGAGATGAAGTCGGCGGAGCCAGACAGCAGGGCGTCGTTCATCACCGACGGGCCGCCGATATTGGCGTAGTTCACCGTCAGCTTGAGGCCGAGCTTCTCGGCTTCCTTCTCGACGAGCTGGTGTTTTTTCATCATGTGCAACGGCAGGAAGCCGAAGCCGCCGGCGCCGAGCGGCACGCGCAGCTCGGTCTTCTCGGCTTGTGCCGGGGCGGTCATCAGGGCCATGGCGCCAACGGCCAGGCAGGCGATTGTTTTTCTCATCGTTGCGTCTCCTTAGGTTCTAAAGCGTCGATACTATGATACCGCAGCACACTAAATACTCATGAAAATCGGCATTAAACTGCTGCGGATCTCGGTTTTGGATCGGCGTCGAGCCGTGCGGCCCAGCCGTCCATGTTGGGGCGGGCGGCCGGATAAATGTTCAGCACGATGGGATCGTGCCCCGGCACGACATGCGCCTTCGATGTCGCCAGCGCCTCGACCTTGTCGTAGCCGGCGAGCACGTCGCCGACATTGTAGGTGATCGGGAAAACGCGGCGCTGGTCGAGATGCGCGTAGAAATGCGCGACATCGGAGGCAAGTACGACCCAGCCGCGCCGCGTCTTCACGCGCGTCGCCTGCAGGCCCTTGGAATGGCCGCCGATGTGATGCACCGACAGGCCGGGCGCGATCTCCGCGGCGCCGTCATGGAAAACGACGCGATCGGCGAATACCTTGTTCACCATCGCGGTGACGTCGGCCGCCTCGAATGGCACCCGCATCATGGCATGGCACATGCAGCGGCCGGTGGCGTAGGCCATCTCGCATTCCTGCAGATGGTAGCGCGCGTTCGGGAACAGGTCGTGATTGCCGGCGTGATCGTAATGCATATGCGAGATGATCACGTCCTTCACCGAGGCCGGATCGACGCCGAGCGCGCGCAGGCCGTCACCGACGGGCTTCGAGATGTGGCGCTTGCGCGCCGCCGCGCGCGCCTCGTCGAAGCCGGTGTCGAGGATGACGGTGCGCTCCTTGCCGACGATGGCCCAGACGAAATAGTCGAGGGGCATCGGCACGTCATGGGTGTCGCCGCCGACGAAGTTGTCGGGAGAATTGCGGTCGTGCCGGCCGTATTTGACGGCAAAGATCTCGTAAGTGTCGTCGCTCACGGCCGCAGCCCCGGCAGGTGACCGCGAGCGAAAGCGGGGGGCTTCGACGGGCCCGGAGCCGGGACGATCGTCAGGCCGCGGCATCGCATGTTGAACCTCCCTGTGCAGTGTTTTTATGCCGTCCGCCCGGCTCGCCGGCCCCAGGCCGGGCGCGCCCGCGGGATTGTAGGACGCTCTGCCACGCACGTCCATTTTGTATTATTATATTATTGTCACGCCGGGCACCGGAAGGCGACCCGTTTTTTGTATATCAGAATTGCAATATCTCGGGATGAGACGCCTTTGCCTGCAAATGCGCCGATGGTTTAAGCCTCGCCGTCAGGCAACGAGCCGCTCAAGCAGGCCGAGTAAATATGCCGCAGCGGTGTCATGACGCTGCGCTCCGAGGAAATTCCCCATGCGGTCCGCGCTGCCCGAGTTTGCGCTTTACGCCATCCGCTACGCCACGCGGCCGGCGCAGCGCCGCGATCACTTCATCGGCGGCGATCCGCATGACGGCCCGATGCCGATGGACTACTTCCTCTGGGCCGCCGTTTCGCCTGACAAAACATACGTGATCGATTGCGGCTTCACCGCCGAGATCGCCGCCAAACGGCAGCGGACATTCCTGCGCGACCCGATCGACGGCCTCAAGCTGATCGGCATCGATGCCGACGCCGTCAGCGACGTCATCCTGACGCATCTGCATTACGATCACGTCGGCAACTTCCACCGCTTCCCGAAAGCGCGCTTCCATCTGCAGGAGCCGGAAATCCACTACGCCACCGGCCACTACATGGCGCATCCGCGCTTGTCGCATTCCTTCGAGGTGGAGGATGTCTGCGGCATCGTGCGGCTTAATTTCGCCCAGCGCGTCGCCTGGCACTTCGGCTCCAAGGAACTGACGCCCGGCATTTCGCTGCATGTCGTCGGCGGCCATTCGGCCGGCCTGCAGTTCGTGCGGGTGCATACCGCGCGCGGCTGGGTCGTGCTCGCGTCGGACGTTTCGCATTTCTACGAGAACTTCGAGAGCCGCCGGCCTTACACGACGTCGTTCCATGTCGGCGAGATGCTCGACGGCTTCGAGGCGTTGTACGCGGAAGCGCCGACGCCGGCGCACATCGTGCCCGGCCACGATCCATTGGTGATGCAGCGCTATCCGGCGCTGAACAAGGACCTCGACGGCATCGTCGTGCGGCTCGACGTGATGCCGAAGGAGGCTAACTGAACAGAGTCATTCCGGCCGAGCGAAGCGAGAGCCCAAATCCATATCCCCGGTATGCGTTGTTTCGGAAACACCGGGGTTATGGATTCCGGGCTCGCACCTTCGGTGCGCCCCGGAATGACAGCGGTTTAAACCAGCTCCCGCGTGACATCGTCGAACAGTTCATCGACCGACATCATGCGCGGGATGATCTGCTGTTCATATGAATAGCGGATGATGGTCTCGAGTGCCTTGCGGTTGTTCTCGACGCCGAACGGCACCGGATCGATGCCGTCTTTCATGCTCTCCGGCGGCACACCTTGCGCCTTGCTCTCTTTCAGCAGGCGGAAGATGTCGCGCACGACATCGGGCCGTGTTTGCGCCAGTTCGCTGCGCACGACGAACAGGTGGTTGATCGGCACCATGCCGTTCTTCTTCGACCATGCCTCTGCCGCCTTGTGCGGATCGGGTATCAGCGGCTTCACGCGCGGTTCGTCGGGCAACTCGCCGCCGAGAATGGCGCCGTCGAGTTCGCCGTTCACCAGCATGGTCTCGACATTCGATCCCGCCGGCAGCCGCACGCAATTGTCCGGGTCCTTGTATTCGGCGAGATGGCCGTCGTCGGCGGTGCACCACGTCACCTTGCCGCTATCGACGCCGTAGGCGTCCTTGAGGATGCCGCGCACCCAGACGCCGGTCGTCACGGAGTAAGAGCGGGTGCCGAAGTGCTTGCCCTCGATGTCTCCCGGCGCCAGGGGCCCGCGCGCCACATTGTATTGAATGGTGTGGTGCTGGCCGCGCGCCATCACCACAGCGGGCAGCAGCGTCAGCGGTTTGCCGTAGATCTTGGCCTGCAGGAACGTGACGATGGCGAGTTCGCCGGCGTCGAACTTTCCCTCGCGCACCATCGGTTTGAAGCCCTGGTTCGCCACCTTCGGTCCGGTGAAATTGAAATTCACCAGACCGGATGTCACCGCGCCGGCCTTCAGCGCGCGCGTCACCGGATAATCGGCGAGGTTGGTGTCGAGGGTGACGGGGCCTGAGGCGGGGTAGGGCATAATGTTGTCGGTCCGGCAGGTGGCGCTGTCTTACGCTCTTGTCGCGCGCGGCGTCAAACTTGCATACACTCCGTGCAGCATTCCGTTGCGGAAGGATCACCATGGCCGACAAACTCGACGACTTCATCGATGCCGCGGCAGGGGCGCTCGACCTGCCGCTCGAGCCGGCCTGGAAAAGCGCCGTGAAGGCCAATCTCGAGGTCTCGCTGCGCCACGCCGCGGCCTATGCCGATTTCCCGCTGCCGGACGACGCCGAGCCGGCGCCGATCTTCAAGGCGTAAGCGGGGAGCATTCGACATGACCGACATCACATGGGCTTCGGCCGCCGAGATCGCGGCGGCGGTTCAATCCGGAAAAGTGAGTGCGCTGGAGGTGACCGAGCAGATGCTCGCCGTCATCGACAAGCGCAATCCCGTACTCAATGCCTTCACGGCGGTGACCGCCGAGCGCGCGCGCAAGAAGGCAAAGGCGGTCGATGCCGTGTCGAACAAGGCGAAGTTGCCGCTCGCCGGCGTGCCCTTCGCGGCGAAGAACCTGTTCGACATCGAGGGACTGCCGACCGTGGCGGGCTCGAAGATCAACCGCAAGCGTGACGCCGCCAGGCGCGACGCCGTGCTGATCGAGCGGCTGGAAGCCGCCGGCGCCGTGCTGACCGGCGCGCTCAACATGGGCGAATACGCCTACGACTTCACCGGCGAGAATGTGCATGACGGGCCCTCGCGCAATCCGCATGATCCGGAGCGCATGACCGGCGGCTCATCCGGCGGTTCCGGCAGCGCGATCGGCGGCGGCATGGTGCCGGTGGCGCTCGGCTCCGACACCAACGGCTCCATCCGCGTGCCGGCGTCGCTGTGCGGCATCTTCGGATTGAAGCCGACCTATGGACGGCTGACGCGGGCGGGCTCGTTTCCCTTCGTCGGTTCGCTCGATCATCTCGGGCCGTTCGCGCGCACGGTGCGCGATCTGGCGCTAAGCTATGACGTCATGCAGGGCTTTGACGCCGCAGACGCCGCCTGTGCCGATCGCCCGCTGGAATCGACGACGCCGTTTCTGGAGCAGGGGCTAGAGGGCCTGCGCGTGGCGGTGGCCGGCGGCTATTTCCGCAACGGCGCCTCGCCCGAGGCCTTGGGCGCGCTCGACACGGTAGCGAAGGTGCTCAATGCCCGCGAAGTGGCGATACCCGAAGCCAATCGCGCGCGTTCGGCGGCCTATGTCATCACCACCACGGAAGGCGCGGCGCTGCATCTCGAGCGCCTGCGCACACAGGCGAACGATTTCGATCCGGCGGTGCGCGATCGCCTGATCGCCGGCGCCATGATCCCGTCGACGTTGGTCGTCAAGGCGCAGAACTTCCGCCGCTGGTATCGCGACGCGGTGCTGGCGTTGTTCAAGGATTGCGACGCCATTCTGGCGCCGGCGACGCCGGTCACCGCGCCGAAGATCGGCCAAGTCAATTTCACGCTCGACGGCGTGGAGATGCCGGTGCGCGCCAATATGGGGCTCTATACCCAGCCGATCTCGTTCATCGGCCTGCCGGTGGTGGCGGTGCCGGTGCCGCTCAAACCGCTGCCGATCGGCGTGCAGATCATCGCCGCGCCGTGGCGCGAGGATGTGGCGTTGCGCATCGCGCATGCGCTGGAGACGATGGGCGTGGCGGCGGCGCCGCGGCCGGCGTTGTAATTGGTTTGAAGGAAACTAGATGCCCGAGATCGATATCCCCGACGTCGTCGCCGAGGTGCGCAAGGCTTTCGAAGAGTATGAGAAGGCGCTGGTGAACAACGACGTCGACAAGCTCGATGAGTTGTTCCGCGACGATCCGCGCACCATCCGCTATGGCGCGGGCGAAATCCTTTACGGCTATGCGCAGATCAAGGCGTTCCGCGCGGCGCGCTCGCCGGTGGGGCTTGGCCGCACTTTGTCGAAGACGTCGATCACCACCTATGGCCGCGACTTCGCCACGGCGGCGACGCTCTATGAGCGGCCGTCGGCGCCCGGCAAGATCGGCCGGCAGATGCAGACCTGGGTGCGCTTTCCGGAAGGCTGGCGCGTGGTCGCCGCCCATGTGAGCCTGATCGACGCGCCGTAATTACCGCGCCCGGGAAGGTGACCGCTCCGCCGCGCTCTGCTTTAAGATGGCGGGCGGGGCTCGCTGTCTGAAGGAAGACTTTCATGCCGATCGATCTGGCCGAGGTGAACTGGCTCTACGTTATCATCCTCGCCTTCTTCGTGTTCGTCGCCAGCCTGATCGGCAATGTGATGTCGTGGCAGAGCCGGACCACCGCGGCCGGCCTCACGGCGATCCTGTTTGCGGTGCTTTTCATCGCCTGGAGCTATTATCCGCACGGCCTGCCGCTGCCGACGCGGCTGGCCGATACGGTCAAGCCGGCGACCGTCGCGCCGCCGCCGACCGCACCGGCGCCGGCAACGCCGGTCCGTCCGGCAAACCCGGTCCGCGACATCACCCCGCCGCGCAACCCGGTGACCGACGTCACGCCCCAGCGCTGAGCCGGTTCGCCACGCCGGAACGTCGCGGCGAACGAGGCCACGGCCTTTCGCTCCTGCAAAAGTCCGGCTAGAAACGGGCCAGCCAGAAGAGCTGGAACCCCGGGTGAAACGGCAGGGAACTGATGAGAAAAGTCTATCCTGATGCGAAGTCGGCGCTGGCCGGCATCGTCAAAGACGGCATGATGGTCATGGCCGGCGGCTTCGGCCTGTGCGGCATGCCGACCGACCTGATCGTGGCTTTGCGCGATTCCGGCGTGAAGAACCTGACCTGCGTGTCGAACAATGCCGGCATCGACGGCGCGGGCCTCGGCCTGCTGCTCGAGACGCGGCAGATCAAGAAAATGATCGCCTCCTATGTCGGCGAGAACAAGCTGTTCGCGCAGCAGTACCTCGCGGGCGAACTGGAGATCGAATTCAACCCGCAGGGCACCCTCGCCGAGCGCATGCGCGCCGGCGGCGCCGGCATCGGCGGCTTCTACACCAAGACCGGCGTCGGCACCGAGATCGCCAAGGGCAAGGAAGAGAAGGTGTTCAACGGCGAGCGCTACATCCTCGAGACCGGCCTCGTCTCCGACATCTCGCTGGTGCACGCCTGGAAGGGCGACACCGAGGGCAATCTCGTCTACCGCAAGACCGCGCGCAACTTTAACCCGATGATGGCGACCGCCGGCCGCATCACCGTCGCCGAGGTCGAGCATCTCGTGGAGCCGGGCGAGCTCGACGGCGACGAGATCCATACGCCGGGCGTGTTCGTGCAGCGTATCATCAAGAGCGCATCCGAAAAGCGCATCGAAGTGCGCACCACGCGCAAGCGTCCCGCCGCCGGCGCGTTCGGTGCAGGGGAGGAAGTCTGATGCCTTGGACCCGCGATCAAATGGCCGAGCGCGCCGCCAAGGAGTTGCGCGACGGCTTCTACGTCAATCTCGGCATCGGTATTCCGACGCTCGTCTCGAACTACATTCCCGACGGCATGTCGGTGCAGCTGCAGAGCGAGAACGGCATGCTCGGCTTCGGCCCGTTCCCCTATGAGGGCGACGAGGACCCAGACCTGATCAACGCCGGCAAGCAGACCGTGACCGAACTGCCGACCACCAGCTACTTCTCGTCAGCGGACTCGTTCGCGATGATCCGCGGCGGCCACATCGACCTCGCGCTGCTCGGGGCCATGCAGGTCGCCGAGAACGGGGACCTCGCCAACTGGATGATCCCCGGCAAGATGGTCAAGGGCATGGGCGGCGCCATGGACCTCGTCGCCGGCGTCAAGAAGGTCGTCGTGATCATGGAGCACACGGCGAAGGATGCGCCGAAGCTGCTGCACAAATGCGACCTGCCGCTGACCGGCTCGCGCGTCGTCGACATGGTGATCACCGATCTCGGTGTGTTCACCATCGACAAGAAGGGCGATGCCGGCATGACGCTGATCGAGCTCGCGCCGGGCGTCACGCTCGACGAGATCACCAGGAAGACCGAGGCCAAGTTCAAGGTCGATGCGAAGCTGAAACACTGAGTTTCCGGTTTGGCGCCGAAACGAAAAACGCCCGGTCGAAAGGCCGGGCGTTTTTCTTCAAGTCGTGTCGGTCTTGGATGCTAATTCTGTCGCGATGACAGCTTTTAGGCCGGGCAGGTCTTCGTAAAACGTCTTCCAAATGCGATCATGGGTTATGCCATCGTAATCGTGCCGATAAAAATTTCCGGCGTCGGCTATCATGCGCCACGGAATGTCGGGATGACGCCCCTTGAGGTCCGCCGACAGGCGACGTGAAGCTTCCGATACGATTTCCAGACAGCGAATGACCGCATAGAGGGTCTTGTCATCGTCTCGGAGATTTTCGATCGTTCTTCCTTCGGAAAATTTCTCCGCAAGCTCGATGCTTTCGAGGATGTCTTCGAGGTATCAGCGCTCTTTCTCAGAAGGCATAGATCGCATCGCGATCTGCCGGCAACCGAGCGCGCGGTTTCAGGCCGGCGCGGTCAATAACATCGACCTGGCCGGAGAAGAGGCCCGCGACAAAATCCTTCACTGCAATGTACTGGTAAATTGTGCCCTCACGTCCGGGTTCGAAGTCGAGCAAAATATCGATATCGCTATCCGGGCGTTCTTCGCCGCGCGCGACCGAGCCGAACACCGCGGCATGGCGGATGCCGCGCGCGCGCAAGGCGGGCTCGGCTTCTTTCAGGCGGGCGATGACCTCGTCGCGTTTCATGCCGGAATATATAGCAGAAAATCGCTGTTTGTTCCAGACCTCGCCAAGGGCGTGCGTGACGCGGTCAAGCCAGCCTGATCAGCCTCTTGCCCAGATTCTCGCCGCGATAGAGTTCGGCGATGGCGCCGGGCGCGTGCTCGATGCCATCGGCGATGTCCTCGCGATATGTGAGCTTGCCGTCGCGGACCCATTGCGCCAGCCGCGCCGCCGCCTCCTCGTAGCGATGGGCATAGTCGAACACGATCAATCCGGCCATGCGCGCGCGCTTGACCAGGATGTGGCGCTCGATGCGCGGCCCCGTCGGCCACGGCTCCCATGACGACACCGAAGCCGTGCCGCAGATGACGATGCGGGCGCCGACATTGATGTGCCGGATGACCGTGTCGCTGATCGCGCCGGACGTGTTGTCGTAATAGACATCTACGCCGTTCGGGCAGGCGGCTTTGAGCGCCGCGTCGAGATCGCCGCTCTTGTAGTCGATGGCGGCGTCGTAGCCGAACGCGTCCCTGCACAAGGCGACCTTGGCGGCGCCGCCGGTGATGCCCACGGTGCGGCAGCCCATCAGCTTGGCAATCTGCCCGACCGCCGAGCCGACCGAACCGGCGGCGGTGGAGACGACCACGGTGTCACCGGGCTTCGGCAGGCCGAGATCGAGCAGTCCGAAATAGGCGGTGAGGCCGTTGAGCCCGAGCACGCCGAGCGACAGCGACAAGGGCAGATCGGTTTCCTTGACCTTGCGCGTGATGTTGCTGCCGTCGGACACGGCATAGTCCTGCCAGCCGAGCATGCCCATGACCTTGTCGCCCTCGGCATAGCCGGGGTGGCGCGACTTCACCACGGTGCCGGCGGCGAAGGCGCGCATCACTTCGCCGATGCCGACCGGCGTCGAATAATTGGCGACCGCCGAGACCCAGCCGCGCATCGCCGGCTCGACCGACAGGAATTCGTTGCGGACCAGAAATTGCCGGTCGCCGGGTTCGGGGATCGGCGCAGTGACGATCTCGAAATGCTCGGCCTGCGGAATGCCGTCGGGGCGGGATTTGAGGAGGACTTGTTTGTTCACCGGCAATGATCACTCCGTTTGGTGCTTGTCATTCCGGACGCCGCGTCGGCGGCGATCCGGAATCCAGATACGCTCTCCGCCGTTGCTGGATTCCGGGTTCGCGCTTTCAGCGCGCCCGGAATGACGGCGGCCGTTACGCCGCTCTCGGCTTCGCCAGTTCCGACTTCTCCCGCGGCACATAATCCCCCGCGCCGAGCTTGCCGACCAGTTCGCCGTCGCGCACCACGAACCTGCCGCGCACCATCGTGGATACCGGCCAGCCGGTGACCTTGATGCCTTCATAGGGCGTGTAGTCGGTGCCGCCATGCATCAGGCTTTGCGAGATGGTCACTTCGCGTTTGGCGTCCCACAGCGCGATGTCGGCGTCGGTGCCGACGGCGATGGTGCCCTTCTTCGGGTAGAGCCCGTAGGTGCGGGCGTGGTTGGTCGCGGTCAGCGCCACGAACTCGTTGAGTGAGATGCGGCCCTTGTTCACGCCTTCCGAGAACAGAATCGGCAGCCGCGTCTCGACGCCGGGAATGCCGTTCGGCACCCAGCGGAAGCTGGTCTTGCCCTTGGGCGCCAGCTTGCCCTGCGCATCGTCGTAACGGAACGGGCAGTGGTCCGACGAGAACAGCGAGAAGATGCCCTGCTGCAGACCTTCCCAGCAGGCCTGCTGGCTTTCTTTGTCGCGCGGCGGCGGCGAGCAGACATATTTGGCGCCCTCCATGTTGAGGCCGTCCATGTCCTGCTCCGTCAGCATCAGATATTGCGGGCAGGTCTCGCCGTAGATCTTGAGGCCGCGGCGCCGGGCGCGCGCGATCTCGTCGCGCGCCTGGCCGTTCGACACATGCACGATCATCATCGGCACGTCGATCAACTCCGCCAGTGAAATGGCGCGGTGCGTCGCCTCGCGCTCCACCGGAATGGGGCGCGACGCGCCGTGATAGAGCGTGCCGGTCTTGCCAGCCTGCTCGAGGCGGTCGGTGAGGAAGCGGATGGCGTCGTAGTTCTCGGCGTGCACCATCATCATGGCGCCGGTCTCGCGCGCCACGGTCATGACCTTGAGCATTTCCATGTCGGAGAGGGCGAGGCCCTCATAGGTCATGAACACCTTGAACGAGGTGTAGCCGTCATGGACGAGGGCGGGCAGCTCCTGGCCCAGCACGGCGTCCGAGGCGTCGGCGATGATGAGATGGAAGGAGACGTCGATGTAGCACTGGCCGTCGGCCTTCTTGTGATAGTCCTTGACAACCTCGCGCAGGCTCTCGCCCTTCTGCTGCATCGCGAACGGCAGCACCATGGTGTTGCCGCCGAAGGCCGCCGATCGGGTCGCCGAGGCGAAATCGTCGGCCATCACGATGCCGGGCCCGGACGGCTGCGAAATGTGAACATGGCTGTCGATGCCGCCGGGCAGGACGAGCAGGCCGCTGGCGTCGACGATCTCGGGAGCCGTGCCGAGGTCGCTGCCGAGCGCGGCGATCCGGCCGCCGGCGATGCCGACGTCGCATTGGAAGGTGTCGGAGGCGGTGGCGACGGTGCCGCCGCGAATAATGGTGTCGAACGTCATGGGCCTTCTATGTCCATCGCGAAGAACCGTAGTATCTCAGACTTTTGCTGCGGGTGCGATATGGTCCCGCACCGCCCGTCATCGCCGATCCGGAGACCCGCTCATGGACGATTTCGCCACCCTCAACGCCCGTCTTGTCGAGCTGGAGATCGGCCGCGCCCATCAGGATCGGGTCATAGAGGATTTGAATGAGGCGATCACGGCGCAGTGGAAACTCATCGACGAGTTGAAGCGGGAGATGGCGCGGCTCACCGCCGAAGTGCGCGAGGCCGCCGTTGCCGCCGTCCCCGGCGAGCCCGAGCCGCCGCCGCCGCATTACTGACTTTCCGTCATCAACGGGGATGGCGGGCTTTGCCATTTGATTTTCGAGGCCAAGCCGGTACAGCATCCCCATCGCTGACGCACGTAACGACCACGAGACGGGATACGACCATGACCGAGTTCAGGCGCAACGCCTTCAAAGCCGGCCTTCGCGCCAAGACGCTGCAGCTCGGATTGTGGCAAAGCCTGTGCAGCAATATCGCCGCGGAAATCTGCTCGGATTCCGGCTTCGACTGGCTGCTGCTCGACACCGAGCATTCGCCGAACGAGATTCCCGATCTGCTGTCGCAGTTGCAGGCCATCGAGAAGGGCACCGCGACGGCGATCATTCGTCCGGCCTGGAACGATGCCGTGCTGATCAAGCGTTGCCTCGACATCGGCGCGCAGACCTTGCTCATCCCTTATGTGCAGTCGGTCGACGAGGCCAAGGCCGCGGTTGCCGCGACGCGCTATCCGCCGCACGGCATTCGCGGCGTGTCGGTCGCCGCGCGCGCCAGCCGCTATGGCCGCGTGCCGGGATACCTCACCAAGGCGAATGACGAGATCTGCACATTGGTGCAGGTCGAGACCCGCCAGTCGCTGGACGCCATCGAGGACATCGCCAGCGTCGAAGGCGTGGATGGCGTGTTCATCGGCCCGTCGGATCTTGCCGCGTCGCTCGGCCATCTCGGCAATCCGCAGCACGCCGAGGTGCAGGCGGCCATGAAGGATGCGGTGGAGCGTCTGAGCAAGGTCGGCAAGCCGGCCGGTATTCTCACCGGCAATGAGGATGAGGCGCGCCGCTATATCGAGTGGGGCTATCTGTTCGTCGCGGTCGGCTCCGACGTCGGCCTGCTGGCCAAGAGCGCCGACGCGCTGGCCAGGAAATTCAAGCCGTCCTGACCGGCGGCGCGGCCCTTGCGCCGAGTTGTTTTCCTGTGGCCGCGCTTGAGGTTGCGGTTCTGTCACATGACGGACCTGCAGACGGGCAGGGCATCGATTAAAAGCTATTTGCATCTGCGAGATAATGAAATACCAATAGACCCCAAGGCTCTTGCCGGGAACCGTTCCCGAGAACGAGAGCGAGGGGAAATAGCTCATGAGTTCGGATTTGATCCTCGAAACCGAGGGTCTTACGAAGGAGTTTGCCGGCTTCACGGCGGTCGGCGGCGTCGACCTGCGCGTGAAGCGCGGGACAATTCACGCCTTGATCGGTCCCAACGGCGCCGGCAAGACCACCTGCTTCAACCTTCTCACCAAGTTCCTGCCGCCGACCCGAGGCCGCATTGTCTTCAAGGGCAAGGACATCACGGCGATGGCGCCGGCCGATGTCGCCCAACTCGGACTGGTGCGCTCCTTTCAGATCTCCGCGGTATTTCCGCACATGACGGTGCTGGAGAACGTGCGCATCGCGCTGCAGCGGCGCCTGCGCGGCGCGTCCATGGACTTCTGGCGCTCCAGGTCGGTGCTCGAGGAGTACAATGACAAGGCGCTGGCGCTGATTGCCGATGTCGGTCTGTCCGACTATGCGCACTGGAATGCGGTGGAGCTGCCTTACGGCCGCAAGCGCGCGCTGGAAATCGCGACCACTTTGGCGCTCGATCCGGAAATGCTGTTGCTCGACGAGCCGACCGCCGGCATGGGCCACGAGGACATCGCGCGCATCGCCGATCTCATCAGAACGGTCGCCGAGGCGCGCACGGTGCTGATGGTCGAACACAACCTCTCGGTCGTCGCCGATCTGTCCGACACCATCACCGTTCTCACGCGCGGCCGCGTTCTGGCCGAAGGCGACTACGAGACGGTGTCGAACAATCCCGATGTGCGCGAAGCCTATATGGGGGTCGGCCATGCTTGATCGGACCGCGCCTCTTCTCCAGGTCAAGGACCTACAAGCCTGGTACGGCGAATCCCACATCCTGCACGGCGTCTCGTTCGACGTGCGCGAAGGCGAGGTGGTGACCTTGCTCGGGCGCAACGGCGCCGGCAAGACCACGACCATGAAGTCGATCATGGGCATTGTCGGCCAGCGTTCGGGCTCGGTGCTGTTCGAGAACCAGGACCTGATCGCCAAATCGTCGAATCAGATCGCGCGGACCGGCATCGCTTTCTGTCCGGAAGAGCGCGGCATTTTCGCCAGCCTCAGCGTCGAGGAAAACCTCACGCTGCCGCCGGTGGTGCGGCCCGGCGGCTTGTCGCTGGAGCAGATCTTCGAACTCTTTCCCAACCTCAAGGAACGCCTCGGCTCCAGTCAGGGCACCAAGCTGTCCGGCGGCGAGCAGCAGATGCTGGCGATCGGCCGCATCCTGCGCACCGGCGCGCGCATGCTGCTGCTCGACGAGCCGACCGAGGGCCTCGCGCCGGTCATCATCCAGCAGATCGGCAAGACCATCCGCGCGCTCAAGCAACAGGGTTTCACCATCCTGCTGGTGGAGCAGAACTTCCGTTTCGCCTCGACCGTCGCCGACCGCTACTACGTCATGGAGCATGGCCGCGTCATCGACCAGTTCTCCAATTCCGAACTGGAGGCGAATGTCGAGAAGCTCCACGAGTATCTTGGAGTTTAAATAAAAACAGCTTCGTACAAGAAGCGCAGAGCAAGCCAAAAGAACGGGAAACGCAAAAGATTGGGAGAGCAACGATGAGGAAGACGATTGGACTCGCGGCGGTGGCCGCTCTTCTACTGAGCGGCACTGCCTACGCGCAACAGATCAACGTCAAGATCGGCGTGCTGACGGATATGTCCTCGCTATATGCCGACGATACCGGCATCGGCTCTGTGATCGGCGCCAAGCTGGCGGCTGAAGAATTCATGAAGTCCAATCCGAACGTGAAGGTCGAGGTCGTCAACGCCGACCACCAGAACAAGGCCGACGTCGGCTCCAACATCGCCAACCAGTGGTACGACCGCGACGGCGTCGACATGATCGCCGACGTGCCCAATTCAGGCGTCGCCCTCGCCATTGCCGAAATCACCAAGAACAAGAACAAGGTTTTCGTCGCCTCGGGTCCGGCGTCCTCGGATTTGACGGGTCCCAAATGCGCGCCGACCACGGTTCACTGGACCTACGATACCTGGATGCTGGCCAACGGCACCGGCAAGGCCATGGTGAAGACGGGTGGCGACACCTGGTTCTTCCTAACCGCCGACTATGCCTTCGGCCACGCGCTGGAGCGCGACACCTCGGCGGTGGTTGTTGCGAACGGCGGCAAGGTGCTGGGCGGCGTGCGTCACCCGATCAACACCAACGACTTCTCGTCGTTCCTGCTGCAGGCGCAGGCTTCGAAGGCCAAGGTTATCGGCCTGGCCAATGCCGGCGGCGACACCATCAACGCCATCAAGCAGGGTGCCGAATTCGGCATCGCCGCGGGCGGCCAGAAAATGGCCGGCATGCTGGTGTTCGCGCCGGACGTCGCCGCGCTTGGCCTCAAGACTGCGCAGGGCCTGACCTTCACCGAGACCTTCTACTGGGATCTCAATGAAGGCACCCGTGCCTGGACCAAGCGCTGGGACAAGGAGCGCAACTCCCCCGGCAAGCTGCCGAGCATGAACATGGCGGGCGTCTATTCGGGCACGCTGCACTACCTCAAGGCCGTCGCCGCCGTCGGCAGCGCCAAGGACGGCAAGGCCGTGGTCGACAAGATGAAGCAGCTTCCGGCCGAGGATAGCGTGTACGGCAAGAGCGTCGTCCGCGAGGACGGCCGCGTGCTGCACCCGGCCTATCTGTTCGAAGTGAAGAAGCCGGAAGAGTCGAAGTATCCGGGCGACCTCTACCATGTGCGCGCCACCATCCCGATGGAAGAAGCCTTCCGCCCTCTCAAGGATGGCAACTGCCCGCTGGTGAAGGGCTGACCGCGACCGGCGCCCCATGGGGGCATGGGGCGCCGGAAGCAGGTCCGGGACTGAACTTGAAATCATTGGAATTGTGCCCGCGGGCACGCGAACGGGAGCTGGAATGGAAATGAAAGTAGTAAAGCGGACCTTTGCCCTGGCGGCCCAAATCACGGGATTTGCCGCCGCGCTCGCCTGCGGCACCGCGCAGGCACAGCAGATCAATGTCAAGATCGGTGCGCTTACCGACATGTCGTCGCTGTACGCCGATCTTGCCGGCCCCGGGACGGTCGAAGCGGTAAGGCTCGCGGTCGAGGACTTCCAGAAGGCCAATCCGAACTCAAATGTGAAGGTCGAGATCGTCAGCGCCGATCACCAGAACAAGGCGGACATCGGTACCAACATCGCCAACCAGTGGATCGATCGCGAGGGCGTCGACGTGATCGTCGATACGCCGAACTCTGGCGTGGCGCTGGCCGTCAACGAAATCATCCGCACCAAGAACAAGGTGTTTATCAATTCCGGCGCGGCGTCGTCGGACCTGACGGGCGCGAAGTGCTCGCCGAACACCGTGCACTGGACCTACGACACCTGGATGCTGGCCAACGGCACCGGCAAGGCCATCGTCAAGAACGGCGGCGACACCTGGTTCTTTCTCACCGCGGATTACGCTTTCGGGCATGCGCTGGAGCGTGACACCGCTGCGGTGGTCGAGGCCAATGGCGGCAAGTTGGTTGGCAAGGTGCGCCATCCGATCAACACGAGCGACTTCTCGTCGTTCCTTCTGCAGGCGCAGTCGTCGAAGGCCAAGATCATCGGTCTGGCCAACGCCGGCGGCGACACCATCAACTCGATCAAGCAGGCGGCGGAATTCGGCATCGTCGCCGGCGGCCAGTCGCTGGCCGGTCTGCTCGTGTTCGCCAGCGACGTGAACGCGCTCGGCCTGCAATCGGCGCAGGGCCTGATCCTGACCAACACCTTCTACTGGGACGCCAACGACCAGACCCGCGCCTGGACCAAGCGCTGGCAGCAGGCGCGTCCGGGCAAGATCCCGACCATGGTGCAGGCGGGCGTCTATGCCGGCACGCTGCACTATCTGAAGGCCGTTGCCGCGCTGAAGAGCAAGGATGACGGCAAGGCGGTCGTCGCCGAAATGAAGAAGCTGCCGACCGACGACGTGCTGTTCGGCAAGGGCACGATCCGCGTCGACGGCCGCAAGATTCACCCGGCCTATCTGTACGAAGTGAAGAAGCCCGCGGAGTCTAAGGGTCCGGGCGACATCTACACGCTGCGTGCGACCATCCCTGCGGAAGAAGCGTTCCGTCCGCTCAAGGATGGCGGCTGCCCGCTGGCGAACGGATAATGACTTTCTGTCCTCCCCCCGCGTGAGCGGGGGGAGGGTCGTTTTAATCTGTCATCCCGCGAAGGCGGGGATCCATACGCCGCAGTCTATCGATAGGGCGGGGGATATGGGTCCCCGCCTTCGCGGGGACGACACGAAGGCAGAGAAAGCATGATCACGATCTTCGGTATTCCATCGGCGGCGCTGTTCGGCCAGTTGTTGATCGGCCTGATCAACGGCTCGTTCTACGCGCTGCTGAGCCTTGGCCTCGCCGTGATCTTCGGCATGCTCAACATCATCAATTTCGCCCACGGCGCGCAGTACATGCTCGGCGCCGTCGCGGCGTTCCTGATGCTGAATTTCCTCGGCGTCAATTACTGGGGCGCGCTGATCCTGGCGCCGCTGATCGTCGGCGCCATCGGCATCGTCATCGAGCGCACCTTCCTGCAATGGCTGTACAAGCTCGATCATCTCTACGGCCTGCTGCTCACCTTCGGCCTGGCGCTGATCATCGAGGGCACGGCGCGCAACTATCTCGGCTCCGCCGGTCTGCCTTATGCGCTGCCGGAAGCGCTGCGCGGCGGCCAGAACCTCGGCTTCATGTTCCTGCCGAACTACCGCGCCTGGGTCATCCTGGTGTCGCTCGTCATCTGTTTCGGCACCTGGTACGCGATCGAGCGCACGCGCCTCGGCGCCTATCTGCGCGCCGCCACCGAAAACCCGACCCTGGTGCGCGCCTTCGGCATCAATGTGCCGGTGATGATCACGCTGACCTACGGCTTCGGCGTCGCGCTCGCGGCCTTCGCCGGCGTCATGGCGGCGCCGATCTATAACGTTTCGCCGCAGATGGGCGCGGAATTGATCATCGTGGTGTTCGCCGTGGTGGTGATCGGCGGCATGGGGTCGATCCTCGGCGCCATTCTCACCGGCTTCGGGCTCGGTGTTGTCGAGGGCCTCACCAAGGTGTTCTTTCCCGAGGCTTCCAATACGGTGATCTTCGTCGTCATGGCTATCGTCCTGCTGGTGCGTCCGGCCGGTCTGTTCGGAAGGGGCACCTGATGCAGGCTTCATCCTCACCCGTTTCCGCGACCCCCGTGACGGTGCGGCAGCCTTCGCTTCTCCAGCGCCAGGGCGAACTGATCGGCTTCGTCATCATGGTGGCGGCGCTGATCGTCGCGCCGTACTTTACCTATCCGTTGTTCCTGATGCAGGCGATGTGCTTCGCGCTGTTCGCCTGCGCCTTCAACCTGTTGATCGGCTATGTCGGCCTGCTGAGCTTCGGCCACGCGCTGTATTTCGGCTGGGCGAGCTATATATCGGCGCATGCCGCCAAGGTCTGGGGCTTCAATCCGGAATTCGCCATCCTGACCGGCACGCTGACCGCCGCGGTCTGCGGCTTCCTCGCCGGCTCGCTGGCGATTCGCCGCCAGGGCATCTATTTCGCCATGATCACTTTGGCGCTGGCGCAGATGATGTATTTCGTCGCGCTGCGCATGAAGTTCACCGGCGGCGAGGACGGCATCCAGGCGGTGCCGCGCGGCTACCTGTTCGGTTTCATCAACCTGAACAACGAAACCACGATGTATGTCTTCGTCATGGCGGTCTTCCTCGCCGGCTTCCTGCTGATCTACCGCATCATTCATTCGCCGTTCGGCGAAGTGCTCAAGGCGATCCGCGAGAACGAGCCGCGCGCCATCTCGCTCGGCTACAAGACCGACCGCTATAAGCTGATCGCCTTCGTGCTGTCGGCGACGCTGGCCGGCGTTGCCGGCTCGACCAAGGCCATCACCTTGCAGATCGCCTCGCTGACGGACGTCAACTGGCCGATGTCGGGCGAGGTGGTGCTGATGACCCTGGTCGGCGGCCTCGGCACCATCTTCGGGCCGGTGGTCGGCGCCTTCGTCATCCTGGCGATGCAGTTCAAGCTGTCGTCGGTCGGCGAGTGGGTCCTGGTGATCCAGGGCGTGATCTTCGTCACCTGCGTGCTGCTGTTCCGGCGCGGCATCGTCGGCGAAATTGCGGCGCTGTTTAGGCGCTGAGTCGCCGATTTAGCGGTGGATGAAAGGCGGCGCCGCGGCCTGCGGAATAAACAAACGGTTAACGGCCGCAGCCGCTATCTGCTTTGAAAGACTGGCGAATCACTTTAAACAACACGCTGTTATCCACAGCGTGCCGGAGTCGTCAGGGTCGCATTGTTCGTCGTTACGTTGCACGTAACGATCAGGGGGTAGACGAGTCGGCACTTGCCAACGGCCGCCCCATGCGGAATTCGCCCGGCAGTTCTGATATGGAGAAGATCGCGCGGCGCTGGCACGATCTCGCCGAACAGCGCCTCGCCTACTATACTGAGATGTACCGCAGCGGCCGCTGGAAGCATTACTACACGCAGGAAAGCTTTGCCGTCCGCATGCTCGACGTGATCGAGGACGCAAAGAAATGGCGGCAACTGGCCGGCCTGCCCATCGTACAGGAAACCGCGCGGGCCGCCCCGGCGCGCGAGCCGGAAGCGGTTCGTCCCGCGGCCTGAGCCTCACGCGGCGCCTCCGTCCCGGTCTGTCGATCCTCGCCGCCGTCGCCGGCTTCCTGCTGGCGGCCACCGTCCCGGTATCGGCGCAGACCGACGAGGGACACCTCAAGCACGGCGAAAACCTGCTGATCACCTATTGCGGCAGTTGCCACGCCACCGGCCGCACCGGCAACAGCCGGCGCGCCGGCGCGCCGCCGTTCCGGACCTTGGGCAAGCGCTACCCCATCGACTCCCTCGAGGAGTCGCTCGGCGAGGGCATCATGGCCGGCCATCCCGACATGCCTGAGCTGAGCTTCGAGGGCGATGACGTCGGCGCCATCGTCGATTATCTCAAATCGATCCAGGTGCGCTGAGCGGCGCATCGCTTTATCCTGCCGGCGCCATCCCGCCATCCCGCCATTCCGTTTCATCTGGCCAGCGAGTGTCATCCCATGAGCAGCGCGCTTTTCTCACCTTTGCCGGTTGCCGGCGCCACATTGGCCAACCGTCTCGTGGTCGCGCCGATGTGCCAGTACTCCGCCAATGACGGCTCGGCCTCGGACTGGCACATGATGCATCTCGGCATGCTGGCCAATTCCGGCGCCGGGCTCGTGATCGTGGAGGCGACCCATGTCGAGCGCCACGGCCGCATCACGCACGGCTGCATGGGCCTCTACTCGGACGCCAACGAGCTCGCGCTCAAGCATGTCATCGCGGCCGCCAGAACCTACGGCAAGGCGAAGTTCGGCGTGCAGCTCGCTCATGCCGGCCGCAAGGCGTCCTCGCAGCGCCCGTGGGAGGGCGCCGGTTATCTGCGCGCCCATGAGGATCCGTGGCAGACCATCGCGCCGTCGGCGATCCCGTTCGGCGAGGGCTGGCACACGCCGCGCGAAATGACCGAGGCGGACATGGACCGCGTGCGCGACGCCTTCGTCAATTCGGCCAGGCGCGCGCTGCGCATCGGTTTCGACGAGATCGAGCTGCACATGGCGCACGGCTATCTGCTGCACAGTTTCCTGTCGCCGCTCGCCAACAGGCGCACCGACCCGTATGGCGGCTCGCTGGAGAACCGCATGCGCTTTCCGCTGTCGGTGACCGAGGCGGTGCGCGCGGTGGTGCCGAAGGATATCGTGCTCGGCGCGCGCATCACCGGTTCGGACTGGAAGGAAGGCGGCATCACGCCGGACGAGGCCGCCGCGCTCGGCAAGGCGCTGAAAAGCGCCGGCGTCGATTTCGTCTGCGTGTCGTCGGGCGGCGTCGCCGGCGGCATCCATAACCCGACCGGGCTCGGCTACAACGTGCCGCTCGCCAAGGCGGTCAAAAAGGGCTCCGGCATCAAGGTGCGGGCGGTCGGCCTCATCACCACCGCGGAGCAGGCGGAAGAGATCGTTGCCTCCGGCAAGGCTGACATGGTGGCGGCGGCGCGCGCCTTCCTCGACGATCCGCATTTCGGCTGGCATGCGGCCAAGGCGCTCGGCGGCGAGGTGGCGATCCCGGATCAGTATCTGCGCGCCGGACCGAAAATGTGGTCGGCGGTGGCGAAGTAAGCCCGGTCATTCCGGGGCGCGCTGAAAGCGCGAACCCGGAATCCAGACGCGCTCTCATTTGTTGCCGGATTCCGGGTCCGGCCCGAACGGGCCGTCCCGGAATGACGAAGGGCTAACCCGCCAGCCCGGTCTGCACCGGCGGCGCCATGCCGATGCGGCCGAAGCCCGGCAGCTTGACCGCCGGGTAGCGCAGGTCGAAGCCGGCGACGAGGCCGAGCAGGTTGACCTCGAAGCCTTCGATCCACCCCGCCTTGACCCCGGCAAGGCCGTACACCGACAGTTCGACGCCCGTGCCGCTATCGGTGCGGCCGGCATAGAAGCCGTCGCGGAAGTCGCGGCCGACGGCATTGGCGGGCAGGGCGACCTTCAGCTCCGGCACGGCGCGCAGCACGGCGGCGGTGAAGCTGTTGGAGTTCGGCCCCGGCCAGACGCGGTAGTCGCCGGCCTGCGCATAGGCGTAGTCGCGCACGGCGGTCTCGACTTTGGGGATCACGGCCTCCGCCTCGGCGCCGGACACATCGACGATGGCGACCGGCGCGTTGCCGTACCAGCGGGCGTCCGCCGGCCAGCCGTTCAGACGTACCGGCGTGCCCCAGCCGACCACGTCGTAACGCGTCCAGCGCGTCTCGCCGGCGCGCTTGTAGACGATCCAGCTATGGACCGAGAAAATGCCCTTCCACGCGCCGGTGGTGCCGGAGAACACGACCAGCCGGGCCGGCTGGAACTCGCGGGCGGCGGGCAGGGTGCCGGCAGAGGACCAGTCGGCGCGGCTCCAGGAGCGCGGCGCATCGCCGGCGGCATAAAGGGCGACGCGCGTGATCAGCGGCACCAGGAAAATCGCGAAAACAAGGAGCATGGTAAGGGTGCGGCGGCTGGGCATGGCCTGAGTTGGCGGCGTGGAGGTCGGCGAAGCCCTAACGTGGGTTCTCGGCGCGGGTAGGGCAAGTCGTTCTCCCCTCCCCACGCTTCGCGGGGGAGGGTAAGAGGTCCTCACCCCACCTTGTTGTCGCGGATCGTCAGTTGCGGGAACTTGTCCGCGCCGCCGCGAGTGAGATCGCCCGTCGCTTCCTTGTCCCAGGCCATGCCGACCACCGCGCCGCGCTTGATGCCCGAGAAAACATTGGCGGTGATCTCGGCTTTGCCTGCGCCCTCGACCACCGAGACGCCGACGCCGATGCCGGCTTCGCGCACGATATTGGCGGTGACCTTGCAGTCGCGCAGATATTTGCCGGCGCCGACCACGATGCCCATCGTCGGCGCATTCTCGATCGTGTTGCCGGACACCGTGGTGTCGGCTTCGACGCCGATGCCGACGCCGAAGGCGTCGGGCCCGCCTTGCGGCCTTTTGTTGGTCATGTTGCGGATGATATTGCCGCGCACGACGGCCAGATGCCCGCCCTGATCCATGTTGGTCACGGCGATGCCCATGGCGGCGGTGTCGATGACATTGTCGACGATGGTGGCGTCGACGAAATCGAACTCGGAATAGATCGCCACCTCGCCGAGGTCGCTGCAGGTGTTGTTGCGGATGACGATGTGCGAGGCGGCATTGCCGCGCACCGCGGTGAAGGCGGCGCGGCGGATGGTGTTGCCGCGCACGACGACGCCTTCGGCGCGATAGATGTTGATGGCGTTGCCGTTCTGGCCGTCGCCGCCGCCGCGCGCCTGCGTGTCCTCGATCGTGTTGTTTTCGATGATGCTGCCGTCGCCGCGCTTGGCGCTTTGCCAGACGCGGATGCCGCCGTTGCCTGACCTGGCGATGGTGTTGCCGCGAATGATGAGGCGGCCGTCGAGGCAGAACAGCGCGTTGTCGGCGCTGTTGCGGATCGTCGTGCCGCTGACCGTGCCGGTGCATTGCGTCAGCGCCACCGCATTGCGGCCGGCATTGGTGATGACGCAATTGGCGATGGTGAGATTCGAAACGGCGTTGAGATCGACCAGCGCGCCGTCGTTGCCGGGCTTCGCGCCCTGACCGTCGAGCGTGAGCCCCTGGAGCGTGACGTCGCGCGCATCCTGCGCGGTGAAGAGCGCGGCGCCCTGGACGAGACGCAAGGTCGTCTCGCCGTCCGCGCCAATGATGCGCAGGCCGGGCGCGAGGCGCAGCGGCCCGGTGCGGTAGCGCCCAAGACCGAGCCACAGCGGCTGCCCGGCGCGCGCGGCCTCGTCGATGGCTTTCTGCAGCGCCTGCGTCTGCTCGCCCTCGGCATTGGCGCGCACGCCGAAACGCGCGGCGTCGATGCCTTTCGGCTGCGCGGCAGAGGGCGTGGCCACGACCGTGGCGAACGTACCGGCGATGAGTTCGCGGCGGGTGAACGTCATGACAGCAGTGTGCGCGGAACCGGCTTAGGTCCGGTTAATAGCGGCGCGTAAAGCCGCCAGCACCTGCTCGCCGGCGCGCGCGAGGTCGGCGGCGGTGAAATGCCATCCTGTCATTCCGGGACGCGCGTGCAACGCGCGGACCCGGAATCCAGCGGTGTTGTGGGAGCTCATTGCTGGATTCCGGGTTCGCGGGCTGAAGCCCGCGCCCCGGAATGACGGGCGAGGCCTAGCAAGCCGCGCCACCCTGGGCACATGCACGAACACGGCGAGCGGCACGCCGCTGTCCACCGCGCGCCAGCACAGATAGTTGCACAAATAGCGCCCGGCATCGCGCGACAGCACGGCGGGCACATGCGCTGCCTTCGCCGCGGCGAGCAGGCGCTGCGCCGGCATCGGCATGCGCCTGGCGGACGGCGCGTCCGGCGCGATGACGCCGCGCCGCAGCACCTTGCCGGAGGCATCGGGCAGCAGCGCCAGCGCATTGCGCGCCCGCGTCTCGATGCGGATGGCCTTGGCGCGGCCGTGGAGACCGAACATCAACAACGCGTCGGGCTTGTGCCGCGCGATCAGCGCCGGCAGGTCGCGATCGACGGCGGCATAGCTGGTCGTGAAGATGTGCGTGACGATCGTCGTGTCCGCCAGCGCGGGCCGTCTTCGCCGCGCCAGCGCGCGCACCAGCTTGACGGTCGGATTATAGGGCGCGCCGGGAAACGGGCCGAAGCCGGTGACGAGGAGGGTGGGCATACTCAAAATGATACTACCCAGGGGGCTTCCGGGACGAGCTGACATTTAGTCCTTGACTGTTATTCCTAGCAGGACTATAAACGCCATTGTCCTGTTCCAGCCCGGGGGCGCTGTCATGAGGCGTCGTTTCAGTGGGAGCAGGATGCGGTGCCCGCGGGCTTGGGGATTACGCACCTCAGGCGCTCGGGCGGCGACGGGGCTCCGCCCGGAGGCAATAAGACCTCCTGCAAGGAGCTTGCTGACGGTGCGTGCTAGCCGCGAAAGCGGCCCAGCCGCCGAAAGCGCGGCCCGGCGTCGTAACGACACCGCCATGGAGCGCCGCGGGGCGATGGTTTCTCCGATCGCAAGGAGAAGCCGCGCACCGCAAGGTGCGAACGACAGAGCGCCTCGCGGCGCTCCATCCCCTCGGCTCGTCCGGGGGAAGGAAGAGGAAGGCAGGCCGCCCCGGGCCTTCAAAGAACAGGGGCGGCGGAGCATTGGCTGAACGGACTGGGCTGTTTGACAATTGAAGATGTGACGGCGCGTCGCGCGTCTACATGGCGACCTTGACCAGAAAGCGCTCGACCTCGCCCTTGAGATTGGCGCTGGCCTTTTCGACCGCTTCTGAGGCGGTCAGCACCGTCTGCGCCGAGTGCTGGGTGCCGCTCGCGGCATCGACGACTTCGCCGAGCACGGCGTCGATGATCTTCGATCCCTGCGCCGTGCTGGCCACGGTCTGCGATATCGCCTCGGTGGCGCTGGTCTGCTGCTGCACCGAAGCGGAGATCGATGTGGTGTGGCTGTTGATCTCGTCGATGCGCCTCGCGATGCGGGCGATGGCCTCGACCGAATCCTGTGTCGCCTTCTGGATCTCGAGGATCTGCGCCGAGATGTCTTCGGTGGCGCCGGCGGTCTGCACCGCGAGCGCCTTGACCTCGCTGGCGACCACGGCGAAGCCGCGGCCGGCCGCGCCGGAGCGCGCTGCCTCGATGGTGGCGTTGAGCGCGAGCAGGTTGGTCTGGCCGGCGATGTTGCGGATCATCTTGACGACGTCGCCGATCTTGTCGGCGGCGCGCGCCAGCCGCTTGATGTCGTCGTTGGTCACGTGGGCTTCGTCGAGCGCGACGCGCACGACATGCGTGGCGCGTATCAGCCGCTCATCGACTTCGGACGCCGACGTCGACAATTGCTCGACCGCCGTCGCCACCGTTCCGACATTGCTCACGGCTTCGCGCGAGGTGCGCCGGGCGTCTTCCGCGCGCAATGTCGTATGGCCGGAAGAGTCGCGCAGTGCCGCTGCGGTGGCGTGCATCTCGGCAGCGCTGTTGGCGACGGTTCGCAGCAGAGTTTCGGCGCCGCCGCGGAATTCCTTGATGGCGGCCTCGGTGGCGGCGCGGCGGCTGGCGTGCTGCTCGCTGGCGATACGGTTCATCTCGGCGGTGCGGCGCTCGGTGATGTCCTCATGCGTGGTGATCCAGCCGCCGCCGTCGATCGGGTGGTTTGTGATGAGATAAAGACGGCCGCGGCCGTTGTCGATTTCGGCGGTCGTGGTGCGGCCCTCGCGATAGGCCTTGAGGAATTTTTCGCGGTACTCGACCGGATCGAGCTTGAACTGGCCCTTGGCGGCGCGACGCGCCAGCACGTCAGTCAGGGCCGTGCCGACTTTCACGTCGGCGGGCGACAGGTCGTACATGCTGTAATAGAGCGCATTGCATACGATGAGCCGTTCGTTGGCGTCGAACATGCTCAAGCCGTGCGGCATGCTGTTGAGCGCACGGCGAATCTGCTCACCGGTCCGGCGCTGGCGTTGCGTGTAGCGCGCGGCGGTGGCGGTGGCCGTGATCTGGCCGAACACGGCGGCGAGGATCGCGGACAGGCCGACCAGGAATTCGTGCGGAATACTGCGGGAGAACAGAGCGAATGCCGCTGCTGTCAGAACGGCAAAGGCGGCGCCGAAGGCGATCAGGCCGACGAAGGCGATTTTGACCAGGCCGCTCTTGGTGGCGGACGTCATTCGGGCATTCCGCATGATCGGGATTCCGGCTGCCCGGAAACCCTAGGCCTCATGCGTTTAAACAGGGTTAAGCCAAGGTTAATTCCAGTTTATCGGCAGCGGTGCCCGCGAAACTGTTCGCCTTCCGCGTCGGGCGCTCACAGGCCCAGAAGGCCGGCGAGTTCCTCGACCGCCAACGTCGGCGACAGCGTGCCGGCGGCCACCGCGCTTTCGGCTTGGCGGAGTTTGGCGCGCACGGCCACATCGCTGCGGAGCCGGGCCGTGAGCCGCTCCTCGAGCATGGTCCACATCCATTTGACCTGCTGGTCGCGCCGCCGCGCGGTGAGTTCCCCCGAGGCCGTCATTCTGTTCCGGTAATCGGCGACATGGTCCCACAAGGTATCGATGCCGTTTCCGGTCAGCGCCGAATAGGTGAGCACCGGCACCGTCCAGGTCGGCGACCGCGGCTGCAGGATATGCAGCGCGCTGCGGAAGTCGGCGGCGGCGACATTGGCGCGGGCGATGTTGTCGCCGTCGGCCTTGTTGACCGCGATCATGTCGGCGAGTTCGACGATGCCTTTCTTGATGCCCTGCAGTTCGTCGCCGGTTCCGGCGACCATCAGCACGAGGAAGAAGTCGGTCATGTCGGCGACCGCGGTCTCGGACTGGCCGACGCCGACGGTCTCGACAATGACGACGTCGTATCCGGCCGCCTCGCAGAGCAGCATGGTCTCGCGGGTCTTGGCGGCGACGCCGCCGAGCGTGCCGGAGGAGGGCGAGGGGCGGATGAAGGCATCGGCGTCGATCGCGAGGCGCGCCATGCGCGTCTTGTCGCCGAGGATCGAGCCGCCGGTGCGCGACGACGACGGATCGACGGCCAGCACCGCGATCTTGTGGCCCCGGGCGGTGAGATAACTGCCCAGCGCGTCGATGGTGGTCGATTTGCCGGCGCCGGGCGCGCCGGTGATGCCGATGCGGACGGCGCCGCCGGTCGCCGGCAGCAGCTCCTGCACCAGCCGGTGCGCCGTCGCGCGATGGTCGGCGCGCGTACTCTCCACCAGCGTGATGGCGCGGGCGAGCGTGGCGCGGTCGCCGGTGCGGATCGCCGCGGCGAGGGCGCCGGTATCGAGGGAGCGGGCGGACATGGGCTCCCTCAGTAGCCGAACGGGCGGGGGACGTCACGCCCCGGCGGTGGCCTCAGGTCGGCGCGACGGTGGCGTTGCGGCCCATTACGCCGCGCCAGATCATCGTGCCCCAGAGCAGCACGGTGAGGACGCCGAGCACGCCGGCGATCGGCCGCTCGAAGAACATGAGCGCGTTGCCGTCAGCCTTGATCATCGAGGTCATGAAGCTCTGCTCCAGCAGTTCGCCGAGCACGAGGCCGAGGATCGCCGGCGCGATCGGAAAGCCGTTCTCCTCCATCAGCCAGCCGATGATGCCGAATACCAGCATGAGGATGATGCCGTAGGGCGAGTTGGTCATGGCGTAGGCGCCGACCAGGCAGAACAGCAGGATGATCGGCAACAGCACGTTGCGCGGCACCCGCAGGATCTGCTTGGCCGACTTGATGGCCGCCCAGCCGATCGGCAGCATCAGCAGGTTGGCAAGGATGAAGATGATGAACACCGCGTAGATGAATTGCGGGTTCTGCAGAAACACCGTCGGGCCCGGGTTCATGCCCTTCATGTAGAGCACGCCGATGACGATGGCGGTGATCGAGTCGCCGGGGATGCCGAACACCAGCGCCGGAATCCAGGCGCCGCCGAGCGCCGAGTTGTTGGCCGACGTGGAGTCGACGATGCCCTCGATGTGGCCGGTGCCGAATTTTTCCGGCGTCTTGGAGAACTTCTTCGACACCGCGAAGGAAATCCAGGCGGCGATGTCGGCGCCGGCGCCGGGCAGGGCGCCGATGGCGACGCCGAGCGTCGAGCCGCGCAGGAAGTTGAACCAGTACTTCCTGAACACGGCCCAAACACCGGTGAAGATATTGCCGACCTTTTGCGCCAGCACCGCACCCTTCTCATCGACGGTGACCGAACCGCGAAGTAATTCCGACAGCGCGAACATGCCGATCATGGCGGGGATGAAACTGATGCCCTGCAGGAGTTCGATGCTGCCGAAGGTGAAGCGCGGATAGCCGGCCGTCGGGTCGATGCCGATGCAGTTGATCAGCAGCCCGAAGATGAGCGAGGTGATGCCTTTGAGGGCGTCGCCCGTGGTCATGAAGATCGCGCAGGTCAGGCCGAGCAGCGCCAGCCAGAAGTATTCGAAGGACGAGAAATTGATCGCGATTTCCGCCAGCAGCGGTGCCGAAACGATCAGGATGGCGACCCCGACCAGGCCGCCGAGCACGGAGAAGACGAGGTTGACGCCGAGATTGAGGTCGAGCTCGCCCTTCTTCGACATGGCGTAGCTCTCGTCCGTGTAGGCGGCCGAAGCGGGCGTGCCGGGAATCCGCAGCATCGCCGCCGGAATGTCGCCGGCGAAGATCGCCATCGCCGTCGCGGTGACGATGGCGCCGAGCGCCGGCACCGGATCCATGAAGAAGGTGACCGGCACCAACAGCGCGGTGGCCATCGTGGCCGTCAGCCCGGGCATGGCGCCGACGAACATGCCGAAGGCGGCGGAAGCGACGATGACCCAGAGAACACTGGGATCGAAAACGAGGCCGGCGGCCGTGATCAATGCGTCCATGATGGCCTCACAGGACAGGGTCGAGCCAGCCGCGCGGCAGCGGCACGCGCAGCAGGGTGGAGAAGAACCAGTGGATCAAAAGCGTTGCGATCACGGCGGTGATGACGGCCGTGAGCATCCGCACGCCGAACCACAGGAAGAGTGACAACAAAATGCCAAAAGCGACCGGAATGAAGCCGACCGTTTCGCCGACGAGAATGTAGACGAGCAAAGAGATCAGCATCAGGAAGAAGCTCACGACGCGCCAGGGCTCGCGTGTCCACGGCGCCAATACGACCCAGCGCTCTCCGGCGCGGCGCGCGGCAAGTCCCCGCCAGGTCAGGAGCCCGCCGCAGATGATGAGGATCGAGGCCAACACGCGGGGAAACAGAGCAGGTCCGTGAGGCTGGCCCGGGAATTCCGGAAACGTCGATGTTACGGCGAACATCGCGACGGCAAGAAGAATTAGGATCAGCCCATTGACGGCGTCATTGGCGCGCATGGTCGCTCCGGAAGCTTCAGCAGGAGAAATCCAGGTGAGGCCGGGGCAGCAAACGGCGCGCAAGATCGGAAGACCTTGCGCGCCGGTCTGTTGCGTCAGGACTTGGCGAGGCCGGCGGCCTTCATGGCTTCGCCCATCTGCTTGTCCGACTTGTCCATAAAGTCGGCATAGCCCTTGGCGTCTGCCCAGAGGACGCCAAAGCCCCGCGAGGCCATGAAGTCGTTGTACTCCTTCGAGGCGTAGATTTTCTGCAGCGCGGCCGTGAGCTTGGTCGCCATGTCGGCCGGCAGGCCTTTCGGGCCAACGAAGCCGCGCCAGGCGCCGGTCGTGAAGTCGATGCCCATGGCTTCCTTCAGGGTCGGGATGTCCTTGAAAGCGGCGGCGCGCTGCGGCGCCATCAGCGCGAGGCTGCGCGCCTTGCCGGCGTCGAGCATGGCGCGGGCCTCCGGGATCGAGCAGGTGGTGATGTCGATGCCGCCGGCGGCGAGATCCTGCATGGCCGGCGCCGCGCCGTTCGAGGGTACCCACGCCACGTGATTGGCCGGCAGCCCCATCGCCTTCAGCCAGCCGACGAGGGCGAGATGCCAGATGCCGCCCTGGCCGGTGCCAGACGCCTTGAACTTGCCGGCCGGCGCGGCCTTGATGGCGTCGGCGAGATCCTTGACCGTTTTGTAGGGCGAAGTCGCCGACACCTGGATGCCCGGCGGATCTTCGTTCATCAGCGCCAGCGGCGTGTAGTCCTTCGGCGTGAGCTGGGTGAGGCCCTGCCAGTGCATCATGGCGATTTCCACCGTGACGATGCCGAGCGTGTAGCCGTCCGGCGGCGCGGTCGCGATGGCGGAATGGCCGACGACGCCGGAACCGCCGGTGCGATTGACCACATTGATCGGCTGGCCGAGGTCCCGCTCGAGCAGCGAGGCGACGATGCGACAGGTCGCATCGGTGCCGCCGCCCGCGCCCCACGGGCAGATCATCTGGATTGGTCGTGTCGGATAATTCTGCGCAAAGGATGGCGTGGCGCCTGCCGCCAAGCCAGCGCCAGCAACCGCCGTCGCGGCCATGAAGTCGCGTCGAGTTAGCTTTGTCATGCGGAACTCCTCCCTGTTGTCCGGTCTGAGCGCCGGGTTGATTATTCATCGGATGTTAGGTTGCCGCACGGCGGTCGGTCAATCGTCGACGAACGAATTTGGTGCGGCGCAAACAGGGCGTTGCAACCGCGCACTTGACATTGCGATGAGGGCCGGCGCGCTAACGACCGTCGAAAGTCTCGTCGTCCTTGGTGCGCATGCCGCCGAACAAGGCCGCGCCGCTCGCTGAAAGCATCGTCTGAAATGAATTGTACGGAATGAAAACGACAAATTCACCTTCGGCATAAGGTCCGACGGCATAGGGCGAGAAGTACACAACGAAGCCGGAACTCTTGCCCGTTTCGTTCGACGGCGCCAGCGCGATGCCGCCAATGTCGGTGATCTTGGGCTTCACGCTGGATAGCCATTGATCCTTGTTCGGATCGGCCACGTCGATATCGCGCGCTTTCTTTTCGACCGCCAGCGCCGCGCGGATGAGATGAGCAAGTCGCTGGAGCGTCGGCCCGCCGTCCGCCATCTCCTTGAAGAACGGCTTGATGTTCATGAAACGCGCCGCCTGCGCGTCCCACAGCAGCGTATCGATGACGTGATTGGGATGGGCACCGCCCTGATAGCTGTCGTCCGTACGCAGAACGCTGACGTAAGTGCCGATGGCGCTGCGCAGCTTGTCGATGCGCCGGTAATAGAACTTGCGGCCATCGCTGAAAAGGTCGGGCGTCGATTTGAATTCGGCCGCAGCCTCGGCCCGTGCCTTGTCATACTCGCGCTTGCCGCTGGCGAGCAGCTTTTCATAAAGCGCCGGATAGGTCTTCAAGGCCGGGTCGATGACGACGCTGGCTTCGATGGTCCTGTCTTCGCTGGCGATGACAGGCTTGGGCTCGTCTGCCGCCATTGCGGGAGCCGCAAAGGCCAAAAGGACGAGAAGCGCAAGCTGGGGCCTCATCGGAATTCCTGTCGTCGAATTACTCCGCCGCCTGCTGATCGTGGCCGAGCCGATGGTGCAAGGTTTTCAGCAGCTTGAGCGCCGCTTCCGAGATCACCGTGCCAGGCGGGAAGATGGCTTCGCAGCCGGATTTCATCAACGCATCGTAATCCTGCGGCGGCACCACGCCGCCGACCACGATCATGATGTCTTCGCGGCCTTGCGCGGCCAGCGCTTTCTTCAGTTCGGGCACCAGGGTGAGATGCGCGGCGGCGAGCGACGACACGCCGAGAATATGAACGTCATTCTCGACCGCCTGCCGCGCGGCTTCATCGGGTGTGGCAAACAACGGTCCAATATCGACGTCGAAGCCGAGATCGGCAAACGCCGAAGCAATCACCTTCTGGCCGCGGTCGTGGCCGTCCTGGCCGATCTTGGCGACGAGCAGGCGAGGGCGTCGGCCTTCGGCGGCTTCGAAGGCCTCGACAGCTTCACGCACCTTATCAACCGTCGGAGTCATGCCGACCTCCCGCTTGTAGACGCCGGTGATCGACTTAATCGACGCGACGTGGCGGCCAAAGACTTTTTCCAGGGCGTCCGAAATCTCGCCCACGGTGGCCTTGGCGCGGGCGGCCTCGACCGCGAGTTCCAGCAGATTGCCGTTGCCGGTGGCGGCGCGGGTCAGCGCAGCGAGCGCCTCCTTGAGCGCGGCCGGGTCGCGCTCGGCCTTGAGGCGCGCCAGCTTGTCGAGCTGCTTCTGGCGGACCTCGGCATTGTTGACCTTGAGCACCTCGATCGGGTCTTCCTCGAGCGGCTGGTACTTGTTGACCCCGATCACGGACTGCACGCCCGCGTCGATCCGGGCCTGCGTCTTGGCCGAGGCCTCCTCGATGCGCAGCTTGGGAATGCCGGCCTCGATGGCCTTGGCCATGCCGCCCAGGCTCTCAACTTCCTCGATATGCGCCCAGGCCTTGGCGGCGAGATCGGCGGTCAGCTTCTCGATGTAATAGGAGCCGCCCCATGGATCGACGATGCGCGTGGTGCCGCTTTCCTGCTGCAGCAGGATCTGCGTGTTGCGGGCAATGCGCGCCGAGAAATCGGTCGGCAGCGCGAGGGCCTCATCGAGCGAGTTGGTGTGCAGCGACTGGGTGTGACCCTGCGTCGCCGCCATCGCCTCGATCATCGTGCGGGCGACGTTGTTGAACACGTCCTGCGCCGCCAGCGACCAGCCCGAGGTCTGCGAATGCGTGCGCAGCGACAGTGAGCGGGCGTCCTCCGGCTTGAACGGCTTCATCAGCTTCGCCCAGATCATGCGCGCGGCGCGCAGCTTGGCGATTTCCATGAAGTAGTTCATGCCGATCGCCCAGAAGAACGACACGCGCGGCGCGAACTGGTCGATGGTCAGCCCGGCCTTGATGCCGGCGCGGACATATTCGAGGCCGTCGGCCAGCGTATAGGCGAGCTCGAGGTCCTGCGTCGCGCCGGCTTCCTGCATGTGATAACCGGACACCGAGATCGAATTGAATTTCGGCATCTCGGCGGACGTGTAGGCGAAGATGTCGGAGATGATGCGCAGCGACGGCCCCGGCGGGTAGATATAGGTGTTGCGCACCATGAATTCTTTGAGGATGTCGTTCTGGATCGTGCCCGACAGTTTGTTGTGCGGCACGCCCTGCTCTTCGGCGGCGACGATGTAGAGCGCCAGCACCGGCAGCACCGCGCCGTTCATGGTCATCGATACGCTCATCTGGTCGAGCGGGATGCCGGAGAACAAGGTGCGCATGTCGTAGATGGAGTCGATGGCGACGCCCGCCATGCCGACATCGCCGGCAACGCGCGGATGATCCGAGTCATAGCCGCGATGGGTGGCGAGATCGAAGGCGATGGACAGGCCCTTCTGGCCGGCGGCGAGATTGCGGCGGTAGAAGGCGTTGGAATCTTCGGCGGTCGAGAAGCCGGCATATTGCCGGATGGTCCAGGGCTGCGCCGCATACATCGCGGGATAGGGGCCGCGCAGGAACGGCGCTTTGCCGGGATAAGTGTCAAGGAAGTCGAGCCCGGCGACGTCCTTCTCGCCATAGACCGGCTTCACCGGGATGCCTTCCGGCGTCATCCACGGCGAGGCATTGCCGTTGTTGGCGGCGAGCCTGGGCTCGGCGAAGTCGACGGTGGCGAAGTTGGGGATTTGGGTCATTTGTTTCCGCCTGCTTTCAAGCGTGCAATCTTCATCTCGTACTCTGCGAGCTTGGTCTGGATCGCGTCATTTGACCTCGCAGGCCATAGACTAAACGCAAGATCAGCTACTGTCGCTGTCGGCGCTCCCTTGAGTATCTTGCGAGACAGAATGAAAAAAAGAAGCGCGGTTGCGACAATTGCCCCAAACAGTCCGGCAATACTTACCTGTTCGGCCCACACTGCGTTGACCAGCAGCAGGATAACGACGCCAATCGCGACGACTCCCGCGCCCGTCAGAACGCAGTCCCTGACGTGCCGTTGACGTGCATCCGCACTGGCCATTTCGATCAGGCGCAGACGCTCGGCCTCGAGCTTTGCCATCTCATCGCTCATGTGTTCTCTTATATATCATACGCGGCCTGCAAGGTCGAAAGCACTTCGCTACCGACATAGATGAACGCCGTCACGCCGGCATCCTTCAGCGTCGCTTCGAGATCGCCCGGGCGGCCGGCCAGATGCACGGTGGCGCCGGCGGCGGCGAGTTCCGTCGCGGCCTCGACCGCTTCGGCCTCATACACCTTGTCCGATGAACAGAGGCAGGCGAGCTTCGTTCCCGATTTCCTGAACGCCGTGACCATCTCGGCGCGATCCTTGTAGCCGTCGCTGACGATCGCCTCGATGCCGCCCGCTTCATACAAATTCCGGGCGAAGCCCGCGCGCGCGGTGAAGTCGGAGAGCTTGCCGAGCGTGGCGAGAAACACTTTCGGCCGCGCGCCGGTCTTGCGCGCCAGCGCGTCGGACTTGTCGCGGAGCGCCTCGAACGGCGCGGCAAGCCGTATGGCGTCGAGGGCAGGGAAGGTGATCGCGCCGGCGATGGGCGCAACGGTCACGCGTGGCACGCCGAGGACCTTGACCTCGGCCTCGCCGAGATGGGGGAATTCGCTGGCGCCGGTGAGCGGATCCTTGCGGCGGGCGACATTAGCCTCGCGCGCCTTGCGCGTTTCGGCGACCTTCTTCTGGACCACACCCTCTGCAATGGCGTCGGCCGCGCCGCCGGCTTTCTCGATCTCCTGAAACAGTGCCCACGCGGTCTGGGCCAGTTGCGTCGTCAGCGTCTCGATGCCGCCGGCGCCGGCCGCCGGATCGGCGACGCGGTAGAGGTTCGACTCTTCGAGCAGGATGAGCTGCTGGTTGCGCGCGACCCTTCGGGCAAATGCATCGGGCAGGCCGCGCGCCTGCGTGAACGGCAACACCGTGACAGCGTCCGCGCCGCCGACGCCGGCGGCCGTGATCGCAATCGTGGTGCGCAGCATGTTCACGTAAGGATCGCGCTGCGTCATCATGCGCCACGCCGTCTCGGCCGAGACGAAAGCCGGCTTCGGCGCCAGCCCGCTCGCTTCCTCGACGCGCGCCCACAGCTTCCGCAAGGCGCGGAATTTGGCGACGGTCATGAACTCGTCGGCGTCGGCGGCGAGGCGGAAGAAGATCAGCTCGCGCGCCTTGTCGAGCGGCACGCCGCTGTCCGCGAACATGCGCAGATAAGCCACGGCGTTGCCGAGCGCGAAAGCAAGCTCCTGCGCTTCCGAGCCGCCGGCGGCATGCACCGCGCGGCCATCGGCGACCGCGAACGGACCCTTGAAGCCTTGTCCCGCGAGATCGGCGGCGAAGCCGGCCAGCAGTTTGGCGGTCTCGGCCCAGGGCCGCGGCGCGGCGCCGTTGCGCGTCATCAGCCCGAGCGGATCGTGGCCGAAACGGATCTGCGTCGCCGCCGGATCGATGCCGCGCGCCTTCACCGCCCTGGCGAGATTGAGCCCGGATTCCTTTTCCTGTGCGCTGAAATCGGTCTCGATGGCCACGGCATCGAGCCAGACATCCCGCAGCGCGCGGGCGATGGTCTGCTCGGAGCCGCCGAGCCCGTAGCCGTAGCCGCCGATCGAGCCGGCGAAGACCAGCGACAGGGCGGTGGCGCCGTTCTCGAGGTCGATCAGCGCCTGCTTGTTCGCTTCCACCGCATCGGGATGATCGACCCGCTGAGCCACCTGCCATGGCGCGCCGGCCGCGCGGCCGGCTACGGCATGAGCGTCCCTGGCGCGGGGGTAGAGCGGCTCGACGCGCAGGCCGTCATAGGTCCGCGTGACAAGGCGCTTGTCGAAATACGCGCCCTTGAGGGCGGCATCGACCAGTTTGCGCCACGCGGCGGCGTCGGTCGGCGGAAATTCGGCGGCGAGGGACAGGGACTTGGCGTTGGTCTTGGGGGTGCTCATGGGCGGCAAACTGCCATAGAAGAAGCCATCTCGCTATTGCGATATGACAAGCCTGCCGGCCTCAGGCGCGCGGCGGCAGGCGCTCGATCCCGGCGGTATCGACGCCCCGCAGCGCCTCCCGGAGGTCGCGCCCGGCGATCCGCCCACCGGCCGCGATCTCGGCCAGCGGCATCAGCACGAAGGCGCGCTCGAACAGACGCGGGTGGGGCAATTCCAGCCCCGGCTCATTCAGGGTGAGGTCGCCATAGGCGATAATGTCGATGTCCACCGTACGCGGGCCCCAGCGCTGTTCGTTGGCCCGGTCGCGGCCAAGCGCGCGCTCGACCTCCTGGACCCGCGTCAGAAGCGCCAGCGGCGCCAGCGTGGTGTCGATGGCGATGGCGAGATTGATGAAAGGCGCTTGCTCGGTGACGCCCCAGGGCGGGGTTCTGTAGTCGGACGAGCGGGCGGCCAGCGTCACGCCCGGCGTCTGCGCCAGTATATCCACGGCGCGCGCGAGCAGGGCGCGGCTGTCGCCGACATTGCCGCCCAGCGCGAGGTAGGCGCGGGTCATTTGCCCTTGGCACGGCTGCGCGTGAGCATCACGCCGACGTCGGTGAAGGTCGCCGCGATCGGCGCATGCGGTTTGTGGATCGTCACCGCGATCTTTTGCACGCGCGGGAAAGCCGCGAGCACCGCGTCGGCGACCGCGCCGCCGGCCGCTTCGATCAGCCGGAAGCGCTGGCCGGTGAAGGCCTTCTCCACGCATTGCGCGACGTCGGCATAGGACACCGTGTCCTTGACCTTGTCGGTGCGCGCTGCTTCCGACAGGTCGATGTCGAGATCGAGATCGATGGTGAAGGTCTGTCCGACCTTGCCCTCATGCGGCATGACGCCGTGATAGGCGTGCAGGGTGAGGCCACGAATGAAAATGCGGTCGGTCACGGCGCGCTTCCTTTCTCGATGGCGGCGAGGACGCGCAAGGCCTGCACCGTCGCGGCGACGTCGTGGACGCGCACGATCGCCGCGCCCTGCTGTACAGCCCAGATGTGGCTGGCAATCGAGCCGCCGATGCGCTCGGTGGGCGGCGCCGGGCTCACCGAATTGATGAACCGCTTGCGTGAGGCGCCGACCAGCAGCGGCAGCCCGAAGCTGCGGAATGCGGCGGTGTGCGCCAGCGTGATGATGCTCTGCTCCGGCGTCTTGCCGAAGCCGATGCCGGGATCGAGCACGATGTTCTCCCGGGCAATACCCGCCTCGGAGGCCACCGCGATCGACCGCGCGAAAAATGCTTCGACGTCGGCGACAATATCGATGCGCGGATCGGCCTCGTCGCGATTGTGCATGACGATCACCGGCACGCCGCGCGCCGCCACCACCTCGGCCATGTGGGCATCGCGTTGCAGGCCCCAGACGTCGTTGGCGATGGTCGCGCCATTGTCGAGCGCCCAGGCCGTCACCTCGGATTTGAGCGAGTCGATGGAGACCGGCACGCCGAGCCGGGCGACCGTCGGCAGCACCGGCGCGAGCCGCTCCATTTCCTCCGCGGCGCTGACCGGCTTCATGCCGTCATAGGGCCGCGTGGATTCCGCGCCGATGTCGATGATGTCGGCGCTCTGGGCGACCATCGCTTCGGCATGGCCGATGGCGCGATTGGGATCGAGAAACTTGCCGCCGTCGGAAAAGGAGTCCGGCGTGACGTTGAGAATGCCCATGATCAGCGGCCGGCCGCGCGCCAGCAGCGCCGAAAGAGGCTCGGCCGCGCGGGACGCCGAAGCGGACGTTTCGAGTTTTTGAGCCGTATCCATGCCGGTGGCATGACGCGGCCCACCGGACGCTGTCAAGCAGGGCCGCGGGATGGGACAGGGCTAGCGCCGGTAGGAAATCTTCAGCGGCAGCTTCTTGGCGTGCTCGATCCAGCGCTCGACGATCTTCTCGGAGGGCAGGAACCGGACGATCTGATGATCTTCATTGGCCTTGGCCATGGCCGCCGCGAGGTTCCTGGCGTTGCGGTGCGCCAGTTCCTTCACCGTATCGACGCCGGCGTAGTGCAGCAGCGCCGCATATTCCTTGCTGACGCCTTTGATCCGCATGCGGTCGGCGACATTGGCCCAGCACAGTAGCTGCTTTTCGTCGAAGGAGGTCATTTCGGCCAGCAGCCGGCGGCCCCTCACGGTGCTAGCCTTGTCCAGCAGCGCGCCGGTCGAGCGTATCCCCGCCGACTTGAGAGCGGCGGCGACATTGCCGTCGATTCCCTGAATGTCGGTGATGGGATAGGACATGCAGAACTCCGGACGCGGTACAAATGTGCTTGGTTGCAGGACGCTTGGCGTCAGACGAACTGGCCGAGGCCCGGGATAGAACCGACGATTTCGCCGATGGCGTCTTCGCCGATCTTCTCGCGGGCGAAAGAGATGGTTTCCTTCGTAACCGACTGCACCTGACCCATGCTCAGGCCCGCCGCCATCATGCGGCTGCCGGCGCCCATCAGACCGCCCATGGAAAACAGTCCTCCGCTGCTCTGCTCGGCCTGCAGCAAGGCATTGCCGCCGGGCAGGCTGTCGATCAAAGCCTGCACCTTGTCGGCGGGGCCTTCCTTCTGCAGGAAATCGAGAATGATGCCGACGCATTTTTCGGCGGTTGCCTGGTCGATACCGACATTGGCAACAAGACGCGCAACCAGATCGTTCATGGTCTCCTCACGCTCCGCACTGTTGGCGGAGTTTGCAAATGATATTGAACGTTTTGTCGACCTTGACAAGCATGATGCGATACCCCGGCGCGTAAATGTCGCGGCGTATTGCGACGCTGCAACTGGTACGGCACCGGATACCGACGGGATGTGATGGCCGTCACATATGAGATTCAGGATACTGATCGGGATTTGCGTCAAATCGGATGCAACATTCGGAATTTGCGACAGCTTCTTCGGCGTGATGATACGTGATGCAGGTCCGATATGGCGTTTTTATGCGCACATGGCTGCGCGGGGCGCCGTCTTGACCGATATCGCTTAAGAGTATCTGAATGTCGCGCCTCGAACGTGGGGTAACGAAGGTCGTAGGCTCATTCTTGCTCCGGTTTTGAGCTCTGCCGCGACGAAGCTTTTGAAAAGGACCGTATTGATGAGCACGCTCGACGACGTTTTGGCCCATATCGACGGCGATATCGACCGAAGCGTCGAGCGGTTGTTCGCCTTGTTGCGGATCGCGTCGGTGTCGACCGATCCGGCGTTCGCGGAGCAGTGCCGTGCGGCGGCGGAATACGTCGCTGCCGACCTCAAGTCCATCGGATTTGATGCGAGCGTGCGGCCGACCGCGGGTCACCCCGTCGTCGTTGGCAAGGCAAACGGCGCGAAAGCCCCGCATGTGCTGTTCTACGGGCATTACGACGTCCAGCCGGTCGATCCGCTCAATCTCTGGAGGACGCCGCCGTTCGAGCCGCGCATCGACACGCTGCCGGACGGTCGCAAGATTATCGTCGCGCGCGGCGCCTGCGACGACAAAGGCCAGTTCATGACCTTTATCGAGGCTTGCCGTGCCTACAAGGCGGTGACCGGCAAGCTGCCGCTGAACGTCACCGCCATGATCGAGGGCGAGGAGGAATGCGGCTCGAAGAACCTGCCGATTTTCGTGCGCGATAATGCCGCCGAGTTGAAGGCCGACCTGGCGCTGGTCTGCGATACGGCGATGTGGGATGCGAATACCCCGGCGATCACCACCTCGTTGCGCGGTCTGATCTATGAGGAAGTGAAGATCACCTGCGCCGACCGCGATCTGCATTCCGGCCAGTTCGGCGGCGCGGCGCAGAATCCTATTCGGTTGCTTGCCAGAATTCTCGGCGCGATGTGGGACGACAACAACCGCGTCACCATTCCCGGCTTCTATGACGGCGTCGATGACCTGCCGGCGGACATCAAGGCCGACCTCGCGGCGCTCGGCCTCACCGAGGAGACGTTCCTCGGCCCGATCGGGCTGAAGCATTCGGCCGGTGAGAAGGGCCGCCTGCTCATCGAGCAGATCACGACGCGGCCGACCGCCGAGATCAACGGCATCATTGGCGGCTACACCGGCGAGGGCGCCAAGACCGTCATCCCGGGCGAAGCCTCGGCCAAGGTCTCATTCCGTCTCGTCGGCCGGCAGGACCCCGACAAGATCAAGGCGGCCTTCCGGCAGTTCGTCCGCGACCGCCTGCCGGACGACTGCAAGGCAGAGTTCGGCAATTTTGGCGCCGGCGCGGCGCTGCAATTGTCGTTCGACAATCCGGCGCTCAACAAGGCCCGCGAGGTGCTCGGCGAGGAGTGGGGCAAGAAGGCGGTCACCGTCGGCGCCGGCGGTTCGATCCCGATTGTCTCTGACTTCAAAAACGTGCTTGGCATGGATGCGCTGATGGTCGGCTTCGCGCTCGACGACGACCGGGTTCACTCTCCGAACGAGAAGTTCGACCTCAAGTGCTTCCACAAGGGCATCCGTTCGTGGGCCCGCATTATTGACGCGCTCGCGCAGGGCTTAGCGCCTGCGGCAGACCGCCACACTCCCGGTCATGAAACCGTCGTGGGGCGGCGGCATTGTCCGCCGTCATGACCTACAAGAATGATCCCGACGCGCCCAGCCACGGCAGCGATGACTGGCTGGAGGCCGAGCTCGCCGATACGCTCGACGAGGATTTCGAACTCGAATTGTCGGAACCGGCGCTGACCGGCGAGCTGCGCAAGATTTACAAAGGCGCGCATCCGCCCGGGATCGACCGCCGCTACTACTTCCAGAACCTGCTGCGTCTGCAGGGCGAGCTGATCAATCTCCAGGATTGGGTCGTCGCCAACCGGAAGAAGATCGTCGTGGTGTTCGAGGGCCGCGATTCCGCCGGGAAGGGCGGCGTCATCAAGCGCATCACCCAGCGGCTCAATCCGCGCGTTTGCCGCACGGTCGCGCTGCCGGCACCGACCGACCGCGAGAAGACGCAGTGGTATTTCCAGCGCTACGTGTCGCATCTGCCGGCCGCCGGCGAAATCGTGCTGTTCGACCGCTCCTGGTACAACCGTGCCGGTGTCGAGCGCGTCATGGGCTTTGCCGAACCGGATCAGGTCGAGCAGTTCTTCAAGGACGTGCCGGAATTCGAGCGGATGCTGGTCCGCTCCGGCATCACGCTCGTCAAATACTGGTTCTCGATCACCGACGAAGAACAGCAGATGCGCTTCCTCATGCGCATTCACGATCCGCTCAAGCAGTGGAAGCTGTCGCCGATGGACCTGCAGTCGCGCGTGCGCTGGGAGGATTATACCAAGGCCAAGGAAGACATGTTCGCGCGCACCAACATCGACGAGGCGCCCTGGTACATCGTCGAGGGCAACGACAAAAAGCGGGCGCGGCTCAACTGCATCGATCACCTGCTGTCGCTCATTCCCTATGAACCGGTGCCGCACAAGGGCATTACGCTGCCGGAGCGGGTGTTCGATCCCAACTACGAGCGCAAGACGTTGTCACCGGAACTGTACGTGCCGGAGAAGTACTAGGAGCGCTTCCAGGCGAAGTGGAAAACGGTTCGCCGTCCGGAAGCGCGACCAAGAAAATCCGCTACTTGCGCGCCAGCGCCATCAGGCTGCGGAAGGCGTCGGGGTCCGACAGGATCGAGCGCTTCTCCCGCGCGGTGAGCAAGGTCATGGCCTGATCGAGACTGCCGAATTCGGCAAGACGCGCCTTGGCGATGACGAGCTCGCGGTCGATGTCGCCGGGCGAATGCGGCGGCGGCGGCGCAAGCTGGCTCAGATGCGCCTCGGTGACTTCGGTGCGCCGGCGGAGCACTTCGTCGAGCGGCGTATCGGTGGCGAGTTCGTTCGCCAGTGTATTGGCGCGGACCAGCACGGCGGGGGGCGTGCGCTCTTCCGGCGCGACCATCACGGCGCCGAGGCCCTTGCGCGCGGTGAACGCGGCGAGCGGCATGGCCAGTGACAGGCCGACGGTGACCGGCGTCATCCAGAGGAACAGCGAGAACGACACGGCGTAGGCGGCGGCGGCCAGCAGCAGACCGATCAAGGTCAGCGGGCCGTAGCGGCGCATCAGTTCGGCGAAAGGCAGGCTGCCGTCGTCGCGGCGCTGCACCTGCCAGCCGGCGTCGCGGCCGGCGAGGACGCTGAACACCGCGGATGACTGGAACACCATCATCGACGGCGCGATCAGCGCCGCCAGCACGATCTCGACCACGACGCCGCCGCTCAGGCGGATGCCGCCGCCGAAGCTGCGCCGCTCGCCGCCGCGGAACAGCGTGGCGATGAGCGCCAGCAGTTTCGGCAGGATGAGCATGCCCATGGTGGCGCCGAACACGTAAGCGGCGCGGATCGGATCTTCCGCCGGCCACACCGGGAACAGCGTGAAGCCCTTGGAGAAATATTCCGGACGGATGAAATGCGCCTGCAGCGATATCAGGATGCCGATGATGAGGAAGACGAACCACATCGGCGCGGTGATGTAGGCGCCGATGCCGATGAGGAAATGCAGCCGCGACACCGGATGCAGGCCGCGCGCCGGCAGCACCTTGAGATGCTGCAGATTGCCCTGGCACCAGCGCCGGTCGCGCGCGGCGAATTCGGTGATCGACGGCGGCGTCTCCTCGTAGGAGCCGGGCAGGCTCGGCGCCATGACGACGCCCCAGCCGGCGCGCCGCATCAGCGCCGCCTCGACGAAATCGTGCGACAGGATATGGCCGCCGAACGGCTTTCGCCCGCTGAGTTCGGGGAGCCCGGCATGGGCGGCGAACGCCTTGACCCGGATGGCGGCGTTGTGGCCCCAGTAATTGCTCTCGGTGCCGAACCACCAGGCGATGCCGCGCGCCAGCATCGGCCCGTACAGGCGGCCGGCGAACTGCTGCAGCCGCGCGAACACGCTGCCGCCATTGACGATGACCGGCAGCGTCTGCACCAGCCCGATCTCGGGATGCCGCTCGAGAGCGGCGGCGAGCCGCACCACGGCATCGCCGGTCATCAGGCTGTCGGCGTCGAGGATGACCATGCTTTCATAGGCGCCGCCAAAGCGCGTGACCCAATCGGCGATATTGCCGGCCTTGCGCGCGACATTGTCGCGGCGGTGCCGATAGAAGATGCGGCGGCTGCCGGTGCGCGCGATCAGCGCCAGATACTGCTCTTCCTCATTCAGCCAGATCGCCGGATCGGTCGTGTCGCTGAGCACGAAGACATCGAAGCGATCGGCCAGCCCGGTGTCGGCGATCGACTCCCAGGTCGCCTGCAGCCGGGCGAACAGCCGGGCCGGGTCTTCGTTATAGGTCGGCACGAGCAGCGCGTGGCGCTTGTCGAGGCCCGGCAACGGCGCGCGCGGATCGATGCCGAGCGAAGTGTCGGGACCGGCGAGCGTGAGCACGAAGCCCGCGAACGCATTGGCGAAGGAAAAAGCGATCCAGGCGAACATCGCGACGAACAGCACCAGAATCGCGGTTTCGAGGATCGTCAGCGTCGAGACCGACAACACCAGATACATCTGCTCGGCGGCGATGCCGGTCATCGCAAGTGTCGCGAGAATGATGAAAACGCGGCGCAGGGCGAGATAACGCGGACGCGAGCCGGCGGGCGGGTCGCGGCGGGCCTCGCCATGCAGCGGCTGCCCCGGCATGTCCAGACGCGCTTCCGGCGGCAGGAACGGCGGCGTCTCGCTGCCCGGCGACAGGGGCGGGGCGCTGCGTCGTGGCATTTCGGCGCCGGTCACGGCGTCCATCGATAGACCCAGATTTCCGACAGCGGCGTATCGCCGTCGAAAAGGCTGGCGCGCAGTTCGACCACCGGGTTCTTTTCAGGGTCGAGGTTGAACGACAGCCGCCAGCCGCCGGTCTCCTTGTTCGGCTGGGTCACGACGTTGCTGATCTTGCCGAAATTGGCGCTGACCTGGCCGCGCACCGCCTCGGGCTTGACGCCCTTGAGCTTGTCGCCGGCGATGTCGAGCACGAACAGGCGGCCGGTGCTGGCAGCGCCGCTTGCGGTCTTGACGAAGCGCGCGAGCTCGGCGCCCGGTTTGCCTTCGCCCCAGTGCAGGCGATAGGTGTAGTTGTATTCGCCCTTGGCCTTGAGCGGGTCCTTCGGCCGCCAGAAGGCGACGATGTTGTCGTGCACTTCTTCCTTGGTCGGGATTTCGATGAGGCGCACGGCGCCGCTGCCCCAGTCGCCGATCGGTTCGACGCGCAGGCTGGGCCGCGTCTGAAAGTGCGATTCCAGATCCTGATAGGCGGCGAAATCCCGCTGGCGCTGGATCAGGCCGAAATTGCGCGGGTTGGTGTCGAAGAAACTCGAGATCTGCAGGTCGGTCGGATTGGTCAGCACGCGCCACAGGTTCTCGCCGCGGCCGTTGAGAATTGCGAGGCCGTCGGAATCGTGCACCGCCGGGCGGAAGTCGTCGACGCCGTAACGGCCATTGGGGCCGAAGAAGAACATGCTCGTCATCGGCGCAATACCGGGCTCGTTGATATCCGCGCGCGGATAAACCGCCATCTCGACGTCGTAGATCGTCGCCTCACCGGGACGGATGGTGAAACGATAAGCGGCGGCGGCGCTCTTTGAATCGAGCAGGGCGTGCACGACGATCGAGGTGGCGTGTTTCTCCGGCTTCTCGATCCAGAACGAGCGGAAGGCGGGAAATTCTTCGCCCTTCGGATCGGCGGTGTTGATGGCGAGCCCGCGCGCGGACAATCCGTATGTCTCGCCCTTGGCGACGGCGCGGAAATAGCTGGCGCCGAGAAAAACGCTGACCTCGTCGTAGTAGTCCGGACGGTTGATCGGCGCGTGAATACGGAAGCCGGCAAAGCCCATGTCGGAGCCGGGCTCCGGCGGCTTGATGTCGTCGAAAGTGAAGAGGTCGGGGGAATAGACGACGGCGCTGGCTTTGCCGTCGACGACTTCGTGCAGATCGACGCGGCCGCTGTACATGAAGCCGCGGTGGAACATCTGCAACTGGAACGGCAAACCCTCATTCCGCCACAACGCGCGGTCGGGCACGAAGCGGATCTTGCGATAGCCGTCATAACCGACGTCCTTGAGCCCGCCGGGAATATTCTGGTCCTGCGGTGTGAAAGGCTTCTGCGCCAGATCCTTGGCCATCTGCCGCACGCTCGCCGGGTCGAATGGTACCGGGCCACGCCGCGCCGGTGCGGCCGCGGCGTGCTGGGGCGCGCCAATCACCACACTACGCAACGGCATAGCCGCGGCGGCGACCGAAACGATGGCCGTTGTCGCCAGAAATTGCCGACGGTTCACGAAAAGGTCTCCCATTGCGGTAGGCGCACGACCGGTCACGGCGCCCGAGGCCACAATCCGCACGATCAATGCGGCGGAGAGGCTAGAGTTCCATAAGAAGTTCTGTGGGTAACGCTACTTCTTCAACCGATATCCGGTCTTGAAGATCCACCACACGATTGCGAGGCAGATAACGAGGAAAAGCACCGTCATGCCCAGGCTGATCGCCGGACTGACGTCCGCCACCTCGAAGAAGCTCCAACGAAAGCCGCTGACCAGATAGACGACCGGGTTAGCGAGCGCGATCTTCTGCCAGACCGGCGGCAAAACGTGCGTCGAGTAGAAGGTGCCGCCGAGGAAGGTAAGCGGCATGATGATCAGCATCGGTACGATTTGCAACTGCTCGAAGCCGTCGGCCCAGATGCCGATGATGAAGCCGAGCAGACTGAAGGTGACCGCGGTCAGCACAAGGAAACCGATCATCCAGACCGGATGCGCGATCTGGATCGGCACGAACAGCCAGGATGTGGCCAGAATGATGAGGCCGAGAATGATCGACTTGGTCGCCGCGGCGCCGACATAGCCGCAGGCGATCTCGAATGCCGACACCGGCGCCGACAGGATCTCGTAGATCGTGCCGGTGAAGCGGGGGAAGTAGATGCCGAACGAGGCGTTCATGGTGCTCTGCGTCAGCAGCGTCAGCATGATGAGGCCCGGCACGATGAAGGCGCCGTAGGGGACGCCCTCGATCTCGGTGATGCGCGAACCGATGGCGGCGCCGAATACGACGAAATAAAGCGACGTCGAAATGACCGGCGAGACGATGCTTTGCCACACCGTGCGGAAGGTGCGCGCCATTTCGAATTTGTAGATGGCCAGAATCGCGTGGAAGTTCATGACCGATCTCCCGCGCCGACGGTCTCGCTCTGCTTGACGAGGTCGATGAATATTTCCTCCAGCGAGCTTTGTTTTGTTTCAAGATCGCGCAAACGGATATCGAGCCGGTTGAGGTCGGCGAGCAGGCGCGTCACGCCGGTGCGCTCGCCCTGCGTGTCGTAGGTGAAGACCAGATCCTTGCCGTCGTTGAGCAAGGCAAGATTGGCGAAGCCGAAGATATCGGGCGGTATCTCGAGCAGGGGCTTCTGCAGATGCAGCACCAGATGCTTTTTGCCGAGCTTGTGCATCAGCTCGGTCTTGCGCTCGACCAGAATGATCTCGCCCTTGCTGATGACGCCGATGCGATCGGCCATGTCTTCGGCTTCGTCGATGTAATGCGTCGTCAGGATGATGGTGACGCCCGCGGCGCGCAGGTCGCGCACCACCTGCCACATGTCCTTGCGCAGTTCGACATCGACGCCGGCGGTCGGCTCGTCGAGGAACAGCACCTGCGGCTCATGGCTCAGGGCCTTGGCGATCAGCACGCGGCGCTTCATGCCGCCGGACAAGGTGCGGATCTTGTCGTCCTTCTTGTCCCAAAGCGAAAGATCCCGGAGGACCTTCTCGATGTGGGCCGGCTTGGCCGGTTTGCCGAACAGGCCGCGCGTAAAGCTCACCGTGTCCCAGACGGACTCGAATGCGTCGGTCGTCAATTCCTGCGGCACCAGGCCGATCATGGAGCGGGCCGCGCGAAAATCATCGACGATGTCATGGCCGCCGACCGTCACCGTGCCCGTCGAGGCGTTGAGAATGCCGCAGACGATGCCGATCAGAGTTGTCTTGCCGGCGCCGTTGGGACCGAGCAATGCAAAGATCTCGCCGCGCTCAATATCGAGATTGACGGTCTTGAGCGCCGTAAAGCCCGACGCATAGGTCTTCGACAGGTCTTTGATGGAAATGATCGATGACATGAATGAATCGCGCGCGTAAGGGAGGGCCGAGCCGATATAAGGGGACGGGATTGCCACCGCCAGCCCTCGCACAGCAAAAATATTTCACGTTGCGCGGCGTCAGCGGCTCATCAGAGACGGTGCGCCGCCAGCACCCGGTCGGCGGCCTCAACGCCGGTGACAAAGGCGCCGTGGGCCGTGGAAAAGTCGTGCCGCGAACAGGCCTCGCCGGCGAAAAACAGCCGATCGTCCACCGGCGCCGCGAGTGCCGCGCGCTGATCGGCGGCGCCGGGAATCGCGTAAGAATAGGCGCCGCGGGCGTAAGGGTCGGCGCCCCAGCGGTGCAAGGCGATGGGTTTGAGACGTTTGTCGAAACCTGATCCGAATAGCGCAGTCAACTCGTCGACCGCGAAGTCGAAGAAAGCGGCGTCGCCCTCCGCCTCGAGTTCGCGCGCCAGCCGTCCGGCGAGATAGCATTCGATCATCGGTCGCCCGAAGGGGCGGAAATGATAGTTTCCTGTGCCGGCGCGGTCGGTGCGGCCGAACACGCGGCTCTCGGCTTCGAACTCCTCGGCATTGTCGAGGGCGATGAACAGCTTGTCGTCGAGACCGAGCGGCAGCCCGCGCGCGGCTTGTGTCTTGGCGGGCAGCGCCGGATGAAACAGGTTTTCGTTATCGCCGATAATGCTCGTCGGTAAAGTGACGATGATGCGGTTCGCATCGAAGTCGCCGCGCGATGTCTCGATGGCAATGCGTTTGCGGCTGTGATCGATGCGCGTCACGGGGCATTCGAGAACCGCACGCAGGCCTTCTCCGAACGACGCAATCATGGCGCCATAGCCATCGACTAGCCGCCAGTTCAGCTCGGTGTCGTCGTAACGGTCGAGGTCGATGGTCGACATTCGGTCGAGTTCGGCGCCCGCGATATATGTCATCACGGCATTGAGCATTCCGTTCCATTTGCCGTTCGGCGGCAGCAGATCGGAGATGGGCCGATCGTCGCCGGTGGCCGCGGTTTCGGAAACGCGGGCGAACAATTCTCCCATGGCGGCGCGGAAGGCGCGTTGGGTTTTCGCCGGAACGATCTCCGTCATGGTTGTGCGGCCCCATGGTGGAAGCGCCTTGTCGAAGCTGCGGCCTTGCGCCGTGGCGATGGCGACCCATGGATTGCAGTCGGCCGAATGCAGCCAGCCGCAGCCCATGTCGAGGGCGTAGCCGGAAGGGTGCCGGATCGTGCAGGCGCGGCCGCCGAGACGATCGCGCGCCTCGATAATCAGGCAATCGACGCCATGTGCCGTCAGTTTGCGGGTGGCGGCGATGCCGGCCGCGCCGCCGCCGATGATTGCCACGTCTACACTGCGCTTGGTCATGACAAAGGCCGGTATCTGACGATGTCGCAATGAAAAGGGGCGGCGCCACTTCTGCGCCGCCCCCCTTCTATCATTCGCTGCGCCTTACTTGGTGGCGGCGGCGTACATCTCTTCGACGTATTCCCAGTTCACCAGGTGATCGAGGAACGCCTTGAGATAATCGGGGCGACGGTTGCGATAATCGATGTAGTAGGAGTGCTCCCACACGTCGCAGCCCAGGATCGGGGAGGCGCCGTTGACCAGCGGATTTTCGCCGTTCGGGGTCTTGGAGATGGCGAGCTTGCCGCCCTTCACCTCGATCCAGGCCCAGCCCGAACCGAATTGCGTGGCGCCGGCCTGAGCGAAGTCGGCCTTCAGCTTCTCGAGGCCGCCGAGGTCGGAGTCGATCGCCGCTTTCAGCTTGCCGGGGATCTTGTCGCCGCCGCCATTGGGCTTCATCCACTTCCAGAAATGGATGTGATTGTAGTGCTGGCCCGCATTGTTGAAGAGGCCGGCATTCTTGCCGTGCGAACCCTTCACGATCTCTTCGAGCGACTTGCCTTCGAGGCCCGAACCTTCAAGCAGCTTGTTGCCGTTGTCGACGTAAGCCTTGTGGTGCTTGTCGTGGTGGTACTCGAGCGTCTCGCGCGACATATAGGGCGCCAGTGCATCGTAGGAATAGGGCAGTTCGGGCAGCGTAAATGACATCAGGTCCTCCTCGGTCCACGACGGGTCGAACGCGGATTGGCCGGCTCCGGATGGCAACCGGCACATCTGGTTCGAGTTCCTCGATGGGGTTAATTAGGCCGGGCCGCGGTCCGGAGCAATGTCTGCGGCCCGCGCTATTGTGCAGCCGGGCCATGACTCTGCCATGAAGGACCCTCCGGCATATTCGGGCTCCAAGGATTATTTTAACATTCGACCTTGCCGTGGCCGCCTAAAAAGGCCAGAATTCCTCATAGGTTGAATAGTTTAGCTGGAATTGAAGCGGTCCCTCTGTAGAATTGGCCGCGTTTTTCGAGGATCGCAGCCGGCCATGTCGATTCTGCTTTACGTCGTAGGCGCTTTCGCTGTCGCGATCGGCGCCGCCCTGATCGCTTTTGGCGTGCCGATCAATGAGTTCAGTTTCGGCAATACGCTGATCATCGCCGGCACCGTATCGGCGGTCGGAGGCCTGATCGTGCTCGGCCTCGGCGTTGTCGTGCGCGAGCTGCAGCATCTGTCGTCCGTCTATGGCCGGGCCGGGCCAAGAACATCGCGAATGCCTGACACCGCGCCTGCGCCAGCGCCGGTCCTCTCTCCGCCGGCGCCTCCAGCCGCGCCAGCGCCGCCGGCCGCCGCCCGCGTCCCGTTCCCGCCGCGGCCGAAAAGCGCAACGCCGGCCGAGCCGGCCCTGCCGCGCGAGGCTGCCGCACCCCCGGCCTTCGAGCCGCGGCCCGACCTGCCGCCGCCATTCCCGTCCCGGCGGCCTGTGACGACCCCGGTGGCGCTGCCGCTGACCTCGCCCGGCCCGCGGCCGCAGGAGGAGGTGTTCGGCGCGCCGACCTTGCCCAACCCGGATGAGACGCCGCGCTTCGACCCCTATCCGGACGAAACCGACGCCGCGGAGGCCGCCGAACTGGCCGAAGCCGGGGAATGGGACGACAGGGCCAATCCTGCGGACAAGGTGGAGGAGGAACCCGAGCTCGAGCACCGGGAATCGCCCAAGGCCGGCGAAAAGGCGGCCGAGCTGCCGGACTTTACGCCGGCGGCACGGCCGACCGCTGCCGACAAGCCCGACACCAGCTATTTCGACGCGATGTGGCCGGTCGAGGATGCCGAGCCGTTCAAGGCAAAGGAGCCGGACCTGCCTCGTCACGGCTCCAGGCCCGCCGCTGCCGAGCCTGCCCCAACAGAGCCGACCAGCGCCGCCGCCGATCAGGAAAAGCCGTCGGCGGACGAGCCGCATGCGGTCGCCATTCTGAAGTCGGGCGTGGTCGATGGCATGGGCTACACGCTCTATGTCGACGGTTCGATCGAGGCGGAATTGCCGCAAGGCACCTTGCGCTTTGCCTCGATCAACGAGTTGCGGGCGCACCTGGAAAAGACGTCCTGAGCCACCTGGCGGGCTCTCCGGCCCGCCGCGGTATTAAGCCCGGCCGTATTCAATAATGTCCCAAACGAAGACTTGGCTCTATTGGCCAGGTACCGGGATCGACTTGCAATGCTTGCCGCCAGTTAGTAGATAGTAAATAGAAGAAAGCAGCCGAAATCGGTGCGATGCAATCGGGGACGACGGGCCCCGGTTTCGTTTTTGCGGAGCCGGTGCTTCAGACGAGCGGGATGGACGGTGGCACTTGGCCACGCGCGGGGGTGAGGCGGCGATGAGCGACACGAACAATCCCGGTAACTTTATCGAACTGACGGCCGAGATCGTTTCGGCCTATGTCAGCAACAACACGGTCGCAGCCGCCGACATACCCGCGCTGATCAATCAGGTGCATGCGGCGTTGTCAGGCGTCTCGGGCAAGGGCGGCGAGACGCCTGCCGAGCCGCTGAAGCCGGCGGTCCCGGTAAAGAAGTCGATCACGCCGGAGCACATTGTCTGTCTCGAGGACGGCAAGAAGTTCAAGTCGCTCAAGCGGCATTTGCGCACCCAGTACAACATGACGCCCGAGCAGTATCGCGAGAAGTGGGGGCTTGGTCCCGATTACCCGATGGTGGCGCCGAATTATGCCGCCGCCCGCTCGCAACTGGCCAAGGAAATGGGGCTCGGCCAGCAGCGGCGCCGCCGCTCCAAATAGGCGCCGGTGAGCGGCGCAGGCTCGACCGACCCGCGACGGAAACGCCGCGGGTTTTTTGTTTGCGTGCTAATGTGAACTTAGTCCTTGCGCGGACCGGTCTCTCGCGTTATGGGTATAGCATCCTAGAAAGGGATGATAAGCCCAATGACCGCCATCGCCCAACAGATCGCAACCGAACCTGCCACGACCGGATCCGGCCAGGACCGTTCCGCCGCGGCGCCCGCGCAACGCCGTGACGGCGGGAATTGCCGGCCGCCGAGGGCTTCCGAGGCCCCCGAGATCGGGGCGCACCGCGCCGCGCGTCTCTCGCTCGAGGAACAGGTCGTCGACACGCCGGCCGGCCCCCGCCGCGTCACCGTCGATACGGCCGAAAGTCCGCTGGCGTGGCTGGCGCGGCGGCGCGGCCGCGATGGCCGTGCGCTGATCGCGCCGCATCAGCTACAGGCCGGTGAGCGGCTGCGCGCCGATTTCACAAGGGCGCATTTGATGCCGCGAACCACCGCGGACTGGGCCAGCCCGATCTCGTCGAACCGTCATTCGGCGACGGGCGGCGCGGCCGCCCTCGCGGACGGCGCCATCGCGGCGCGCCAACGCGTCAACGCTGCCATGGACTCCGTCGGGCCGGAGTTTTCCGGTCTGCTGATGGACCTCTGCTGCTTTCTCAAGGGCCTCGAGGAGATTGAAGCGACGCGCGGCTGGCCGGCGCGTTCCGCCAAGGTCGTGCTGCAACTCGCGCTCGACCGCCTGGCGCGGCATTACGGCTATCTGGCGCAAGCCCGCGGCAAAGAGCAGTCAGCCGTCCGCACCTGGCTGGCCGAAGGCTCGGCATTCCGTGTCGAGTGAGCGGATGGCGTCAGGCGGCGGCGAGGGCGGCGTCGGCCTCGGCGCGGATGCGCTCGACCATCGAGCGCAGGCCGTTGGAGCGCTGCGGCGTCAGGTTCTCGCGCAGCCCGATGCGGTCGAACAGCGCCAGCGCATCGGTGGCGAGAATGTCGCGCGCGGATTTGCCTGAATAAAGCGCCAGCAAAATGGCCACGAGGCCGCGAACGATGTGCGCGTCGCTGTCGCCGTCGAACGTGAGAACGGGGCCGTTATCGCCACCGGAGATTTTGGTCTTGAGCCAGACCTGGCTGGCGCAGCCCTGGACCTTGTTGGCTTCGGTGTGGTCCGCCTCGGCCATCGGCGGCAATTCGCGGCCAAGTTCAATCACGTAGCGATAGCGGTCGTCCCACTCATCGAGCAGCGCGAAATTCTCAACAATGTCGTCGATCTTGGTCATCGATCTGGGTCACGGCTCGCGATCAGAAGCGTTCAAGCGCACCGGTTCCCGGTGCGGCTCTTCGCGAACCGTATATAGGCAGATTGCCCCAAAGGCCAAACGGGGCGGCGCGAGCAGCGCCCCCGTCGACAGACCGGGCAAAGCCGTCTGCTTACGCCGACGGGCGGCCAGCGCGGGCTTCGCGGCGCGGCGGCAGCGGCACCGGCGCGTGCCAGGCGGGTTTCATGTCGGTGGGCGTCAGCGTGCCGTGATTGATGGAGGTGCCGAGAGCGCCGGTGGTCGAGACGCCGGCAATGCGGGCCGGTTCTTCGACCGGCGCGGCCTTGTTGTCGGCGATCTGGTTGCTGACGAACTCGATGATGGTGCGCGCGCCGGCCTCGGCGCGGTGGCCGATCGCGGTCGCGACCTTGCCGCCGACGACGCAGGCTTCAGCATTGCGTTCGCAAAAGCCGCGCATGTCCGACACGGCAGCGCCGGCGAACGTCATCGCCTGAACCGCATCAATCTTCGCCTCCGGCGACTGCGTCTTCTCGCCCGTCCCCGGCAGAAGCACGCATACGATCGTCAGCCAGAAGGCCATCCGCAACAGGAAGAACATGACCCACCTATTATCGTCCCCGACGGCTTTTGCGCCGCCTTGTATTCAAATTTAGCAGACAGGCTTGAAGCTGTCCTTGGCGATGAAACGCGCATTTTGCTCAAACTTGCCGCGAGTTCGACTCGAATTCGATGAGAATTGTAGAAATCAGCATTTGACTAAAATTTTAGCGAATTCCGCCCGATGCCGGTTTGGCGGCATTTGACGAAAGGATCGCATGGTTACCGCGCCGGTAAGGTTTGGATTCTTTAACGACGCGTTGAGGGTGCGCGGCAACCGAAATTTCACCATGGAAGTCGAATAGCGGCGAGGTTCGTGGCGCATCCGCAACGCAGCGGCGTCCGCGCCGCGCCCCTTAGCTTTCGCTTAAGCGGCGGCCCCCTAAGGTCGCGCTCGAATAAGGGGCGCGTCTTCAAAGGGACGTGTGACAGGGACAGTGAGCTTTCTCACTCCACTGTGGCAGTATGTAGATGCCTTGGTGTATCCGGCCGCCCGGCAGGATGCGCTGACGGCCGCGCGCCACCGTGCCTTCATCGCTCCGCGTCTTATCGGCAGCCTTGTCGCTCTGGCCAGCTTTCCGGTGTTCATCGCGTTCCGCGGCGTGCCGAATGCACTCGAGCTCGGTGTCTTCGCCTGGCTGGTGGCGCCGATCCTCACCGCCTACTTTCTATCGCGCACCGGCCGCTACGAGGCCGCGCATGTGCTGTCGTCGCTGGCGCTGACCGGTCTGGTGACGGCGGTCGCGCTCTACAATGGCGGCATTGCGTCGTTCGCCGCGATCTGGCTGGTCGTGGTGCCGCTCGAAGCGTCGCTGTCGGCGTCGCGCCGTGTCGTCGCGCTGGCGTCGATCTTCGCGCTCAGCGCCGCCGGCCTGATGGTGATCGTCGGCGCCTACGATCTCATTCCGCCGGCCGCGTCGTCGAACGGCGCGCTCGCCGCGCTCGGCGTCGTCTCCGCCGCGCTTTACGCCACCGGCCTGGCGCTCGGCGCCGAGCAACTGGCGCGCACCAGCGTGTGGCTGCGCTACGCCGAAGAAGACCGCTACCGTCTGCTCGCGCGCAACATGACCGACGTGATCACGCGTCACGACCGGAACGGCGCGGTGCTGTTTATTTCTCCGGCCGCAGAATCGCTGTTCGGCACCGCGGCCGGCGTGTTAACCGGTCACGGCCTGTTCGACCACGTTCATGTCGCGGATCGTCCGGCCTTCCTGACGGCGCTCGCGGACGCTTCGGCGCACGGCGAGGACCGGTCGGTGGAATTCCGCATTCGCCGCGGCGGCGAAGGCGGCGAGATCAGCCGCTTCGTCTGGGTCGAGATGCGCTGCCGGCCGCTCGACGACAGCACCGGCGTGCTCGGCACGGAGCGCGAAGTGGTCGCGGTGTTGCGCGACATCAGCGAGCGCAAGCTTCACGAAGAAGCGATGGAAGCGGCCCGCGCCGAACAGGAACGCGCCAATCTGTCGAAGAGCCGCTTTCTCGCGACGATGAGCCACGAACTGCGCACGCCGCTCAATGCCATCATTGGCTTCTCCGAAATGCTGACCCGAGAGGATCTGGTCGTACAGCCGGAGCGGCGACACGAGTATGCGCGGCTCATCAACGAGTCCGGCCATCACCTTCTTTCGGTCGTCAACGGCATCCTCGACATGTCGAAGATGGAGACCGGCAATTTCGAAATCACGCCGGAGCCTTTCGCGCCGTCGCCCGTCCTGACCGGCTGCTGCGATCTGCTTGCGCTCAAGGCGCGCGACGCCGGTGTCGAAATCAGGACGAAACTGGCGGCGGATCTGCCGGAGATCGTCGGCGATCGCCGCGCCTTCAATCAGATCCTCATCAACCTGATGTCTAACGCCATCAAGTTCACGCCGCGCGGCGGCAGCGTCACCATCACCGCCCGGCGCGACGGAGCCGCAATCGCCGTATCGGTGGAAGACACCGGCGTCGGCATCGGCGAGGACGACCTGCCGCGGCTTGGCGAGGCTTTCTTCCAGGCGCGCGGCACGTATGACCGCCGCCACGACGGCACCGGCCTCGGCCTGTCGATCGTGAAAGGTCTGGTCAAGCTGCATGGCGGCGACATAGACATCCGCAGCCGTCTCGGCGAAGGCACGCGCGTGACCGTGCGCCTGCCGATCGATTGCGAAGGACATAAAGCGCCGGCCGATCCGATCCGGCTGGTCACGGAGCGGGCCGGCGATCTCGCCGTGGTCGCCAAAGTACTGGTGAAGAAAAGTGCGTAAGCGGAAAAGCCGGGCGGCTGCGGCCGCCGTCATCGAACAACCGTCGTCCAGCGGCGTCGGGCGCCTGATCATGTCGCACCCGCGCGAGTTCGTCGGCGTGCTGCTCGGCGGCACGGCCAGCGTCATCATCTTCGTCAATGCGCTGGCGATGCAGAAGGGGCCGCATCCGGCGCCGTTCTTCTCGGCGCGGCCGGCGCCCGTTGCCGCGGCGCCCGCGCCGGTGGTGGCGCAGCCGACCCGCGTGCCGCCCGTGCAAGCTTTGCCGCCGACGGCGCAGCAGCCGGCGGCGCCAGTGCTCAACCGCGTGCAGACCATCGCCGAGATCCAGCGCGAGCTGACCAGGCGCGGTTTCTATGACGGCACCGCCGATGGCATCTGGGGCGCCAAGACCGATGCCGGCGCGCGCGACTTCGCGCAATCGATCGGCGTCAAGGTCGACCCCAACGCGCCCGAAGAACTGCTGCGCGCCATGCAGGCCTCGGCGCCGTTGCCGCAGCCGCAGCCGGCGCGCCGCGATCCGATCGCCGAACTGATCGCGCCGTCGCCGCGCGTGCTGGCCGTACAGCGCGCGCTGGCGGATTTCGGCTACGGCCAGATCAAGCCGTCCGGCAACTTCGACGCCGCGACACGCGCCGCCATCGAGAAGTTCGAGCGCGACCGCAAGCTGCCGGTGACCGGCCAGATCTCGGACCGCTTCGTGCGCGAGCTGTCGGTCATGACCGGGCGGCCGCTCGAATAACGGTCGATTGTCCTCGCAGCGGCGTGGTAGTCAGGGCCCATGCGGCTGAAATCGAGCATCTGGGTCGCGGCCTATGTGCGCCGCTGCAACATCGAGGGCGCCTTTGCCGTCGTGCGCAAGCGCGGCGCGGAAGAGGCCGGCGCCATTTTCATCATCGTCAACCGGCTGGACGGCACCGCGACGCTTTACGGTCCGGCGCCGCAGACCGCCATTGACGACGAGAATTCCGGCGAGCGCGCTTTCACGGTCATCGTCGGCCGGGACGGCCCCGCGCCGGAAGCCGACATTGAAGCGAAGCTGCAAAGGGAAACGCGTTTCGACCCCGATCTCTGGATCGTCGAGAGCGAAGACCGCGCCGGGCGGCACTTCCTCGACCGGGTCGTGACCTAGGCGCGGGCGTCAGCGCGTCGCCTTGTGAGGCGCGGCCGTCTCGCGCGGATCGGCGCGGCGGTTCTCCCGCGCCAGCGGGCGGCGCACCGTGCGCAGATCGTCCTGATAGACCGGCTCGTGACGGCCCTTGGTCGGCACGCGCGCGGCCGGCGCATCCTGCCGCCACAGCGTGACCATGTGACAGGCCGCGGCCAGCGAAATCTCGTCATAGAGCACGGCGAGATCGAACACGCGTTCGACCGACCGGCCGATGGCGGGATTGAGGAACAGGAGAATGCGCTGGAGCACGGCGGCCTTGATGCCGAGCGCGCGCGCCAGGATGACGATGGGCTCGCCGGAATTATCGTCGGTGATGCGGCGCGCCAGCTCGCGGTCGACGCCGAGCGCGCTTTCGACCAAGCGGGCGAAGGCGGCGGGCTCGCGGTGCAGCGCGGCCTGCTCGAGGCGGGCGATTTTGTCGTCCGGCAGCGGCGCGATCAGGACGGCGGGCGCGGCGACGATGTCGAGATTGGCGAGGATCAGCCGGCGATCGGCCGGCGGCGCGTCGAGGAAGACATCGGTCAGGCTGGCGGTGGCGATCGGCGCGGCGAGGGCCGGCGCGGCGTCCGGCACCAAAGTCGCTTCGGGCGCGAAGGTCACTTCGGGCAGGGTCACTTCGGGCAAGGTGACTTCGGGCAAGTCGGTGATCGCGGGCGAGGCCGGCATGCTGTCTCCGAGGCCGAGCTTGGCGAGAATGGCGGGCGGCGGCGCGGCGTAATGCGACAGGCTGGCGGCGACCGCGGCCTTGGTGGCGGCATCGACCGTGTCGATGAGGCCGAGCGCCAGTTCGACATACTGCTTGGTTTCGTCGGCGGTATGCGCCGGCTTCTGCACGTAAAGGTCGGTGAGGACGCGCAGCAGGGTCGGGCGCACATCGACGCCGTCGCGGCAGGCGAGGTCGACGAGGCCGTCGATCGGCGAAATGCTGGGGGGCTTGATCATGATACTTAACGAAACTCGGCGGCTGCGCCGAACATTAGAGCGACCGCGTTAGCAAGCCGTTAACCTTGCAGCCCCTTTAATCATTCGCGTCGGCCCGGCAGGTCCGCAGGTATCGGGTACAGTTCGGTAAGCGAGGGTGGAGTTCGACAGCACATTGATGCCGTAGCGTGACGGCTGGCCGGGACGAAATAGGGGACTGCAATGGGCGAAGTCATCCGTTTTCCCGAAGACGCCGGTCGGACTCTTGGTTTCGGCCGGGGCCACCACATCAATGCGGACTCGGAACCTGCGACGGTCATCATTCTGCCGGTCATACGGATCGAGCGTGCGCCGGACGGGCTCGAGCCCGACCAGGGCAACAGTTCGGGCCGCCGCCGGCGCCGCCGTCTGGCGCGTTGAGCCGAACGAATTCTTCCAAAGGGTCGCGATGCGCGCAAAGCCACGAACGCTGCCGCTTGTCATCGCGCTTATGCTGGCCCCGGCACTGGCCGGTTGCGGCCTCAACGGCGATTTCGACGAGATCAGCCCGAGCCTCGTTCGCGACAACATCCATAACTGGGTCGGCCGCGACAACGCCAAGGGCGAGGCGATCACCCCGTCGAGCTTTGAACTGACCGACGAGGAGCGCAGCCTGCGCGATCTCGCTTATCCGCTGATCGAGCCGCCTTATCTGCGGCACAAGTTCTATTCGGTGGCCAATGAATACGGCCTCAACCCGGATATCGAGAAGCAGATGGCCAATCCGGCCGCCTATTACGACCACATGATGGACGACAAGGCGCGCTCGCCGACGTCGCGTTATGCGACGCTGACCCAGGACATCCGCAACGACAGCGAGCGGCTGCCGGGCTTCTTCTCGACGGCGACGCGCGTGATCGACCTCGACGCCAAGCGCGGCAAGAGCCTCGCCTTCATTCCCGGCCTGACCGCGGCCGAGCGCACCAACACGCTCAACCGCATCAAGGAGAACGACCGCGTCATCGCCCGGGTGCGGGCGAGCCTTGGGCGGCGTGTCGCCAATTACCGCTACGCCTTGGAACGCCTGGTGATTTCCTCGCCGTCGCAGGAGGCGGTGACAGTCGAGCAGGCGCTCAACCGGCTGCACGCCGAAGTCTCGCACTATCGCGTGCAGACGGCGCCGCCTTATCAGCGCGGGCCGAGCCTCGCCTTCCAGCGATAATATTCCGAATTTGGATCAGCGTTTGGTGGCCGGCGCTACCACCGGCGCCGTTTGCACCGCGCAGCGCGCATTGGCGATGGTCGCCTGCGCCATCGGCAGCAGCCCGGGTTCGGGCGCCAGCGCGCGAATGGCGATGATCCCGGACACCGTCGGCGACTCCACGATCAGACGGTCGGCGGCCGTGACGTCTTCGTCTTCCGGCATCGCGTTTTTCTGTTCGGGTGTCATCAGATCGAGTTCGATGACGCGCCTGCCGGCCGCGCGATCGTTGATGGCGTAATAGGCGACGTCGTAGCGCGTATAGAAAGACACCGACGTATAGGCGAGACTGACCGGCACCGTGAGCTTGAGCGGGCCGTTCGACAGGTCATAGCGGCAGACGCCGGCGGCAAAGGCCGGATCCATGAACGGCATCGCCGCCTTTTCCGGACGCGGCTGCGGCAGGGGAACGACGCTGTTGACGGGCGTGTCGTTGGCGAGGCGCGCATAGGCATCCTGGGTCGCGGTTCGCGGCAGAAGGATGATGGTGCCGAGATGCACGACGCCGCCGAGCAGCGCGCCGCCCAGTAAAAGAAGCAGCCAGCGGATCATGGTCTGCCCCTCGCCTGGTGCTCGGGGCAGCTGCGCGTTTCGATGGCCGGCATCGGCACTTCACGGCCGGCCTTTGTGGCGACGCCGACCGCCGTATCATAGAGGCGCAGGACCAAGGTGTAGCGATCGACGCCGGCTGTCGGCAGCCAGTTGCCGGGCTGGGCGCGCGCCGACACCACGATTTCGAAGCTGCCATCGGCGCGGCGCACGATTTCCTGACTCGTGAAGCCGTAGCGGTCGATGGAGTTGGCGATCAACTCGCCGTCGGCGCTGTAGAGCGACAGCGTCCAGAACCGGGCCGCCGGTGTGACGCCGGACAGCACGACGTCGCAGCGGCCGTCGAGCGCCAAGCCGTAATCGTCGCTCCTGGCGTTAAAGAAGACGCCGTCCCCGAGCGCGACCGGCAATTGTCCCGTGCGGGCGATGCTGGCGCGGGCATAGGGATCTGCGTCCGCGGTGCCGGTCTTCGGCCAGGCCGTCCAGCTGCCGATGGTCAGCGCGCCGAACGCGGCGCCGCGCGTCAGCGCAAAGTAGGTCAGGCCGAGGCCAACCGCGCCGGCGACGATCAGGGCAAACAAGGTGGAGGTCAGAAGCCGCACGGCCGATCCGTTGGCAGGGGAGGAGTATCGAGTCGCATGAGGCCGCAGACTACGCCGCCCAGGGCGGCGCGGCTATTCAGTTGCTCTTGCCGGCGGCTTGGTTTTCCAGCGCCGCGGCGAGCGCGCCGCCCCCATCCGGGGCCGCCTGCATGCCGGGACTGGTGAGATCGGCACGCTTGCCGCGCTCATTCGCCACCGTGGGGCGCAACGGCGTCATGGCGCGGTTGGCCTCGTCCAGGAGCCTTTCCACCCGCACGAGCGCCTCGGCGCCGCGCTTCGACAGCAGCGTCGGCCGCCGGGCCGCCGGCGCCTTGTCGTCGCCCTTCGACGTCCGCGTCGCGACCTGCTGTTGCCGCTCCGGCACCGGAACGCCGGGCAACTGGCGAACCTCGATGCCCTGGTGGGCGTAGTCCATGATGGTGTGCCACGTCATCGCCGGCAGCGAGCCGCCGGTCATGCGGTTGGTCGGCGTGTAGTCGTCGTTGCCGAACCAGACGCCGCAGACGAAATTGCCGGTGTAGCCCATGAACCAGGCATCGCGGGACTCGTTGGTGGTGCCGGTTTTGCCGGCAGCGGCCACGCCATTGAGGCGCGCGCGACGCGCGGTGCCGCTTTCAACAACGTTGTTCATCATCTTGATCATGTCGGCCGAAACAGAGGCCGGCAATGCGCGCCGCGGCTTGGGCCCGTCGCGGTCGAAGCGCCACACCAGATTGCCGTCGCCGGTCCGGACTTCGAGAATGGCGTGGGGCTTCACCGCCATGCCGAGATTGGGGAAGGTCGCATAGGCGCCAACATGCTCGAGCATGGTCACGGCATCCGCGCCGATCGGCAGCGACGGCGTGTCGGGGAGCGGCGTCGTGATGCCCATCTTGTGCGCCGTCTCGACGATGCGCGAGCGCCCGAGCTTGGGATTGCCATCGCCGATCGCGACCGACAGGCGGACCGCGACCGTGTTGATCGAGTTCGTCAGCGCGGTGATCAATGTCATGGAGCCGCGGAAGCCGCCGCCGTAATTGCGCGGGCACCAGTTGCCGAGGCAGATCGGCGCGTCGACCACGATCGAGGTCGGCTTGAAGCCGCGCTCCAGCGCGGTCGCGTAGACATAAGGCTTGAACGACGAGCCGGGCTGACGCATTGCGTCGGTGGCGCGGTTGAACTGGCTCGCGCCATAATCGCGTCCGCCCACCATGGCGCGCACTGCGCCGTCGACTTCCATGACCACTGTGTTGGCCTGGCCCGCATGATACTCGCGGCCATACTGACGCAGGATGCTTTCGATGGCGTCATCCGCGACCGACTGGACGCCGGTATCGAGCGCGGTGCGCGCGATGAAAACGCGCTCGGTCATTGTCTTCGGCATCGTATCGACGAGCTTCTTCATCTCGTCGAACGCCCAATCCAGATAATAATTCGGCGCGTGCTCGGCTCTTCGGTCGACGGCGGTGGCGGGGTGGCGGCGGGCGCCGAACACCTGACCTTCCGTCATGAAGCCGGCCTCGACGAGATTGTCGAGCACGACGTTGGCGCGGGCGCGCGCCGCCGGCAGGTTGACGTGCGGCGCGAACTTGGTCGGCGCCTTGAACAGGCCGGCCAGCATCGCCGCCTCGGACAGGTTCACGTCCCGCGCCGACTTGTTGAAATAATACTGCGCCGCCGCATCCACGCCGAAGGCGCCGCCGCCCATATAGGCGCGGTCGAGATACAGCTTCAAAATCTCGTTCTTGGTGAGCCGCGACTCCAGCCACATCGCCAGGAACGCTTCCTTGATCTTGCGGTCGAGGGTGCGCTCGTTCGACAAAAACAGGTTCTTGGCGAGCTGCTGCGACAATGACGAGCCGCCCTGCACGACGCCGCCGGCGCGCGCATTGGTGACGATGGCGCGCGCGGTGCCGGCGATATCGATGCCGAAATGCTCGTAGAAGCGGCGGTCCTCGGTGGCCAGCACCGCCTTGATCAGGTGATCGGGGAACTGGTCGAGCGGGATGGAATCGTTGTGGCGGATGCCGCGGGTGCCGACCTCGTTGCCGTAGCGGTCCAGAAACGTGACGGCGAGCTCGGATTTCTTGAGCCAGTCGTCGTCCTGCGTCATCTGGAAGGCGGAGGTCGCGAGCGCCACCATGAGGACGCCGCCGGCGAGCCCGAGCGTGGCGCCCTCGGAGGCGATCTCGACGGCCCAGCGCCGCACGCCGGCGACATGGAAGCGGTCCATGAAGGTGGAGAAGCGCTCGTAGCTCTCGCGCAGCCCGGCGGCCGAGCGGAACACGGAAAAATCGACCCAGGCGTCGACGGCCAGCATGGCGCGCTTGAGCTTCTGGCGCGCGGTCTCGGGAGGCAGGTCGTCGAGAGCCATAAGGTCAGACTTTTCAAACGGTTACGAAGCGTGCGCGGCCGCCGGGTCGGCGCCCGCCGGACACGGCGGACCGGAAGCGGACAGGCCGGCCACGCCGCGCGCCCGTGCCAATTTAGTGCATCGGGGCCGGTTTCTCTATCGAAACGAGGCGCTTATCGGGCCGAAAGGTGAACGGGAATTGGGGCGGGAATGGGGGTGGAGGTGGAGAGCGAATTTATCCGAATACGCCCTTGAGAACATATCATGAACAAAATAGGTTGTAGGTGGCGCAATGCACTCGCAAGAAGCACCCGGGGATGATTTGCAGATACCCGGCAGCGTAAGCAAACGTCGTGCTACCTAATGGGAATTGTTTAGCATGAGATCCGGAGCAAATTTCAGAATGGAGCCAGTCACTTCAAGGCGCAGCGCCGGTTCGCGCAGCTTTTCGGACGAGGCGGCGTTACAGCTTCCCTTGACCCAGAACGATCAGAATACGATCAGCCTAGCTGTGCGCCCCGGCCCCCGCGCGATTGAAGATGATGCGTTTCCATTTGAAGCTCTTAGCGACGTGGCGGAAATTGAAAGCTGGCGAAAGGAAATCAATCGCCCGCTTTATCACATTCATAAATGGTGGGCGCAGCGTCTTGGGACTGTGTTTCGTGCGATGGCTCTTGCGACTTTTGCGCCGAAAGGAGCAAATGTTCTCGACCTATTTTATAGCCCGACCCGGATAGACAATGCGGTCATTTTCGATCCGTTTATGGGGAGCGGGACAACGGTTGGTGAGGCAGGTAAGCTTGGTCTGAGGTCAATCGGTCGAGATATAAACCCGGTTGCGTATTTTCTGGTTAAGAATGCACTCGCGACGCACGACCGTTCAATAATTCTCCGCACCTTTCGTGACATCGAGAAGGATGTTGCCGATCTAATTCGCAAGTTTTATCGCACCAAGCTTCCCGATGGCAGAAGCGCGGAAGTTCTTTATTTTTTCTGGGTGAAATCTCTCGACTGTCCTGCCTGTGCGAGACCGGTCGACCTGTTTTCTTCTTACGTCTTTGCGCGAAACGCCTATCCGAAGAAGTTTCCGGCGGCTCAAGCTCTGTGCCCCGCCTGTGGCGCCATCAATCCCGTCAGTTACGATGCTCATCGAGTGTCGTGTTTAGCTTGCAACCAAACATTTGACCCGCAGTCGGGCCCGGCAAAAGGTCAGAACGCTGCCTGTCCATCTTGCGCACATGCGTTTTCAATCTCGAAAACAGTCAGGGAGACCGGTCGAGCACCCGCTCACCGTATGTACGCGAAGTTGGTGCTTCTTGCCGACGGGTCCAAGCAATATCTCCGAGCGACAGACGATGACCGCGCGCTATATGCTTCAGCGGAAAAGGAGCTCGAAAATCGAGTTGACGCTTATCCAGTTGCTTCAATTGAGCCGGGGTACAATACAAATCAGGCTCTAGGATACAATTACCGCTATTGGCACGAAATGTTTAATGCGAGGCAGCTGCTTTGCCTGTCAATTCTCGCGGAAAGAATTAAGCTAGTTTCGGACCCTGCATTGCGTGAACTATTCACCTGTCTTTTCTCGGGGGCTCTCGAATTCAATAATATGTTCGCTTCTTATAAAGGCGAGGGGACCGGGGCGGTGCGTCACATGTTTGCGCACCACATTTTGAAACCGGAGCGGGTTCCGTTGGAGGCCAACTTATGGGGTACGCCAAAAAGTTCTGGATCGTTTTCGACGATGTTCGAAGGTCGAATTCGGCGGGCGCTTGACTATGCCGACGACCCATTCGAGTTGCGTGTTAGTTCGCGAAATGGGAAGAAGGTAGGTGAGAAAGTATTTGGGCTATCCGAGAAAATCGGATTCCAGGTAGCTTACGATTTTAAAGAATTTGCGCGCGGTAGGCGTGTGTACCTATCGTGTGGCGACTCAAGTGCAACGGATATTGCAGACCGGTCTGTCGATGCCGTTTTGACTGACCCGCCGTTCTTCGACAATGTTCACTATTCTCAGCTCGCAGACTTCTTTCATGTTTGGCAGCGACATATTCTTGGCGCTGTAGGTAGTTGCTCGGCGCAGACGACGCGGTCCGTCGCAGAAGTGCAAAACGGCGACGTGCGAGCATTCACGGATCGTCTTGGTGCTGTGTTAAAGGAAGCTCATCGGGTGTTAAAGGATGATGGAATACTTGCTTTCACTTATCATCATTCGCGCCCTGAAGGGTGGCGGTCAGTGCTCCACGCCTTGATGGATGCGCGGTTTGTTATCACTGCTGTTCATCCGATTAAAGCTGAAATGTCTGTAGCCATGCCCAAGCTTCAGGCCAAAGAACCAATCGATTTGGACATAATAGTGGTCTGCCGCAAGCGTGCCGGCCTTGAGCTCGATAGTCAATGCGACGATCTTTGGTCTTCGGTCGAGTCCTTGGCTGCCGAACAGGTCCGCCGGTTTCGTGTCGTGGGGCGGCGGCTAAGCAGGAACGATGTGCGAATAGTTATTATGGCTCAGCTTTTAAGGCGGCTCTCCGGTTCTGGCGACGGCGTTGGTGCGCTAGATCTGCTTGATGTTAGTAATTCTATAATCGAAGATATGATCGAAAGGCTTCATGTTAGATTTGGTGCTTAGGTTGCGACTGACGAAGGTGAGGCGTTGATGGTGTCGAATGTTTCTTTGATTTTTAAGTCTTGTGTGTCGGCAATCCGCAATGGTGAATTAATTGAGCGCGAAGGGCGCAACGATAAGGAATTTCATTTTCAGAATTGGTTTAAGCGGCGTCTTGAAGGGCTTGGGTTGAATTATGATTCTCCTGGGAGAAATACGTATCCCGATTTTCGGCTTGTTCGCTTTGCAGAGGGATACGAACTGAAGGGGCTTGCTTACCCAGGTCGTGATGCAGATTATGACTGCAATAGCCAGGTCCCTCGCGGAGAGCACAATGGGCGGCAAGTCTATTATGTGTTTGGCCGTTATCCGAGCAGTCCCGACGGCAATCGTTATCCGGTGCTTGACTTGGTTCTCTGCCACGGAAGCTTCTTAAACGCGGACAATACATATGTTCATAAGAATAAGAGTTTCCGCGGGTTTGGCAGTTACGGAGACATTCTCGTTCGCGATCGAAAAATGTATGTAGCTCCAACCCCTTTCGCGCTAGCCAAAGGTACTGCGCATCGGCGTACCTTAATTGTGCCTGCCCACGACGTGGTTGATGACGATTTGATTGAAGTTGGCGCGCTGGCGCGCCGTGAGGCGGATCGCGTTGTGGTTGCTTACAGTTTCGACTTGAGAACCAACGACCTGCAGACGGCGATGTTAGATAATCCGAGCGCGGGACGCGAGCACGTCTTCAAGGCGTATCGTTTGAAAGGTGATCCAGCCGAGACCGTTTCTTTGCGTAATCAGGCCCAAGTCATTGCGGAGCTGGAGAGTGAAGCTAATGACGCCGAGGACTCCGAATAATTTTCCGTTTAGGGACGCCTGTGGTCGTGCACATCAAGAACCCAGAGACCGTCAGCCTATCTGAGCTGGCTCAACTGCGCGGACAGAGCATTACCGGAGTGCTGATCGACCTCATGCGTTGGGAGCTGGAGCGCGAAGACCGGAAGTCTCGGTCGGAGGATTTGCCTGGGGGACCGCAGAAGTGACGACATTCGAAATCTTCGCGCTGGCCTGGATTCCCATTTCGGTGGCGATCATTGTGCTGTTTGCATTCAATGCCGACCGGATCGAGGGCTTGTTCCTGAGGGGCAAGCGTCACACCGCCCGACCCAGTAAGCCACGGTTATAGAATATAATCCTTGACAGCGTAACGCTGCTCCGCTAGTTTTCCGGCATTCTCCACAATCGCATCTGTCAACACGGGGTCTTTCCATGACGCCGCGGAAGTCGTCGCGCGCGGCTGCGCGCAGGGAGTATCTCGCCATGGACGGGCGGGAGTTGGTGTTCGCGCTCGCGCCGGAAGCGGGGCAGGGCGCGGTGCGGAAGGTGGAGGTGGAGAGGGCGGATGTTCGTCTGACTCAGTGTCCCCCTCTCCCTAGCCCTCTCCCCACAGGGGAGAGGGGACAGGCAGAGTGCGGGGAGAGGGAACAGCCCGAACTTGCCGGACAGTCAGCAGAAGAAAGCGCGCCCACCCCTGACCTTTCCTCCCCTCGGCTCGCTGACGCTCGCGGGGGAGGGGAAACGCTCATGGCCCGCGTCCAGGCGCTCTATGAGGACTCCGCCGTGCCGGTGCGCGAGATCGCGCGGCTCTGCGGCGTCACCGAGCGCACCTTGTATCGCTATGTTGAGACCGGCGGCTGGCGGCGGCGTTACATCGTCCGGCCGCGCGGGCAGGCCGCCGCGGCTTCCAATCGCGGCCGTCGCTGGCAGCGCGCGAGCGGCCTCGAGCCGGTCACCGGCGCCGGCGGCCGCTTCATCGCGCGCGCCGAAGCGGAGCGGCCGGCGGTTCACGGCCTCAAGGCGCTCGATCCCGGCGCGCGAGCGCGCGCGGCCACGTCCTGCGCCGCCGCGGGTTCGCGCGCCGCCAAGGCGTGGGCCAGGGCTGACAAGCGGCAGGTCTGGGAGGCGCGCATTGCCGCCATCAACGCCGTCTCCGCGGCGATGGCCGCCTATAACCGCTTCCGCGCCACGCGCGGGACGGATCGCTCGCCGGTCGCGCGCGCCCGCGACAACGGCACCGAAGACCTCTACCTCGCGCAGATCGAGGCGGCGCTCGCCTGCGTGCGCAAGCTCCGGCTCTGAGCGGCGCCATCTTTCGCCATCAGCGCTCTTGTGTCGGCGCGGCCGATGCGGGAAGGAGGGGCAGGAAACCTGAACCCATGCCCGAGTCCCGCAAAATCACCGACAAGGCCGCCCCCGACAAGCCGCTTCCCTTCTGGCGCACCAAGAAGATGAGCGAGATGACCCCGCGCGAGTGGGAGAGCCTTTGCGACGGCTGCGGCCGCTGCTGCCTCAACAAGCTCACCGACATCGACACCGCCGAGACGGTCTACACCGATGTCGGCTGCAAGCTGCTCGACACCGCCTCCTGCCGCTGCGCCGATTACAAGAACCGCCAGAAGAAGGTGCATGATTGCGTGCGCCTGTCGTGGCGGAACATCCGCCGGCTCAACTGGCTGCCGCCGACCTGCGGCTATGTGCTGGTGGCCTCGGGGCAGGACCTGCCGTGGTGGCATCCGCTGATTTCGGGCTCGCCGGAGACGGTGCACGAGGCCGGCATTTCGGTGCGCGGCAAGGTCTCGGCCAATGAGGTCGATGTGCCGGACCGCGATCTCGTCGATTACATCGTGAAATGGCCGCAGCGCTGGCCCAAAGGCTCGCGCGGCAAGGTGCGGCCGAAATAGGCCGCGGCGTGACATCATGAGCGAACAGCCACCCCTTTCGACAGCCGCGCCCGGCGGCGCGCCGGCATCGCCGCTGACGCACAAGCAGATCGTCCGGATCGTCCTCGGCATCACCTTGGCGATGTTTTTGGGCGCGCTCGACCAGACCATCGTCGCCACCGCCCTGCCGACCATCGGCCGCCACTTCCATAATGTCGAGGATCTGGCCTGGGTGGTGACGGCCTATCTTTTGACCGGCACGGCGGCGACGCCGCTGCTCGGCAAGCTGTCGGACATGCACGGCCGCCGCGTCATCATGCTGAGCGCGGTGGCGATCTTCATCGCCGGCTCGGTCGCCTGCGCGCTGGCGCCGAACATGACGGCGCTGATCCTGGCGCGCGCCTTCCAGGGCTTCGGCGGCGGCGCGCTGATCGCGCTGGCGCAGACGGTGATCGCCGACATCGTGAGCCCGCGCGAGCGCGGCCGCTATCAGGGCTACATCGCCGCGGTTTTCGCGCTGTCGTCGGTCGGCGGGCCGGTTCTCGGCGGCATCCTCACCGAGCATATCGACTGGTCGCTGATCTTCTGGATCAACGTGCCGCTCGGCGCGCTGGCGCTGGGCATGACCTGGCACATGCTCAAGCTGGTGCCGTTCCACAAGCGCGAGCACAGGCTCGACGGCATCGGCGCGGTGCTGATGATGCTGGCCTCGGTGTCGCTGCTTTTGGCGCTGTCGTCGGGCGGCGCGCGCTACCCGTGGCTGTCGCCGCAAATCGCGGCGCTGGTGGCAGGCTCGGTGGTGCTGTGGCTGCTGTTCGCCTGGCGCCTCGCGCGCGCGCCGGAGCCGTTCCTGCCGCTCAACATCCTGCGCAACAAGGTGGTGCGCGCGGCGACGCTCGCCGGCTCGTGCACGATGGGCACCCTGGTCGGCATGACGATCTTTCTACCGCTGTATTTCGAAGGCGTGCTGGGGCTGACGGCGACGCAATCGGGCCTGGCGCTGATCCCGATGCTCGGCGCGGTCACGGTGGCGGCGCTGCTGGCGGGGCAGGGGCTGATGCGCCTCAAGCGCTACAAGCGCATTCCCGTTGCCGGCAATGCCGGCGCGATCGCCGCGCTCGTCATCATGGCGATCTTCCCGGACCGGCTGTCGATGGCCGCGGTGATGGCGCTGACCTGCATCGTCGGCCTCGGCTTCGGCATGGTGTTTCCGGTGTCCACGGTGTGCATGCAGAACGCCGTCGAGCGCCCGCAAATGGGCATCGCCACCGGCGCGGCCAATTTCTTCCGCGCGCTGTTCGCGGCGCTGGTAGTGGCGATCCTCGGCGCCATCGTGCTCGGCGGTCTGGGCGGCGGCGCGGGCGCCTCGGTGGAAGTGCTGGCGCGTTCGGTCTCGGTGCACGATCTGGGGCTGGCGTTCCGCATGGTGTTCGCGGTCTGCGCCGCGGTGCTGGCCTGCGGCCTCGGCTTCATCTTCGCACTGGAGGAAGTGCCGCTGCGCGGGCCCGGCGGACCGGCGGCGGAGCCGCTCTGAGCGGCGAGCGCCGCGCGGCGCCGCTAGTGCGCGACCGCCATTTCGAGCGCCTGGGCGAGCTTCTGCGTGTTGAACGGCTTCTCCAGGAAGGCGATGTTCTGCTGGCTCAGCCATTTGCGGTGCTTCTGCGCCGGCTCGTAGCCTGACATGCAGACGATGCCCATGCCGGGCCGCGCCGCGATCGCTTCCTTGATCAGCGATACGCCGTCCAGCCCGCCCGGCAGCACGACGTCGGTGAGCAGGATGTCGATGGTGGCGGGCGAGGCGATCAGATCGAGCGCCTCCATGCCGTTGGCGACGGCATGGACCTTGAAGCCGAGATGACGCAACTGCGCGGTGGCGACGATGCGCACGTCGGCATCGTCCTCGACCAGCAGCACGATTTTCTCGCTCTTGGCGGGGCCGGGCGCACCGGCATTGTCGGCGTCGTCGGGCGGACAGGCATTGGCGACGCGCGGAAGCCGGATGGTCACCGACGTGCCGCGTTGCGGCCTGCTCTCGATGCCGAGCTGGCCGCCGGACTGCTCGGTGAAGCCCTGCACCATGGAGAGCCCGAGGCCGCTGCCCAGCCCGTCGGCCTTGGTGGTGAAGAACGGCTCGGCGGCGCGCGCGAGGACGTCCTCGCTCATGCCGAAGCCGGTGTCGCTGATGGTGATGCGGACTTCCTCGCCGGTCGGCCAGCGCGGCGACTTGGCGAGAGCGGGATCGCATGGCCGGCATTCGGTGGCGATGGTGATCTGGCCGCCTTCGGGCATGGCGTCGCGGGCATTGATCGCGAGATTGAGCAGGGCATTGGCTAACTGATTGCGATCGACCGAGATCACGGCGTCCTTGGCGTTGAGCCTGGTGACGAGGTCGATATTGGTGCCGAGCGTGCGCTGCAGGAGGCGCAAGGTGTCGAGCACCAGTTGGTCGATCGGCGTCGGCTCGGCGCGCAGCGGCGTTTGCCGCGAGAACGCCAGCAGGCGGCGCACCAGCTCGCGCCCGCGCCGCGTCGCGCGCATCGCCGCATCGACCAGATCCGGGTCCGCGGTGAGCCCGCGCGCGTTCGCGCGATCGACGAATTCGAGGCTGCCGGCGATGACCGACAGCAGGTTGTTGAAGTCGTGCGCGACGCCGGCGGTGAGCTGGCCGACCGCCTCCATCTTCTGCATCTGCCCGAGCGTCATCTGCGCTTCCTCGCGCCGGCGCATCTCCTGCGCCAGTTCGGCGGTGCGCGCGCTGACGCGGGCCTCGAGCTCTTGATTGGTGCGCGCCAGCAATTCCTCGGCGCGGCGGCGCATGGTGACGTCCTGGATGGTGCCGAAGATGCCGGTGACGGCGCCGCCGCTGTCGCGCACCGGCGTCATCCAGATTTCCAGATCGACGATGGCGCCGTCGGACCGCCGCGCGCGCAGAATGAGATTGGGAATCTCGAGGCCCGCGGTGGCGTCCTTGCCGGCCTTGTTCAACAGCGGACGGTCTTCCGGCACGAGCAACTCATAGAAGCCGCGCACGGTCAGCGTATGCTCGGGAGAGAAGCCGAATATCGAGAATATGCCGGCCGACCAGGTGATGGTGCGCGAGGCAAAATCGTTCTTGAAGTGGCCGAGAAGGGCAAGACGCTCGGCGCGGGCGAGATTGTCGCGGCTCTCCTTGAGCGTTCCTTCCGCCTGGATGCGATCGGTGATGTCGGTCAGCGTGCCGACCATGCGGACCGGCTTGCCGGCGGCGTCGCGCTGGGCCATGCCGCGGCTGTGCACCCAGATGAGCCGGCCGTCGGCGCGCTTGATCCTGTACTCGAGCAAAAAAGGCTGCCCGTCCTCGAGATGGGCGCGCAGGACTTCGCGCACGGCAGGCTGATCGTCGGGATGAACGAACGACAGATAATTTTCGAAGTCCGGCGCAGGCGTGTTTTGGGCAAGGCCTATGATCTTGCGCCAGCTCGGCGATTTATAGTGTTTGCCGGTTTCGATGTTCCAGTCCCAGATGCCGTCGTCGACGGCCTCCTCCACCAGTCGATAGCGCTCCTGGCTGCGGCGCAGGTCGTCCTGCGCGGCGAGCAGCTTCTGCTCGCGCATGATGCCCCACCGGATGCCGAGCAGAATGCCCATGGTGACGAGCAAGGCGATGACCCAGTAGATCTGCGCCTGACGGCTGACGTGCCGGTAGATGTAGTCGTCGGTGACAGACACCGTCGCAATCAGCGGGTAGTCGCTGATCGCACGATAGGCGACCAGCCGCGGCTTCCGATCGGGCGGCCGGGGCTCGCTGAAGAAGTGCCCGACCGGAGCGGCCGGAAGGTAGTTGAACAGAGCGGAAGACAGATCGCTGCGGCCGCCGGCCTGCATGGTCTCGGCTTTGCCGTTGGCGGCGCGGGCGCGCACGACGCCGTCCATGCCGATCAGGCCGAAAGTGCCGCCGGGGCCGAGATCGAGATCGGCGCCGACCTTAATCAGCGCCTCGGGCGTCACGGCCGCGGCAACGACGCCGGCGAATGTGCCGTCCGGTGCGACCAGCCGGCGGGTGACGACGATGGTGGAGCGGTTACTCAGTTTGGCCTGGAGCGGCTCGCTGAAGAACAATTCGTCGGTCGGCGTGTCTTTCTGCCGCTGGAAGTATTCCCGGTCGGCGAAAGTCTGGTCGGCGGGCATCATGCCGAGGCCCGGCCCGACGCCGCCCGAGGCGGCGACCGCGTTACCGTTCTTGTCGAGGATGATGAATTTGTAGTCGAGCTCGGTTCGCGCCGCCTTGTCGTTCAGCCATGCCTGCAGATCGTCGGCGGACTTCGTCTGCTGATAGGCATGGCGGAAAAGCTGAAGCGTGGAATCCACGCTCCGGAAAATGTGCGAGTAAGATTGATCGACGATACGGACGAGATTGGCCGTGGTGTGCGTGGCATTGGCGAGGGCCTCGCGCCGGTCGTTGACGACCAGCAGCACGAGCACGCCGTAAACCACGGCCAGCATGCACAGACCGAGGAACGTCGCCGGCTGAATCCAATCCCGCCAGCCGGAACGGCCGTCAATGCGCCCGCGAAGCTGATCTGTCACGTCGGCCCGCCTCCCGTGGGCGGCTTACCCCACTGCGGGCATTCTTATCGTGCGTGGTTTATTCGAGGTACGCACAGGCCGACGTTATACACATTACTTTGCAGCACTTTTGTTAGGACGCCGCCAGCTTTCCGGCGAATACCGCGAACCGATCGATCAGCGCCTTGAGGAACTCGCGGACGCTGGCCTCCGTCACATTATTATCGGCGTCGATCAGGTCCTGTTTATAGAGGATATACGCTTCACCGCCGAGAAGATGCAGACCCTGGTCGCCGAGCACGGCGCGGAGGTGCTGTTGTACGACAGCGGTCGAAATAGCGCCGCCGGAGGTGCCGGTGACGACGGCCGGTTTGTTCGGCCAGGACGTCTTGCCCCAAGGCCGCGCGCCCCAGTCGATGGCGTTCTTGAGCACGGCGGGAATCGAACGGCTGTGCTCCGGGGTGACGAAGAGCAGGGCGTCGGATGCATCGACCTCGCCCTTGAAGCGGGCGACGGGCGCCGGTACCGGCATTTCGTGGTCCTGATTGTACATCGGCAGATCGTCAATCTGGATGAGCTTGGCCTCGAAGGCGTCGCTGCCGAGCCCGGCCAGCGCCAGCGCCAGTTTGCGGTTGATGGATTCCTTGCGGTTCGAGCCGACGATGAGACCCAGTTTGAGCTTGGCCATTGAAACCTCTATTATTTAGCCTAAGTTACGTTCTGTAACCGAGGATAAATAGATGACTGCGCAGAACCCGCAAGAAGGCACAATCTCCATACCCGGTACCCTTCATGTGGCCGAAGACTGCCGCGCCGTCAGTGAGGTGCTGGCGAGGGTCGGCGACAAATGGACGGTCCTCGTCGTTTCGACGCTCGGCGACGGCCCCAAACGCTTCAACGAACTGCGCCGGTCGCTGGGCTCGATCTCCCAGCGCATGCTGACCCTGACGCTGCGCGGCCTCGAACGCGACGGGCTGGTTTCCCGCACCGTATTTCCGACCATTCCGCCGCGCGTGGATTACGAGCTGACCGCGCTCGGCCGCTCGCTGCTCGCGCCGGTCCAGGAGCTCGGCTTGTGGGCGCGGCAGAATCGTCCGGCGATCCAGCAGGCGCGGGCGCAATTTGACGCGGGCGGTGCGAACTGAGGCGCCCCGCGACAATTTCGTCGGGGCGTCATGTCGCCTCACTCTCGCCGGCAAAACGCGTTTTACGACGATTCCGGCCACAACCGCGGGCGGATCAGTCTTTCGGCGCTCTGGACGACTAGTAAGGAATTACCATAGCCTGCGGGCAGTGACCGGTCTGCCGTGGGGGCGGCGGCCGGACGCAAGGTGGGGCGACATCGTTAGTGGGGGAATGGTCGCGTGCCCCGATACTACTTCAATTTCAGCGACGGCAGTCGCTGGTTCACCGATGACGCCGGCGAGGAATTCGGCGGGCTCGCCGATGCGCGCCGCCATGCGATCCGTCAGGTGCGCGATCTCAAGGCCGCCATGTGCGCGCCGGGCATTCAGGATTTGTCGGGCTGGACCATGCGCGTGATCGACGGCGACGGCCGCGCCGTGTTCGAAGTCGGCTTCGATCTCAAGCCGGACCGGGTCGCCGAATAACGCGGCGGCGTTTCAGCGCTGGCGGCCGACGAACTCAATGCCGAGCTCGCCGCCCAACCGCCAGACCACGCGGCAATCGCGCCGCTCTTCGCCATCCTCGCCGACGACCCACAGGATGAAGAGGTCGGGCATGCCGGACTCGCAATAAAGCCGGGCGCCGCTGTCGGAAATATCGGTGATCATGCAGCTGCGCGGAAGCGCGCCGGCGCCGCTGTAGTATTGAGCGACGCGGTTGATGGCGCGCCGCGGCGTTTTCCGTCGTTCTTTCAGCAAGGCCGATCGCATGTCGTCATCCGGGGACGACGACGTTTTACCTCCGGGCCCCTCAGATTGGCTTAAGGCGAAGAAACCAATTTGAAGCAATCGGCGGCAACCAACCGGACCGCGCCGGCGAAAAAAAATTCGACTAAATTTTTTCGCGTGGGAAGGCGGCCGCCGCCCGCGGCGCCGGCCGCGACAGGGAGAGTATCCCGTTGCGGCCGTTGGGATTTTTAGCCTGCGGCCGCCGGCAAAGATAAAAATCATAAACTAGGAAAATACGCTTGACAGCGTGACGCTGCTCCGCTATGGTTTGGGTATGCTCCACACTTGCGTTCGGTGAGGCGCGCCGCGGATCGCGGGGCGACGATGTTGCACGGAACGCGCCGCCATCCCTGGCGTTGGACTCGTGAAATGCCGCGCTTGGCGCGGTCACGGTTCATGCAGGAATGAGGTGAGGGCGATGGCAAAAACAGAAAATGGCCGCATCGTGGAATCGGCGACCGAAGCGCGCGCCGGCGAACGCGGCCCGAGCGTGCGCAACGTGTTGTTCGCCAGCCTGGCGGGCGTCGTGGTGCTGTTCGCCATAGTTTACATGTATTTCTTCGCCGCCTGACGGCGCGCCGCGAGGCGGCCGCGGGCTCGACAGCGAGAGGTTTCGACAGTTCGGAACGCGCCGGTTTTGCCGGCGCGTTTTTTCATGGGGGAGGGTGACATGACGGCCAAGAAAATCATTCCGCCGGACGTACTTGCCGAGGCGAGACGCCTTTACGAGCAGACAAACGCGCCTGTCGGCGATATCGCCGCCCTGGTGGGCGTTTCACGTTCGAACCTGTACGAGCGGGTTCGCGCATTGGGCTGGCGCAGCCGCCACGCCAAGCCGACCTTCAGCCTCGCACGCGTTGTGAGCGAAGCGGTCGCGCAACCGTTACCCGAGCCGCAACCTCTCGCCGTTCCGGTCGTGCTGGATGCCGCCGCAGCGGCCCAACAACGTTTGGCAATCGCACAACGCATGATGAGCGTTGCCGAACGCGAGATGGATGCAATCGAGCGCATCATCGCGGTATTGCGGCCGGCCGACGCGCTCGAAGCCGATCACAGTGCCCGGACGCTCGCCAGCGTGTCGCGAACGCTTCGCGACATCGCGCAACTCACCAAACCCGGCGCAGAGCCGACGACGGATGAAGTCAGCCATGATCCCGTGCCTCGCGACATCGACGAGTTCCGACGAACGCTTGCTATCCGTATTGAAGGACTTATCGAAGCTCGAACCGGACGACCGGGCCGCGGTGCTGGCGGCCCTGCTGCCGAATGAGGTGGAGATCCTCAATTCGGATTTCTGCCTGTTCGCACACGAGCACCAGAAGCCGCCGGACCTCGCTGCCGATGGCAAGCCGTGGCGCACGTGGCTCATTCTCGGCGGCCGCGGCGCGGGCAAAACCCGCGCCGGCGCGGAATGGGTGCGCGGCATAGCAAAGGCCGACGGCGCCGCGCGCATCGCCCTCGTCGGCGAGACCGAGCACGACGTTCGCTCCGTCATGATCGAGGGCGCTTCCGGCCTGATGGCCGTGCATCCTCGATCGGAGAGATTGAAATGGTACCCGACACGCCGACGCGTCGAATGGCCGAACGGCGCGATCGCCGAAGTCTTTTCATCCGAAAATCATGAAGGCCTGCGCGGCCCGCAGTTCACGGCCGCGTGGTGCGACGAACTCGCCAAGTGGCGTCAAGCCGAAGCAACCTTTGACATGCTGCAGTTCGGACTGCGCCTTGGCGAGCGGCCGCGGCAGGTGATCACCACCACGCCGCGGCCGATCGCGCTTCTCCGGAAGATCATGGCCGACCCGGCGACGGTGCTGACCCGCGCCGGCACCGTGGCGAATGCGCTCAACCTGTCGGCGTCCTTCGTCGAGCAGGTGTTCGCGCAATACAAAGGCACGCGGCTCGGCCGCCAGGAGCTCGACGGCGAGATCGTCGAGGAGCGCGCCGACGCACTGTGGACGCGCGCCGGGCTGGAGGGCTGCCGCGTGACGGCTCCGCCGGAACTGACACGCATCGTCGTGGCCATCGATCCGCCGGCGTCGTCGAAGCGCGGCGCCGATGCCTGCGGCATTGTCGCCGCCGGTCGCGCCGGAGACGGCACGGTTTATGTGATCGAGGACGCCAGCATCGCGGGCGCTACCCCGCAGGGCTGGGCGAGCCGCGCCATTTCGCTGTGGCGCAAGTATGAGGCCGATGCGCTGATCGCCGAGATCAACCAGGGCGGCGAGATGGTGAGCGCGGTGCTCAAGTCGATCGACGGCGGCGTGCCAGTGACGACGACGCGGGCGACGCGCGGCAAATATCACCGTGCCGAGCCGGTGTCGCAACTCTACGAGCAGGGCAGGGTGAAGCACGCCGGCAATTTCCCCTCGCTCGAGGACGAGATGTGCGACTTCGGGCTCGATGGATTGTCGTCGGGCCATTCGCCGGATCGTCTCGATGCGATGGTGTGGGCGGTGGCGGCGCTGACCTTTGCCGCGCGGCCCGAGCCACGGATCAGGCGGCTTTAATGTCACCGCTTGAAGCGCGCGATGCACGCGCATGCCCCGGAGTGAGACGGATTGCACGGTTAAGAGCGGTAAATCCTGCTACTCATGCGCGATAATCGGTGCCGCCACGGACAATAATATTTCACGGCGAGAATGTGCTCATGGCGTGAATTGACGTTGTTTTATCGCAGTTGTTTATTCCGAATGTGCCTTTTCGCGACACAATCGTTAACATGCATAGCTCAGCGCCGGAGTCATGCTCGCGCTCGTCATGTTTTGGTCACATTGAGGCGGCGGAAGGGGGCCTCAAACAGACGCGGCTGTCCTGCCGCTTCCTTCCCTCAGCGGCGCCAATGCCGCCCTTCAAGACAGGTGACCGGGATATTGAAACGAGCTGCACTTGCGATCTTGACGATCGCTTCGATCACGGCCGCGGCGACGAGCGCCGATGCCAGACCGAAACATCGCCAGCAGGCACAGGCGCCGGTAGCGCAAGTATCGTGCGACCAACGCGGCTGTTCCGACAGCCCGACCGCGGTGGCCGCACGCCAGTCGACGCAATCCAGGCAGGCCGGTGCAGCCGGTTCGCGCCAGGCGCGTCGCGGGCGCATTGCTGAAACGAACGAGGCCTACACGGCGCGCGCCGAAGCCCGCCGCGAGGCGCAGGTGGACGCCAACGGCAACGCCGTCGTTCTCGGCGGCCGGCCTTCGGGATGCCCGCACCGCTTCTGCGGCTGCGAGGCTTCGCTCTATGTGTTCGGCGAGATCCGCAAGGATCTCAATCTCGCGGCCAACTGGGTCCGCAAGTTCCCGCGCACCCAGGCGGCGCCCGGCATGGTGGCCGCGCGTTCCGGCCATGTGTTCGTGCTGATGAGCCATGTCGAAGGCAATCAGTGGCTGGTGCATGACGGCAATTCCGGCGGCGGCAAGACGCGCCGGCATGTCCGCTCGATCGCCGGCTATGCCATCGTCAATCCGCATGCCTCGCGGGTGGCGTCGAACTAGTGACGAGCCCGGCGACCGCCGGGTGTCAGCGACAACCAACAGAGGAGCCCGCCGGCGACGGCGGGCTTTTTTCATGCTCGAAACACTCAAGAGACTGCTGCGTCCCCCGGAGCACAAGGCCTCGCGCGCCGCGCGGCTGATCGCGCTCGAAAGCGGCGGCCGCGCCCGCTGGACGCCGCGCGATTACGCGGCGCTGACGCGCGCGGGCTATACGCGCAACGCCATCGTGCACCGCGCGGTGCGGCTGACCGCGGAGGCGGTCGGCTCGGTGTCTTTCGCGCTGTATGACGGCGCCAGCGAACTCACCGCGCATCCCTTGCTCGATCTCCTCGCGCGGCCCAACCCGCGCCAGGATGGGCCGGCTCTGCTCGAGGCCATCGCGGCGCATCTGATGCTGGCCGGCAACGCCTATGTCGAGGCGGTGAGCGTGGAGAGCGCGCCGCGCGAACTTTATGCCTTGCGGCCCGATCGCATGAAGGTGGTGCCGGGCGCCGATGGCTGGCCGGCGGCTTTCGACTACACCGTGGCCGGCAACACCGTGCGCTTCGCGCAGGAGGGCGCGGGTGCAAGCGGGCCGCCGCCGATCCTGCATCTGACCTTGTTCAACCCGCTCGACGATTATTATGGCCTGAGCCCGCTTGAGGCGGCGGCGACCGCGGTCGATACCCACAATTCGGCGACGGCCTGGAACAAGGCGCTGCTCGACAACGCGGCGCGGCCATCCGGCGCGCTGCTCTATTCCGGCGCCGAAGGCGCCGTGATGAACGACAACCAGTTCGAGCGGCTGAAGAAGCAACTGGACGACGACTATCGGGGCGCCATCAATGCCGGGCGGCCGATGCTGCTCGAAGGCGGGCTCGACTGGAAGGCGATGTCGCTGACGCCCAAGGACATGGACTTCATGGAGGCCAAGAACGCCGCGGCGCGCGAGATCGCGCTGGCCTTCGGCGTGCCGCCCATGCTGCTCGCCATTCCCGGCGACAACACCTATTCGAATTACGCCGAGGCCAACCGCGTGTTCTGGCGCGCCAGCGTGCTGCCTCTGGCGAACCGCATCGGCGCGGCGCTGGCGCAGTGGCTGGCGCCAGGCTTCGGCGGCCATGCGCTCACGCTCGCGGTCGATATCGATCGCATCGAGGCGCTCAGCGCCGACCGCGCCGCCTTGTGGGAGCGCGTCACCAAGGCGCCGTTCCTCACGTCAACGAGAAACGCGCGGCGACGGGTTACGGCGCGCTCGAAGGCGGCGACGCGGTGTAGCCCTTGTCCCGGGCGCGGCGCAGCGCACTAGCGATTTTCTCGGGTCATCCCCGCGCAGGCGGGGATCCAGCGCTTGCAGCACTCGCCTCAAGGGCTGGATCGTCCGCTTTCGCGGACGATGACGACCTCGCGTGAGTGGCAAGCGATGCCCGACATTATCGAGACCTTCTCCGCGCGCGGCGACCTCGCCCATGTGGCGCTGCTGATGTGGGCGCTGACGGCGACGGCGCTGGCCGGGTTCGCCTTGCGCGAACTTACCGCCGCGATCCGGCGCTTCGACGACTTCGTGCGCGAACTGGCGCGCTTCAACGACATCTTCAAGGACCGCTCAGGAGATCGATGATGGACACGTTGCATACCGTGCTGCGCTCGATCAAGCGCGAGACCAAGGAAGCCAATTCGCCCCGCCGCGACCACCTCGACGTGTTTCGCGAGTTTCTCGATCACCTCGACCGCGCCAGCAGACGCAGGAGCGCGGCACCGCGTGCGCCGAAGATGAAAGCGAAGCGCGGCAGGAAGTAACCGCTCCCGTGTCCCGGGCGCGGCGCGGCGCACTTGCGCGGTGCGCCGCAGAACCGGGACCCATGATTCATCGCAATTTTTCTGGGTCCCGGGTCTGCGCCGCAGCACTGGCGTGCTGCTGCGTGCCCGGGACACGCATGTCCGGAGCGCCTCATGCTCGCACTCTCCACCGAACCCACCATCGCCTCCGTGTTCGCGCCGAAGACGCGCATTCACGAGGACGGCACCGTGGAAGGCTACGCCTCGCTGTTCGGCGCCATCGATCAGGCGCGCGACATGGTGGTGCGCGGCGCCTTCGCGCAGACGCTGCGGCAGAAGAGCGTGCATCGCGTGCCGATGCTGTTTCAGCACGACCCGGCCGAGCCGGTCGGCGTCTGGCTCGAGCTGCGCGAGGACGGGCGCGGGCTTTACGCGCGCGGCAGGCTCATCCCCGAAGTGGCGCGCGGCCGCGAGCTGCTGGTGCTGATCCGCTCCGGCGCCATCGACGGCCTGTCGATCGGCTTTCGCACCGTGAAGGGCCGCATTGATCCCAGGACGCGGGTGCGCGCGCTGCTCGCGGTGGATCTCTGGGAGATTTCCATCGTCACGTTCCCGCTGCTGGCGGGCGCGCGCGTGCATGCGGTGAAGGACGCTGCCTCCCGGCGTCCTTCATTCGCGCGCACGCGCGCGGAGAATGAGTGGCGCGCGATGCTCGCGGGCGAGGGCGCGGCGGCCATCGCGTCGCCGCGGCCGCCGGCGCCGCCGCGCGTCGAACGCCTGCGACGGCGGCGGGCGGGGTGATGCGATGCGGGAGGACCTTGTCGATCTTCTATGGCAGCGCCGGCTGACGCTGCAGCAGCTCGCCTGCGCGCTGAGCGAACTGAAGCGCCTGGCCGCGGAGACGCGCCTGGAGCGCGCGATGCGCCGGCATGGCGTGGCGCTGCGGATCGCCTCGAAAGCCGGTTTTGGACCCGATCAGCCGCGTGTGCCGAAAGGCAATCCGGGCGGGGGCAGTGGACAGGAGGAGCAGGCACGGCAGGAGGGTCGAGCCCTCCACCCAACGGGACGGCCGGTAGTTTGCCAGAGGTACCGAAAGAGCGGCCACCTCTGTCGACCGACCGCACTGCAGCTCTAAAAAGAATAGCAAGGCGGCTTGGACCCTCGGTAACGATTGCCGAGGGTTTGTATAATGCGGCATCCTGGATCCATGAGTACCACGCCAAGATAGACTCCTATCGCGACCCGCCGAAATCCATGCAAGAATTGCAGGATGCCGTGTCGAACACGTCAAAGGCGGGTTATCAGGATCACCATATCGTCGAACGAACATCGGCCGAGCGCGACGGCGGATTCCCGAGATCGATGATCGAAGGTCGGGACAATGTGGTGCGTATCCCGACGATGCGGCACGAAGACATAAATGCGTGGTACCAGCGGCCAAATAGAGAGTTCGGCAATCTCTCGCCGCGTGAATATCTGCGCGACAAAAGCTGGGATGAGCGTCGAAGTGTGGGTATCAGAGCCTTGATAGATAATAGGGTTCTCAAGCCATGAGAGTGGATCTTCGATCAATGTCAGTAGGGGCTTTGGTCCAACGATTTATCGAATTGTGCCTGGGACAATATGAAGCCGAATTACGCGGTGAACTCGCCAAGGAAAATCGTCTGATCAAGGATATGTTCGCCGTGGCGGATGAGCTGAAGACACGTCCTGGAGATCAGCGCACCGCCTTTCTTCCGCTCTATGATCATCCCAATCCTCAGGTGCGATTGATGGCAGCGAAAGAAACGTTGGCTGTTGCGCCCAAGGAGGCTCGGCAATTGCTTGAAGTCATACGTGCAACGGAAGAATCGCCACAGGGCCCCGATGCTGGTATGTGCCTCTGGGCGCTGGATCAGGGAATCTTCGAGCCGACCTAGCCGCTACCCCTTCACCGCCGCGAACCTTGCGCCGCCGAGCGCGCCTTCGCTGACCAGTTCGACGAAGCGGACATAGCTTTCATAGAAGGCGTCGTGGCCTGACACGGTGCCGGCCGCCAGCGTTTCGCCGCGCAGCTTCTGATACATAGCCAGGCGGACTTTCAGGATCTCCGCCCAGTCGGCGGTGAGATCGTCCACCGACGTCACCGTGAAGCCGGCGGCTTCGATCAGCGTTTTGTAGGCGGGGATGTCGTAGAGATTGGTGGCGGCCATGCCGGCCCACATCAGTTCGGCATCGTCTTTCCCCAGTGGCCGGTGCGCCACCCAGTCGGTGAAGGCGAGGCGGCCGCCGCTCTTGAGAATGCGATGCGCCTCGGCCAGCGCCTTCGATTTATCCGGCACATGGAGGAAGGCCTCCTGGCTCACGACGGCGTCGACGCTTTGATCGCCGAGCGGCACCGCCATGACATTGCCTTCGATGACGCGAACGCGGTCGCTCAAGCCGGCAAGCGCCGTGAGGTCCGCCGCGCCGCGCACGCGCGCGGGCGTGAGCTCGATGCCGGTGACGTCGGCGCCGTAGCGATGCGCGAGATAGCGCGCCGGGCCCCCCAGGCCGGCGCAGAAATCGGCGACGCGCATGCCGGGGCCGATCTGCGCGCGCCGGGCCAGCGCGTCATTGGCGTCGAGGCCGCCGTAATGATCCTGATCGTGCGGGAATAGCTCGTCGGGCGAAATGCCGGTCAGGTTGCCGCGCGCCGCAAGCAGCTTGGCCTTGATGATGTCGGCCGAGATGGGATGGCGCTCATAGAAGTCGATCGCCGAACGGATTTCGGTGGTCACGTCGCGTTTCCTCTTTTCACGCGCCGTTCGTGTCACTCGCCCGGCGCCCGCCGGCCGAGAATAGCGAAGTTTTGCCGTTGCACCAGAGACATCCATTCAACAGGAGAACCACGATGGATATCGAGACGACCACGCTGGAGACCAAGGCCTATGATAGCAAGGCCTACGAGAGCAAGTCGGGCATTCCGCACGACGCGGTGGTGACGCATGCCGAGATGATGCGCGCCTTCGAGGCCTTCAAGGAAGGCAATGACGAGCGCCTGGCGCTCGAGCAGAAGCGCGCCGGCGATGCGCTGATCGAGGACAAGCTCGCCCGCATCAACGCCGCGCTCGACGTCCAGCAGCGCAAGCTCGACGATATCGCGCTCAAATCGGCGCGGCCGGCCTTTGGCGGCGAGCAGAAGGCGGCGCGCAGTGCCGCTGCCATCGAACACAAGAAGGCGTTCGACGCTTATATGCGCGGCGGCGATGCCGGCGGCCTCGCCACGCTGGAGGCGAAAGCGATGTCGATCGGCTCCAATGCCGACGGCGGCTATACCGTGCCGGTCGAGCTGGAGAGCGAGATCGGCCGGCGCCTCACCGCCATCTCGCCGATCCGCTCGATCGCCGGCGTGCGCACCATCTCGGGCAGTGTCTACAAGAAGCCGTTCATGACCGCCGGCCCCTCGGTCGGCTGGATCGGCGAGACCGGCTCGCGGCCGCAGACGTCGTCGGCGACGCTCGACCAGCTGTCGTTCCCGGCGATGGAGATCTACGCCCAGCCGGCGGCGACCGCGACCTTGCTCGAGGACTCGGCGGTGAATATCGAGGAGTGGCTGGCGCAGGAAGTCGAAGCCGTGTTCGCGGCGCAGGAGGGCACGGCTTTCATCACCGGCGACGGCTCGAACAAGCCGAAGGGCTTCCTCAGCTACACCACGGTGGCCAACGCCTCCTGGAGCTGGGGCAATCTCGGCACCATCGCCTCCGGCGCCGACGGCGCCTTCGCCGGCTCGAACCCGTCGGATACGCTGGTCGATCTGATCTATGCGCTGAAGGCGGGCTACCGGCAGAACGCCAGCTTCGTCATGAACCGGAAGACGCAGGCGAGCATCCGCAAGTTCAAGGACTCGACCGGGCATTATCTGTGGCAGCCGCCGGCAGCGGCGGGCGGGCGCGCCTCGCTGATGACCTTCCCGGTGGTGGAAGCCGAGGACATGCCGGACATCGCCGCGGACTCGCTGTCGATCGCCTTCGGCGATTTCGCCCGCGGCTATCTGATCGTCGACCGCGCCGGGGTGAGCGTGCTGCGCGATCCCTATTCGGCCAAGCCTTACGTCTTGTTCTACACGACCAAGCGCGTCGGCGGCGGCGTCCAGGACTTCGACGCTATCAAGCTGATGAAGTTCGCGGCGAGCTGACTTCGACCGGCCTCATGGTGAGAAGCGCGCCGTTGCGCGCGTCTCGAACCATGAGGCCGCCCCATCCTTCGAGACGCGGCCTGCGGCCGCTCCTCAGGATGAGGGCGGTTAGAGCCCCGATCATCGACGAACGCGCATACGAGACTATTCCCATGACATCGCCCTATCTGACGCGCCAGCGCGACCGCTGGACGCGGCCGAATGCGCATTTGTTCGTGCGGCCGGACTGGCGGCGCTTCGTGCCGCACGACCAGGACGAGCACCCGTTCGCGTTCTATGAGAACAAGTATCGGCCCGATCAGCCACGCGTGCCGGCGGGCAGCCGGGAAGGCGGCCAGTGGACCGCGGACGGTGCCGGCAGTCAGCGGACGACCAAACCGCCGAGCAACGACCCGCGCGTCATTTCCGATCAGACGCCGGACAACGACTGGAAGCCCGGCGCGCAATATGCGCAGGGGCCTAAGGACCTGCCGGGCCGTTCGAGCGCTTATGGTTTGGGTCGAGGTCATCACCAAGTCGCCCAAGCAATTATTAATAAGTATCCGTTTTCGGAGGAAGCGAGGCGAGTATTCAATGAATCGAGCACGGGAAAATTATACGACCCTCGCAGCAACAAATGGGACAAGTATCACGTCGAATACAACAAAGCGGTCGGTGAAGTTGTAGACGATTACCTCAAAAGGAATAATGCTAAGCCAGAAATCATGACCGAAGCCCAGGCTCGCGATCTGCATAAGCAGATTCTCGAGTCGGGCGATGAGAGGATCAGAACTTACAATAAACGTATGATGATCCGGGAAATCCGAATTCATATCTTGCGTCGATTTGGTCGCGAATAGTTTATTGCGGAGGCAACATGGAAGATCTGGACGCAGTCCAGGACGCCACCTGGGAGCGTCTCCATCAGGACGTCATGGGTGTGTTAGCCCAGTATGGCATCGAAGACGGATTCGGTGACGGTGATTATTGGATCAATTATGATAATTACGGCTGGACCAGAATCGAGTTGGGCATTCAAAATCTCGATTTTTTTCGTCCACAGGTCGTTGGAGATCTGCGCGCGCTCCTGCGGGATCTTCCCGAATGGGAAATCACCATGGCAGTCGATGTGATTGCCAAGAAGGGGGTGTGGCCGATCATGGGCCTCACGATCCGCCGACATGAAATCATCGACGGTCTGCGGCGGGACATCTTGCCCGACGTGTTCCGAACGTACCACTACGCCGACAGCCGGCCGGGAACGGGATACGATTAAGTCTGCGTCGGCGGCGACGTCCAGGACTTCGACGCCAGCAAGCTGATGAAGTTCGCGGCGAGCTGACTTCGACCGGCCTCATGGTGAGGAGCGCGCCGTTGCGCGCGTCTCGAACCATGAGGCCGCCCCATCCTTCGAGCCGCGGCCTGCGGCCGCTCCTCAGGATGAGGGCGGTTAGAGCCCCGATCATCGACGAACGCGCATACGAGACTATTCCCATGACCTCGCCTTATCTGACGCGCCAGCGCGACCGCTGGACGCGGCCGAATGCGCATTTGTTCGTGCGGCCGGATTGGCGGCGCTTTGTGCCGCACGACCAGGACGAGCACCCGTTCGCGTTCTATGAGAACAAGTATCGGCCCGATCAGCCGCGTGTGCCCGCCGGCAGCCGGGAAGGCGTGCAGTGGACCGGTGAGGGTGGTGGCGGACAAGAAGACGACGGCGGTGGAAGTGGTTCCGGCACGGAAGACACCGTGGGAGTACAAGTCGCCGGGTCTGTCATTCCCATTTGTATCATTGGCTCAAAGGCACTTTTCGGCGATGGCACATTTAAAGTAACTTACATCTGTGCCGACGGCCGGGAGTTTATAGTCCGAGGTGTTGGCTGAATACCGGGAATAATTGTTCAACCAAGATGACGATGCCACCAGCCAGGGTGGTGCTGTGTGCGAGCGATCGCGATCAAAGTGGTGGACGATGACATGTCAGACGACGAATTTACAATGCCTGGCCTGGTTTCTATAACGCCCGAGGCGCTGGCCTATGCGCGGGACTTCGCGGCGAGTGTTGCCAGCGCCCAAGGTGGACGTTATGTCGCGACCTTTGATTGGGTGCAGTCGATCGGCGTGCGCGAGGGTAAAGACGCGCCATTGCGAGAAATCGGTCCGTGCCTGCTCTTGGGCGGCTACGAAAGGCGCGATGTCCCGGCGACGTTTATCAACAGGACGCTGGAGTTCGATTACGCGGTAAAGATACCGGAAAATGTCTTACGCGGCAGCGCCCGACGCGTCATCGAAATCGACGATACAATGCCGTTTAGGCTCGCCTTGCGTTAACGCCAACGGAATGCGGCGCGAATGAGCGCTACGCCATCACGTCCAGCAGCTGCCCCAGGCCGTCGCTCTGCGCCTTCAGCGTCTGCGCATTGGCGGCGAAGGAGACCTGCGAGGTCATCATGTCGGCGAGCAGGGCGGCCATGTCGCCGCCTTCGCTGGCATTGGCCATCTTGATCATGGACGCCTGCATCTTCTGCGATGCCGCGACCAGGCCTGCCATTGATTGGGAAATGCCGCCGATGGAACTCATACCGGCAGGTTTAGCCACGCGGCGTTAAGCGGAGGTTGGCAGGAATGGTTAGCGCGGCGTTACTTCCTGCCGGGCGCTGTCCTCAACCACGCTCTCGAGCTTCTTGCTGAGGATCCAGGACAGGCCGAGGAAGATGATGAGGGTGACGACGCCGAAGCCGGACGAAGCGTCGTTCATCAGCTTCTCCGACACCGAGCCGAAGGCATAGCCGACGGCCACGATGACCACGCTCCACAGCCCGGCGGCGATGAAGTTCAGCACCAGGAAGGTCGGCCAGGAGAGATTCGACAAGCCGTAGGCGAACGCGGCGACGCCGCGGATGCCGTGCGGATAGCGATGGAACAGCACCATCAGCACCGCGTGCTTGTCGGTGAGGCGCGCGGCGATCTTGACCAGCTTGTCGATCCGCGGCCATCGCTTGAACAGGCTCGGGCCGTAGCGGCGGCCGAGATAGAAGCGCACGACGTCGCCGAGGAAACTGCCGATCCAGAAAACGATGATGAGCGTCGAGACCTTCAGCGCGCCGGCGAAGGCCGCGTAGCCGGCGAACAGGCCGAACAGCAGGCTGTGCGAGGCGGCATAGGCGAACAGGAACGTGTAGGCCGCATCGCCATGCTGGCGCAGAAGATCGAGGAATGAGGACAGGTCGGTCGGGATCAAGGGCAGGGTTCCGATTGAGCGCGCACCCTAGCGGCGGGCCGGGCGGGGCGATACTGCGGCATCGTGTCTTTATTCGACCGGCAGGGGCGAGCCGAGCGCTCTGGCGGTGTCGAGGATCCAGGTGCGGTAATTGAGGAGCGGGGTCAGACCCGTGAGGCCGCCGCAGCCGGCTTCGTTGCGCGGCGCGGTGGACCAGCTGACGACGCCCATGACTTCGCCGCCGCTCTCGCCCTTGCGGCCGAAAGCGGGCCCGCCGGAGTCGCCGGTGCAACTGCCGAGGCCGGCGCGCGCGTTGCGCGTATCGGGGTCCTGCAGGCGAATTTGCAAACTGCCGGGCTGGCCGGTGACGACGAGCGGCGCCATGCGCGGCTCGCCGGCGCCTTGCTCGTTGTTGTCGCGCGTCGCGCCGTAGCCGGCGACGATCATCGTCTCGCCGACGGCGACGCGGCGCGTGCCGCCGAGCGATGCGGGAACGACGGAGGCGGGCAGGGGCGTCTTGAGTTTCACCAGCGCGACATCGGCGGTGGCGCGGTTGGCGACGTAGTTCCCCATGTTGAAGCCGGGGTGGCTGCGCGTGGTCTCGACTTCGGTGACGCCGCCGTCCTTGCTCAGGCGCACGCGATAATTCGCCGGCCGCGCCACGCAATGCGCCGCGGTGAGCACCAGATCGCGCGCCAGCGCCGTGCCGGTGCAGAGACCGCCGCGGCTGTCGACCAGCATCACGATCGACGTCGCGGCAAAGCCCGACGCCGGCGGCGCATTGCCGGTGATGGCGAAGGCCGGCGTCGCCAAGGCGACGGAGAAAAGAAGTGCAAGGCGCATGCGGACAGGCATGAGCCTTGAGTGCGGACGATTGTCAATCTTGTCAGGAAAACCCATGCCCTCCATTCTCCTCACCGCGCCGGCGGCTGAGCCGCTGTCGCTTGCCGAAGCCAAGGCCTTTTTGCGCGTCGAGCACAATGACGATGACGACGTCATCGGCGCGCTGATCGCCTCGGCCAGCGCGGCGGCTTGCCGGTCACCGAACTTGCCGAAGACGATCTCGTGCTGGCAGGTGACGCCGCGCAGGATCGTTATTTTGCACGGCTGACACGGGCGCAGGACAGCGACCTGCCGCGGCAGGTGTCGCTCGCTTTCACCGAAGTCGGCAGCGACTATCAGCGGGCCACCGCGACGTCCCGGCGGCTGGTCGGCGCGTCGACGCGCAATGCTCACGCCGAACTGGCGATGGTGTGGCGCGGCGAGCAGGTCGAGCGCCGCGCCAATATCTGGCTGCAGGATCTGTGGGCGACGCGCGAGCATGCGAATTTCGCGCTGCCGCCAAGCCACCTGGCGCTGACGCCGGGCGATGTCGCGGCGCTGACGGTCAATGGCCGGCGGCGGCTGATCGAGATCGAGGAAATCGCCGACGCTGAGACGCGCACGGTCGCGGCGCGCTCGATCGATCCGGAGGTATTCAATGTGGCGCTGTCGCCGCCGCTGAGGCAACAGGTGACGGTGCCGGCGCCGGTCGGGCCGCCGGTTGCGGCGGCGCTCGATCTGCCCAATCTCAGCGCCGAGAGCCCGGTAGTGTTGTCGCGGCTCGCGGTGTTCGCCGAGCCATGGCCGGGCGCGGTGGCGGTGTGGGCCGCGCGCGATGGCGCCAGCTACGCACGCGCCGGATTGGCGTTGGCTCCCTCCGTCATCGGCGAGACGCTGGACGATCTTCGCGCCGGACCGGCGGCGCTCTGGCATCGCGCGGATGTGCGGGTGAAGCTCTATGGCGGCGCCCTGTCGTCGGCATCCGATGTGGCCGTGCTGGCCGGGGCCAATGCCGCGGCGCTGCGCAATGCCGACGGACAATGGGAAGTCATCCAGTTCGCGCAAGCCGAACTGATCGGCGAGCGCACCTATCGGCTGTCGAGGCTGTTGCGCGGGCAGGGCGGCAGCGAGTGGGCGATGGCGCCCTTGCTCGCAGCAGGCGCACCGTTCGTGCTGCTCGACGGCCATGCGGTGCCCATCGCCAGCGGCAGCGAGGCGCGCGATCGGTCGTTGTCGCTGAAGATCGTCGCCGCCGGCCGTGACACCGCCGACGCCGCCGCGTTGGCGCTGGACGTCACGCCGGGCGACACCGCGCTCAGGCCGCTGGCGCCGGTGCATCTGCGCGCCGTGCGCGGCGCGGCCGGCGTTACCTTGCGCTGGATCAGACGGACGCGCGTCGATGGCGATAGCTGGAGCGGCGAAGTGCCGCTCGGCGAAGACAGCGAGCGCTACGAGATCGACATCATGTCGGCCGGCGAGGTTAAGCGCACGCTGAGCAGCGCTACGCCGACGGTGCTTTATGCCGCGGCCGATGAACTCGCCGACTTCGGCGCGGCGCGGCCGTTCCTCACGGTGCGCGTTGCGCAACTGTCGGCGACGGTCGGGCGGGGCTTTGCCGCACAGGCGACCTTGTTTCTCTGATTTCTCATCAACGGATAGACCCATGACAACGACGGCCAATCTTGGCCTGCCTTGCATTCAAGGCAGCCAGGCGCAAAAGCACGTCACCCATAACGAGGCTTTGCGCATTCTCGATACCCTGGTGCACCTCGCGGTCATCGACCGCGATCTGACCGCGCCGCCGGAACACACCTTCGAAGGTGACCGGTACATCGTCAACGCGGAAGCGACCGGCGCCTGGGCCGGATGCGACTACGCGATTGTGGCGCGGCAGGATGGCGCCTGGCAGGTTTGCGAGCCCAGGCCCGGCTGGCTCGCTTATGTCCTCGACGAAGGCGCGTTGCTGGTGTGGAGCGGGTCGGCCTGGGTCGACGCGATCGCGGCGATGACGTCGCTCAACAACATGACGCTGCTCGGCGTCGGCACCACGGCGGACGCCAGCAATCCGCTCAGCGCCAAGCTCAACAATGCGCTGTTCACGGCGCGCACCGTCGCCGAAGGCGGCGATGGCGATCTGCGCTACAAGCTCAGCAAGGAGAGTGCGGCCACGACACTGTCGTTCCTGTTCCAGGACAATTATTCGGGACGCGCCGAAATCGGGCTTGCCGGCGACGACGACTTTCATTTCAAGGTGTCGCCGGACGGCGCGACCTGGTTCGAGGCTCTGGTGCTCGAAGCGGCAAGCGGGCGGCCGAGCTTGCCGCGCGCGGCGAAATTCTGCGCCACCACGAATTTCGACAACTACATCGCCGCCGACACCTGGACCAAGGTTCAGTTCAATATCGCCGATGTCAACGATCAGGCCGCATTCAACGCCGGCAGCAACAGTTTTGCCGCGCTCTTTGCCGGCGTTCACGCCTTCGGGTTCTCGTTGCGGTTCAAGGCGAATGCAGCCGTGCCGACGAAGGTGATCGTCGCGTTCTACAAGAATGGCGCCGAACTGGGCCGCGGCCGTGCTGCGTCCGGCGCACCGGTCGACGGCGTTACTGCATACAACCTCGCGGTTCTGGTGCCGTGCGCGGAAGACGACGTCATCGACGTGCGGGTCCGTTTCGACACCAATGACGGCTATGTCAGCGCCGATCAGTCGCAGTTCTGGGGCCACTACGTACCGTAGCTCAGCTTTGCTTCCGCTTTTCACATCCGAACATTCAAGGAGACGGCAATGGCGGCGCCCAGTTATGACGCCTCGCTCGCGCGGCTGCTCGCGCACGAAGGCGGTTACACGAACCACCCGTCCGATCCCGGCGGGCCGACGAATTTTGGCATCACCATCGCCGACTATCGCAAATACGTGAAGACGGACGCGACGGCGAACGACGTCAAGACTATGACGGTCGCGCAGGCCAAGGCGATCTATCGCGCGCGCTACTGGAATGCGCTGCGCTGCGACGATCTGCCGGCCGGTGTCGATTATGCCGTGTTCGACTACGGCGTGAATTCCGGCGTTGGCCGTTCGAGCAAGGTGCTGCGGCGGCTGCTCAAGCTGCCGGACCGGGCGCATACGGTCAGCGACGCCGTGATCGCGGCCGCGCGCCGCACCGATGCGGCGACGCTTGTGGTTGCGATCTGTGACGAGCGACTTCGCTTCCTCAAGTCGCTGAGGACCTGGCCGGTGTTCGGCAAGGGGTGGGGGCGTCGCGTCGCCGACGTGAGGGCGGCGGCATTGACGATGGCGACATCGGCGACCGCGCCGCCACCGCCGGTCATCACAGCAAGGCATGAACAGCCCGCCGCGCGCGGGCTTTTTCATGCCTTCGCTTCACTTCTCATCGCCATGTTCAGGAGGACATAAAATGTGGAAGCGGATCACCACCTGGTTCAGGCATTCGGCGACGATCCTGTGGGCGCGCCTCGTTGCCTGCGCCGGCCTCGTCCTGGCGGCGGCCGAAACGATACTGCAGGATCCTGCGGTGTCGCAGGCCGTGCAGGCGGCGCTGCAGCCGCGTTACGTGCCTTACTATGTGATCGCCATCGGGCTCATCACCGAACTGGCGCGCCGGCGCACGCTCAACCGGGATTGACGCCATGCTCGGCACTTTCCTGGGCTGGCTCGGCAATCTTCTCGGCGGGCCTTTTGCCAAGGCCGCCGTGGATGCCTATCGCGCCAAACTCGCGGCGGATAATACGTCGGAGAAAATCGCCGCCGATTTGGCCGCCCGCGCGCTCGATGTCGAGGCGCGCGAGCGCGAGATCGCAGGCAAGCTCATCGTCGTCGAGCAGGGCCGCTGGTTCACGGCCTTGCCGCGGCCGCTCTTCGCCGGCGCCTTCATCATCTACGTCTGGAAGGTGGTGGTGTGGGACAAGGTGCTGGGTCTCGGCGTGACCGATCCGCTCAAGGGCGACGTGGCGGACTGGGCGATGATCGTGCTCACCGCTTATTTCGGCGGGCGGAGTCTGGAGAAGGTGGCGAGGATACTGGCGAGGAAGTAAGATCGGCGGGCAATTTGCGGAGCCTCGCTACTCATGGACATCTTCGACGCCGTCTCGTCTCGCTATTCCTGCCGCGCCTTCCTCGACAAGCCGGTGCCGGAAGCCATCGTGCGCGACATCGTGGAGCGAGCGGCGCGGGCGCCGTCGGCTGGCAACATGCAGCCGTGGCGCGTCTACGCGCTGGCGGGTCAGCGCGTCGAAGAGCTCAGGGCGCTGCTGCGGCCACGCATGGCGAGCGAATTGCCGAAGGGCGAGGGCGTCGAATACGTCATCTATCCGCAGCCGATGACCGAGCCGTACCGACAGCGCAGCTTCAAGGTCGGCGAGCTGCTCTATCAGGCGATCGGCGTACCGCGCGAGGACAAGGCCGGGCGCTATCGGCAGTTCGGCCGCAACTACGAATTCTTCGGCGCGCCGGTGGCCTTGTTCTTCGCGCGCGAGAAGGACCACGGCGCGGCGCAGTGGGCCGACATCGGCGGCTATCTGCAGACCGTGGCACTGCTCGCGCGCGGGCATGGCCTGCACACCTGCCCGCAGCAGGCCTGGGTGTCGTTTCACAAGACGGTGCGCGCCTTCCTCGGTCTTCCCGACCATCTGATGATCTATTCGGGTATGGCCCTTGGTTACGAGGACCCGGCCGTCGCCATCAATCAATGGCGCGCGCCCCGCGCGCCGCTCGAGGACTTCGCCACTTTCGAAGGCTTCGAAACCTGACGGCAGGCGGTCCCGCTTGCCGTTCAGCGAGCGTTCACCGGCGCGCTGTTATTCTCCGCCTCATGCCGGTTTTCCGCATAACCACCGCATTAATTCTACTCGGCTGTCTCGTCGTCCCGGGGCAGGCCTCACTCGGGGCCGACCGCACGGCGCGCGCCTGCCTGACCAGGGCCGAGCAGCGCGACGCCATCGCCGAACGCAAGGCCATTCCGCTTGCCGCCGCCATCAAGCTGCTGCGCGAGCGCGACCGCCGCGGTGAGGTGGTGCGCGCCGACCTGTGCCGGCGCGACGAGCAACTCGTCTATGAGCTGACCCTGCTTGGCCGCAGCGGCAAGGTGGCCCGTGTCGAAATCAATGCCGGCAACGGCGAGCCGCTGTCCGGGCTGTGAGGCCCGCCTGATCCCGAAAAAGGCTCAATTTCGCGCCAGACGGCGGCAGGCCGGCGATTTAGGCTAGGATCGCGGCCGGTGATTCTTGTTTTGTCGCGTTTCTGGACGGCGAACCGGCTTCCACTTCGCCTGGAAACGCTCCTGCAAATCGAGCGGAGAGACTTTCCTTGCGCCTCCTCGTCGTCGAAGATGATCCCGATCTCAATCGCCAGTTGACCAGCGCGTTGAGCGACGCCGGCTACGTGGTCGACCGCGCTTTCGACGGCGAAGAAGGCCTCTTCCTCGGCGACACCGAGCCCTATGACGCGGTGATCCTCGATATCGGCTTGCCGAAGATGGACGGCATCTCGGTGCTCGAGGCGTGGCGGCGCAACGGCCGCGTCATGCCGGTTCTGATGCTGACCGCGCGCGATCGCTGGAGCGACAAGGTGCAGGGCTTCGACGCCGGCGCCGACGATTACGTCGCCAAGCCGTTTCATCTCGAGGAAGTGCTGGCGCGGCTGCGCGCGCTGCTGCGCCGCTCGGCCGGCCATGCCAGAAGCGAATTCGAATGCGGACCGGTGCGGCTCGATACGCGCAACGGCCGCGTTACGGTCAACGGCAACCCGGTGAAGTTGACCAGCCACGAATACCGGCTGCTCGCCTACCTGATGCATCACAATGGCCGCGTGGTGTCGCGCACGGAGCTGGTCGAGCATCTCTACGATCAGGACTTCGACCGCGATTCAAACACCATCGAGGTGTTCGTCGGCCGCATTCGCAAGAAACTCGGCGTCGACATCATCCAGACCGTTCGCGGCCTCGGCTACATGCTCGCGCCGCCGGGCGGCTGATTGCGATGCGCTTCAACTCACTTGCGCTGCGTCTGTTTCTCTCGGCTTCCGCCTGGACGGTGGCGATCCTGCTGGTGACCGGCATCGTTCTGTCGTCGCTCTATCGCCAGACCGTGGAGCGGTCGTTCGACCGCAGGCTCGGCGTCTATTTGCGGACCCTGGTGGCGGACGTCGCCGCGCCCGAAGACGACCGTTTCCCGAAGGCGCTGGGCGAGCCCTTGTTCGAGTTGCCGCTGTCAGGATGGTACTGGCAGGTCACCAAACTCGGTGCGGCCAAGCCGGAACTGCGAGCGTCGCGATCGCTGTGGGACGGAGGGCTGCCGCATCTGGAAGATCGGGGCATTGCCGCCGGACCTGATGGCTCGCGCCAGGGTTATGTCACCGGGCCGGAAGATCAGAATCTTCGTTTGGTCGAGCGCAACATCGATCTCGGCGAGGACGGCCAGTATCTCGTCGCGGTGGCGGGCGATGCGGCCGAGATCACCGACGACGTTCGCGCCTTCGACAGGGCGTTGCTCATCACCTTCGCGATCCTGGCGGCGGTGCTGCTGCTGACGACAATGTTTCAGGTGCGATTTGGTCTGGCGCCGCTCAAGCGCATCACCAGCGGCCTGGCGGCGATCCGCTCCGGCAGCGCCGAGCGTCTTGCCGGCGCTTTCCCGGTCGAGATCGCGCCGCTGGCGCGCGAGACCAATGCGCTGATCGATGCCAACAGGGACATCGTCGAGCGCGCGCGAACGCATGTCGGTAACCTCGCCCATGCCCTGAAGACGCCGTTGTCGGTGATGGTCAATGAAGCCTCGGCGCGGCCGGGCGATCCTCTGGCCGGGAAGGTCGAAGAGCAGGCCGCGATCATGCGCGACCAGGTGGCGCGCCATCTCGAGCGCGCCCGTATCGCCGCGCGCGTGACCGTGGTCGGCTCGGTGACGGAGGTGGTGCCGGTGATCGAGGCGCTGGCGCGCACGATGGAGAAGATTCACCGCGACCGCGCCATCGCCATCGAGGTCAGGGCCGCTGCGGCGGTGCGCTTCCGCGGCGAACGCGCCGACCTCGAGGAGATGCTCGGCAACCTGATCGACAATGCGTGCAAGTGGGCGGCGTCGCGGGTGGCCATCGAAGCCTTGCGCGATGGCGCCGGCGACGGGCAGGTGGTGCGCATCCTGGTCGACGATGACGGCCCCGGCCTTACTCCCGCCGAGCGTGAGCAGGTTGCCCATCGCGGCCGCCGGCTCGACGAGAGCAAGCCGGGCTCGGGCCTGGGCTTGTCGATCGTGGTGGAGCTGGCGCAGCTCTATGGCGGCGATCTCAAGCTCGCCGCGGCGCCGATCGGGGGCCTGCGGGCGGAATTAACGCTGCCGGCGGCCTCATAACGCTTGTGCGCGCCGGACTTTTGCCCCATTTCTTGCTTCTCGATAAAGGCATAAGTTCCATTCAGGCCGGGTCGCCTGCCGTTCTCTCCATCGCATTCCGGGGGTCTCGATGTCCGTCACCAAGTTTCTTGCCATTGCCACGGTTGGCCTGTCGCTCGCGGCCTGCGCCGGCAACCCGGACGGATCGGGTCCGGGACCTCGTGAGAACACCGGCACGCTGCTCGGCGCCGGCACCGGCGCGCTTCTGGGCGCCGCGGTAGCGGGCGGCGGCACCGGCGACCGCCTGGCCGGCGCGGCGATCGGCGGCCTGCTGGGCGGCGTGGTTGGCAACCGTATCGGCGCCTCGCTCGACGAGCAGGATCGCCAGCGGGCCTACGCCGCGCAGATGGATGCGCTCGAGCGCGGACCGTCGGGTGCGCCCGTGACCTGGCGCAATCCGGACTCCGGCCGCTACGGCACGATCGTACCAGGGCCGGCCTATACCGATCGCGGTCACAACTGCCGCTCGTACACCCACACGATCTATATCAGCGGTCAGCCCGAAACCGCGCGCGGTACGGCGTGCCGTAACCCGGACGGCACCTGGACACCGCGGACCTGAGGCGGCGACGGAACCGGACGTTTCGGCGCGCCAACGTGCCGAAACGTCGCATCGTCGTGACATGCTTAATCGGTTCTTAACGGCCCGCGCGTTATCACACCCGCTTAGCGATGAGAGCGGGCAGAGCCGGCGATGGCGGGCGCCGACACAATCGAAAGACTGCAGAACTACCTGCGCGCGCTGGCGCCGCAGGCGCGCGCCTTGCTGCTCGGCGAGTTCGAGCGCAGCCTGCTGCGTGGCGAGGATCTCGGCGCCGCCGAAATCGTGCTGCAGGAACTGCGGCGCATCGCGCGCGACCAGCAGGCCGGTCCGCCGCGCCTCGGCCACGCCGCGCGGATGTTCTTCAAGCCGCTCGAACCTTTCCTCGTCGACGATCTCGGCCAGCATCGCCATCTGGGTCGCATCGCGCGCGCATCCCTCGAACCGCTGTGGACATGGATCGGCCGCGATCTGCTGCCGCGCGACGCCGCGGAGATGGACGAACTCGTCAACACCGCGCTGCAGGCCGGCGACGACGAGAAGGCGCAGTATCTGATCCGCACGCTGCAGGATCGCGTCGTGGTGGCGCTGAATGACAGCATGCGCTCGGCGGCTTTCGATGAGCAGGCGCGGCGGCGCATGCTTGGGCAGATCGGCACCCAGCGCGCCGAAGAAGACGCGCAGACGCTCAAATGCGTGCTCAGGGCGCGCGACGGCCTCAACGCCATGCAGGCGCGGCTGCCGGTGCAGGTCGGCAATCTTTCGAGCAAGGCGCTCGACGAATACAAGGCGCTGATCGAAAAGACCGGTGCACCGGGCACCGATATCTTCCTCTACTCGTTGCTGACGGTGCGCAGCCGCTTGGCGGCGCCGTGGCAGCTCATCCGCTTCGGCGTCAAGGCCGCCGGCAGCGACACCGCCGCGCGCGTCGCCGAGACGCCTTATGGCGTGTCGGTCAGCATCGTGCTCTCCGAACTAGAGCGGCAGGTGCTCGAGCTTCGCGACGACCTGCGCAGCGGCCGCGGCGTGGCATCCGGCGCGCTGCTCAAGACCATTCATGATTCCGCGCGCGGCCTGCGCACCGAACTCGACCTGCCGGTCGACTCCACCTGGGGCCGCAGCCTGTCCGGGCTGCGCGGGCAGATCGGCGAAACCTTGCGCGCCGAAATCGAGTCGATGCCGGGCAGGGTGCGCCGGCTGCTGCGCGTTCGCTCCGCGGCGAACATCGCGCCGAAATCGACCATCGATCAACAGGACGCGGCCGAAACCGAGACGCTGGTCTCGTTCGTCGGCACCTGCCGCCATTTCGCCGGCGAACTCGCCATCAACGAAATGACGCAGCGGGCCTATTCCGACCTGCAGCAGTTCCTCGACAATACCATGCACGGCCTGATCGACGCGCTGCGCCAGTCGGGACCGGGCGAGCGGCCTTTCCGCAAGTCGCAGGCCGACGTCGCGGTGCGTCTTTGCGGCCTGGTGTTCGGCAAGGACTACGCCATCCAGTACGCCCGGGCGGCCGAGGTTGCGGCGGTCAGCGCCGAAGGTGGCAAAGGCGCCAGAGCCGCAAGCGCCTGAAGCCGGACTGCATGCCGGTACGTCGATTCAAGGCCTGAATCGCAGTTTTTTCGCCGCAGCCGCAATTGATTTTGCTCATTGCGGCCACGATCACGGCTGATGTATTGCCCTGAAGTCAATTAGGGTGGGCTGGCGGCCATGCCGGTGCCGCCTGCATGGAATCCCTCGCCCGATGAGCCTCTGGTTTGTGTTTGCGCTGATGACCGCCGCGGCCATTTTCGCCGTGCTGTGGCCGCTCGGGCGGCGCAGCGCGGCGGAGGGCGGCAGCGACCTCGAGGTCTATCGTGACCAGCTCGAGGAGATTGCCCGCGACCGCGCCGAAGGCCGCATTGGCGCGGCGGAGGCGGATGCCGCCAGGATCGAAGTGTCGCGCCGGCTGATTGCCGCAGCCGACGCGGCGGAGAGCGAGGCGCAGAGGTCGGAGGGCGGCCCGGTGTGGCGGCGCCGCGTCGCGGCGATCGTCGGCCTCGTGCTGCTGCCGATCGGCGCGAGCGTTGCCTACCTCGCGCTCGGTTCGCCGCAATTGCCGGGCCAGCCGCTCGCCGAGCGGCGCGCCGCTGCGCAGCAGGACAACTCGATCGACACGCTCATCGCGCGCGTGGAGGCGCATCTCGAGAAAAATCCGAACGACGCTCGCGGCTATGAAGTCGTGGCGCCGGTCTATCTTCGCATGGGGCGCTTTGCCGACGCCGTGAATGCGCGGCGCAAAGCGATTGCGCTCGCCGGCGAGAATGCGCAGCGCCAGGCCGATCTCGGCGAGGCATTGGCCGCGCTCGGCAACGGCGTCATCACCGCCGATGCCAAGGCGGCGTTCGAGCGCGCGCTCGAACTCGACCGCAACGATCTCAAGTCGCTGTACTTCATCGGCCTAGCCGCGGAACAGGACGGCGATCGCAAGAAAGCCGCGGCGATCTGGATGAGCATGCTCAAGGACGCGCCGGCGGATGCGCCGTGGGCTCCGATGGTCGGCGAAGCCCTGACGCGGGTCGGCGGCGTTCCGCCGAAGCTGGCCGAGGTCGCGCCGGCCCAACCCGGACCCAGCGCCGACGATATCGCGGCGGCCGGGCAGATGAGCGAGCAGGACCGCAGCGAGATGGTTCGCGGCATGGTGGCGCGGCTTGCCGATCGTCTCAGTCAGGACAGCGGCGATGTGGCCGGGTGGCAGCGCCTGATGCGCGCCTATATGGTGATGGGCGATCGCGACAAGGCGAAAGGCGCGGCGGGGGATGCCCGCAAGGCGCTCGCCGCCGATCCCGACAAACTGCGGCAGATCGACGAGACGATCAAAAGCATGGGACTGGATGGATGACGCGCAAGCAGCGGCGGTTGGCGATGATCGGGGGCGCGCTCGGGGTGCTCGGCGTGGCCGCGGCGCTTGTGCTGTTCGCGCTGAAGGATTCGATCGTCTTCTTCAATTCGCCGTCCGACGTGGTCGAGAAGCACTTGCCGGCCGGCTCGCGCATCCGCATCGGCGGTCTTGTCGAGCCCGGCAGCCTCGAAAAGGGCGACAATCTGCAGGTGAAATTCAAGGTGACCGACGGCGCCCATCAGGTCGCGGTGCGTTATCAGGGCATTCTTCCCGACCTGTTTCGCGAAGGGCAGGGGGTCGTAACCGAAGGCAGACTCGAGCCGGGCGGCTCGCTCGCCGCCGATTCCGTGCTGGCCAAGCATGACGAGAAATACATGCCGCGCGAAGTGGTCGACGCCTTGAAGAAAACCGGCCGCTGGCAGGAAGGCGAGATGCGCACCGATGCGCATGTCGTCGGCAAAGATGTTGTGGGCAAGGATGGCGCCGCCAAAGACGCCGAGGTGAAGAAGCCATGACCCCGGAAGTCGGACATTACGCCCTGGTGCTGGCGCTGGGGCTCTCGCTGATCCAGGCGCTGGTGCCGCTCTACGGCGCGCAGACGCGCGATGTGGCGCTCATGCGGCTCGGCACCTCGACGGCGATCATGCAGTGCGTGTTCGTCGCGATCTCGTTCGGCGCGCTGATGACGGCTTACGTCACGTCGGACTTCTCGGTGGCGAACGTATTCGAGAATTCGCACTCGACCATGCCGCTGATCTACAAATTCACCAGCGTCTGGGGCAACCACGAAGGCTCGATGCTGCTGTGGGTGCTGATTCTGGCGGTGTTCGGCGCGGCGGTCGCGGTGTTCGGCGCCAATCTGCCGACGGCGCTCAAGGCCAATGTGCTGGCGGTGCAGGCCTGGATCGCCTGCTCGTTCTATCTGTTTATTCTGCTGACGTCGAACCCGTTCCAGCGGCTGGCGCGCGCGCCCATCGAGGGCCGCGACCTCAACCCGATTCTGCAGGACATCGGCCTCGCGATCCACCCGCCGCTTTTGTATCTCGGTTATGTCGGCTTCTCGATCGCGTTTTCGTTCGCGCTGGCGGCGCTCATCGAGGGCCGCATCGACGCCGCCTGGGCGCGCTGGGTGCGGCCATGGACGTTGACCGCCTGGATGTTCCTGACGGTCGGCATCTCGATGGGATCGTACTGGGCCTATTACGAACTCGGCTGGGGCGGTTTCTGGTTCTGGGATCCGGTCGAGAACGCCTCGCTGATGCCGTGGCTGGCGGGCACCGCGCTGCTGCATTCGGCGGTGGTCATGGAAAAGCGCAATGCGCTCAAGGTCTGGACCATCCTGCTGGCCATCCTGGCGTTCTCGCTGTCGCTGATCGGCACCTTTTTGGTGCGCTCGGGCGTGCTCACCTCCGTTCACACCTTCGCCACCGATCCGTCGCGCGGCGTGTTCATCCTGTGCATCCTGATCTTCTTCATCGGCGGCGGACTGGGGCTGTTCGCCTGGCGCGCGCCGCTGCTGCGGCAGGGCGGGATTTTCGCGCCGATTTCCCGCGAGGGCGCGCTGGTCTTCAACAACCTGTTCCTGACCATCGCGTGCCTGACCGTGTTCGTCGGAACGCTCTATCCGCTGGCGCTCGAGTCGTTGACCGGCGAAAAGATTTCAGTCGGTGCGCCGTTCTTCAATCTCACCTTCGCGCCGCTGTTCATCCCGCTGATGTTCGCGATGCCGTTCGGCACGCTGCTGGCGTGGAAGCGCGGGGACATCTACGGCGTGACGCAACGCCTGATGGCGGCCTTCGGCGTCGGCATCGTCGCCGTCGCGGCGGCGCTGGCGGTTGCCGGCGTGCAGCATGTGCTGGCGGCGTTCGGCATCGGCCTTGGCTTTTTCGTGATCTTCGGCGCGGTCATCGACCTCACCGAACGCGTCGCGCTGTTCCGCCGCCCGCTCGGCACGTCGCTGTCGCGCGCCGTCGGGCTGCCGCGCTCCGCGTGGGGCACGGCCGCGGCGCATGCCGGTGTCGGCGTGACCCTGATCGGCATCGTCTGCGCCTCGACCTGGGGCACGGAGCGGATCGTCGCGGTCAAGGACGGGCAGACGGTGTCGCTCTCCGGATACGACCTCACATTCGACGGCATGGTGCAGCGGCAGGGGCCGAACTTCCGCGAACTGGCCGGCCGCTTCACCGTGAGCGAGAACGGCCAGGTGGTTGGCGCCTTGTCGCCATCGAAGCGAACTTTCTCGGCGCGAAGCATGTCGACCAACGAGGCGGCATTGCTGAGCCGCGGCTTCAGCCAGCTCTATCTGTCGCTCGGCGATGCCAATGCCGACGGTTCGCTGGCCATCCGCTTCTACTACAAGCCACTGGTGCTGCTGATCTGGATCGGCACGCTGATCATGGCGTTCGGCGGCATCCTGTCGCTGTCCGACCGCCGCCTGCGTGTCGGCGCGCCGAAGCCGGCGAAGGTGAAGCCGACCTTGCAGCCGGCGGGGTAGGGCAATGCTGGGCCCCATATTCCGCGATGTTCCCCTCCCTCCGCGAAGCGGTGGGGAGGGGTTAGGGGTGGGGGGCTCTTTATTGCGGCGGTTCGCGGCGCGTCTTCGCATTTTCTTTTCGCCCCACCCCCACCCCCGACCCCTCCCCACCACGCCGCTGCGCGTCGCGGGGGGAGGGGAGAAGCGGGCGATGCGGCGCGTCGTCTTCATCGCACTGCTGACCGCGTTGCTGATGCCGTTCCATGCGCTCGCCGTGCAGCCCGATGAAATCCTGAAAGACCCGGCGCTGGAGACGCGCGCGCGAACGCTGTCGCAGGAATTGCGCTGCATGGTCTGCCAGAACCAGTCCATCGACGATTCCGACGCGCCGCTGGCACGCGACCTGCGCCTGCTGGTGCGCGAGCGCCTCGTGAAGGGCGATAGCGACAAGCAGGTGCTCGACTTCCTGGTCGAGCGTTACGGCAACTTCGTGCTGCTCAAGCCGCCGGTGGAGCCGCAGACCCTGCTGCTGTGGACCGTGTCGCCGCTGATGCTGATCGTCGGCATCGTCGCGCTCGTTGTCATGGCCCGCCGGCGCCGCTCCGTTGCCCTGGATTCCGGACGCCTGAGCGCCGATGAACAGCGCCGGCTCGACGCCATCATTAAACCGGGCGGTCCCGACTGACTGCCGCTGGCGCCAAGACATTGAAATTCAAGCACAAACTTTTTCCCACCTTACCGATTTTTAATCCCCCCGTCAGAACGCTGTAAGGCGGCAACCTCCATCTTCGCATCAACACGGCGCGCTCAGCGCCCCATGCTGACAGACGGCGCTACGCGCCTGATGCGATCCGATGGAGATTTTCAAGATGTCCGCGAGCGTCAATCCTGCTCCCCAATCCCCCAACTCCCCGAAGAAGCCGCGTGCGCTGACCGTGCGTCGCGCTGCGCTGCTGGCGACCACCATTGCCGGCCTCGGCGCTGCGGCGTTCGTTGCCACGCCTGATTTCAATCTGTCGCTGCATTACCCGGCCGCGATGGCGCAGAACCTCACCGAGCAGGCGCGCAAGCTGCCGGCTCCGAACGGTTTTGCCGACATCGTCGAGCAGGTGAAGCCGGCCGTGATCTCGGTCCGGGTTAAGGTCGACGGCGGCTCCGAAACGATCGGCCGCGGCGGCGCCGACATGGAAAACGTGCCCCCCGGACTGCGTGAGTTCTTCCGCCGCTTCGGCATGCCCGATGGCATGCCCGGCCAGGGTCCCGGGATGGGCCCGCGCGGGGGCCGCGGCGGTCATCCGTCCGTCACCGGGCAGGGCTCCGGCTTCTTCATCTCGGCCGACGGCTTCGCCGTGACCAACAACCATGTCGTCGACAAGGCCGAGAGCGTTGAGGTCAAGACCGACGACGGCAAAACCTACAAGGCCAAGGTGATCGGTACCGATCCCCGGACCGATCTGGCGCTGATCAAAGTCGATGGCGCCTCGTTCCCGTTCGTGAAGCTCGCCGACAAGCCGCCGCGTATCGGCGACTGGGTGCTTGCGGTCGGCAACCCCTTCGGCCTCTCCAGCACCGTGACGTCGGGCATCGTTTCGGCCCGTGGCCGTGACATCGGCGCCAGCGCCTATGACGACTTCATCCAGATCGATGCGCCCGTGAACAAGGGCAACTCGGGTGGCCCGGCCTTCGACGTCGAAGGCAATGTCATCGGCGTCAACACCGCGATCTTCTCGCCGTCCGGCGGCTCGGTCGGTATCGCCTTCGCGATCCCGTCGGAGACGGTGAAGACCGTCGTCGCCCAGCTCAAGGAGCACGGCTCGGTCACGCGCGGCTGGATCGGCGTGCAGATTCAGCCGGTCACCCAGGAAATCGCCGACTCGCTCGGGCTCAAGAAGACGCAAGGCGCGCTCGTCGCCGAGCCGCAGGCCGGTGGCCCGGCGCAGCAGGCGGGCATCAAGGCCGGCGACGTGATCACCGCGGTCAATGGCGAAGAGGTCAAGGATGCGCGCGATCTGGCCAAGAAGATCGGCGCGATGCAGCCCAAGCAGAGCGTCAAGCTGACGCTGCTGAGCGGCGGTTCGGAAAAGACGGTGCAGGTCTCACTCGGCACCTTGCCGACCGATCAACAGGCCAAGGCCGGCGACACCGGTGACGACAATGCCGAAGGCGCCGATGTCGGCAAGCTCGGCCTGACCCTCGCGCCCGCCGGTCGTGTTGCTGGGGCCGGTGCCGACGGTGTTGTTGTTACCGACGTTGACGGCGCCGGCGCCGCCGCCGAGCGCGGCTTCGCCATCGGCGACGTCATCCTCGAAGTCGCGGGCAAGAAAGTGTCCTCGCCGAACGACGTGCGCCAGGCCATCGCCGCGGTGCGCAAGGACGGCAAGCGCACCGTGCTGATGCGCGTGAAGAAGGGCGACAACAGCCGCTTCGTCGCCTTGCCGGTCGGCAACGGCTGACACCGCCAAGTTCGGGGATGTGCCGGCGGTTACCGTCGCCCCCACTGCCGGCGCACCCTCGGCGGGACGGGCCCTGAGCCCGTCCCGCCTCTCTAGGCCGCAGGACCGTACGCGGATCTGGCGGCGAACGTGCTTCATCCCGGCAACCGTCGCCCCCGCCGGGATGGGGTCGTTGAGGGGGTGGCGGGCCAGCCCCGTCACCCCCTCGCGTACGACCTGATTTTCAGGCCTGGCCGGGCGCAACGGCCTAATTGGAGGCTGACAGCGGCGTCATGCGGCAGAACAGGCCGCCGAATCGCCTGGAAGTGATGGTAATCCGATGGCTAGTTACGAGCTCAGCACGAGTCAGCGCCTGTCCGCTCCAAGGGGCGAGGCGCAGCCGGATCGGGTCACCATGCGCCTTCTCATCATCGAGGATGACCGCGACGCCGCCGACTATCTGGTCAAGGCGTTCCGCGAGGTCGGCCACGTCGCCGATGCCGCCCATGACGGCGACGACGGTTTCGCCATGGCGCTGGACGGCCAGTACGACGTCCTGATCGTCGATCGCATGCTGCCCAAGCGCGACGGCCTGTCGGTCATCGGCGAGCTGCGCAAGAAACACATCGAGACTCCGGCGCTGATCCTGTCCGCGCTCGGCCAGGTCGATGACCGCGTCAAGGGCCTGCGCGCCGGCGGCGACGATTATCTGCCGAAGCCCTATTCGTTCACCGAACTGCTGGCGCGGGTCGAGGTGCTGTCGCGCCGCCGCGCCGCGCGCGCCGAGGAGACCGAGCTGCGCGTCGGCGATCTCTATCTCGACCGGCTGTCGCACACGGTGCGGCGCGGCACGGAAGAAATCGTGCTGCAGCCCCGCGAATTCCGGCTGCTCGAATATCTCATGCGGCACGCCGGGCAGGTGGTGACGCGCACCATGCTGCTGGAGAATGTGTGGGACTATCACTTCGATCCGCAGACCAACGTCATCGACGTGCACATCTCCCGCCTGCGCTCCAAGATCGACAAGGGCTTCGCCCAGCCGCTTCTGCATACGGTGCGCGGGGCCGGCTACATGATCCGCGACGGCGCCCGTTAATCGCATCGTCATGACCGATGGTGAGTGCCCACTTTACCTCTCCCATGGGGAGAGGTCGGATTGCGACGCAATCCGGGTGAGGGGATACGATCTATCGAGAGTCACTTGCCCCCTCACCCCAGCCTCTCCCCCAAGGGGAGAGGGAGCGGGCCGAAACCGCGGCGCCCACTAGGGGCTGGCTGCCGGCTCGTCTAAAGTCTCACCATGGCCCAGGATTCTCAGGCGCAGGACAAGAAGGCGCGGACCTTTTCCGCGCTCGGCAAACTACTGCGCACCACGACGTTCAAGCTGACGCTGGTGTATCTCACCGTGTTCGCGCTGTTCGCGATGGCGCTGCTCGGTTACTTCGCCTTCAACACCCGCCGCCTGATCACCGAGCAGATCACCGATACGGTGAACGCCGAAATCACCGGCCTGTCCGAGCAATACCGGCTCGGCGGCATTCGCCGCCTGGTGCTGACCGTCGATGCGCGGGCGCGCCGGCCGGGCTCCAGCCTTTACCTCGTGACGACGTTCAACGGCGATACGCTCGCGGGCAACGTGACCGATCTGCCGACCGGCGTGCTCGATACCGACGGCTGGATCGAGACGCCGTATAAACGGCTCGACGAAACCGAGGGCGCCACGCATCCTGAGCATCATTCGCTCGTCCGGGTGTTCCAGTTGCCCGGCGGCTTCCGGCTGCTGGTCGGGCGCGACCTCGAGGAACGCGAGCGGCTGTACAGCATCATCGCCTCGGCCGGTCGCTGGTCGATCGCGCTGGTGATCGTGCTCGGCCTGGGCGGCGGCCTGTTCGTGACGCGCCGCGTGCTGCGCCGGGTGGACGCCATGACCGAGACAAGCCGCTCCATCATGGCCGGCGATCTCGGCGAGCGCCTGCCGGTCGAAGGCACCGGCGACGAGCTCGATCGTCTCGCGGAGAACGTCAACCTGATGCTCGAGCGCATCGAGGCGCTGATGCACGGGCTCAAGGAGGTCTCCGACAACATCGCGCACGATCTCAAGACGCCGCTGACGCGGTTGCGCAACCGTTGCGAGGAAGCGTTGCGCACGGCCAGCAGCGAAGCCGAATATCGCAGCGCGCTCGAGGGAACCATCGAGGAATCCGACGGGCTGATCCGCACCTTCAACGCGCTGCTGCTGATCGCGCGCGCCGAGTCGGGCCAGTCGCGCGACGACATGGCGGAGTTCGACGCCGCCGAGCTGGCGCGCGACATCGGCGAACTCTATGAGCCGCTGGCCGAGGAGAGGGGCATCGCGCTCACGGTGGAGGCCGAACAGCCGGCGACGCTGAAGGGCAAGCGCGATCTCGTCAGCCAGGCGCTCGCCAATCTGGTGGACAACGCCATCAAGTACAGCCTCGCGGGCGAGCGGCCGGCCGATGCCCCGCCGCCGGCCATTCTCGTCCGCGCGCAAGTCGAGGGCGAGCGCGTCTTGCTGACGGTGGCCGATAACGGCCCCGGAATTCCGGAAGCTGACCGTTCGCGGGCGCTGGAACGGTTCGTGCGGCTGGAGCAGAGCCGTTCGCTGCCGGGATCTGGCCTCGGCCTCAGCCTCGCCGCGGCGGTGGCGCGGTTGCACGACGGTGAGCTTACCCTTGCCGACAACGCTCCCGGTCTCAAGAGCATCATTGCATTGCCGCGCACGGGACCGGTACAGATGGCGGGATGAATGCGCCGAATCAGCATGCCGGGCTGACGCTGGCTGAATGCATCGCTGCCGCTCCCGTCCTCACCGACGCGGCGGTGGCGCGCGCCCGTGTGGGCGAATGGCTGGCGTCCCTGGCCGGTCCGCAAGCGCAGACATTGCGCGCGCTGTTCGACTCCTGGCCGCGCGCCGCGGCTTTGGTCGAAAGCCTGGCCGAGAGCTCGCCCTTCCTGTGGGACCTGATCACGGCCGATCCGGCGCGCTTCATGGCGCTGTTGCAGGCCGATCCGGAGCGTCATCTTGCCGCGCTGCTCGCGCGGTGCGGCGGCGAGGCCGCGCAGGCCGACGACATCGCCGACGCGATGCGTGCGCTGCGCAAGATGAAGGCCGAAGCGGCGCTGCTGATCGCGCTGGCCGATATCGGCGGCGTGTGGCCGATCATGCAGGCGACCCGCGCCTTGACCCAGCTCGCCGACACCGCCGTCGATGCCGCGGTGCGTTTTGCGCTCGCGGAAGCCGCGCGCGCCGGCAAGTTGAAGCCGACGGACGCGAGCCAGCCGCAGCTCGGCAGCGGCTACATCGTGCTCGCTATGGGCAAGATGGGCGCCTTCGAGCTCAACTATTCCAGCGACATTGACCTCATCGTTTTCTTCGATCCCGATATCGCGCCGCTCGCCGACGGCGTCGAGGCGGCGCCGACCTTCGTGCGCATCACCCAGCGCGTGGTGAAGCTGCTGCAGGAGCACACCGGCGACGGCTACGTGTTCCGCACCGATCTGCGCCTGCGCCCCGATCCCGGTTCGACCGGCATCGCCATCTCGACGCCGGCCGCGCTGTCCTATTACGAAAGCGTCGGCCAGAACTGGGAACGGGCCATGCTTATCAAGGGCCGCCCTTGCGCCGGCGACATCGCCGCGGGCGAGGCGATCCTCCACGAACTGTCGCCCTTCGTCTGGCGCAAGTATCTCGATTACGTCGCCGTCGCCGACGTTCATGCGATGAAGCGGCAGATCAACGCGTTTCGCGGCCACGGCGAGATCGCGGTCGAGGGCCACAACATCAAGCTCGGCCGCGGCGGCATCCGCGAGGTCGAGTTCTTCGCCCAGACCCAGCAACTGATCGCCGGCGGCCGCAATCCGCATTTGCGCGACCGCGAAACGCTGGTGACGCTCGACAAGCTTCGCGACGATGGCTGGATCGGCGCCGAGGCCCGCGACGAGATGAAGGCGGCCTATCTGTTCCTGCGCGCGGTCGAGCACCGGCTGCAGATGATCAATGATGAGCAGACGCAGGAGCTGCCCGACAACCGCGAGGCGATGGAGCGCTTTGCCCATTTCCTCGGCTTCGAAAGCCGCGACGCCTTCGCCGCGGTGCTGGTCGGCTATCTCAAAATGGTGCAGCGGCATTACGCGCGGCTGTTCCAGAAGGAGCCGGAGAGCGACGCGCCGGCGCTGAATTTTCCGGACACGGCGGACGATCCGAAAACCGTGGCGCGGCTCGGCGAGATGGGCTTCCGCGCGCCGCTGGAAGCTTCCGGCATCGTGCGCCAGTGGCTGCGCGGCGAGCACCGTTCGCTGAACGGGGAGGTGGCGCGCAGCCACCTGATGACCTTGCTGCCGGTGCTGCTCGAACAGCTCGGCCGCACCGACAATCCGAACGCCACGCTGGTGCTGTTCGATCACTTCCTCGGCAATCTGCATGGCGCGGCGCGGCTGTTGTCGCTGCTGCAGCAGAAGCCCGACCTGATCGCGCTGACCGCGCTGGTGCTGGGGGCCGCGCCGCGGCTCGGCGAAACGCTGGCGCGGCATCCCGAAGTGATGGATGCGCTGGTCGATCCGAGCTTCTTCGGCGCCTTGCCGGATGACGAAGAGCTGCAGCGGCGGCTCGACGCCGCGCTGGCGCAGGCGCGCTACGACGAAGACCTGCTCGAGCGCATTCGCATGTTCGGGCTCGAATACCTGTTCCTGATCGGCGTACGCATTCTCACCGGCACGCTGACGGCGCGCGCGGCCGGCGAGGCCTATGCGCGGCTGGCCGACGCCATTCTGCGCGCGGTGCATCGCGCCGTGGCCGACAATTTCGCGTCGGTCTACGGCCACGTGAAGGACGAGCAGACCGCTGTCGTCGCGATGGGCAAGCTCGGCGGCCGCGAGATGACCGCGAGCTCCGACCTCGATCTGATCATGATCTACGACTTCGACAGCGAGGCGCCGGAATCCGACGGCCGCCGTCCGCTTTATGGCGGGCAGTATTTCGCGCGGCTGACGCAGCGCCTGATCAACACGCTGACCGCGCAGACCAACTACGGCGCGCTCTACGAAGTCGATATGCGGCTGCGGCCCTCGGGGCAGGCGGGGCCGCTGGCGACGCAGCTCGGCAGCTTCGTTCACTATCAGGAGAACGAAGCCTGGACCTGGGAGCACATGGCGCTGACCCGCGCGCGCGTGATCACGGGCTCGCCGGAGTTCGGCAAGCGCGCCGACGCGGTGATCAAGGACATCCTGTGCCGGCCGCGCGACAAGGCGCTGATCGCCGGCGACGTCGTCGAGATGCGCGGCGCCATCGCCACCGAGAAGGGCGACGCCAATCCGTGGGATCTGAAATACGCCAAAGGCGGCCTGGTCGATCTCGAATTCATCGCCCAGTATCTGCAACTGGTGCATGCGCATGACCAGCCGACCATCCTCGATACCTCGACGGCGCGCGTCCTGGACATCGCACGGCAGTTGCGTCTGATTTCGGTGGAGGATGCCGAGGTGCTGCGGCCGGCGGCGCAGCTCTATCACGACCTTACGCAGATATTGCGGCTGTGCCTGTCCGGTCCGTTCGATCCCAAGACCGCGGGGCCGGGGCTGTTGCGCCTCCTGACCCGCGCGGCGGACGTGCCGGATTTCGCCACGCTCAACGCCACTTTGTTCGAGACGCAGGCCAAGGTGCGCGCCAGCTTCGTGCGGATATTGGGCGGGGAGCCTTAGGTTCTCGCCGTCATTCCGGGGCGGCCCGAAGGGCCGAACCCGGAATCGAGCCACAAGAACGGATCGATTTTGTTTCTGGATTCCGGGTTCGCGCCTGCGGCGCGCCCCGGAATGACGGGCTTAGGCCGCTTCTTCCTTCGGCAGCGGGCACTGCGGCGACAGCGGCAGACGCACCGTAACGACGGTGCCGGTCCCGAGCGCCGAGCGGATGCGCATCGAGCCGCCATGCAGTTCGACCAGCGACTTGGCGATGGCGAGGCCGAGGCCCGAGCCCTGATGCGTCTTGGTGATGTGGCTTTCGACCTGCTCGAAGGGGCGGCCGAGGCGGGTGAGCGCGTCGGCGGCGATGCCGATACCGCTGTCGGCAATGCTGAGCACGACGCAATGATCGGTGGCGCGGCCGCGCACGGTGATCTGCCCGCCGGCCGGCGTGAACTTGACGGCGTTCGACAACAGATTGAGCGCGATCTGCTTGAGGGCGCGGCGATCGGCGCGTAGGTGGAGGTCCGGCGCGATACGGGGAGCGAGCGTGACGTTCTTTTCCTCGGCACGCGCCGAGACGACGCGCATCGACTCGGCGAGCAGGGCATCGAGCGACAGATCCTCGAAGTCAAGCCGCATGCGACCCGCTTCGATCTTCGACATGTCGAGAATGTCGTTGATGACGTCGAGCAGGTATTTGCCGCTCGAGTGGATGTCGGTGCAGTACTCCTGGTACTTCTCGGCGCCGAGCGGGCCGAACATGCCGGACTGCATGATCTCGGAAAAGCCGATGATGGCGTTGAGCGGCGTGCGCAATTCGTGGCTCATATTGGCCAGGAATTTCGATTTGGCCTGATTGGCTTCCTCGGCGCGGGTTTTCTCGATGGCGTATTTGCCGGCCATGTCCTCGGCGCGCTGCTGCGAACTGCGCAGGTCGGCGATGGTCGCCATCTGCCGCTTCTCGCCCTCGACCAGCTTTTCCTCGTGCGCCTTGATGGTCGTGATGTCGGTACCGACCGAGACGTAGCCGCCGTCCTTGGTGCGGCGTTCGCTGATGTGCAGCCAGCGGCCGTCATCGAGCTGAGCCTCGAAATTGCGGGCGCCCGGCTTGGTCGGGCCGTTCGAGGTGACGGTGTGACGGACGATCGGCTCACGGCCCTGCGCCACGACGGACTCGTAGGATGCGCCGGAGACGATGGCCTCGTCGGGTAGGCCGTGCAGGTCCTGGAAATTGGAGTTGCACAGGACGAGGCGGTTGTCGGCGTCCCACAGCACGAAGGCTTCGGGGATGGTCTCGATGGCGTCGCGCAGGCGCAGGTCGGCGGCGACGGTCTTCTCGACGAGATTCTTCTGCTCGGTGACATCGACGGCGATGCCGATGAGATGCAGCGCGGAGTCGCCGGGCTGACGCGCCAGTTCGCAGCGCGCGCGCAGCCAGACCCAGTGGCCGTCGGCGTGCCGCATGCGGAAGGCCTGATCGATGGTGGCGCTTTTCGCCTCGGCGAGTTCGCGGGCGACGTCGTAAAGCTGCACGTCGTCGGGGTGGACGAGGGCGCTGACGTCGCCGAAGGAAAGGAGATCGTCCTTGGCCTCGAGGCCGAGGATGTCGAACATCGACTGCGACCAGAAGATGCGGCCGCGGGCGAGGTCCCAGTCCCACAGGCCGCAGCGGCCGCGGTTCAACGCGGTGTCGATGCGGGTGCGTACGGTTTCGTAGATGGTGTCGGCCTCGCGGGCGCGCGTCGCCTGCCAGTGGAAGGCGAAGCCGAGGATCAGCACGACGAAGCCGGTGGTCGCCGACAAGGTGACGGTCAGCGTCGTGATCGAGCGGGACGGCGCGGCGGCGGCGTCTCGCGCCTGCACGACGGCGAGCTGGCCGAACGGCTCCTTGAGGCCGCGCACGGTGGCGAGCACATCGTGGCCGGCGGGCGTGACGACGCCGAGCACGCCGGCATCGGCGCCGAAGGTGGTGAGCGGCTGCGTCGGGCCGAGCAGGTCGATGAGGCGGCGGCCGATGGTGACGCTGGTCGAGGGGATGGCGGCGGTGATGACGCCGTTGCGGTCGGTGATCAGGAAGGTGCGGCCGTTGCCGTTCGCCCAGTCGGGCAGGGCCTGCGCCAGCAGTTGCTGCGGACGCTCGACGGCGTCGCGCGCATTCTTCAGCGGACGTTGCAGGCGTTCGGCGGCGATATCGGCGGCGGCATCGAGCGAGAGCGCCATGAACTCGACCGCCTGGCGGCGCTGGTCGAGAACCTGCACGACGCCGCCGACGCAGATCGTCGCGAGGAACGCGATGATCAGCACGGGCACCGCGCGTCGCAGCAGGGGCTCGGCTGTGAGGAGGCGACGATACGCCGGCTTGGCGATCGATTGCGCGAGACCCTTGATGGAATCGCTCTGTGCAGACGCACCCGCCGCGTGGGCGCGCGCCATGAAGGCCTCCATTTTCAATTTGTCCCCTGCCGCCCCGGATCCGGACGCCGCACAACGCACCGAATCAACAGGGGCCATTGGAATCGATGCGTTCCGATTTGTCGAGAGTCCGAAGAGTCAATTCTTTAAAATTCGTTACCCACGGAAAATAGAGTCGGATCAATCCACTAGCGGCGCGCGGAAGGCGATCGCTTCCACGCCGGCGCCGGATTTCGGCAGCGAGGGGCCTCAGGCCAGCGCGCGATCGACAATGTCGGCAAGATCGCGCGACAGTTTGCCGTGCGAGCGCATGCGGCGCAGTTGCGCCTCGGCGAGACCGCGCCGGGCCGGCTCGAAGGTTCGCCAGGTGCGGAACGCGGTGGCGAGCCTCGCCGCAAGCTGCGGGTTCTTCGGATCGATCTCGAGGATCGCATCGGCCACGAAGCGGTAGCCGAGGCCATCGGCGCGGTTGAACTGGGTGAGGTTGCCATGCGCGAAGGCGCCGATCAGCGCGCGGACGCGGTTCGGGTTGCCCATCGAGAAGGCCGGATGCGCGGTCAGCGCGCGCACCTTGTCCAGCGTGGACTTGTGCGGACTGGCGGCCTGCAGCGAGAACCACTTGTCGATGACCAGCGCGTTGTCGGCGTAGCGCGTATAGAAGTCGTCGAGCGCTTCCGCGCGCCCCGGCGCGTCATGCTGCACCAAGGTCGACAGCGCCGCCATGCGATCGGTCATGTTGTCGGCGGCGGCGTATTGCTCGCTGGCGCGCGTGTAAGCCGTCGAGGCTCCGGTCGCCGCCATCAGGTCGAGCGCGACATTGCGCAGCGCGCGCCGCCCCGCCGATGCGGCGTCCGGCGTGTAGGGCTCCGACGAGGTGAGCCTTTCGTAAGCGTGCGACAGTTCGGCGCCGAGGCGAATGCCGATATCCTCGCGCAGCGCCAGCCGCGCGCGCTGAATGCGGTCCGGGTCGATGTCGCGGCCGATCTCGCGCGCGATATCGCCTTCGCCGGGCGGCGTCAGGGCCAGCGCGATGAAGGCGGGTTCGAGACCGGCATCGTCGAGAATGGCGGCGAGCGCGGCGATCAGGCTGTCGTCGGCGCGCAGCGAGCCGCCGGCGCGCAGGCGGTTGACGTTGTCGAGGAGGAGGCGCAGGGCGGTGGTCTGCAGCGCCTGCCAGCGGTTGAACGGGTCGCCGTCATGCCGCGCCAGCAGCGCGAAGTCCGAGCCGGTCAGATCGGTGACCAGCTTGATCGGCGCGGAGAAACCGCGGTTGATCGATAGCACCGGCCGCTCGGCGAGGTCGGCGAAGGCGATGGTCAGTTCGGTTTTGTCGAGGATCAGCACGTCGCGGTCGATCGAACCGTCCTGCGCGGAGACGATCGGCAATTCCTTGCCGTTGGTGTCGATGAGGCCCATGCGCAGCGGGATCAGCATCGGCTCCTTGTTCGGCTGGCCCGGTGTCGCGGCCAGCGTCTGCTTGAGCGCGATCGTATAGATGCGCTTTTCCGCGTCGTAGCGCGTTTTTATCGTCACTTCCGGCGTGCCGGCCTGCGCGTACCAGCGCATGAACTGCGTCATGTCGCGGCCGCTGACATCGGCGAAGCATTGCACGAACTGCTCGACGGTGGCGGCTTCGCCGTCGTGTCGCTCGAAATAGAGATCCATGCCGGCGCGGAATTTGTCCCGCCCGATCAGGGTCTCGATCATGCGCACGACTTCCGAACCCTTCTCGTAAACCGTGGCCGTATAGAAGTTGTTGATCTCCTTGTAGGCCGCCGGCCGTACCGGATGGGCGAGCGGTCCTGCATCCTCGACGAACTGCGCGGCGCGCAGATTGCGCACGTCGGCGATGCGCTTGACCGGGCGCGAGCGCATGTCGCTGGTGAATTCCTGGTCGCGATAGACGGTGAGCCCTTCCTTGAGGCAAAGCTGGAACCAGTCGCGGCAGGTGATGCGGTTGCCGGTCCAGTTGTGGAAGTATTCGTGCGCGATCACGGTCTCGATGCCGGCGAAATCGGAATCGGTCGCGGTATCGCCGGAGGCCAGCACGTATTTGTCGTTGAAGACGTTGAGGCCCTTGTTCTCCATCGCGCCCATGTTGAAGTCGGACACGGCGACGATCATGAAGATATCGAGGTCGTATTCGCGGCCGAAGGCTTCTTCGTCCCAGCGCATCGAGCGCTTGAGCGCATCCATCGCATAATCGGCGCGGCCTTCCTTGCCGTGCTCGACATAGATGCGCAGCGCCACCGCGCGGCCGGAGGCGGTGGTGAAACTGTCCTCGACGCAGGCGAGGTCGCCGCCGACCAGGGCGAACAGATAGGACGGCTTCTTGTGCGGATCTTGCCAGACGGCGAAATGCCGGCCGTTGTCGAGATCGCCGCTGTCGACGAGGTTGCCGTTGGCGAGCAGCACCGGCGCCTCGGCCTTATCCGCCTCGATCCGGGTGGTATAGACCGCCATCACATCGGGCCGGTCTGGGAAATAAGTGATGCGGCGGAAGCCCTCGGCTTCGCATTGCGTGCACCAGGTGCCGCTGGAGCGGTAGAGGCCCGAAAGCTGGGTGTTCGCGGTCGGATCGACCAGGGTCTCGATCTCGAGCGTGAAGGGCCCGTGCGGCGGTTGCGCGATGGTGAGCTTGTCCGGCGTCGCGACATAGCTGTCGTCGGGGAGGGTGATGCCGTTGCGCTTGACCGATACCAGCGACAGGCCGTCGCCATTGAGCACCAGCGGCGCGGGCGCGGCGTCGGGGTTCGGCCTCAGCGCCAGCACGGCCCGGACCCGGGTCGCGGTCGGATGCAGGTTCACATCCAGATGGACGGTATCCACCAGCCAATCGGGGGCCTGGTAATCGGAAAGGCGAATGACGGGGGCGGTGTCGGTGCGCATCCTTGTGATCTAGGATGTTCGGGCGCGAATGGGAAGAAGCAGGAGCGCCACACGATGACCACGATGCGGGCTATGGTCCTCACGCGGCCGGGTATGCCGCTGACCATGCGCGAGAGCCCTCTGCCGGCGCCGGGCGCGGGCGAATTGCTGATCGCGATTGCGGCCTGCGGCGTCTGCCGCACCGACCTGCATGTTGTCGATGGCGACCTGCCGCAGCCGAAACTCCCGATCGTGCCGGGCCACGAGATTGTCGGCCGGGTCGCGGCCATCGGGCCGGGCGTCACGGATTTTGCGATCGGCGAGCGGGTCGGCGTGCCGTGGCTCGGCGCGACCTGCGGCCATTGCCCTTACTGCCGGGACGGCCGGGAGAACCTGTGCGATACGCCGCTGTTCACCGGCTACACGCGCGATGGCGGCTTCGCCAGCCACACCATTGCCGATGCGCGCTATTGCTTCCCGCTCGGCGAAGACGGCGACGATGCCGGGATCGCGCCATGGCTGTGTGCCGGCCTGATCGGCTGGCGCAGCTATCGCATGGCGGCCGAAGGCGGACGCGATCGGAATTTCGCGCTCGGCCTCTACGGCTTCGGCGCCGCCGCGCATATTCTGGCGCAGGTCGCGATCTGGCAGGGCCGCCGTCTTTATGCCTTCACGCGGGCCGGCGACGGCGCGGCGCAGGATTTTGCCCGTTCGCTGGGCGCGGTGTGGGCCGGCGCGTCGCATGAGATGCCGCCGGAGCCGCTGGATGCCGCCATCATCTTCGCGCCGGTCGGAGCGCTGGTGCCGCTCGCGCTGAAGGCGGTGCGAAAGGGGGGCCGTGTCGTCTGCGGCGGCATTCACATGTCCGACATCCCGGCGTTTCCTTATGCGCTGCTGTGGGAGGAGCGAAAGGTGATGTCGGTCGCCAATCTGACGCGCGAGGATGCGCGGGAATTTCTGGCGATCGCGCCGAAGGCCGACGTGCATTGCACGGTGGCGCGCTATCCCCTTGACCGGGCCAACGAGGCGCTGGCTGATCTGCGCGACGGCCGCCTGCAGGGAGCGGCGGTGCTGGTGCCGTGAGGCCGCTCTGAAAGCGGCCACCTCTTCGCCCCTATTGGCGCCACATCACCGGCACAAACATTCCAAAATACAGCCCGGAACCGGGTTTACCTGGCGGTGTCAGGCATCGTTTGCACAAACGGCGAGATGACATGGGTAGCGGCGAAAGATTCGAATCCCTTGATGCGGGGCGCGGCATTTGCGCGATTCTGGTGGTGGTCTTCCACTTCATCGCGGAGATGGACAGCGATCTGCGTCAGGTGACGTTCTTCCGCAACAGCTACCTTTTCGTCGATTTCTTTTTCGTCCTGAGCGGCTTCGTGCTGTGCCACAGCTATCGCGGCCGTATTGCCTCGCCGCAGGACTTCTGGCGCTTGGTGGTCAAGCGCGTCGGCCGTGTGTGGCCCCTTCACGCCACCGTTCTCGTCGCCTTCATCGCCGCAATCGTCACCATCGGCCTGCTGCCGCATCCGAAGGCGCTCGATCTGACCTGGCACACCGGCAGCTATACCGTGCAGGCCATCGTTCCGAGCGCGTTCCTGCTGACGGCCTTCGGCCTGCAGGGCTCGGTGTGGAACGGGCCGGCGTGGAGCATCGGCGCGGAGTTCTACACCTATCTGCTGTTCGCGCTGGTCATGATGTTCTGGGTGCAGCGGCTGGTCACGGTGGCGCTGACGCTGTCGGTCGCCGCGCTGGCGGTGCTGTACTGGCAAGCGCCCGCGTTGATGAACTCGACATGGGACTACGGGTTCATCCGCTGCATCGCCGGCTTCTTCGCCGGCATTGTCACCTACCGCGTGTACGGCCTCGTCGGAACGACGACCTTGCTGCGCGCCACCATGTCGGAAGTCGCGGTGATCGCTGCCATCGTTCTGTTCGTGTCCATGGCCGGCGAGAATGGCGACAATGTCTCGCCGCTGAGCCTTGCCGCGCCTCTGGTGTTCGGCTGGGCCGTCGTCGTCTTCGCCGGTCAGCACGGGTTGCTGTCGCTGCTGTTGCTGACGCGGCCGTTCCGCGCGCTCGGCCGCTATTCGTTTTCGATCTACATGATCCACATGCCCATGCTGATCGTGCTCTGCTACGGCGCGTGGTACTTCGGTTATCGCACGCTCGCGTTCCAGGACGGCGGCGAGGCGGTCCCGGTCGGCTCGTCCGGCCTGCTGATGGCCGATTTCGTCCTGGCCGTCATCGTGGCCGCCGCGGCGTGCTATCGATTCATCGAAACGCCGGCACGGCTGCGCTTCAATCGCATGGCCGACGGCAAAGGCCGCGGCCCGCGGGAGGCTCTCGCGCGAGCCTAGCCGCGCATCGGTTCGGCGTGACCGATGACGCGTTTGATGAGGGAGGAGTGCTCCTTCAAGGCGCGCTCGAGGACGTCGACCTTGTCGTGGACGGCGAGCACCGTCATGTCCGGATCGACATGGCAATGGAAATTGACGATCTCGCCTTCGTCGGTCTCGCGCACCCGGACCTCGTGAATGTTGCGCAAGCTCCTGTCGGCGGCGGCCAGCTCCTTGAGCGCCGCTTCCACCGCGACGACGCGCTCGGGCAGGGCCTCCCGGCCTGAGAGTTCGCCCGGCTGCAGCGGCTCGATATGCGTATCGACCTCGACATTGTCGCCAAGCTCGCCGGCGATGGCCTTTTCGAGGCCGTCGGCGATGTCGTGCGCTTCGGCGAGCGACAGCTTGCCGTCGACTTCCAGATCGAGCGCCACGGCCAGCTTGTCGCGCAATGTGTGGACCGTGACATGATGCACCGCCAGCGCGCGGTTGCGGGCGACCACCATGATGCGGTCGACGATGGTTTCGTCGTCGATGGCGATCGGATCGGTGGTGACGCTGGTCTCGGTGCGCGGCATGTTGACGGCGATGGCGGACGTGACGGCCGCCTTGATTTCCGCGACGCGTTCGAGCGGCAGCGCCCGGTTCACCGCCACGGTGATGTCGACGAAAGTCTTGTCGCCGGCATCGCGCGCGCGCACCTGCTCGACCGCGACCACGCCAGCCACCGCCGCGGCGATGTGGGTGATGGTCTCGGCCGCGCCTTCGGGCGCCGTGTCCAGGAGGGTGAGGATGGTGCGGTGGCCGAGCCGCCAGCCGGCGACACAGACCAGCACGGCGACCACGAGGGCGGCCGCCGAGTCGGCCCAGCCGAAACCGAACCAGACGCCGGCGAGGCCGATCAGCACCGCGCCCGACGACCACATGTCGGAGGAGAAGTGCAGGGCGTCGGCTTCCAGCGCCTGGCTCTGCGTCGCCTTGGCCGTGCGCGTCAGGGCCCGGGCGCGGTAATAATCGATCACGATCGAGGCGATGATGACGCCGAAGGCCCAGTAGTTGGCGACGACATCGTGCGGCTCGCGGTTCAGGAGGCGCATCACGCCCTCCCAGATCACGATGCCGGACAAAAGAAAGAGCAGGGCCGTTTCGCCGAGCGCCGAGACGCTTTCGACCTTGCCGTGCCCGTAATGGTGCTCCTCGTCGGCCGGTTTGCCGGATACGCGCACCGCGACATAGGTCATGATCGCGGCGCCGCAGTCGATCAGCGAATGGCCCGCCTCCGACAGAATGGCCAGTGAGCCCGTCGAGAAGCCGACGATGCCCTTGGCGATCGTCAGTCCCGCCGACGCCAGGACCGACGTGAGGGCGACATATTCCTTTTCGCGTTGCATGCTGTCTCGCGCCTGAGTGCGCGGCGGAGTGTCCGCCGGGAGCGACCGTCTAGCGCAACGCTATCGCGATTTCGACCGTGATGTTTGCTCCTGCAAATGAGTTGCAGAAAAGCGCGGCGCAAGCGCCGGGTAGGCGCGGGGCGAGCGCACGAAGGCCGGCGCGGAAGCTAGAGGACGAGGCCCGTCGCCGGATCGATCAAATGCATGTGGTCGAGGTTCGCGCGCAGCGGCATTTGCGCGCCGGCGTTGCCCGCCGCCGTGGGCTCGACGCGGCCGCACACTTCGGTGCCGGCGATACGGAAATACACCATCGTCTCCATGCCCATCGGCTCGACGACGTCGAGCGTGGCATTGAACTCCTGGCCGACGCCGTTGTGATGGCCGCGGGTTTCGGTGACGTGCTCGGGGCGCAGGCCGAAGGTCACTTGCTTGCCGGCGTAAGGTTTGTAGCGCGCCGTGCGGCCGTCGGGAACATTGAAGGCCAGCGTGTCGGTTAGGCGCACGCGCAGGGCGTCGCCATTGCTCTCCAGCGTGGCCGGGATGAAGTTCATGGCCGGCGAGCCGATGAAGCCGGCGACGAAGCGGGTTGCCGGATGGTGGTAGAGATCGTTCGGCGTGCCGATCTGCTCGATCTTGCCGGCATTCATCACGACGACGCGGTCGGCCAGGGTCATGGCCTCGACCTGGTCGTGGGTGACGTAAACCGTCGTGGTGTTCACCTTCTGGTGCACGCGCTTGATCTCGGTGCGCATCTGGACGCGCAATTTGGCGTCGAGGTTCGACAGCGGTTCGTCGAACAGAAAAACCTTGGGATTGCGCACAATGGCGCGGCCCATGGCGACGCGCTGACGCTGGCCGCCGGACAGTTGCTTGGGCCGGCGCTCCAGAAGCTCGGTGATGTCGAGAATGCGGGCGGCGTTGTCGACGCGGGCCTTGATCTCGGCCTTGGGGAATTTGCGCAGCTTGAGGCCGAACGACATGTTCTCGGCCACCGTCATGTGCGGGTAGAGCGCGTAGTTCTGGAACACCATGGCGATGTCGCGATCCTTGGGCGGCAGGTCGTTGACCACCGCGCCGTCGATCGAGATCTCGCCGCCGGTGATTTCCTCCAGCCCGGCGATCATGCGCAAGGTCGTCGATTTGCCGCAGCCCGAGGGGCCCACCAGCACCACGAATTCGTGGTTCGGGATCTCGAGATTGATGCTGGCGACCGCGACGACGTCGTCGTACTGTTTCACCACATTGCGCAAGGACACGTCAGCCATACCGGAATTCCCTTTGAGCGATGATTGCCGTCGTTGCTTCTGGCCGCATCAGCCTTTGGTGGCGCCGGACGTCAGCCCGGCGATGTAGTAGTCCATCAGGAACGCATAAATCACGAGCGGCGGCGCCGCCGCAAGCAGGGCGCCGGCCATCAGCATGCCCCACTTGTAGACGTCGGCGCGGATCAGGCTGGTCACCGTGCCGACGGTCAGCACCTGTTGGTCGGCGGAGTAGAGGAAGGCCATCGGATAGACGAAGGCCGCCCAGGAGACGGTGAAGGCGAAGATCATCGCGGCGATAATGCCGGGCAGGGCGACGGGGATGAAGATCCGCAGCAGCATCTGCATGTGGCTGGCGCCGTCGATCAGCGCCGCCTCGTCGAGCTCCTTGGGGATCGACTGGAAGTAGCCGATCATGATCCAGGTGCAGAACGGCACGGTCAGGGTGGGATAGACCAGCACCATGGCCCAATAGGAGTTCAAGAGGCCGATCGACTTGACGATCTGGAACAGGGGAATGAACAGCAGCGTGTCCGGCACCAGGTACGTGAGGAAGATGCCGGTGGCGAGGATGCTGGAGCCCCAGAACCGCATGCGGCCGAGCGCGAAGGCGGCCAGGATGCTTACCACCATGGTGATGACGACGACGCAGACCGTCACGATGACGGTGTTCTTGAAGAAGATCAGAAAGTCGGTGTCGCGCAGCAGGATACGGAACTGGTCGAGCGTGGCGCCGCCGGTGATCAGCCACGGATTGGTGGCGAGCTTGGCCATTTCGCTGTCGGTCTTGAACGCCGTGATGATCATGTAATACGGCGGCAGCAGGAAGAAGATCGCGAACAGGATGAGGAAGAAGTACGAGGTGTAGAGCGCCCAGCGCCGGTTGCGGCGCAGGCTGGCGCCAACGGTCAGGCGTTTGCCGGCGGGCGCGGCCGCGGTGATGCTGGTCATCCGATTTCTCTCCCGCGTTTACGCACGCCCCTGAGGATGAAGATCGCCGCGATGGCGAGGATCGGGAACATGAACAGCGACGTGGCGGCGCCGAGCGGCAAATCGCCGGAGCGGATGCCAAGCAGGAAGGAGTAGGTCGCGAACATATGGGTCATGTTGCGCGGGCCGCCGGCGGTCATGATCTGCACGATGTCGAAATTGGCGAAGGTCACGATCAGCGAGAACAGCACGGTGATGGCGATGATGTTGCGCATCATCGGCAGCGTGATGTGGATGAACTTCTGCCACGCATTGGCGCCGTCGATGGCGGCGGCTTCGTAAAGCTGCTCGGGCACCGATTTGAGCGCGGCCAGGTACATGATCAGGAAAAACGGCGCGCCGTACCAGACATTGACGAGGATCACCGAAAACCGCGCCCAGTAAGGATCGCTGAGCCAGGGGACGCCCGAAAAACCAAGACTGCGCAAAGTGTAATTGAACGCCGAGTTCGTCGGGTCGAACATCCACCACCAGCCGAGCGTCGACAGCGCCAGCGGAATGACCCAGGGCACCAGCAGCATGCCGCGCCACTTGCGCTGGCCCTTGGCGGGCAGGTTGTTGACGAGATGCGCGGTGATGAGGCCGATCAGCGCCTTGAAGAACACGGCCGCCAGCGCGAAGATCGTGGACTGGTACACGACCATCCAGAACGTGTCGCGCGACATCAGGTATGTGAAGTTGGCAAGGCCGATGAAGCGCGTTTGTGCCTTGTTCAGCAGCGAGAGGTAGATCGAATAGAACGCCGGATAGATGACCAGGCAGACGATGATCGCGATGAGCGGCAGACACATCAGAAATGCAACGGTCGATCGTCGCCGCAGCAACAATTGCATTGTGTTTGGTTTCGCCGCCGCTTTGTCCGTAGCCGTAGCCCCCCACGTCTGCACGGTATCGGCCATTGGATGCGGTCCTGCCTGTCGCTGTTTTTGATGTTATTGAGCGGCGCATGCCGGCGACTGCCGGCATGCGGGCTTTCGTGTGCGTCTGCCGAGCGCTAGGCCCGCAGCGTGCCTTCGAGCTCTTTCTCGGCCCACTTGATCACGTCGTCGAGCTTCTCCTTGCCCTGCGTGAACTTGGAGATCATCACAGTATTGATGGCCTGGTTGTAGATCTGGGCGCCGACTTCGGAGCGCGCCGGTGCCCCGGTGATCGAGGTCTGCTCGTCGCCGCGCGGCGGATAGCCGTAGACCGTGCCCGCCGGAGGGCCGACCTCGTTCCATGTCTTCAGGTCGTACATGGACTTGAAGGAGGGCAGGTCGTAGCCGACCGAAGCTTCGACGAGGCTTGCCACGGCTTCCTTCTGGGAGACGAATGTCAGAAAGTCCTTGGCCGCCTGCTTGTTCTTGGAGAAGCTCCATACGCCGTAGAACTGAGGCAACTGGCCGACGAAACGGCCCTTGGGTCCGCGCGGCACCGGATGGGTCCAGCACTGCTCGGATACTTTCGGGTTGTCGCGCTTGGCGACGGCCCAGGCGCTCGGCGGGTTCATGATGTTCGAGCCTTTGCCCGAAATCAGCCAGCGGTTATTGCCGGCATCGTCCCAAGCGTAGACATCCGGCGGGCTGACTTCCATGATCTTGCGGGCGATTTCCATAGCCACCCGGGTTTCGTCGGAATTGATCTTGATGTTGTCCTTGGCGTCCACCATCACCACGCCGTAGCTGTTGAACAGCCCGCCGACCCAATCCACGGCGTCGGAGGTTTGCCCCATCGGGAGGCCGACCGGAAAGCCGGCCTTGAACAGTTTTTGCGCAGCGGTGACATAAGTATCCCAGTTCCAGCCATCGACCTTGGCCTTGTCCCACTTGCTTTCATCGGCCGGGAACAGTGCCGGTATGTCGATGCCGGCATGCTCCTTGTACAGGTCGATGCGCGAGCAGCACGGCTTGACCTGGCTGCCGACGGTGGTCGGCACGCCACGCCACGACCCCTTGATCTTGGCGAGATACTCGGCGACCGGGCTGATCGGGCCGTATTTGCCGATCAGGCCGTTGACGAGGTCGTCGAGCGGCTCAAGCTTGTCCTGGTGGATACGGATGTTCCAGTCACGGTGAGACATGATGTCGTGACCGGTGCCGGCCTGCGCTTCGGCGGCCGCGGTAAGCTTGTCCTTCTCGCCTTGCGAGGTGATGTAGTCGATCTTCACTTCGACCTTGTTCTTGTCGCCCCATTCCTTGGCCAGCTTGTCGAGCGCGGCATTGGCGCCGGGCACCCAGTGATCCCAGCAGCCGAGTGTCAAGGAACCCGCGGCGTATGCGCCGCGAACATAAGGTGAGGCTATCGCCGCGGCTGAACCCAACGCGGCGGTTTTCAATACCGAACGACGTGACAGTGAGCTCATGGTTATCCCTCCCGATAAGGCCGGCTTTGTTGTCTCTGCCTTGGCAAAAAACATAGCTTGGGGATTTCGGGACCGGAAGCGAATAAAGTCGTAAAGCCGCTGGTCGGATGGAAATTAATGTTCTTGCGACGCAATAAATCAAATGCGCCGCGCTGCGGTGCCGATGTTGAGTCGGTGCATTGCAAAAATAAACAAATAGTTATGTCGATACGTCAGCAATGCTGATCTATTTCGTTACGGCGGGAGATTTCAAGTGACGGTCAAGGTCTATCGGGTGCCGTAGGCGCGGTCGCCGGCATCGCCAAGACCGGGGACGATGAAGGCTTCGTCGTTGAGGCCTTCATCGATGGCCGCGGTCCACACGCGCACGTCGGGATGGATGCCGCGGATACGTTCGATGCCTTCCGGTGCACTGACGAGGCAGACGAGGCGGATATCGTTGGCGCCGCGTTCCTTGAGGCGATCGACGGCGGCGACCGCGGTGTTGGCGGTGGCGAGAACCGGCACGACGACGATGACGAGGCGCTCGTCGAGATCGTGCGGCGTCTTGAGATAATATTCGACGGCCGAGCGTGTCTCCGGCTCGCGATACATGCCGATATGCGCGACCCGCGCCGACGGCAGGAGATCGAGCATGCCTTCGGCGAAAGTCAGCCCGGCGCGCAGGATCGGCGCGATCACCAGCTTCTTGCCGGCGAGGACGGGCGACTTCATCTTCGCCAGAGGTGTTTCAATGTCGATCATCTCCAGCGGCAGGTCGCGCGTGACCTCGTAGCCGATCAGCATGCCGACCTCGGTCAGCAGCTCGCGGAACGATTTGGTCGACCGCTCCTTGTCGCGGATCAGGGTCAGCTTGTGCTGCACCAGCGGGTGGTCGACGACAGTGACGCCTTCCATGTCTCTCTCCGGATACTTAGAAAACAGTGCCGTCGCTGATGACGGTGATCGGCGACGCGCCATCCTCGCGCTTCTCGCGGGCGATGGCGCGGCCGGCGGCCCAGGTGCCGCCCTCAAGTATCTTCGCGAGCGGTAGCGTTTCGGCATCCATGTCGAGGCGACCGCGGATGACATCGGCGAGTTTGTCGAGCAGGGCCACGGTAAGGCTGCGCCATTCGACGACGAGCTCGGAGGAAACGTCATGCGCTTCCAGAATCCGTTGCGGCTCGTGCAGTTCGAGCACCGAAGCGTCCACGAACAGGCCGCCGTTGCGGTATTCGGCAAGACCTGTGAGGCCGTCGATGGTGGAGACGGTGACGCCGGCGCGCTGCAACGGTTCGATCAGCGAGTAGGACAGCCACTGCGACAGCTTGTGCAGCGGCACGAGGCCGTTGGTCGCATCGTCGGTGACGAGCATGCGATGCCGCCAGCAGTCGCCGAGCGGCACGCCGCCGAGCGACAGGCGTGACGGCCAGATGGGGCCGAGTTCGCCGAGCAGGGCGCTCAGAATGTCCGGCGCGGCGAGCGCGTTGCCATGCCGCGCCACGATGTGATCGAACAGTCCGCCGGGACGGGCGCCGTCCTTCAGCGCGAACACGGCCGGCTTTGAAAGCGCCAGTTCGCCCAGCCTGCGCAACAGCGCGGCGCGGCCGTCGAGACCGACCAGCGGATTGCCGTCGGAGACCTGGAAGCCGCGCGCGAGATCATCGGCGGTGAGCTGCGCCAGTTTGGCGGCATCGACGCGCAGCGGGTCCTTGTCATTCGCGGAGAACATACCGGCGGCGAACGTGTCGAGGCTGGCGAGCGCGAGGCCCTCCGAGCGGCCGATCTTCTCGCCGGATGTCGGATCGGTGTAGCGCCACTGCGCGCCGGCCCCGGCGTCGAGAAAGACGCTGACTATGGCGAGATCGAACTCGGCGCGCGCCTGCGCGGCGGCATCCTTGCTCGTCGGCAGCGCCGCGAAGCGGTCGGCGCCCTTATGGACGAAGTGCCGCCAGCGCGAATGAAACGGCACATCGAGCGACGGGTAAGCGGCGCGGGTCACCGCTATGACGCGGTCGGCGACCTTGTCGAGCCTTGCCAGATCGACGCGGAAGTGCGGCAGGCGGCCATCAATGCCAAGCGCCAGAAGTTTGTGCGCGCGCGTGCGCACGGCGTCGGCGGTGAGAAGAGAAAAAGCGGCGTCGGTCTCCGAGCTCATCGGGTTCCCAGCGTGTCTGGAGGTGAGGGGAAGCGCTCAGTACTTGTTGAGCGCGCGGCCGACGGTGCCGGTCAGATCGTCCGGCTTCACCGCCGCGGGCGAGAAATAGCCGGCAGCCTTCTTGGCCGCGATCTCGACATGGGCGTCGGACGGAATCATCTCGTCCGGGATCGGCACGCGTTCGACGATGTCGATGCCCTGCGAAACCAGCGCGTCGTGCTTCATGTCGCTCATCGAGATGAAGCGGTCGAGGCGGCGCAGGCCGAGCCAGTGCAGCACGTCCGGCATCAGTTGCTGGAAGCGCGCGTCCTGCACGCCGGCGACGCACTCGGTGCGCTCGAAATAGGCCGCGGCGGCGTCGCCGCCCTCCTGCCGCTTGCGCGCATTGTACACCAGGAACTTGGTGACCTCGCCGAGCGCGCGGCCTTCCTTGCGGTTGTAGACGATGACGCCGAGGCCGCCTTCCTGCGCGCCGCGCACGCATTCCTCGATGCCGTGAATGAGATAGGGCCGGCAGGTGCAGATATCGGAGCCGAACACGTCCGAGCCGTTGCACTCGTCATGGACGCGGCAGGTGATGCGGGTCGCGGGCTTGTTCAGTTTCGACACATCGCCGAACAGGTAGACGGTGATGCCGCCGATCGGCGGCAGGAACACCTGCAGGTCGGGCCGCGTGACGAGCTCGGGGAACATGCCGGCGGTCTGCTCGAACAGCACGCGGCGCAATGTGCTTTCCGACGTGCCGAAGCGCTCGGCGATGCCGGGCAGATGCCACACCGGATCGACTGCGATCTTGGTGACGCCGACGCTGCCGTTGTCGCGCACCAGTTCGCCGTCGGCTTTCAGCCGGCCGGCGCGAACGGCGTCCTGCAATTCGATGAGATCGAGCCGCGCCTTGGTGATGGCGATGCTGGGGCGGATATCGACGCCTTCGGCGATCTCGTCCTTGAAATCCTCGGCGACGCGATGGCCGAAGGGATCGAGCGAGACGATACGCTTGTTCTCCGCCCATTGCGCGAACGGCCCGATGTCTTCGGCCGGATGCGTGTTGTGCAGGTCAGGCCGGCGGATCGGATCGAGCGCGCCGGATGAAACAGCGAGCGCGCGATACACCGAATAGGAGCCGCCATGCGTGCCGATGACGTTGCGGTCGGCGGGGCGCGACACGGTGCCGATGATGGGCCCGCGTTCGCGCGCGGTTGCCGCACCCCAGTGAATGGGAAAGCGCGGTTTGCCGCCGGGAACGGGATGCGAGGTGAGGCGGATATGATCGGGTCGATTGGAGCGTGTCATGCGTAAAACCGGAGTTGTGGTCGCCTGAATTCAGGAAAACCAAAAGCATAAAGCCCGCCATCGACGACGGGCTGACGCGTTCGGTTGCTTACTCGGTTTTAAGGGCCGTCTCAGTTCCCCCGCCGGATCGAGCGATCCGGTCGTTGAGGACGTCCCTTAAAAGAGAAATATAGCCTCGGTTTCCAAACTTGCAATCGTCTTCGCGCATGTCGGCCATTCGGGTATGCGGCGACATAATGTCATGCAGGCTTAACCAAAGCCTTCAGCCGCTTGCTTATATGTTCGGCGAACACCGCGGTGGCGACGGGGAGATTGCGCTCGCGTAACTGGCCGAAGACCAACATTGCGGGCGGGCGTCGCTCTTCTTCGCGACCAGGCCGAGCTTGTTGCGTTGCGGCATAGTGCCGATGGCGCTCTGGAACGAAACAAGGTTGGTGTGGAGCACAAGGCCCCGCAGCAGTTCGAATGAATTGGACTCTGCTGCAAAGTTGAACTTCAGGTCGGTGCGGGCCATTGCTTGTTCCAGCAACTGACGCCCGCCAATCGAACGCTCAGCCAGTGCGACCGGATAGTTCGCGCAATCCCGCAACCGGACTTTCTGTTGTCTCGCGAGGGGTGGCCCTGCGCAGCCTGGCTGCAGGCGATGCGCACGGTGCTGCGGCGCAGCCCTTAAGATATTCAATCTGCGATTTCATCCGCTCGGCTTTACCGCGGATGCCGTGACATTGAGATGCTCCGCCGCCTTGCGGATCGAATGGGCGCGGGCGACGGCAGACGGCGAGGACCCAGAGATGGAGTTCTCTCCTTCGTTGGTTGGACTATCGTCGTCATGGCCGGGCTTGTCCCCGCCATCCATGTCTTCCTGACTGAGTTGGCAAAGACGTGGTTGCCCGGCACAAGGCCGGGCATGACGACGGAGTGCGCAGCGGGTCAGGAGCGCCCCAGCAACTCCTTCGCCATCATCACATGCACGCCCTTGGCGACGTTGACGAGTTGCGTCACGCAACAGTCGCCGGCGACGCTGATCAGCGAATAGGCGTCCTCGCGCGACAGGCCGCCGATTTCGCCGATCTTTTTGATCATGGCGCGCAGCGCGAATTCGGCGGCGAGGTCGAGGTCTTCGTTGAAGCCCATGGTGATGACGTGGCCCGGCGTCTCCGCCCAGGGATGATCGATGCCGGTCTGCTTGAGGAGCGAGACGCGCAGCTTGCCGCGCAGCGCCGTTTCGATCGCGGTGACGCAGACTTCGCCGTCGCCCTGGACGGCGTGGCCGTCGCCGACCGACAGCAGACCGCCCTTGTTGAACACCGGCAAATGCAAGGTGGCGCCGACGCCGAGGTTCTTGTTGTCCATGTTGCCGCCGAACGAGCGCGGGATATTCGAGATGCAGGCGCCGTCGGCGGGTTTGGGCGCCACGCCCATGACGCCGAAGAACGGCGATACCTTCAGCTCCAGCCCCCACGGCATGGTGACCACGCCGCGCTTCTCGTCGATCGGCACGAAGATGGTGCGCAGCTTGTCGAAGTCGTTGGGCAGGGCGCCGAGGCCCGGCTTGATCATGTTCCAGCCCCAGGGCTGGGCAAAGCCGAGTTCGAGCACCTCGACCACGAGTTCGTCACCCGGCTCGGCGCCGGCGACGTCGATCGGGCCGGTCATCAGATGCGCCCCGATGCCGCGCGGCACTTGCGTCAGCACGCGCTGATGTTCCGGCGTCATGGCAAAAGGCGAGCCGGCCGGCGGCAGGTTCTCGTCATTGCCGGACAAAGTCGTCACCTCCACGGTGTCGCCGGATTCGATGCGCAGCACCGGCTTGATCGCGGCGTCGAATACGCCGCGGTGCACGGTCCCGACATCGCCGCGGAGGACGTGGTTCTTGCTCATGGTGCGCGCTGCTCCGTTTCTTGCTGCCGGCGGCCCGTGCGGACCGGGCGAATGCCCAGCGTCTTCATGCGCGAGGGGTGGTGGGTTTGACATCTAGCAGTTCCGCGGCGCCGCCGCGCCCGAAAACCTTGCCGCCGCCGGCCGCGCCAGCCTTGCGACTCGAGCCGCGCCATCTTCAGAAGCTGCAGCGCGGCCATCAGCTTGTCGGCGTCGATCTGCGGCGCACGCTCCAGCTCGTCGAACGGCCGCGTCCCGTTGAGGTCGCGGGCCCAGCGCGAGATCGAGGCGCGGCCGACGCCGGTGCGCGCGGAAATCTCGCCATAGGCGAGGGTGGTCTCCTCGATGAGTTCGCGCACCGCCGCCACGGTGGCGTCGCCATGCGGGCGGCGCGACGCCTGGCCTTGCGCATTGCGCCGGCGCGGCAGCACGGGAATGGCGTTCGGCTCCGCGGCGTGCCGGGACTTCAGGGCAGGGCGCTTTGCAAGGTCCCGCCCTCATCCTGAGGAGCATCGCGTCAGCGATGCGTCTCGAAGGATGGGGCGGCCTCGTCCTTCGAGACGCGCCCCTGCGGGGCGCTCCTCAGGATGAGGCCGGATGGGGCAGTATAAGACCTGTTCCTTCCGCTCATGGTTGATCCTCCGGTGACAGCGCGGCGGCGCGCGCCTACATAGGCGGCAAAGGACACCACCCATGACCAACCGCAAATCGATCGGCTTTCTCTCGTTCGGCCACTGGACGCCGTCGCCGCAGTCCGGCACGCGCTCGGCCGCGGACGCATTGTTGCAATCCATCGACCTCGCCGTCGCCGCCGAGGAGCTGGGCGCCGACGGCGCCTATTTCCGGGTGCATCATTTCGCGCGCCAGCTCGGCTCGCCGTTTCCGCTGCTGGCGGCGATCGGCGCGCGCACATCGAGGATCGAGATCGGCACCGCCGTCATCGACATGCGCTACGAGAACCCGTTCTACATGGCGGAGGATGCCGGCAGCGCCGATCTTATCAGCGGCGGGCGCTTGCAGCTCGGCCTGTCGCGCGGCTCGCCCGAGCAGGTGATCGATGGCTATCGCTATTTCGGCTATGTGCCACCCGAGGGCGTGAGCGACGCCGACATGGCGCGCAAGCACACCGAAGTGTTTCTTGAACTCCTGAAGGGCGAGGGCTTCGCCAAGCCGAATCCGCGGCCGATGTTTCCCAATCCGCCGGGCCTGCTGCGGCTCGAGCCGTTCTCGCAAGGCCTGCGCGAGCGCATCTGGTGGGGTGCGGCGACCAACGCCACGGCGCAGTGGGCGGCGAGACTCGGCATGCATCTGCAGTCATCGACGCTGAAGATCGACGAAAGCGGCAAGCCGTTCCATGTGCAGCAGGCCGAGCAGATCCGGCTCTATCGCGACGCGTGGAAGGAAGCGGGCCATGCGGGGACCCCGCGCGTCTCGGTGTCGCGCTCGATCTTCGCGCTGGTGAGCGACAAGGACCGGATGTATTTCGACGACGACGAGAGCCAGGACCAGATCGGCCTTCTCAGCGAGAAGGAGCGCGCGATCTTCGGGCGGTCCTATGCCGCCGAACCGGACAAGCTCATCGAACAGCTCAAGGGCGACGAGGCCATCGCCGAGGCGGATACGCTGCTCTTGACGGTGCCGAACCAATTGGGCGTCGATTACAACGCCCATGTCATCGAGGCGATCTTGAAGCACGTCGCGCCGGGGATGGGCTGGCGCTAGCGACACCTCCTGCCAAAACGAACGAAGCCGCCCTCGGGGAAGGGCGGCTTCGTTTTTTAGAGCATGATCTTTTGGGATCATGCCCGTTCTGCCGTCGCTCAGGGGGCGTGAGCGGCAGCAGGAGAGCTCTTGTTTTCCTCAGGCGCGGCATTGTGATTGCGCAGCGGGCGGAAGCCCGACAGCGCGCGCACCAGGAGATAGAAGACCGGCGTGAGGAAAATGCCGAAGATGGTGACGCCGATCATGCCGGCGAACACGGCGACGCCCATGGCGTGACGCATTTCGGCGCCGGCGCCTTCCGACATTACGAGCGGCACCACGCCCATGATGAAGGCCATCGAGGTCATCAGGATCGGCCGCAGCCGCAGGCGGCTGGCCTCGAGCGCGGCCGCGAACGGCTTCCGGCCGGCGAATTCCAGTTCGCGCGCGAACTCCACAATCAGGATGGCGTTCTTCGCCGACAGGCCGACCAGCACGAACAGGCCGATCTGGGTAAAGATGTTGTTGTCGCCGCCGGTGAGCCAGACGCCGATCATCGCCGCCATCAGGCCCATCGGCACGATCAGCATGATCGCCACCGGCAGAACGAGACTCTCATAGAGCGCGGCCAGCACCAGGAACACCAGCAGGATGGCGATCGGATAGATCAGCACCGCGGAGTTGCCGGCGAGGATCTGCTGATAGGTCAGCTCGGTCCATTCGTAGGTGATGCCGGTCGGCAGCGTTTCGGCGGCGATGCGCTCGATCGCGGCCTGCGCCTGGCCCGACGAATAGCCGGGGGCGGGGCCGCCGGAGACGTCGGCGGCGAGGAAGCCGTTGTAGCGCTGCGCGCGCTCCGGGCCCGCCGTCGTCTTCATCTTCAGCACGGCGCCGAGCGGCACCATCTGCCCGGTGGTCGAGCGCACCTGCAGGCGGGCGATATCCTCGGCATGGGCGCGATACTTGGCGTCGGCCTGCACGCGCACGGAGTAGGTGCGGCCGAACTTGTTGAAATCGTTGACATAGACCGAGCCGAGATAGGCCTGCAGCGTTTCGAAGATATCCGGCACCGCGACCGAGAGCTGGCGCGCGGCGGTGCGGTCGATGTCGGCGTAAAGCTGCGGCACGTTCACGCGATAGCTGGTGAACAGGCCGGCGAGCTCCGGCGCGGTCATGGCCTTGCCGAGGAACGCCTTGGTGGCCTCGTCGAGCGCGTTGTAGCCGAGACCGGCGCGGTCCTCGATCTGCAGCTTGAAGCCGCCGATGGTGCCGAGACCCATCACGGGCGGCGGCGGGAACATGGCGATGAAGGCTTCGTCGATGCCGAAGAACTTCTGGTTCAGCGCCATGGCGATGGCGCCGCCGGACAGGTTCGGCGTGGTGCGCTCCTTGAAATCCTTCAGCGTGACGAAGACGATGCCGGCGTTCGACGAGTTGGTGAAGCCGGCGATCGACAGGCCCGGGAAGGCGATGGCGTTCTCGACGCCCGGCTCCTTGAGCGCGATGTCGCTCATCTTGCGGATGACATCCTCGGTGCGGTCGAGCGTGGCGCCGTCGGGCAGTTGCGCGAAGCCGACGAGATACTGCTTGTCCTGCGCCGGCACGAAGCCGCCCGGCACGATGTTGAACATGCCGACGGTGACCGCCACCAGCACGGCATAGACGCCCATCACCAGCGCCTTGCGGCCCAGCAGGTTTTTGACGCCGCCGGTGTAGGCCTGCGTGCTGCGCGTGAAGCCCTTGTTGAACAGGCGGAAGAACGGCCCGAGCACCTTGTCCATGCCGCGGGTCAGCCAGTCCTTCGGCGCGTCGTGGCCTTTGAGCAGCAGGGCGGCGAGCGCCGGCGACAAGGTCAGCGAATTGATCGCCGAGATCACCGTCGAGATGGCGATGGTGAGGGCGAACTGGTTGTAGAACTGGCCGGACAGGCCGCTGATGAAGGCGAGCGGCACGAACACCGCGACCAGCACCAGCGCGATCGCGACGATGGGCCCCGAGACTTCGCTCATGGCCTTGTAGGTCGCTTCGCGCGCCGGCAGGCCCTCCTCGATGTTGCGCTCGACGTTTTCGACGACGACGATGGCGTCGTCGACCACGATGCCGATCGCCAGCACGAGGCCGAACAGCGACAGTGCGTTGATCGAGAAGCCGAAGGCGTGCATTACCGCGAAGGTGCCGACGATCGACACCGGAACGGCGAGCAGGGGGATGATCGAGGCGCGCCAGGTCTGCAGGAACAGGATGACGACGAGCACCACCAGCGCGATGGCCTCGAGCAGGGTGTGCACGACGGCCTCGATCGAGGCGCTGATGAACTGGGTCGGATCGTAGACGATGTCGTAGTCGACGCCGTCCGGCATGTTGGTCTTCAGTTCGGCCATCGCCTTGCGGACCTGGGCCGAGATATCGAGCGCGTTGGAACCGGGCGCCTGCATGATGCCGATGCCGACGGCGTCCTTGTTGTCGAGCAGCGAGCGCAGCGCGTAATCGGCCGAGCCGAGTTCGAGGCGCGCCACGTCCTTCAGCCGCGTCACCTGGCCGTCGGCGCCGGTGCGGATGATGATCTCGCCGAATTCCTCGATGGTGCTCAGGCGGCCCTGCGCGTTCAACGACAACTGCAGATCGAGGCCCGGCACGCTGGGCGCCGCGCCGACGATGCCGGCGGCGGCCTGCACGTTCTGGGCGCGGATTTCGCGGACGATGTCGCTGGCTGACAGGCTGCGCGCGGCGACCTTCTGCGGATCGAGCCAGACGCGCATCGAGTAGTCGCCGGCGCCGAAGATCATGACGGTGCCGACGCCGGGAATGCGCGACAGGCGGTCCTTGACGTTGAGGGTGCCGTAATTGCGCAGATAGGTCATGTCGTAGCGGCCGTTCGGCGACAGCAAGTGCACGACCATGGTGAGGTCGGGCGAGCTCTTGGTCGTCGTGATGCCAAGCTGGCGCACTTCCTCGGGCAGGCGGGCTTCGGCCTGCGCCACGCGGTTCTGCACGAGCTGCGTCGCCTTGTCGGGATCGGTGCCGAGCGCGAAGGTGACGGTGAGGCTCATCACGCCGTCGGTCGTCGACTGGCTGTTCATATACAGCATGCCTTCGACGCCGTTGACGGCTTCTTCAATCGGCGTCGCGACCGTTTCGGCGATCACGCGCGGGTTGGCGCCCGGATAGGTCGCCCGCACCACGACGGAGGGCGGCACGACTTCGGGATATTCCGAGATCGGCATCACGCGCAGCGCGAGAAGGCCCGCGAGAAAGATGACGACTGAAAGTACGCCGGCAAAGATCGGACGGTCGATAAAAAAGCGCGAAAGATTCATGACAGCACCGGCTGTTCAGAACTGAAAAAAACGAAAAGATGAAACGAACCGCCGCTTACTGGCGGTTCGTCTGGTCGTTGGAAGCAAGCATCGGCACCAGCTTGGGGACGACCGATGCGCCGGGACGCACGCGCATGAGGCCCGAGACGATGACCTGATCGCCGGCGGCGACACCGTCGGTGACCACGCGCAGGCCATCGACCGGCGAGCCGAGGCTCACGGCGCGGTAGGCCGCCTTCTTGTCCTTGTCGACGACGAGAACGTAACGCTTGTCCTGGTCCGTGCCGATCGCTCGCTCGTTCACCAGCAGCACCGGCTTGTCGTCGGCGCGGCCGAGGAAGAGGCGGGCGAACTGGCCCGGAATGAGGGCGCCGTCGCTGTTGTCGAACACGGCGCGCACGCGGACGGTGCCGGTCGTGGTCGCAATCTGGTTGTCGATCAGCTGCAGTTTGCCCTGCCGCGGCGTGGCGCTGTCGCCGAGGATCATCTGCACCGGGATGCGGTCGATCTCGTCACGCGCCGCCTGCGTCGGCAGCGAGCCGAGCGAACGGAGCAACGAGGCTTCGTCGGCATCGAAGCTGGCGTAGATCGGGTTCACCGAAACCAGTGTGGTCAGCACCGGGCCGCTCGAACCGGCGGCGACGAGATTGCCGACGGTGACATTGAGGCGGCCGACACGGCCGGCCACCGGCGCGCGGATCCTGGTGTAATCGAGATTGAGCTGGGAGGATTCGAGGCTCGCCTGCGCCGCACGCACGTTCGCTTCGGCCTCACGCGCCGCGTTCTCGCGCTGATCGAGATCGCGCTGCGACAGCGTGCGCGAATCGATGAGCTGCTTGCCGCGCTCGAGATCGGTCTGCGTCAGCGCCGAACGCGCCTGGGTGGCAGCAAGCTGGGCCTGCGCCCGCATGACCTCGGCCTTGTAAGGGGCGGGGTCGATGGTGATCAGGATGTCGCCTTTGTTGACCAGCGCGCCTTCGCGGAAGTGTACGGCCTCGATCGCGCCCGCAACGCGCGAGCGGATGTCGACACGCTCGACGGCTTCGAGACGGCCGGAGAACTCATCCCACAGCTTGACGGATTTCGGCTCGACGATTGCGACCGAGACGGGAACGGCAGGAGGCGCGGCAGGCACGGCGGCCTTGCTCGTCCTGTCTGACATCGGCAGCAGCAGATACGCGCCCGCCGCGACGACCACCGTGATGGCAACCAGTCCAGCGCCCCAAAGGCGCGCTCGGTACGGTCCCTTTTCCATTGCAAATTCTCCAACCGGCACGTATGTAGGTTCTGTAACGAGCGCTACAGATGTACCGGCTGGCGGGAACTGTCAAGGGACTTATATAGCCCTTGTTACAAAAATAAAGCCGGGCTCGGGTGGAAATCGGCGAAGAGGGAAATTCTTGAATGGCTACAATGGGAAGACCACGGGAATTCGATACGGAAAAGGCCCTCGACAAGGCCTTGGACGTGTTCTGGCGCCATGGCTATGAGGGCGCTTCGATCTCCGAACTGACCCAGGCCATGGGTATCAGCCCACCGAGTCTCTACGCCGCTTTCGGCAACAAGGAGAAGCTCTTCCACTCCGCGCTCGACCGGTATGCCGAGGTCCGCAAGCAGGTCTGGACCGAGCTGATGAACGAGCCCACCGCGCGCAAGATGATGGAGCGTCTGTTCGACCGCGTCATCGAGTTCTACGTCGATGAGAGCAATCCGAACTGTTGCATGCTGGTGAAGCTGTCCACTGCGGAAAGCGACAAGGTGCTGGCCGAGCATCTGTGCGCCAAGCGCGCCGAAGCGGAAACGATGCTGGTCGAGCGTTTCAGCAAGGCGAGGGCGGACGGTGAGCTGCCGGACGACGTCGCGCCGGTCGATCTCGCCGGCTATTTCATGACCGTGCTCGATGGCCTGTCGGTGCGTGCCTCCGCGGGAGCCAAGCGTGACGAATTGCACAAGGTGGCCACGCTCGCGATGCGCGGCTGGCCGGGGAAGTAGAGCCGCCTGACATTATGCTTGCCCCTCGTCCTGAGGAGGCGCCGAAAGGCGCCATCTCGAAGGACGAAGGCCGCGGCCTCATCCTTCGAGACGCATCCTTCGGATGCTCCTCAGGATGAGGAGCTAGGTTGTCATGCGGCGGCCGTTTCAACGCTCTTCATGAACGTCGCCGTCAGATTGACGTCGGCCTGCGTCAGCCCATGGCCGCCGGGCACGATGCGCTGTTCGGCTTTCGCACCACGCTCGTTGAGCTGCGCCGCCAGCCGCGCCGGATTGTCCGGCGAAGCGAGCGGATCCTGCGCGCCGGACAAAATCAGCACCGGCGTGCCGGGGATCGGCAGGTTCGGCGGATCGCTCAGCGGCACCATGGCGCGCAGCAACACCGCACCGGACAGCACCTCCGGCCGTTGCAGCAGCAGCGCTGCGGCGATGTTGGCGCCGTTGGAGAAACCGAGCGCGACCGGCGCCTCGATGCCGTAAACCTGACGCGCCGTCATGACAAAATCCGCCAGTTCGCCGGCGCGCCGCTTCACGTCGGCCTCGTCGAACACGCCTTCGGCGAGACGGCGGAAGAAACGCGGCATGCCGTTTTCCAGCACCTTGCCGCGCGGCGACAGCAGCGCCGAGCCCGGCGCCACGGCGCGGCCGAGATCGATCAGATCGTTCTCGTCGGCGCCGGTGCCGTGGAGGAGGAGGACCGGCGGCGATGCCGCCGATCCCTTCTCGAAGCGATGCAAGAATCCTTCAAGTACGTCACTCATTACGCGGTCTCCTCTTCGAGCGCCGGTAGCACCTTCTCGATCTCGGCGCGGTGGCCTTCGAGGAAGGCCGGCAGCTTCAGATCCTTGCCGAGCGTCTCCACCGGCTCATCGACGGCGAAGCCGGGAACGTCGGTGGCGATTTCGAACAGCACGCCGCCGGGCTCACGGAAGTAGATCGAGCGGAAGTAGTTGCGATCCTTCTGCTCGGTCGGATGCTGGCCGTGCTTCTCGGTCAGCTTCCTCGCCATCGCCGCCTGCTCGGCGTCATCGGCCGCGCGGAAGGCGATGTGATGCACCGAACCGCGACCCATGCGGCCCGGCAGGAAGCCACCGGCTTCGTAGATGTCGACATAGGCGCCGGGCGTCGCCGAGGCCTGATAGCGGATGATCGAGCCTTCACGCGCGACTTCCTCATAGCCGAGGACGTCGGTGAGAATGGCGCCGGTCTTCTCAGCCTTGTCGAGCAGCAGCGTCACGCCGTGGAAGCCACGGATGGCGTGCTCCGCCGGGATGCCGCCGGCCGCCCACGCCTTCTCATTCTCCGCGCCGGGAACGCCGACGAGCGCGAGGCTCATGCCGTCCGGATCGGTGAAAGCGAGCACCGGTTCGCCGAAACGCTTCTCCAGCGGCTCATAGGCGACGCCTTTTTCGGTGAGGCGATGCGTCCACCAGCCGATCGAGGAGGCCGGCACGCGGAACGCGGTCTGGTGCGTCTGGCCGACGCCGCCGCGGCCGGGGGCGGCATGCTCCCAGGGGAAGAAGGTCAGGATGGTGCCGGGCTGGCCAGCCTCATCGCCGTAATAGAAGTGATAGGTGCCAGGATCGTCGAAATTGACCGTGCGCTTGACGAAACGCAGGCCGAGCGTGCGGGTGTAGAAGTCGAAATTGCGCTGGGCGTTACCAGCGATCGCCGTGACGTGGTGGATGCCGGACATGACAGGCTCCTTTTTCTGGGGCCTCGGTGGCCCGCGTTGATCTCGTGCCGGTAAAGTGGCCCGTCCTCCAGAGAACGACAATCTGGTAATTTGTGGCGGCATTGTCTATGAATTGGCGACAATTAGGGACCGCCGTACCCGCCATGGACAAGCTCGCCAGCCTCCGCGCCTTCGTCAACGTCGTCGAGCTCAAGTCCTTCGCCGAGGCCGGCCGCAAGCTGCGGCTATCGCGCTCGGCGGTGAGCAAATATGTCGGTGAACTGGAGCGCGATCTCGGCGTGCAGCTCCTCAACCGCACCACCCGGCAGGCGTCGCCGACCGAAACCGGGCAGGCCTACTACGAACGCGCCGTCGCTGTGCTCGCCGATCTCGACGCCGCCGACCAGGCGGCGACGCAATTGCAATCGACGCCGCGCGGCCTGCTGCGCGTCAACGCGCCGATGTCGTTCGGCACCATCAAGCTCGGGCCGTTGCTGGCCGATTTCATGGATGTCTATCCCGATCTGCAGATTCAACTGGTGCTGACCGACGAGCAGGTCGATCCGGTCCAGGAAGGTCTCGACGTCACTCTGCGCATCGCCGAGTTGGAGCCCTCGTCGCTGATCGCGCGCAAGCTCGCCGATATCGAACGCGTGGTTTGCGCCTCGCCGGGCTATTTCAGGAAGCACGGCAGGCCGAAGACGCCGGCCGACCTGCGCCAGCACGAGTGCCTGACTTACGGATTTCTATCGACCGGAAATCAGTGGAAGTTCACCGGCCCGGATGGCGAGGACGTCTGGATCGCGCCGAAGTGGTCGCTCTGCGTCAACAACGCCGAGGTGCTGCGCGACGCCGCGGTGAAGGGCAGGGGCATCGCCGTGCTGCCGGTTTTTCTCGCCGAACAGGCATTGAACAGCGGCGCGCTGGTCACCGCGCTCGACGATTACAAGACGCCGCAGCTCACGCTGTACGCCATTTACGCGCCGACGCGGCATTTGTCGGTGAAGGTGCGGCTGTTCATCGACTTCCTGGTGCAGCACCTGCGCTGAGACGGGGCGGAACCGGCGCCCGACATTGTATGACGGTCGTATTGACCCCCGGCAAGCGGGGCTTTACATCCTGCCGGGACCTCCGCACGCGCGCAACAAACGGACCGCCATGAGCAACGACCAGCCCCTCGCCATGCAACTCGCGACTTTCGCGACTGAGACGAAGGCGCTGCCGGCCGAAGCGCTCGAGCGCGCCAAGATGAGTCTCGCCAGCACCGTGGCGAGCACGGCGATGGGGCAGGACATCAAGTCCGCGCGCATCATCCGCGATCTCGATCTCGCCAATGGCGGCGCGCCCGATGCCACGCTTTGGTTCGTCGGCACCAAGCTGCCGACCGTCGCGGCGGCGCGGGTCAATGCGGTGGCCAGCGACGCGGCGGCGAGCGACGACAGCGACCTGCGCAGCATCGCGCATATCGGCACCATCGTCTCGACCGTGTCGGTGGCGCTCGGCGAAAAGCTCGGCTCGTCCGGCGCCGACATGCTGGCCGCGATGGTGGTCGGCTATGAAATCGCCGGCCGCATCGACGAGGCGCTGACACCGGGCCGCATGCAGCGCGGCTTCCACGGCTCGGTCTCGACCGTATTCGGCGGCACGATTGCCGCCGGCCGGCTGCTCGGGCTGAACACGTTGCAGATGGGCCACGCCATTGCGCTGGCCGCGACCTCGATCGGCGGCATGGCCATCTCGGCCGACACCAGTTGCGGTCGCGAATATCACGCCGGCTGCTCGGCGGCGGCGGGTTTGCAGGCGGCGCTCGCCGCGCAGGCCGGCTTCGAGGGCGAGCTCGGTGTGCTCGATCTGCCACGCGGCTTCCTCTCCGCCATGAACGGGCAGGCCTTCGAGGACATCACGCGCGATCTCGGTGCTTCGTGGGACATCGTCACCGATATGGCGATCAAGCTGATGCCGGGCGCGCATCCGTTCCACGCCACGGCGGAAGCGGCATCCGACGCGGCGCGTCTCGGCAAGGTCGACCCCAAAGAGGTCGAGAAGATCATGATTTCGTCGTCGGTGCAGTGGACCAAGTTCAAGGGCGCGCCGCATCCGCGCAATCTCGTCGATGCCGCGCACAGCTTGTATTACTTCGTCGCGGCGTCGATCGCGGACGGCCGCTTCAGCTGGGAGCATATGACGGCGGAGAAGATGGCCGATCCCGTCATCGCCGCCTTGCAGCACAAGGTGACCTTCGATCCCGACCCGGCGCCGTTGCCGGATCGCTTCCCGCATCGCCATGGCAGCACCGTCATCATCACCATGAAGAACGGCCAGGAATTTCGCAGCACCTGCAAGGCGCCGCGCGGCTCGGGCCCGCGCGGAGTGGAATGGAGCGATGTCGAGGACAAGTATCGCGCGCTGGTGCCGCTGTCCGGTCTCGCCGCCAACCGCATCGAGAAGAGCCTCAGCCTGATCCGCGGCTTCGACAAGGGCGCGCCCGCCGGTGAGCTGACGTCGATGCTCAGCCTGGCATGAGTCTCGCTAGGCGGTGGGACGGCTGAAGACGTAAACAAGTCCGGTCAGCATCAGCGCCGCCACCGCCGTTGCCGCCGGCCAGCCCGGCTCGCGGCCGAACCAGAAGATGAGAAAGCCGGCGACGATGCCGGCGAGCGCCATCATTTTGGCGCGCCACGGAATGGTGCCGTTTTCGCGCCAGGCCCGCAAGGTCGGGCCGAAGGCCGGATGGTCGAGCAGCCAGGCTTCGAGGCGTGGCGAGGAGCGCGCTAAGCAGGCGGCGGCCACAATGAGGAAGGGTGTCGTCGGCAGCACGGGCAGAAAAGCGCCGACAAAGCCGAGGCCGACGAAGAAAACTCCCAAAGCCAGATAGATCTGACGCATCGCCTCGAACGCCTCTCGCGATCGCCACCATGAGACGGGCGGCGGGCCTCGACCATGGTAACGCGAACGGGCCGGATAGCGTTGCGCGTATTATTCGCGGCGGCACGCAAATGGCGCGGCGGGAATTCACGTCCGAAAGCCTTTCCCCGGCAATTATTTTAGGGTTAAAATATCTACCGGTGCGGCGTTTCGGCGAGGGTGAACTTATGAAGATCGCGGTTCTAGGTGGCGGCAACGGCTCTTACGCGGCGGCCGTCGATATGTCGGAAGCAGGGCACGAGGTCCGCTTCTGGCGGCGTGACGCGGCGGCGCTCGCGCCGGTGCTGGAGAGCGGCGCCATCACCGTGCGCGACTTCAAGGGCGTGCGCGACGTCAGGATCGCCAAGCCGACGACGGACCTCGGCGAAGCGGTGCGCGGCGCCGAGCTGATCGTCGCGCCGGTGCCGGCCTTCGCGCAGGAGGATCTGGCGGCCGCGCTGGCGCCGCATCTGACCGACGGGCAGGTCATCTATCTGCCGCCGGGCACCTTCGGCTCCTATCTGATGATGAAGGTGCTGCGCGCCAAAGGCTGCAAGGCAGACGTCGCCATCGCCGAAACCGGCACGCTGCCATGGCTGACGCGCAAGCGCGGGCCGAACGAAGTCGCCATCACGACGCGCGCGACGCGGCTGCCGACCGGCGTGTTCCCGGCGCGGCTGACCGACAAGGCGCTCAAGGTGATTTCCGCGGCGTTCCCCGGTGCCATCGAGCCGGTGGAGGACGCGCTGTCCGGCGCGCTGATGAATGCCGGGCCGATCATCCATCCGCCGCTGATCATCATGAGCGCGGCGCCGATCGAGCATTTCCCGCGCTGGGACATTCACAAGGAAGGCACGCAGCCGTCGGTACGGCGCGTCCACGACGCGCTCGACGCCGAGCGCATCGCGCTGCGCGAGGCGCTGGGCTACAAGGCGCCGCACTTTCCGCTGGCCGATCACTACAAGACGTCGAACTGGATGTACGGCCAGCTCGCGCATGACAAGCTGGTCGACTCCGGCGACTGGCACGAGCATCTCGACCTGAAGACGCATCGCTACCTGCAGGAAGATGTCGGCATGGGTCTCGCCCTGATCGTCTCGCTCGGCGAATGGGCGGGCGTGCCGACGCCGGTGGCGGCCGGGCTTCTCGCCATCGCGGGGGCGGCGAGCGGCAATGACTTCCGCAAGACCGGCCGCACCATGGAAACGCTCGGCCTTGCCGGCGAAAGCCGCGAGAGCCTTTCCGCCATGCTCGGAAAGGGCATCTGATGAGCGCGCCGGTGATCGCCTGCGTCGGCGCCGGCCGCATGGGCCGCGGCATCGCCCATGCCTTCGCCTATGCCGGGCATGATGTCCGTCTGATCGACGGCAAGCCGCGCGACAAGGATGGCCAGAAGCGCCTGTTCGCCGATTGCGAGCGCGAAATCCGCGCCTCGCTGAAATCGGTGGCGGATATCGGCGGTTTTAACGCGGCCGATATCGATCCGATCATGGCGCGCGTGTCCTATTACGGCTTCGACGAGATCGGGGCGGGCCTCGACGGCGTGCGCATCATCTTCGAGGCGGTGCCGGAAACGGTGGACGCCAAGAGCGAGGCCTTTGCGGTGATCGACAAGGTGGCGGCCAAGGACGCCATCATCGCCTCGACCACCTCGACATTTCTCTCGACCGAACTGTCCGGCTACAGCAAGCGGCCGAGCCACTTCCTCAATGCGCACTGGCTCAACCCGGCCTTTATCGTGCCGCTGATCGAACTCAGCGCCACCGACGACACCGACCGTGGCGTGATGGCCGAGTTCAAGGCGGTGCTGGGATCGATCGGCAAGGTGCCGGTCGAGTGCAAGGCCTCGCCCGGTTACATCGTGCCGCGCATCCAGGCGCTGGCCATGAACGAGGCGGCGCGGCTGGTGGAAGAGGGCGTCGCCTCCGCCGAGGATATCGACAAGGCGGTGAAATACGGCTTCGGCTTCCGTTTCGCCATTCTCGGTCTGCTCGAATTCATCGACTGGGGCGGCGGCGACATCCTGTTCTACGCCAGCCGCTACATGACCGATGCGATGAAGAGCGACCGCTTCGAGGCGCCGCAGATCGTCAAGGACAACATGGCGGCGGGCCGCAACGGCCTGCGCGACGGCAAGGGCTTCTACGATTTCTCGACCATGGATGTGGCGGCCTATAGGCGCGAACGGCTTTCGGCTTTCCTGCGCGCGCTGGATCAGATGGGGCTGGCCAAGCCGCCGGTGGTCAGGCGTTAGCAGCCGCCGCGCGCAGCGCCACCTTGTCGATCTTGCCGACGCCGGTCTTGGGGATGGCGCCGCTGGTGTCGATGCGGGCCGGCACCTTGTATTTGGTCAGCCGCTCCTTGAGATAATCGAGCAGGCTCTCGGCATCGGCGCCGGCATTGTCCTTCAGCGTCACATAGGCGTGCAAGGCTTCGCCGCGATAGCCATCTGCAACGGCAACAACGGCGGCTTCGGCTATATCGGGGTGCGCGCACAGCACTTCCTCGATCTCGCGCGGATAGACGTTGAAGCCGCCGACGATGGCCATGTCTTTCTTACGGTCGCGGATGAAGAGATAGCCGTCCTCGTCGAAGGCGCCGATGTCGCCGGTGTAGAGCCAGCCGTCGCGCAACGCGGCGGCGGTTTCCTCCGGACGGTTGCGGTAGCCGCTCATGATCTGCGGGCCGCGGGCGCGCACTTCGCCGGCGTCGCCGACCAGCAGCACTTGCGTGCCGGTCTCGACATCGACGATCTGGACCTCGGTCCATGGCAGCACGGTGCCGACCGAGCCGACCTTGCGCAGGCCGTGACGCGGATTGTAGGTCAGCACCGGGCCGGCTTCGGTCTGGCCGTAGCCCTCGCAAATGCCGCAGGCGGTGGCGTCTTCCCAGCGCCTCAAGGTTTCGACCGGCAGCGCCGAGGCGCCGGAGAAGCACAGCTTCAGCGACGAGAAATCGGTGCGCGCGAAATCGGCGTGGCCCATCAGGCCGGTGAACAGAGTGGGGCTGCCGGCGAAGAGGGTGATGCGCTCGCGGGCAATGAGAGCGAGCACGTCTTTCGGGTGATAGCGCGGCAGCAGGACGAGTGTGCCGCGGCAATGGCTGGCCAGATGCAGCCCCATCGCCATGGCGTAGGAGTGATAGAGCGGCGTCACAGCGAGGATGCGCTCGCCATCTTCGCTCGGCAGCAGAGCATCGCGCTGCGATACATTGGTGGCGACGGCGCGATGCGTGAGATCGACGCCCTTGGAGCGGCCGGTGGTGCCGCCGGTATATTGCAGCAGGCCGAGGCTGTCGGGCTCGGGGAAGCTGTCGATGGCGCGGCCCGCGCCGCGCCAGGCGGTGAGGCGTTTGTCGCCGCCGATGGCGACAAGGCGCGCGACGCCGATGCGCGCCGCCAATTCTCGCACTATGCCTTCGAGCATGACGTCGAAGACGATGAGCGCAGGATCAGCATCGCTGAGGATCGGCCCGAGCTCGTGCGCGGTATAGGCCGGATTCAGCGGCACCAGTTGCGCGCCGGTCGCCGCCACGGCGTAGATGGCGATGGCGGTGTCGATCGAATTGGCCATCACCACGGCGATGCGCGATTGGGCGACGCCGGGGCCGATAGCGGCGGCGAGTTCGGCGGCGAAGCCGGCGACGCAAGACGCGTAATCGCGGTAGTTCAAAGTCTCATCGCCGCAGCGCAGGGCCTCGCGATCCGGCGCCGCGGCCGCCGCCGCCGCGAGCATGTGAACGACGGTGGGGACGGGCGCAGCGGTCACGGGATCAGCGCCGCCGGTCGGTGACGGACAGCACGACGGCCATGGCGGTGTCGCCGGCGGCGCAGCCCTGGAACAGGCCGAGGCCGCCGCCGCGCATCACCAACTCCTCGATCAGTTCGATGACGCCGCGCACGCCGGTCGGGCCTTGCGGATGGCCCCAGACCAGCGAGCAGCCGTAATTGTTCATGCCCATGACGTCGAGATTGAAGTGGCGGGCGAAAACGATGTCGTTGATGACGAACGGGTTGTGCGACTTGATCGCGGCGAGATCGGACGCGGCGATGCCGGCGCGGTCGAGCGCGGCGCGCGCCGCCGGCACCGGCGCTTCCGGCATGTAGCCGCGATCGACGCGGGCCTGGCCGAAGCTGAGGATGCGGATGTCGATATCGGGATCGCTGGACAGGTCGCAAGCGCGCTCGGCGGTGGTGATGACGATGGCGGCCATGCCGTCGGCGGGATGGGTCTGCGTGCCGTAGGTGACGGTGCCGCCCGGCATCACCGGCTTGAGCGCCGCGAGCTTGTCGGCCGTGGTGGGGTGCACGCCTTCGTCGCCCTTGAGCTGGCCGACGGTCTTGGCGAAGCGCTCGTCCGGCACCTCGAAGGGCAGTTCCATGAAGCGGCGCAGGAAGGCCGAGTCATTCGCGGTCGCCTCGGCATATTGCTCGTAGCGGCGCATGGTGACGGCGTTCTGCTCGGCGGTGCCGACATTGTGCTTGCGCGCGACATTCTCGGCGGTCTCGACCATCGCCAGTTTGGCGTAAGGATCGCGCATGAAATTATCGAGCACCCAGTTTTCGTGCTCGCCGGTGCCGCCGGCGGCGTTGGGCGACGGATAATAGATGTGCGGGCCGTTCGAGGTGCGATCGCCGGCGACCGCCAGCGCGACTTTGGCGCGGCCGGCGGCGATCTCCGAGGTCGCCGCTTCCATGATGCGAACGCCGGTGGCGCAGGCCTGGTTGATGGTCGGGCCGCCGACATGTTCGGCGCCGGCCTCGCCCATCAGCCAGGGCAGGCCATAGAACGCGCCTTTCTGCGGCACCGTGGTGCCGAATACGCCGAAGTCGAAGACGTCCGGCGCGATGTTGCGCTTGGCGAGCGCGTGCCTAGTCACATGCGCGGCAAGGCGCAGCGAATGCAGATGCGCCAGCGAGCCCTGCCACTTGGCGAAGGGACTTGCCCAATAGGCGCCGTAAGGGATCGAGATGTCGGTCATGGAGCCCTCGCATGGTCGATCGGGCATCGCCCCGGCCGCGACCGGGGCGATCAGTGACTGGCGCCGCCGCCAAGATAGGTGGAGATCAAACGCGGATCGTCGATGAGCGTTGCGGACGAGCCGGAGTGCACGATCTCGCCGGTCTCCATGACATAGCCGAAGCCGGCAGTTTCGAGCGCAGCGCGCGCATTCTGCTCGACCAGCAGGATCGACACGCCGGTCTCATGCAGCGAGGCGATGATCTTGAAGATTTCGCGGGTGATGAGCGGCGCAAGACCAAGGCTCGGCTCGTCGAGCATCAGCAGCTTCGGCTTGGCCATCAGCGCGCGGCCGAGCGCGAGCATCTGCCGCTCGCCGCCGGACAATGTGCCGGCCTTCTGCGCGCGGCGCTCGCGAAGGCGCGGGAAGCGGCCATAGACTTCCTCCATCGACGCCTTGATCGCCGCCGAGCCGTCGCGGCGCGTATAGGCGCCAAGCAGCAGGTTGTCGTAGACGGACATGTCGGCGAACAGCTCGCGCCGCTCCGGCACCAGGCAGAAGCCCATTTCGATGCGGTCTTCGGTCGGCAGCGCGGTGATGTCGGTGCCGTCGAAGATGACGCGGCCGGCGGCGGGGATCATGCCAATGACGCTGGTCAGGAGGCTGGTCTTGCCGGCGCCGTTGGGGCCAATCACGGTGACGATCTGGCCGCGATCGACCTCGAGTGACACGTTGCGCACGGCTTCGGCCTTGCCGTAGCTGACGCTGACGTTCTGGATGGAGAGCAGGGCCATCAGGCGACGCCTCCGAGATAGGCTTCCTGTACGCGAGCGTCGGCGCGCACCTTGGCCGGCTCGCCCTCGCACAGCTTGCAGCCGAACTCCATGACGACGATGCGGTCGACGAGACCCATCACGAAGTCCATGTCGTGCTCGACGAGCAGGATGGTGAGGCCCTCGGCGCGCAAGGTGCGCAGCAGTTCGGCGAGCGCCAGCTTCTCCTGACGGCGCAGGCCGGCGGCCGGCTCGTCGAGCACCAGCAGAACCGGGTCGGCGGCGAGCGCGCGGGCGATTTCAAGAACGCGCTGATTGCCGAGCGGCAGGTTGCCGGCGAGTTCGTAAGGGCGGTCGCCGAGGCCGACGCGTTCGAGCTGCCTCATCGCCTCGTGGCGCGCGCGGGCTTCCTCGGCGCGATCGAGGCGCAGCGCGCTCCTGATGAAGCCGGCCTTGGTGCGGCCATAGGTGCCGAGCAGCACGTTGTCGATCAGCGTCATCTTCGGCCGCAGCTTGACGTGCTGGAAGGTGCGGGCGATGCCGGCGGCGGCGATCTTCGCGGCGTTGGCGCCGGTGATGTCCTTGCCGGCGAAGGTGATGCGCCCGGCGCTGGGACGCAGCGCGCCGGTGATGACATTGAACATCGTGGTCTTGCCGGCGCCGTTCGGGCCGATCAGCGCCAGGATCTCGCCGGCGCGGACATCGAAGCTGACATCGTTGACCGCGATCAGGCCGCCGAAGCGGCGGGTCACCGCGTCGACCTGCATGAGAGCGGTTTCCTTCGCCGGTTGCGGCTGGCGTGGCAGCAGCTCGGCCTGCGGTGGCCGCTCGCGGCGGGGTTCGGGAATCCACTGCGCGATGAAAGGCACGATGCCGTTGCGCGCACGCTGCAGGAACAGGATGAACAGGGAAGCGAAGACCACGACTTCGAGCTGGCCGGACGAGCCGGGCGCGATCTTCGGCAGCACGTCCTGGATGCCGTTCTTGAGCAGGATGATGATGGCCGCGCCGAGAACGGCGCCGAGCAGGTAGCCGGAGCCGCCGATCATCGCCATCATCAGGAAGATGATGCTCATGGTGACGTCGAACGGCGTCGGGGAAACGAAGCGGCCCATATGCGCGTAGAGCCATCCGGACAAGGCGGCGCACAGCGCGGCGATGACAAAGGTGACGAGGCGGATCTGCAGCGCGTTGACGCCGAGCGATTCCACCAGCGTGTTGCCGCCGCGCAGCGCCCGCAGCGCGCGGCCGACGCGGGAGTCGAGCAGATTGTGAATGGCCAGCATCGTCAGCAGCAGCGTGCCCCAGATCATGTAGAAGATCTGCCCGCTGTCCACGAGCGCGATGCCGCCGATCGAGATCGGCGGCAGGGACGAGAGGCCGTCAAATGCGCCCAGCCCCGGGATGTTGCCGAAGCTGAAATAGATCGCGAGGCCCCAGGCGATCGTGCTCAGCGACAGGAAGTGACCACCGAGACGCAAGGTCACCGCGCCGAGAATGGCGGCGATGAGCCCGGTCGCGACCAGCGCCAGGATCAGGCCGAGCCATGGCGAGAAGCCCATGACCGACGAGGTCCATGCCGTGGCGTAGGCGGCAACGCCCATGAAGGAAGCCTGGCCGAACGACACCATGCCCGCATTGCCGGTCAGCAGGACGAGGCCGAGCGCGACCAGCGAGTAGACGCCTATATAGTTGAGCAGCGTGATCGAGAACGGCGCGAGGTAGAGCGGCGCCCCGAGCAGCGCGAGGAGCGCGACGGCGCCGATCGCGATGGTGATCTGGCGGCTCATTCCTCGTCCTCTTCCTCGGCGTGTACCAGCGTGTAGGACCGCCACAGCAGGACGGGGATCAGGATCGAGAACACGATCACGTCCTTGAACGGGCTGCTCAGGAACGCGGCGAAGCCCTCGAGGATGCCGACGAACATCGAGCCGATCGCCGTGACCGGGAAACTCACCATGCCGCCGATGATGGCGCCGACGAACGATTTGAGACCGATCAGGAAGCCGGAGTCGTAGAAGATGGTGTTGACCGGCGCGATCAGAATGCCGGACACGGCGGCGAGAACCGAGCCGAGCAGGAAGGCTATGGTGCAGGCCTGCTGCGGGCGGATACCCATGAGGCGCGCGCCCGTGCGGTTGATCGCGGTGGCGTGCAGCGCCTTGCCGTAAAGCGTGAAGTTGAAGAACAGGTAGAGCAGGAAGCTGAAGAAGATCGCCGAACCCAGGATCAGCATGGCTTGGCCGGAGACCGGCGTGCCGGCGATGAAGGTGGTGAAATCGACGAGGCTCTGGGTGCGCACGCCTTCCGGGCCGAAGAACAACAGGCCGAGGCCGCTCATGGCGAAATGCAGCGCCACCGATACGATCAGCAGCAGCAGCACGGTCGCATCCGCAATCGGCTGATAGACGATGCGGTTGAGCAGCGGCGCGATCGGCAGGATGACGGCGACGGTGAGCAGCAGGCGCAGCGGCGTCGGCAGCAGCGTGCCGGCGGTTGCCCAGGCGATGGCGGCCGGTATGAGCGGGAGCGCCAGATAGAAGAAGAGGGCGGCCGGAATCTTGCCGAGCGCGCCCTTGCGCCACAGGCTGAAGACTTCCATCAACGTGGCCATAACGGCGAGCACGGCGACCATGCCGACCGTACCCGGCATTTGCTTGTTTTCCAGGCTGGCCAGCGTCAGCGCGGTGAAGGCGGTGATGTCGCCGAACGGGACGAAGATGATCCGCGTGACCGCGAAGATCAGGACGAAGCCGATGGCGATCAGGACATAGATGGCGCCCGAGGCGATGCCATCAATGGCCAATATCGCGGCGATCTGTGCGTTCATGGTGATGTGCTCAAATCGCCGCGATAGAGGGTTCGTTGCTTAGGGCTGGTAGACCCACTTGCCGTCGGCGAGCTTCACCACGACGAGGCTGCGCTCATCGACACCGAAATAGGACTTCGGCGTGAAGTTGTAGATGGCATGGGTGCCGGCGACGTTCTTGTTGGCGTAGATCGCATCCATCAGCGCCTGCCGGAATTCCTGCGTGCCGGGCTTGGCCTTGGTCAGCGCGACCTTGGCGGCCTCGAGGAAAACGACCCAGCCGTCGAAGGCATAGCCGGAGAAGCCGTCATCGGCTTCGCCGCCATTCACCTTCTTGAACGATTCGTGGAAGGCGGTGCCGATCTTCTTGGCGAAGTGATCATTCGGGAGCTGGCTGGTCACGACAACCGGGCCGGCCGACACCTGCGTGCCATCGGCGGCCTTGCCGCCGATACGGACGAAGTCGCGGTTGAGCAGCGACGGCGTGCCGAAGAACGGGCCCTTGAAGCCGAGCTTGCGCAGTTCGAGGAGCGGCAATGCAGCCTGCGTTGCGGAGCCGCCATTGAGGAAGCCTTCCGGCTTCGCCGCGACCACCTTGAGGGCCTGCGCGGTGACGGAGGTGTCGGTGCGCGCGTAGCGCTCGTTGGTGAGAACCTTGGGTCCGCCATTGGCTTCGGCCGCCTTGGCGCCGTTGTAGACGAGATCGCCCCAGGAGTCGGAGAAGCCGATGAAGCCGACCGATTTGACGCCATCGCGCTGCATGCGGTCGGCGATGACCTTCACCATCAGTTGCGGCGTCTGCACCATGCTGACGCCCCACGGATGGCCGTCGGCCGGGATCGGAACATTGACCGGCGACACCGCGAAGAAGGGCACCTTCAATTCGTTGGCGATGGTCATCATCGCGTTCGTGCCCGGCGCGCTCGAGGTGCCGATCATCACATCGACCTTGTCCTGCTCGACAAGCTTGCGCGCGTTCTTGGTCGCCTGAGAGGGATCCGAGCCGTCATCAAGCTTGATCAGCTTGATCTTCACGCCGCTCACTTCGTCCTTGTAAGCGTAGGCGGCGTTCATGCCCTTTTCGTAGTTGATGCCGATCGAGGAAGCAGGTCCGCTGAGCGATGTCACAAAGCCGACCGTGATCTCCTGCGCGTGCGCCGTACATGCAAGAAGCAAACCGGCAAACGCTGAGACGCCGAATACGAGTTTTCGCATGGTGATCTTCCTGCCCTTGGTGCTGTCGCTTGTTCACGAAACGTCGAAAGAATTCACGCCGTCAGAGGCCGGCCGGAAATCCCGGTCTGCTTCTCATGCCGCCTCGACATGCATGTCCTGCGCCAAGTTCGCGGCGAAGGACAACAGTCCACGCCTGCGCACATGCTTGCCGCTGCCGGCAATTATTTTAATCTTAAAATGATCGGTTTTGACGAGTCAACAAGCGCCCGCGTCGCAAGCGATTTTAAGTGCGCTTGACTGTATAGCCGGCGGCTTCGCGATCCCAGGTCCCGGCGCCCACGCCGCGTTCGGTCAGCTTGTATTTCTGAACCTTGCCGTTTTCCGTGGTCGGCAGAGCGTCAACGATATCGACGTAACGCGGCACTGCGAAATAGGGCAGGCGCGGTTCGCAGTACCGGATCAGGTCGAGCGGATCGAGCGTCTGCTGCGGATGCAAAACCGCGGCGATCATGACTTCGTCCTCGGCCAGAGACGAACGCACCGGGAAGGCGGCGGCCAGCGCAACCGCAGGGTGGCTGAGCAGAACCTGCTCGACCTCGAACGACGAGATGTTTTCGCCGCGCCGGCGGATCGCATCCTTGATGCGATCGACGAAACGGAAATAGCCGTCGCTTTGGCGCACGACGCGGTCGCCCGTATGAAACCACAGATTCTGCCAGGTTTCGACGGTCTTTTCCGGGGCGGCAAAGTACCCGGTGGCGAAGGCGAAGGGTTCGTTTGCGCGAACGAGCAATTCGCCGGGCTCGCCATCCGGAACGGTGTTGTCGTCGGCGTCGACGACGCGCGCCTCGAAGCCGGCGAACACCGTGCCCATGGTGCCGGGCTGCTGCCGATCCCATGTCGTGCCGATGGCGAAATTGGTTTCGGTCGAGCCCCAGCCGTCGACGAGTTGGATGCCGGTCCGCGCCGTGAACTCCTCGTGGAAGCGTGCCGGAACGCCGGGCGCCAGCGCGACCTTGACGCCATGGGCGCTCTCTTCGGGCGAGCGCGGCCGCGACAGCAGGATGGGCACCATGGCGCCGAGCACATATGTGGCGCTGGCCTGCGAGCGCGTCAGCGCCGCATAGAAATCCGACGCCGAAAACCGCTTCTCATAGGTAACGCTGATGCCCATCAGCATCGCCTGGAAGAAGGTGTTGAGCGCATTGGTGTGGAAAAGGGGTAGCGTCGATTGCAGCCTGTCGTCGCCGCCGAGGCTGAGCAGGGCCGCGGTGTTGGCGCCCCACCAGAAATACTGCGCGTGCGGGCAGCAGACGCCTTTCGACGGCCCGGTCGTGCCGGAGGTGTAGAGAATGGTGAGCATGTCGCGCGGACGCATGGCGGCGGCCTCGCAGGTGTCGCTGGATTCCGGCATCGGCTGCGACGCAGTATCACCGGCCTGAAGCGGCTTCTCGGCATCGATAGTCCACAGCATTTCGAGCGGCAGGGCTTTGAAATCGAGATGGTCGAGATTGCCCGCGAACTGACTTTCGATAATGAGAAGGCGGGCGGCCGAGTTGGTCAGGATGTGCTGCAGTTGCTGCCCGCGCGAGGCGGTGTTGACCGGCACGGACACGGCGCCGATCCAGGCGCAGCCGAGAAAGGCGCGCATGAATTCGAAGCGGTTGGAGCAGATCAGCGCCACGCGATCGCCGCGCTTGATGCCCGCCGCGAGCAGGGTGGCGCCGAACGCGGCGGCCTCATTGCGCGTCCGCGTATAAGTCCACGTTTGTCCGCCAAATATCACGAGCGGCTTATCGCCATACCGGGCCGTCTGACGCGTCAGCATGGCCGGCACCGTGCGGTCGCCCGGCGCGAAGCTCTGCGACAATTGCCGCACCAGCGCTGCGGCGGCGGGGTTCGGCTCGGACGAGAACGGCTGTGATGTCATGGACATTCTGGAAAATATTTCTAACTTAAAATATCTTGGACCGGCAACGGAATTCGCACAAGGGCGGGCAGGGCCACGGGAGGCATCATGCGCATCTGGTATCAAAGCTACGTCGACTACGAGAACGGCAAGACCTATTGGGACCGGCTCCGCGCCCACCTGAAGAGTATTGTCGATCCGGGAACCGAGGTGGAGGTGCACGGCATTACGCCGCACGATTCCTATGCGCATCCGATCGTCGAAATGCGCTGCGCCCGCGAGGTCATCTGCAACGCGGTGCGCGCCGAGCGAGATGGTTACGACGCTTTTGTTATCGGCCACTTCCAGGATGCCGGGCTCTACGAAGCGCGTTCAGTTGTGAACATCCCGGTGGTGGCGCTTGGCGAAGCCTCGATGTTGTATAGCTGCCAGCTCGGCCAGCGCGCCGGCATCGTCACCATCAATACCCGCTACATACCGTGGTTTCGTCACCAGATCGCCAAATATGGCCTCGGCCATCGCGTCACCGGCATTCATGCGATGCAGTTCGAGCCGGGACAGATTCTCAACGCCTATGAGTCCGAAGCGCTGGCCGAAGAGGTGAAAGACCTGTTCGCCGAACAGGCCAAACCGCTGGTCGCGGACGGCTGCGAGGTACTGATCCCCGGCGGCGGCATTCCGATGCTGCTGTTCTCGGCCATCCACGGCCACGCGGTGGACGGCGCGCCTGTGATCAACGGCATTCCGATCGCGATGAAAATGGCGGAACTGGCGGTGAAATTGCGCAAACTGGCGGGTGTCGGCGTCAGCCGCGCCGGCGAGTTCGTCAAGGCGCCGCCGGAGATCATCGAAGAGTTCATGACCAACCCGAAGGGGCTGTAAAAGAAGGGGCCGGGGCGTTGCCAAGCAGATTATTTTAGACCTAAAATAATCCGCACATGGCCGAAACCCTGACATTGACCGTGACCGAGGTGCGGTCCGAAACGCCGCTGGTTCGCGCGGTTGTCCTGGCGCGGCCGCATGGCGAGCCGCTGCCGTCATGGCAGCCCGGCGCGCATATCCGCATCAAGCTGCCCGGCGGCGACGACCGCTCCTATTCGCTGATCAATCTGCGCGACGACGCGCAGGCGACGACGCGGCCGACGGCCTACAGCCTCGGCATCCGGCTCGAAGACCCGAGCCAGGGCGGCTCGCGCTTCATGCATGCGCTCAAATCCGGCGACAGCGTCGAGGTGCTGGCGCCGTCCAACAATTTTCCGCTCAATCCGGGCAGCGAAGCGGTGGTGCTGATCGCCGGCGGTATCGGCATTACGCCGATTGCCTCGATGGCGGCTGCGCTGACCACCGACAAGCGGCCATACCGGCTCTATTACGCCGGGCGCTCGCGCGAACAGCTCGCCTTCATCAAGGAGCTGGAGGCCTTGTGCGGCGACAGGCTTGCGCTGCATATCGACGACGCGGCGGGTAAGGTGTTCGACATCCGCGGCCTGATGGCGTCCTTGAGCGGCAATGAGCCGGTCTATTGCTGCGGCCCGCGCGCGATGATCGATACCGCCATCGCCGCGGCCAAGGAACTGGGCTGGGAGAACGGCCGGCTGCGCTTTGAACTGTTCACCGCGGCGGCGCCGGTCGCCGGCGACGGGGCGTTCGAGGTCGTCTTGAAAAGTACGGGCGAAAGTTTTCTAATTCCCCCCGATAAAACCATCCTCGACGTGCTGATCGACGCCGGCAAGGATCCGCTGCACGACTGCAAGCGCGGCGATTGCGGCATCTGCCAGGTGGACGTGATCGAGGGCGTGCCGGACCACCGCGACTACATCCTCACCGATGCCGAAAAGGCCGAGGGGAAAAAGATGCAGATTTGCGTGTCACGCTCGAAGAGCCCGCGTCTGGTTCTCGATCTGTGACGGCGGAAACGGAGTAGGACGATGGCGAGATACCGCGACAACGTCGAAGCAGTCCGTAACCTGGTGCGTCCGGCCGAAGTGCACCGCGACGTCTATATCGACGACGAGGTGTTCCAGCTCGAGATGGAGCATCTGTTCGCCAATACCTGGGTCTATATCGGCCATGACAGCCAGGTGCCGAACCCCGGCGACTATTTTGGCACCACGATCGGCCTGCAGCCGGTGCTGATGGTGCGCCACACCGATAATTCGGTGAAGGTGTTGTTCAACCGCTGCCCGCACAAGGGCACGCGCATCACCACGGAGACCTGCGGCAATACCGGCAAGTTCTTCCGCTGCCCGTATCACGCCTGGAGCTTCAAGACCGACGGCTCGCTGCTCGCGATCCCGCTGAAGAAGGGCTACGAGAACACCGGCCTCGAGCAGAGCCATGCCGGACAGGGCATGGCGCCGGTGCGGCACGTCCGTAATTATCGCGGCTTCGTCTTCGCCAAGGTCAACGATGTCGGCCTGGGCTTCGAGGAATTCTTCGGCGAGAGCCTGTCGAGCTTCGACAACATGATCGACCGCTCGCCCGTGGGGAGGCTGGAAGTGGCCGGCGGCCCGCTGCGCTACATGCACAACTGCAATTGGAAAATGCTGGTCGAGAACCAGACCGACACCTGCCATCCGATGGTCGCGCACGAATCTTCGGCCGGCACGGCAGTCAATGTCTGGAAGAACGCGCCGCCGGGCACCAAGAAGCCGATGGCGGTGGAGATCTTCGCGCCGTTCATGAGCCCCTACGAGTTCTTCGAGAACATGGGCATCCGCGTCTGGCCGAACGGCCATGGCCATACCGGCGTGCATCACTCGATTCACTCGGACTACTCGGCGATCCCGGGCTATTTCGAGAAGATGGTGGCGGCCTATGGCGAGGACCGCGCCAGGCATATCCTCGGCGAAAACCGCCACAACACCGTGTATTTCCCGAACCTGATGATCAAGGGGCCGATCCAGCTCATCCGCCTGTTCAAGCCGCTGGGGCCGGACAAGACACTGGTGGAATCCTGGACGTTCCGGCTGGTCGATGCGCCGGATGTGCTGCTCGAGCGCACGCAGATGTATAACCGCCTGATCAACGCGCCGACTTCGGTGGTCGGCCATGACGATCTGGAGATGTACGAGCGCGCCCAGGAGGGCCTGCATGTCGACGCCAATCAGTGGGTCAATGTGCAGCGGCTCTACGATCCGAACGAGCCGGTCGATGTGACCGCCGAGACCAATGGCACGACGGAATGGCAGATGCGCAACCAGTTCCACGCCTGGCAAAAATTCATGACGATGTCGATGTAAGCAGGCGCGCATGACCAGCCCGACCGACAAAGAGATCATCGATTTCGTCATCCACGAGGCGAGGCTGCTCGACCAGCACCGCTTCGAGGAGTGGCTCGCCCTGTACACCGACGACTCCTATTACTGGATGCCGCTGGAGTGGGGCCAGACCGATCCCAAGCTGGTCGGCTCGCTGATGTACGAGGACAAGCTGCTGCTGCAGATCCGCGTCGAGCGGCTCAAGGGCAACCGTACCTTCTCGCAGAAGCCGAAGAGCCGCTGCCACCACGTTCTGCAGACGCCGCAGATCGACGGCCGCGACGACGCCAAGGGCGAATACGTCACCTGGACGCCGATGCACTACATCGAAACCCGCCAGGACGAGCAGCAGCTTTACGCCGCCTGGGCCACGCATACGCTGGTCCTGGTCGACGGCGTGCTGAAGATCAAGCTGAAGCGCGTCGACCTCGTCAATTGCGAGGCGGCCTTCGGCAACATCCAGTTGTTCATGTGATGGGTGCTTTGAAGGACCCACAAGGAAACGCCCGTCTTCCCTATGACAACGTCGTCGTCTGCGCGCCGGTGACGGTGCCTTATGTGCGTTATTCGACCGACACCGCGCATTGGTGGATCGGCCGCGCGCTGCATCAACTGACGAAGACGGCCGGCATCGCGCCGAAGGATATCGACGGCCTGGTGCTGTCGAGCTTCACCACCGGCGCCGACAGCGCCGTCGGCATGACGCAGCATCTTGGCCTGTCGCCGCGCTGGCTCGATCATGTGCCGATGGGCGGGGTGAGCGGCGTGGTCGGCCTGCGCCGTGCCGCGCGCGCGGTGCAGAATGGCGATGCGCAGTTCGTCACCGTGGTCGCCGGCGACACCAACCACGTCGATTCCTTCCGCAAGACCTTGTCGTCGTTCTCACGCTTCGCGCAGGATGCGGTCTATCCTTACGGCTCCGGCGGCGCCAATGCCTCCTTCGCGCTGATCACCAAGAACTACATGAACAAATATGGCGTGACGCGCGAGGATTTCGGCAAGATCTGCGTTGCGCAACGGGACAACGCGCTGTCGATCCCGTTCGCCATGATGAAGAAGAAGCTGACGCTGGACGCATACATGAAGGCGCGGCCGATTTCCGATCCGCTGCATCTGTTCGACTGCGTCATGCCGTGTGCCGGCGCCGAGGCGTTCCTGGTCTGCCGTGAGGACGTGGCCAAGTCGCTCAGGCTGCCCGCGGTGAAGTTGCTGTCCACCATCGAGCGCCACAATGCCTTTGCCGATGACCCGATCCAGGTGCGCGGCGGCTGGGCGGTGGATGTCGATGACCTGTGGCAGATGGCCGGCGTGAAGCCCGATGACGTCGATCTGTTGCAGACCTACGATGATTATCCGGTGATCATTACCATGCAGTTCGAGGATCTCGGCTTCTGCAACAAGGGCGAGGGCAAGGACTTCATCCGCCAGCACACCTTCACCACCGACGGCACGTTCCCGCACAACACCTCGGGCGGACAACTGTCGACCGGGCAGGCGGGCGCCGCCGGCGGCCACCTCGGCATCACCGAAGCGATGCGGCAATTGACCGACCAGCCGATCGGCAAGCCGGTGAAGGACGCGAAGATCGCCGTCGTCTCCGGCTTCGGCATGATCAATTATGACCGAGGCCTGTCGTCGGGCGCCGCCGTGCTGGCGAGGGCGTCATGACCGAGCCGCTCAAACGCCCCAGGCGCAAGGACCCGCTCAAGCGCACCCAGCAGCCGCTTTATCCGCAGTCGATCCGCAGCCGCACGGCGCATGGGCTGACCAAGGCGGCGGCGGCGGGTCGTTTCGAACTGCAGACCTGCGACGATTGCAGCACGGTGTTCTATCCGCCGCGCGACGCCTGCCCGACATGCCTGTCGGAGCGCCTGCCCTTCAAGACGGTCGACAATCGCGGTACGCTGCTCGCCGAGACCACGATCCGGACCTCGACCGATCCTTACTTTCGCGAGCGCACGCCCTGGCGCGTGGGCCTGACCAAACTCGATGCCGGCCCGGTCATTCTGTCGCACATCCATGGCGACGTGCTGGAAGGCCAGCGCGTCCGTCTCGATCTCAAGCTCGACAAAGGCGGCGCGCCGGTGATGATTGCGCTGCCGGAGAAAGACACACCCAACATGGCCGACGATCCGCATCTGCGCGAAATGACCTGCGATCCGAAGTTCCGCCGTGTCCTGATCACCGACGGCCGCACGCCGGTCGGGCAGGCGATGGCCAGGGCTTTTTCGGACGCCGGCTGCAACATCGTTTTCGTCGGCATCGCCGATCCGTGGAAGCCGTTTCCCGGACAGGACGAGCTGAGGAAGATCGAACGCGTCGAGATCGTGCCGCTCGACGTCACCGACTCTGAGTCCGTGACCGAGCAGGCCGAGCAGAATGGCGGCCGCATCGACATCGTCGTCAACACCGCCGAGCACATTCGCGCCGGCGGTATCATGCAGCGACACGGCGTCACGGTGGCGCGCGAGGAGATGGACGTGCGTTACCTGGGCCTGATGCGCCTGGCGCAGGCCTTCGGTCCGGCGATGCGCGGCCGCGGCGCCGACGGCGTCAACTCGGCGACGGCCTTCGTCAACCTGTTGTCGGTGCATGCGCTGATGAACTGGCCGCAATACGGCGCCTATTCGGCGGCGGAGGCGGCCTCGCTGTCGGCCGCGCAATGCCTGCGCGCCGAATTGCGTTCCGGCGGCGTGCGCGTGATGAACGTGTTCTTCGGCCCGCTCGACACCGAATGGTTCCAGATCGTACCGCCGCCGAAGGTGACGCCGGCGGCGTTGGCGAAGGCCGTGGTGCAGGCGCTGCAGCGCGGCCTGGAGGATGTGTTCGTCGGCGATATCGCCGAGGATGTTCGCGCACGACTCGCCGCCAATCCGAAGGCGCTCGAGCGCGAACTAGCAGGATAGGAGGACAGCATGGCGACCACTCCGGCTTCCGACCTTCTCGGCATGGCGCAGCGCGTTGCGTCCGGTGCGATCAAGGTGGTCGATCTCACGCAGACATTGACCCAGGAATTCCCGACCATCGTGCTGCCGCCTGAATTCGGGCAGGCGGCGCCGTTCCGCCTCGAGGAAATCTCGCGCTACGACGAGCGCGGGCCGGCCTGGTACTGGAACAACTTCTCGGTGTCCGAACACGCCGGCACGCATTTCGATGCGCCGATCCACTGGATCTCCGGCAAGGATCTGCCGAACAACGCCGTCGACACCATCGATCCGCGCAAGTTCATCGCGCCGGCCAATGTGGTGGATTGCTCGGCCGAGAGCGCGGTCAATGCCGACTTCGAATTGACCGTGCCGTTTCTCGAAGCCTGGGAGAAGAAGCACGGCCGCATCGGCGCCGGAGAGTGGGTGCTGCTGCGCACCGACTGGTCGAAGAAGTCTTATGCCGAATATGCCGGCATGCGCGAGGATGGCGCGCATACGCCGGGCCCGGTGCCCGAAGCGGTGAAGTGGCTGGTGGAAGAGCGCGACGTGCACGGCTTTGGCACCGAGACCATCGGCACCGATCACGGCCAGGGCCATCACTTCAATCCGCCGTTCCCGGCGCACTTCTATATGCACGGCAAGGGCCGCTTCGGTTTGCAGTGCTTGACCAATCTCGATCAACTGCCGCCGAAGGGCGCGGTGATCTTCTCGGCGCCGCTCAAGATCAAGAACGGCTCGGGCAGTCCGCTGCGCGTGCTGGCGCTGGTGGAGGCGGCATGAGCGGCAACACCGCTATCGTCACCGGCGGCGCATCCGGCATCGGCGCCGAGATCGCGCGGCAACTGCTCGGCGCGGGCTATGAGGTCGTCGTGTTCGATCGGCAGAAGCCGAAGGATGCTGCTGCAAAACTCCACGGCGTCGAGGTCGATTTGCTGGACAACAACGCGGTAGCGCAGGCCGCCGCCGATGTCGCGAAACGCTTCGCCGTGACACATGTCGTGCACAATGCCGGCACCATTCGGCCGGCGAGCATCGAACAGACCAAGATCGAGGATCTGCAGGCGCTGACGCAGCTTCACCTCGGCGCGGCGCTCACCATCACGCAAGCGGTGCTGCCCGGCATGAAAGAGCGCGCTTTTGGCCGCATCGTGCTGATGTCAACGCGCGGCGCGCTGGGCCTCGCCAACCGCACGGCTTACGGCTCGACCAAGGCCGGCGTCGTCGGCCTGGTGCGGAGCTGGGCGCTGGAACTGGCGCCAGCCGGCATCACCGTCAACGCGGTGGCGCCGGGACCGATCGGCGACACCGAGATGTTTCGTGGCGTCATCCCGGTCGGCGATCCGCGCGAGCAGAGTCTGGCGGCGGCGATCCCGGTGAAGCGGCTCGGCCGCAGCGACGACGTCGCCCGCGCCGTTCTGTTCTTCGCCGATCCGGCGAACTCGTTCGTCACCGGGCAGACCTTGTTCGTCTGCGGCGGCTCGAGCGTCGGCTCGATCGTGATTTGACGGCTAGTGCAGGAAGCTGTCGACGGTCTTGAGCGCACCGTCGAGCGCCACGCCTTCCTCATCCTTGAGCGCGGCCTCACGCAGGCGGCGCACCCATTCGGCGGCGTCGGGCCGGCCCTCGAGCTTATTGGCGGCGGTCATGACGCGGTCGAACTTCGACAGCCCGCGCGTATGGGTGTCGGAATAGCCTTTGACCAGACGGCGATTGTTGAGAAGCTCGACGGCGAGGTCGTAGTCTTTCGCCGCGGCGTCCCGCACCCGCGCCAGCCAGGCATCGCGATGCACCACTTCGTTGGCGTGACGCAACGTGCCGCGGCGGAAGCGCTTCAGCCCGCCGAGAATGTACAGCATCAGGAACCAGCGAATGGTGCCGGTGCGCACGCGGCGGCCGCGATTGACGAATTTGTCGAGCGCCTTGAAAAGACCGGGGCGTACTTCGATGAAGTGGCCGAGCGCCTTCGGCAGCGAGCCGGCGACTTCGTCCATGCGCGGATGCATGAACTCGGTGGTGTAGACGAGCTGATCCGGTGCGACGCCGACTTCCTTGCGCACGCGCTCGAAGCGGCTGGCGCGCGTTTTCAGGTCGGCAACGCGATAGACGTCGTCATAGGCCATGGCGACGGCGATGTATTTGGTGGCCGCCGCCGTCAGAGCGTGGCCACGGTCGACGCGATCCAGGGCGAGGATGCCTTTGACGAGGTCAAGATATTCGCCGCCATAGGCCACGTCCTGGAAATCGACGACGCGCTGTAGCCCGGCAGCGAGCATCGCCTGCGTCTCGGCCGGAAATTCGGTCTGCGCCCGGGCGATAAGCTTGGCGTAGTCGCCTTGCGGTGCATTCGGCGCGGCGACGGTCTTCTTCGGCGGCGGCGTGATCTCGAGCGGTGGCCCGGCCTTGGCGCGCTCGTAGCCGGCGGCGAAGCCGCGCAGGCTCGGCTCGACGCCAACGCCGGCGGCGCGGATAGTCGCTTCATAGGCTTCGCGCGCGAAGGGCAGGGCGTCGGCCCCGGCCAGCGCGCCGAACAATACGGCTGAGATGGCGCTGCCGGTCTTGTCGCCGACGGCTGCCATGTCGAAGGCGACGAGCTTCTTGGCGGTGGCTTCGGCCGCCTTGAGCATGGTGGCGGCATCGCCGATGCCGTCGCCGGGCGTCTGCTTTTCCACAACGGCATAGGCGCGGTGCGACGAGGCGATCAGCGTGGTGCGGTCGGGTGTCACCAGCCCGCGCTGGATGGCGCGGCCGGCTTCCATGAACTCGGCGCCGATGACGATATCGACTTCGCCGGGTACGGCCATCAGCGACAGCACGGGTTTGAGGCCGGGCGGCGCATTCGGCGGCAGCGGCAACGCCTCGATGTAATAGATCGTGGCGCCGGTGCGCTGCGCGACGCCGGGCACCGAGGTCGATTGCGCGGCCCAGCCATGGGCCTCGCAAAGGGAAACGATCCAGTCGACCAGCACGCCGCCGCCCTGACCGCCCATGGCGAGTACGGCGATGGCGAGCGGCTTTGTCGTATCGAGCGCGGTCGTTGCGGGGGCGGCGTTCATGGGCGCGCCGTCAGGAAAGGGCAAGCGCGTGGCGGGCGCGGCGGCGCTGCAGGAAGCCGATCACCGCGCCGCGCAGACGCGCCATGAGGCGATCGAAGCCGGTCGGGTTGTGGATGATCTCGGCGCGGTAGAACGACGGACACAGCACCGCGGCTTCCGCGACCTCGCCGCAATTGCCGCAGCCGACGCAGCCATTGTCCACGGCGGCCACCGGATCGTCCTTCAAGGGATCGTCGCTGTGCTTGATAGTCAGCGACGGACAGCCGGAAAGACGAATGCAGGCGTGGTCGCCGGTGCAGACATCCTCATCGACGCCGTAGCGCTCGCGCACCATGCGCTGGCCGTCCTTCACCGCCTTGTTGAACAGCGGCTTCTCGCGGCGCTGCTTGTTGAGCATGCACTCGGACGAAGCGACGATGACTTTCGGGCCGGGCGAGCGGTCGGTGAGCGCTTCCTTCAATGTGTCGCGCATCTTGCCAACGTCGTAGGTGCGATCGACCTGGCGCACCCAGGTGGCGCCGATGCCTTCGACGGCCTTGGTGATCGGATGCTGCGTCGAGCGCGTGGCGTTGTCGGCGCGCGAGGACAGGATGTCCTGGCCGCCGGTCGCCGAGGCGTAATAATTGTCGACGACGACGATGACGCCGTCGTGCTTGTTGTAGACGGCGTTGCCGATGCTGGTGGTCAGGCCGTTGTGCCAGAAGCCGCCGTCGCCGATGAAGGAGATCGACTTCTTCGACGAGGGCACGTTGAACGCCGCCGCCGACGCGGGGCCGAGGCCGTAGCCCATGGTCGAAGCGCCGATATTGAACGGCGGCAGGATCGAGAACAGGTGGCAGCCGATATCGGCGGCGATGTGATGCTGACCGAGCTCCTTCTCGACCAGCTTCACCGCGGCGAAGATCGGGCGCTCGGGACAGCCGACGCAGAAGCCCGGTGGGCGCGGCGGCACCACGCCGGTGAGCGCCTTGACGCGCGGATCATCGGCAATGGCCGGCACGTTCGGCGCGCGGCTGGCATCCGACAACGCCGACGGCAGCGCGGCCGAGAGGAAGTCGCGCACACCCTTGAGCATGACGTCGGCGGTGTATTCGCCGGCCATCGGCAGAACGTCCTTGCCGTAGATGCGGGTCGGGATGTCGCGGCGGCGCAGGATGGTGTTGACCGCCTGTTCGATATACTCGGGCTGGCCTTCCTCGACGATCAGCACGCCGCGCTTGCCGACGCAGAACTGCGTCAGTTCGTCGTCGATCAGCGGGTAGGCGACATTCATCACATAGAGCGGGATGCGCGTCTCGCCCCAGACATCGGCGAGGCCGAGCCGCTGCAGCGCGCGGATAACGCCGTTGTACATGCCGCCCTGAACGGCGATGCCGACATCGGTGAGGTCGCCGTCGAAGAATTCGTTGAGCTTGCGGCTCTTGATGAACTCGACCGCGGCGGGCCAGCGCTTCTCGATCTTCTCCTTCTCCTGAATGTAGGAGGCGGGCGGCAGCACGATGCGATTGACGTCGCGGACCGGATTGTCCAGCGCCTGTTGCAGCGTGAAGGCCGGGCGCTTGTTGTCCTTGGCGATGAAGGACCCGTGGACGTGGCAGGAGCGCACGCGCACCTCGAGCATCACCGGCGTGTTGGAGGCTTCCGACAGTTCGAAGCCGTCTTCCACCGCCTTGACGATCGACGGCAGGTCGGGCCGCGGATCGAGCAGCCACATCTGCGATTTCATGGCGAAGGCGTGCGAGCGCTCCTGCATGATCGAGGAGCCTTCGCCGTAATCCTCGCCCAGAATGATCAGCGCGCCGCCGACGACGCCGGAGGAGGCGAGGTTGGCCAGCGCGTCCGAGGCGACATTGGTGCCGACGGTGGACTTGAAGGTCACCGCGCCGCGGATCGGGTACATCATCGACGCCGACAGCGAGGCGGCGGCGGCGGCTTCGGACGCGGACGCGGAGAACTGCACCCCGAGTTTGCCGAGCAGGTCCTGCGCGTCGGAGAGAACGTCCATCAGGTGGGAGATCGGCGAGCCCTGATAGCCGCCGACATAGGCGACGCCGGACTGCAGCAGGGCCTTGGTCAGCGCGAGAATGCCTTCGCCCCGGAACTCCTGGCCTTCGCCGAGTTCGAGGTCCTGAACTTCCCTGGCAAACGAGCGCTCGGCCATTCTCAGGCTCCAGGCCCGAAGGCGGCGCGCCGGCCTCTTTCAAGCGGCGGCGGCGGAGCCGGCCTCGCGGCATTTTCCACGGCCCGACCGGCCCTGGAATTGTTTCAATCTTAAAACATTTCGCCGTCTAGCGGTCAAGCGCCGCCCAGGGCCGGGCCTGCCGGTCGCGCGCGCGGAACGCCTCGACTTGCGCACGATAACTGCCGGTGAGATCGACGTCATCCCAGCCATTGAGCAGTTGGTTCCGGCTGACCGGGTCGATGGTGAAGGTGTAGCTGCGGTTGCCGCAGGTGATGGTCTGTTGCTGGAGGTCGACCGTGACCTCGCGCGCCGGATCGGCCTCGATGGCGGCCGCAAGCTCGGTGACCTCAGCCTCGGGCAGGGCGGCGGTGAGCAGGCCGTTCTTTACCGAGTTCTGCGCAAAAATGTCGCCGAAGGACGGCGCGATGACGCAGCGGAAGCCGTAATCGTACACGGCATAGACCGCGGCTTCGCGCGAGGAGCCGCCGCCGAAGTTGCGGCCGGCGATGAGCACCCTGGCATTGCGCCAGGCCGGTCTGTTGAGCGGGAAGTCGGCAAGGTCGTTACCGCCCGCATCCGTGCGGATGTCGGTGAACAGCACGCTGCCGAGGCCCTTGTCGCGCGGCCACTTGAGAAAGCGCGCCGGTAATATCTGGTCGGTATCGATGTTCTGCCGCATCAGCGGGCAGGCCTTGGCGGTGAGGCGCGTGAACTTGTCCATGGCTACACCTCGCGTCCGGCGAGCAGGGGGCGCACGTCGGCAAGATGCCCGGTGACGGCAGCGGCGGCGACCATGGCCGGCGACATCAGATGTGTGCGGGCGCCGCGGCCCTGACGGCCACGGAAGTTGCGGTTGGTGGTCGAGGCGCAGCGCTCGCCCTCCGGCACCAGATCGCCATTGATGCCGACGCACATCGAACAGCCCGACTCCACCCATTCGAGCCCGGCGTCCTTGAAGATACGGTCGAGGCCTTCCTGTTCGGCCTGCTGCTTGACCAGAGACGAGCCGGGCGAGACGAGCCCGGGCACCTTGCTGGTGCGACCGGACAGCACGGCAGCAGCGGCGCGCAGATCCTCGATGCGGGCATTGGTGCAGGAGCCGATGAAGACGCGATCGATGACGACGTCGGTCAGCTTCATGCCGGGCTTGAGGCCCATGTAATCGAGCGCGCCGCGGATATAGGCGGCGCGCGTCTCGTCCGTTTCGCGCGATGGATCGGGCGCGCGCGCGTCGATCGGCAGCGCATCGTCGGGCGTGGTGCCCCAGGTGACGATCGGCGCAATGCTGGCGGCATCAAGCGTCACCTCGCGGTCGAATTCGGCGCCGGCATCGGTCGGCAACTTCGACCAGTCTTCGATGGCGCGAGCAAAAGCCTCGCCCATCGGAGCGTAAGGCCGGCCCTCGATATAGGCGAAGGTTGTCTCATCAGGCGCCACCATGCCGCAGCGGCCGCCGCCTTCGATCGACATGTTGCACAAGGTCAGACGGCCTTCCATCGACAGCGCGCGAATGGCGCTGCCGGCATACTCGATGGCGTGGCCTTGCGCGCCGTCGGCGTGAATGCGGGCGATGATGGCGAGCGCAATGTCCTTGGCGGCAATGCCGATGCCGGCGTCGCCCTCGACATTGATGCGCATGCGCTTCGGCTTCTTCTGCCACAAGGTCTGGGTCATCAGCACATGCGCGACTTCGGACGCACCAATACCGAACGCGTAGGTGCCGAAGGCGCCGTGCGTTGAAGTGTGGCTGTCGCCGCAGACGATCAGCAGGCCGGGAAGGGTCAGGCCCTGTTCGGGACCGACCACATGCACAATGCCCTGACGCGGGTCGCGCAGGCCGAACAGGGCGACATTATTGTCGGCGGTGTTGCGTTCGAGCTTGCGCACCATCTCCGCGATTTCAGGATTGGCGATCGGTTTGTCGCGGTCGTGCGTCGGCACGTAATGATCGGCGATGCCGAAGGTGAGGGCGGGCTCCGCGACCTTGCGTCCGCGCGACTTCACTTGCGAGAAGCCGTGAAACGAACCCTCGTGCACAAAATGCCGGTCGACGAACAACAAGGCCGCGCCGTCCTCGCGCTGCGCGATCTGGTGGCTGGACCACAGCTTGTCGAACAGGGTTTGGGGCGTGTGCCTCATTTCGTCGCGTCTCTTGCTCTTAATTGCGGCGCCGGCGGGGCTTGCCGCGGCGAACTAATATTGTATGCTAAAGAATACCAAGTAAAGGGGCGGCCGCGGCCAACCCTCCAGAACAGGGACAGATCGTGCGCGACTGGCTCGGCGAAGCAAAGGCAAAGCAGGTTTATCTGATCCTGCGTGACCGCATCCTGAGCGGCGCCGTCGGCTTCGGCACGCGCCTTTCCACCGAAAACGAACTTGCCGAACTTCACGGCGTTTCCCGCGTCACCGTGCGCCGCGCGCTCGGCGAACTGGAGCGCGAACGGCTGATCGAGCGTCGCCGCAGCGCCGGGACCCGCGTGATCTACCGGCCGGCGCCGGCGCCGATGACTGCCGATATTTCCGGCGTGCTGGCCAACCTCGCCGAGATGGGCCGCCGCACGGGGGTCAAGCTGATGTCGTTCGATTATGTTCCGGCCGAAGGCGCGGTCGCGGAAGCGCTCGGTGTTGGCCCCACGGAAATGCTGCAGCGCGCGGTGCGCGTGCGTTCGGTGGACGGCCAGCCATTCTCCTATCTCACCACGCATGTGCCGGAAAGCGTATCGCTGACATTCTCGAGGCAGGATCTGGCGTCGCGGCCGCTGCTCGACCTCATCGACCGCGCCGGCGTGAAGGTCGATCGCGCGCGCCAACGCATCAGCGCGGTGCTTGCCGGGCCGGATGCCGCGGCGGCGCTGGGCGTTCACACCGGGTCGCCGCTCATCGAGCTCGTGCGTGTCGTGCAGGATCAAAACGGCCGCGGCGTCGAGCACCTGCACGCATTGTATCGGCCCGACAGATACGCCTTCGAGATCGATCTGGTGCGGTCCGGCGAGGCCGCCGGACTGTCCTGGTCGCCCGTCATGCGCCAGGTCGATGCCGTCCGGAAGGCGACCAGAGCGGTTCGCGCGAAATCAAAGCATGCCAACCCGGCCCGTCATCGGCCGCAACGTGAGATCAACAGGAGAGGGGAGTGACCATGTCTGACACGTTTTCACTGAGCCGCCGCCGGTTCATCGCCAGCACCGCGCTGGGCGCGGCGGCGGCCGCGACCGGCACCATCGCCATGCCGGCGGTGCTGCGCGCGCAGGGCGCGCCCATCAAGATCGGCGTGCTGCAGCCGGTCACCGGTCCGCTGTCCTACTCGGGCACACAGGGTCAGCTCGGCGCCATGCTGGCGATCGAGGAAATCAACGCGGCCGGCGGCATCAAGTCGTTGGGCGGCGCCAAGTTCGATGCGGTGGTCGGCGATGCGCAGTCGACCCCGGCCGGCGGCACCGCCGAAGTCGAGAAGATGAACGCGGCCGGCGTGTCGTGCATCGTCGGCGGCTATGCCTCCGGCATCTGCCTCGCCACCACGCAGGCGGCGGCGCGCTACGATCTGCCTTACGTCGTTGACGTCGGCGTTGCCGACAACATCGTGACCCGCGGCCTCAAGAACACCTTCCGCTTCGGCCCCGGCTTCGGCGTCATCGCCAATGCGGCGCTGGAGAACCTGGTCACGATCAATAACAACGCCGGCAAGCCGGCCAAGACCGTGATGATCGTGCACGAAGACTCGCTGTTTGGCGCCGGTCTTGCCAAACTGCTCAACGAGAAGCTGCCGACGCAGGGCTTTCAGGTGCTGGAGACCATCTCCCATCCGACGCCGACCCGCGACTTCAACACCATCGTCTTGAAGATCAAGGCGCAGAACCCGGACCTCGTCATTCCGGCGAACTACTACAACGAATACGTCCTGCTCGCCCGCACCATGCAGCAGCAGCAGGTCAAGCCGAAGGGCATCTACTCGGTGCTCGGCGGGGCGGCCTCGTCCTACAAGTTCGTCAAGGAATTCCCGGAAGCCGCCAAGGGCATCATGGATTGCAATCACTGGTTCAATCCGCTGAGCGACAAGGCGCAGGCGCTCAAGAAGACGGTCGAGGCGAAAGGTCAGTTCTTCACCTACGAGGTGTATCTGAACTACGCCTGTATCGGTCTCGTCGCCGACGCGCTGGAGCGTGCCGGCTCCGCCGACCGCGCCAAGGTGACCGAGGCGCTGGCCTCGTCGACCTGGGCCAACCATATCATGCCGTACGGTCCGACCAAGTTCGTCAACGGCCAGAACGAAGGCGCGGCGCCGTGCAACACGCAGGTACAGGGCAATGACATCAAGGTCATCCTGCCGGCGAAGTTCGCCGACGCCAAGCCGATGTTCCCGGTTACCTGACCCCCGAATGCGGCGCGGGCGGTCCGACAGGGCCGCCCGCGGTCGCGGTGTGTAGAATATAGTGCTGTCGCCCGTCATCCTCATTCCGGTGCTGCTCAACGGTCTCATGACCGGAGCCGTCTATGCGCTGATCGCGCTTGGACTGACCCTGATCTATGGCGTGTTGCACATCATCAACTTCGCCCACGGCGCCATGCTGACCGCGGCGATGTTCGCTTGCTATTTCGCTTTCAAGACGCTCGGCATCGACCCTTATCTGTCGCTGTTCGTCCTGGCGCCGGTGTTCTTCGCGCTCGGCTACGTCTTGCAGCGCTTTGTCATCGGCCCCGCCTCGCATGGTGAGGACCGCAACATGCTGCTGGTGACGCTCGGCCTTGCTGTCGTCATCGAGAATGCGCTGCTGGTGAACTTCCGCGGCGATACCCGCACCATCGACGTGCCTTACGCCTTCGCGACCATCAATCTCGGCTTCACGTTCCTGGCGGTGCCGCGACTGGTCGGCTTTGTTGCGGTGTTCGTCGTCGCCATCGCGCTGTGGCTCATCATGAGCCTGACCGATACCGGCCGCGCCATCCGCGCCGTGGCCAAGGAGAAACTCGGCGCCCAGCTTCAGGGCATCGACGTTCCCCATATTTATGCCGTCACCTTCGGTCTCGGCACCGCCTGCGTCGCCATCGCCGCGTGCCTGCTGATGCCGTCCTATTACGTCAATCCGGGCGCGGGCAACGCCTTCGTGCTGGTCGCGTTCACCATCGTGGTGCTTGGCGGCATGGGCTCGGTGCCGGGCGCGCTGATCGGCGGGCTGACCATCGGCGTCGTCGAAAGCCTGTGCAGCCTGTTCCTCGGCGACTCGCTCGGCCAGGTCGGTATCTTCCTGATCTTCATCGCCGTGCTGCTGGTGCGTCCGCAGGGCCTGTTCGGAGCGAAGGCATGAAGTCGTTTGTGCCTGTCGCGCTCGTCATTGTCGCGCTCGCGGTGCTGCCGCTGTTCGTGCAGTCCAATGTCGTCCTCAACTTCCTCGTCGTGACGCTGATGTTGGCGCTGGCCGGGCAGGGCTGGAACATCCTCGGCGGCTATGGCGGGCAGTATTCGTTCGGCCACGCCATCTTCTTCGGCACCGGCGCCTACGTCACCGCGATCCTGCAGGTGAAGTACGGCGTCAATGCCTGGCTGGCCTTCGGTTGCGGCATGGTCGCGGGGGCGGTTGTTGGGACTGTTGTCGGCTGGCTGGCCTTCCGCGCCGGCCTGCGTGGCTCATACTTCGCGCTGGTGACGCTGGCCTTCGCCGAAGTGCTGCGCATCGTCGCCAGCGTCGCGCCGATCACCGGCGCGGGCGTCGGCACCTTGGTCAATCTCGACATGCGCTTCTCGGCGATGCAGTTCCAGAGCCGCGCGGTGTTCTACTGGCTCATCCTGTCGCTGGTCGCGGCGGCGTTGATCATAACGTGGCTGATCGAGCGCTCGCGCTTTGGCGCCTGGCTGATCGCGGTGCGCGAGAATGAGGACGCCGCCCGCGCACTCGGCGTCAATGCGCTAACGGTCAAGCTAGGCGCGATGGTCATTTCCGGCGTCGTCACCGCCGCGGCCGGCTGCTTCTATGTGCAGTATTTCCTGTTCGTCGATTCTCATATCGCCTACGGCACCTGGATTTCGGTCGAGGCGCTGTTGACGCCGATCATCGGCGGCGCCGGCACCATCTTCGGGCCGCTGGTTGGCGCGCTGGTGGTGCGGGCGCTGGGCGAGGGCGCCTTGCTGATCACCGGCCATGCGCCGGGGCTCGATCTCGTCGTGTTCGGCATGGTGCTGATCGCCGTCGTGTGGTTCTCGCCGAGCGGCATCATCGGCTTGCGTAAGACCTTGCTGGGCAAGTTCAGGCGCCCCGCCGCGGAGGTACGCCGTGGCTGAACCGTTGCTCGATCTGCGGGGTGTTTCGCGGCGGTTCGGTGGCCTGCTCGCCGTCGGCGGCGTATCGATGAATGTGCGCGAGGGCAGCATCACCGCGCTGATCGGCCCGAATGGCGCCGGCAAGACGACCTTGTTCTCGCTCATCTCCGGTTTCCTCAGGCCGAGCGAAGGCGAAATCTACTATGACGGCCGCGACGTCACCGGCGAGCCGTCGCACAAACTGGCGCGGCGCGGCATCGGCCGCACCTTCCAGATCGTGCAACCCTTCGCCGGCCTGACGGTGCGCGAGAACATCCGTGTGGGCGCCTATTTGCGGCACCCGCGCCGCGACGACGCCATGGCTGCGGCAGAGAAGGTCGCGCGCGAAGTCGGTCTCGAGCCGGTGCTCGACGCGCCGGCCGACACCTTGACCGTCGCCGGTCGCAAACGGCTTGAACTCGCCAAGGCCCTGGCGACCGAGCCGAAGCTGCTGCTCCTCGACGAGGTCCTGGCGGGTCTCAATCCGTCGGAAATCCGCGACATCATTCCGGTGATCCGCGGCCTGCAGAGGCGCGGCATCACGGTGCTGATGATCGAACACGTCATGCAGGCGGTGATGAGTCTGGCCGAGCAGGTCTTCGTGCTTGCCGAGGGCCGCCTCATCGCCGAGGGCACGCCGGAAGCCGTAGCCGCCGACCGGGCGGTGATCGAGGCGTATCTCGGCCATGGTGCGGCAGTCCGGCTCGCGACGGTGTCGTCATGAGCGCGCTGCTCGCCATCGAAGGGCTCCGCGCCGGTTACGGCGAAACCGAAGTGCTGCGTGGCCTCGACCTCGTTGTGAACGCGGGCGAGATCGTCACCGTGCTCGGCTCGAACGGCGTCGGCAAATCGACGCTGAACCGGACCTTGTCCGGCGTGCTGCGCGCCCGGGCAGGGGCCATTCGTTTCGACGGCGCGCCGATCGAGCGCGAGAGCTGCGCCGCCATCGTCGCGTGCGGCCTCATCCATGTGCCGGAAGGCCGGCGCGTGTTTCCCAATCTGAGCGTGCGCGAGAATCTCGACCTCGGCAGCTACGCCCGCGGCAAGCCGCGCCGGGCGCAGAACCGGGAGCGGGTGTTCTCCATCTTCCCGCGGCTGCGCGAGCGCGCTTCGCAATATGCCGGCACGCTGTCCGGCGGCGAACAGCAGATGCTGGCCATCGGCCGTGGCCTGATGGCCGAGCCGAAACTGCTCATTCTTGATGAGCCGTCGCTCGGCCTGTCGCCGCTGCTGGTCGAGGAACTGTTCGGCCTCATCAAGCGCATTCATGCCGACGGCGTGTCGGTTCTGCTGGTCGAGCAGAACGTGGTGCAGAGCCTCGAAGTCGCCGATCGCGCCTACATCCTGGCCGAAGGCCAGTTCGCCATGTCCGGACCGGCCGGCCAGATCGCGGCCGATCCCGAACTTAAACGGACCTATCTGGGACTATGATGCATGACTGACAAGAACTTGCGCGCGCGCCTGTCGCGGCCGCCGATCCTGGTGGCGCCGGGCGTCTATGATCCGCTCACGGCGCTGATCGCCGATCAGGCCGGCTTCGAGGCGATGTATGTCTCCGGCGCGGCGATTGCCTACACCAAGCTCGGCCGGCCCGACATCGGCCTCGTTTCGCTGAGCGAGGTCGTCGATACCGTGACGCTGATCCGCGACCGGGTCGGCGCCTATCTCGTGGTCGATGCCGACACCGGCTATGGCAATGCGCTCAATGTCGAGCGCACTGTGCGCCTTCTGGAGCGCGCCGGCGCCAGCGCCATCCAGCTCGAGGATCAGGATTTCCCCAAGCGCTGCGGCCATCTCGACGACAAGACGCTGATCCCGGCGATGGAAATGGCCGGCAAGATCAAGGCCGCGGTCGATGCGCGTCAATCGCGCGACACTCTTATCATCGCCCGCACCGATGCCGTGGCGGTGGAGGGCTTCGACAGCGCCGTGGAGCGCGTCGCCATCTATCGCGAGGCCGGCGCCGACATGCTGTTCATTGAGGCGCCGCGCGAGCGCGGTGAACTCGCGCGCGTTGTCGAGAGCGTCGGCAAGGGCCTGCCGCTGATGGCCAACATGGTGGAAGGCGGCAAGACCCCGATCGTGCCGGCGCATGAGCTGGAGAAGATCGGCTTTTCCTTCGTCATTTTCCCCGGCGGTATCGTCCGCGCCATCGCCAGGGCGGCGCAGGACTTTTACGCCACGCTTCACGCGCAGGGAACCACCGACGCTTTCCGCGACCGCATGTTCGACTTCAACGCGCTCAACGATCTGATCGGCACGCCGGAGACCTTAGAGCGCGGCAAATGGTACGCCGACTACAAGCCGGGCAAGAACTGATGCGCACGCTCGATCCGGTCACGCTCGCGGTGCTCAATGGCCGTCTGGTGCAAATCGCCGACGAGATGGACGCCACGCTGTTCCGTTCGGCCTTCAATCCGATCATCGCCGAGGCGCACGACGCCTGCCACGGCCTCTATCACGCCGAGACCGGCGCGACCCTGGTGCAGGGCATGTCGGGCCTGCCGATCTTCGTCGGCGCCATGGCCTTCGCCGTGAAGGCGGTGATCGACAAGGCCAGGGCGCAGGGCGACCTTGAAGAGGGCGACATCTATCTCTTCAACGATCCCTATGATGGCGGCACGCATCTCAACGACTTCCGCCTGGTGCGCCCGGTGATGCGCAAGGGCAAGGTGTTCGCCTGGCTCGCCTCGGTCGGCCACTGGCTCGATGTCGGCGGCAATGTGCCGGGCAATTTCAACGCCAAGGCGACGGAGAGCTTTCAGGAAGGCTTCCGCGTGCCGCCGGTGAAGATCGTGCGTGCCGGCGTGTTCCAGCAGGACGTCGCCGACATCCTTGCCGCCAATTCGCGGGTGCCGCAATCGAACTGGGGCGATCTCAACGGCCAGCTCAACGCGCTGCAGCTCGGCGAGCAGCGGGTCCATGCTCTGCTCGACGAATACGGCGACGACACCGTCGCGGCTGTCATGCAGGCTTTATCGGCGCGCGCCGAGGCGTTGATGCGCGCCAATATCGCCGCCCTGCCGGACGGCACTTATTCATACGACGATTTCCTCGACAATGACGGCATCAGCGACGAGCCGTTGCGCATCGCGCTCGACCTGACCATCGCCGGCGACCGCATGACGCTCGATTTCTCGCGCTCGGCGCCGCCATGCCGCGGGCCGCTCAACATTGCGCGCTCCACCGCAGTGGCCTGCTGCTATGTCGCGCTCAAGCACCTGTTCACCGACGTGCCGGCCAATGCCGGGTGCCTCGCGCCGATCGAATTCGTCATTCCCGATACGACGCTGCTCGGCGTCTCGGCGCCCAAGCCGGTCGGCGGCTACACCGAAACCATCCTGCGCGTCATCGACACCGTGTTCGGGGCTTTCGCCAAGGCTGCGCCGGAGCGCGCCAATGGCAGCCCCTATGCGACCATCAACGCGCTGTCGCTCGCCGGCTGGCGGGCCGATCACAAGCGCTGGGTGATGTTCTGCTTCTTCGGCGGCGGCCTCGGCGGCAATCCGGAAGGCGACGGCCTCAACCACGGCAACAACCCGATCTCCACCGCGACCATTCCGCCGGCGGAAATCCTGGAGTCGCTTTACCCGATCATGTTCACGCAGTGGGCTCTGCGTGCCGACTCGGCCGGCCCCGGCTTCAACCGCGGCGGCTGCGGCGCGATCTATGAAATCGAGGCGCTGAACGAGGGCGACACCGACGTGTTCCTGCTCGGCGAGCGCGGCAAGTTTCCGCCCTTCGGCGTCAATGGCGGCAAGAGCGCGGCGCTCAACCGCTTCTTCTTCGACAGCGAAAGCGGCGAGCGCTCGCCGGACCTCGTCTCCAAGATCACCGACGTGCGCATCAGGCGCGGCCAGCGCGTGCGTCTGGAAACGCCGGGCGGCGGCGGCTTCGGCGACCCGATGAAACGCGAGCCGGCCCGCGTCGCCCACGACGTCGCGCTTGGCTACGTGTCGCGTGACCGGGCGGCGAGCGATTACGGCGTCGCGCTCAAATCCGACGGCACGGTCGATGACGGCGCGACGGCCAGGCTGCGCGGAAAGGTGCGCGCATGAGCCAGAAGAAAGCCATCGTCGGCGTCGATGTCGGCGGCACCTTCACTGATCTGTTCCTGTTCGACGAGGCGGCGCGCGCCTTCCGCACCGCCAAGGTGCCGTCGAACCGCGGCAACGAGGCCGCCGGCTTCATGCAGGGCCTGGAAACGCTGGGCGACGTCAAGACCTTCGGCTCGATCGTGCATGGCACCACGGTCGGCACCAACATGCTGTTGGAACGCAAGGGCACCCGCGTCGGCGTCATCACCACGCGCGGCTTCCGCGACGTGCTGGAAATGCGCCGCCGCGATCGCCGCCAGACCTGGGGCCTGTGGGGCAATTTTACGCCGATCGCCGACCGCGATCTTCGCCTCGAAGTCGACGAGCGCACTTTGTCGAACGGCACGGTCCGCACGGCGGTCGACGTCGATGCGGTGCGCCGTGCGGCGGAAGAGCTGAAGGCGAAGGGCGCGCAGGCGCTCGCCATCATCTTCATCAATGCCTATGCCAATGCCGACAACGAGAAGCGCGCCTTCGAGGCGGCGCAGGCGGTCTGGCATAACGAGCATGTCTCGGCCTCGCACCAGGTGCTGCCGGAGATCCGCGAGTTCGAGCGGGCCTCGACCACCGGGCTCAACGCCTATCTGCAGCCCGGCGTCGCCGCTTATCTGGCGCGGCTGGAGAAGGCGCTCGACGACAACAAGTTCAAGGGCACGTTCCACATCGTGCAATCGAACGGCGGCGTGATGTCGACCAAGACGGCGCGCCGTCTGCCGGTGCGCACGGCCTTGTCGGGCCCGGCGGCCGGCGTCATCGCCGCGGCGGCGATTGCCCGCGCGGCCGGCCACGACAACATCATCACCGGCGATCTCGGCGGCACCTCGTTCGACGTGTCGCTGGTCGCCGGCGGCAAGCCGTCGCTGGCGGCGCAGACCACCATCGACTTCGGCATGGTCATCCGCACGCCGATGATCGAGATCACCACCATCGGCGCCGGCGGCGGCTCCATCGCCTGGGTCGACCGCGGCGGCCTGTTGCAGGTCGGGCCGGAAAGCGCCGGCTCGGTGCCGGGCCCGGTGTGCTACGGGCAGGGCAATGAGCGCCCGACCTTGACCGACGCCCATGTCGTGCTCGGCCGCATCAATGCGGCGCGGCCGATCGGCGGCAAGCTCGCCGCGCTCGATGTCGAGGCGGCCAAGCGCGCCATCGAGAAGCATGTCGCAAAGCCGCTCAGCATCGACGTGATGGCGGCGGCCGAAGCCATCGTCCGCGTCGCCGATGCGCGCATGGCCGGCGCCATTCGCCTCGTCTCCATCGAGCGCGGACACGATCCGGGCAAGTTCGTCGCCATGCCGTTCGGCGGCGGCGGCGCGCTGCATGTCAGCGCGCTGGTCAAGGAGATCGGGCTCAAGGGCGCGCTGGTGCCGCGCTTCCCCGGCGTCACTTCGGCGCTGGGCTGCGTCATCGCCGATCTGCGCCACGATCAGGTGCAGACCGTCAATCTGATGGTCGACGGTCTCGACATGGCCGCGCTCGATGCGCGCATGGTCACGGCCGGCAAGGAAGCCAAAGCCGTGGTGGATGCCGCCGGCATCGCCGTCGAGCGCGTCGATGTGCTGTTCGAGCTCGACATGCATTATCTCGGCCAGACGCATACGGTGGCGGTGCCGCTGCCGGTGACATTCGGTGAGGCCGGCACAGGCATTACCGAAGCCGCGATTCGCGCCGCCTTCGACAAGACCTATGAGGCCGCCTTCAGCCGGTTGCTGCCGGGCATTCCGACGCGCATCGTGTCGTTGCGCACCGCGGCGGTCGGCCGCCGCCCGGCCTTCGATCTCACGGCCTTTGCGCCGGACGCCGACGCCTCGCTCGACAAAGCCGCGAAAGGCACCCGCAAGGTGTTTCACGGCGGCGCATGGCACGATGCCAAAGTGTGGTCGCGGCTCGACCTGCCGGCGAATGCGCTGATCGAAGGCCCGGCGGTGCTGGAGCAGCCTGACGCCACCATCTTCATCGATCCGGACCTCGCCGGCCGCGTCGATGCGCTTGGCAATCTCGTCGTGGAGCGCAAGTCATGAACATAAAGACAACGGCGCTGCTGCTGGTCGATCTGCAGAACGACTTCATCCATCCGAACGGTGCCTATGCGCGCGGCGGCGCCATCAGCGCCGAGGCCGCCGCCTTGCCGGCAAAGCTCAAGCCGCTGGCCGATGCCGTGCGCGCGAAGGGTGGTGTCGTCGGCGGCACGATGTTCACGCTGGTGCCGGGCCGCGGTGGCGAGCCGATGATCTCGTCGCATCTGAGAAAGCTGCGGCCCTTTCTGCGCAAGGGCGATTTCCTGCCGGGTTCGTGGGGCCAGCAGGTGGCCGAGGAGTTGCAGCCGCTCGATTTCACGGTCGAGAAGCTGGCTTACTCGGCCTTCTACATGAGCCGCCTCGACTGGCTGCTGCGCAAGTTCGGCATCGACAAGCTGATCGTCGGCGGCATCGTCACCAATGGCGGCGTCGCCTCGACGGTGCGCGATGCCCATGTGCGCGATATCGAGGTCACCGTGCTGGAAGACGGCTGCGCCGCGCCGACTGTGGCTTTGCACAAAGCCGCGATCGAAGGCCTGCGGCCGGTCGCCGATATCGCCACTATTGCCGAGGTGATGAAAAGCATCGGATGAGCCGGGTCCTGCCGCTGCCTGCGCGTTTCGACGCCGAGGTGCCGCTGGTCATCGTCGGCGCCGGCGCGGCGGGTTTGTGCGCGGCGCTGGCGGCGAAGGAGGTGGGCGCCGATCCGATCGTGATCGAGCGCGACGCCGTGCCGGCCGGCTCGACCGCTCTGTCGGCGGGTTTGATCCCGGCGGCGGGCACGCGCTTCCAGCGCGCCAAGGCCATCGACGACAATGCCGAATTGTTCGCGCAGGATATCCAGCGCAAGGCGCATGGCGAGAACGACGCGGCCATCGTCGAAGTCGTCGCGCGCGAGGCGGGACCGATGGTCGAATGGTTGGCCGACGCTTACGGCCTCCCGTTCGACGTTATCGACAACTTCACTTATCCCGGCCATTCCGCGCTGCGCATGCATGGCCTGCCGACGCGCTCCGGCGCCGAACTGATCGACCGCCTGCGCAGCGCCGCGGAAGCTGCTGACGTTACCATCCTGACGGCGAGCCGCGTCGAAACTCTGTTCGCCGATGAGCAGGGCCGCATGCGCGGCATCGAGCTGACGCGTGCGGATGATGGGCGTGAAAGGATCGGCTGCGACGCGCTTGTGCTCGCCTGCAACGGCTATGGCGGCAACGCCGCACTGGTGCGCGAACTGATCCCGGACATGGCGGATGCGCTCTATTTCGGCCATCCCGGCAATCAGGGCGAGGCGGTGCTGTGGGGCCGCGCGCTCGGGGCGCAGCTTTCGCATCTGTCGGCCTATCAGGGCCACGGTTCGGTGGCGACGCCGCACAATATTCTCATCACCTGGGCGGTGGTTGCCGAAGGCGGCTTCCAGGTCAATGCACAGGGCCGCAGGTTCAGCGATGAGACGCATGGCTATTCGGAGCAGGCGGCGCAGGTGCTGCGCCAGCCCGGCGAAATCGCCTTCGATGTGTTCGACGCGCGGATTGCCGGGATTGCGCGGCAGTTCGAGGACTTCCGCGCGGCGGAGAAGGGCGGCGCGCTGCTGACGGCCGATACTCTCGACGAGCTTGCGGCGCGCATGCGCGTTCCGGCGGAGGTGCTGGTCGCCGAATATAAAGAGACCGAAGAACTCAAAGCCCGCAACGGTACCGATCGTTTCGGCCGCGCGTTCTCGGACAAACAGCTGCTCACGCCGCCGTTCCATGCGGTGAAGGTCACCGGCGCGCTGTTTCACACCCAGGGCGGTCTCGTCGTCGATGGCGATGCGCGCGTGCAGCGTCAGGACGGCTCACTGTTTGCGAACCTGTTCGCCGCTGGTGGTGCCGCCGCGGGCGTCTCCGGCGACACGGCCGCGGGCTACCTGTCCGGCAATGGCCTGCTGACGGCGACCACGCTGGGGCGGCTGGCCGGCCGATCGGCCGCGCGGTTGCTGCGCGGCGGATAAATCAGCCTTCGATCGCGCCAGCGACGAATTCGCCGAGTGACAGCGAACTGGTCAGCCCCGGCGATTCAATGCCGAACATCTGCACCAGGCCGGGCAGGCCATGCTCGGCCGGCGTGTCGATGAGAAAATCCGCGGCCGGCTCGCCCGGTCCGGTCAGCTTCGGCCGGATACCGGAATAATCCGGCGCCAGCGCGCCGTCCTTCAGCGCCGGCCAGTAGGTGCGGATGCGCTCATAGAAAGCATCGGCCCGCTTCGGATCGACCGGATAATACTCTTCCTCGATCCATTCGACGTCGGGGCCAAAGCGCATACGCCCGGCGAGATCGAGCGTGACATGAACGCCGAGGCCGCCGGTCACCGGCGTCGGATAGATCAAGTGGGTGAAGGCCGGCTTGCCGGCATAGGTGAAGTAGTTGCCCTTGGCGAGCACGCGCCTGGGCACGCGGTCGGCCGGATAATCCGGCATCGCGCGGGCGATCTTCTGGGCCGACAGGCCGCCGCAGTTGATGACGGCATCGAACGCCATCTCGCCGGCTTCACTGCCCCCAAAGGACACCAGCCATTGCCCGTCCTGGCGCACCGCGCCGGTGACCGGCGTGTTGAAGGCAATGACGCCGCCGGCGTCTTCGAGATCGCCGCGCAGCGCCAGCATCACGCCATGCGCTTCGACAATGCCGGTCTCTGAGGACAGCAGCGCCGCGGTGCATGTCAGCGCCGGCTCAAGAGCTTTCGCCTGCGCCGCCGTCAGCATGGTCAGGCCTTCGACGTCGTTGATCTTGCCTTGGGCGGAGATCTGCTCAACCTTTTTCGTCTCGTCGTCGTTGGTGGCGACGATCAGCTTGCCGCATTTCCGGTGCGGCACGCCGTGCGAAGCGCAGAATTCGTAGAGCATGCGCCGGCCCGCGACGCAGTGTTTCGCGCGCACCGAGCCGGTCGGGTAATACATGCCGGCATGGATGACTTCGGAATTGCGAGACGACACGCCGGTGCCGATGGCGTTCTCCGCCTCGGCGACGATCACTTCGTGGCCCCTCTGCGCTGCGGCCCGCGCCGCGGCGAGGCCGACCACGCCGGCCCCGATCACCAGTACCTGCATGTTGTCTTCAAGTCCTCGGAAGTCGCGCGCGCGAAGCACGGCCCTGGCGCTTCGCGTCGAGTTTGAAATTCTTGGCGAGCCGGATCGAATTGGGCGTTTCGTCGGCGATGTGGGTGAGGAAGCTGGCGACCGCTTCCATGGCGCTGGCATTGATCTCGGCGAACAGGCGATCGTTGATGCGCTGCAATAGCGGCGTGAGTTCGCCGAGAATGGCGTTGCCTTCGGCGGTCAGCTCGATGAGCACGGCGCGGGTGTCGCGCGGGTGCGGCTTCTTGTCGAGAATGCCTTTCTTGACCAGCTTGCCGACCTCCGCCGTCACATTGGCGGCGGCCACATGCAACTGACCGGCCAGCGTATTGATGCCGACGGGGCCCTTCTTTTGCAGGTGCCAGGTGGCGAGCAGGATGGCGTATTCGGCGGCGCTCAGGCCGACCGAGGTCGCCAGCGCGCGGCGCAAGGCCAGCATGCCGGCCGCGGCAGCAAACAGATCGGCGATGAGTTCGCGGAACCGGATATCCGATCCGCCGACGAGCAGTTCGGGCAGGCTGACAGTGAGGTTCTTCTGCGAGGCGCGCCGCGCGCTCGAGGGCGCGGCAGCCTGGCTGGACGAAGACGGACGCTTTTTCGGCATCAATGCCTCATTGCCGTTGGCCGGAGACATCCCACCCATTACATGATCGAACGCGATAGCGGAATATCGGTTCGCCTTCACCAGCCGTGCAACCACAGATTATCCTCCGGCGCTCGGGGGCCGTCGATGTCCACGTCGCTGCCGGCTTTGCGCTGAGCACCGTCGCCGCGCTGACCGAAACCAAGGAAGTCGGCGCGCCATTTTTGTCGTCGTCACGGAGCGAAGGCCTGCCATGGTGACCGCATTGAGGAAGCCTGCCACGTTCGTTTTGCCCGCCGTCAAATGCGACCTGTACCATGGCGGTGCCTGGCACAAGGCACGCGCCGGACCGACTCAGGAAACGCACAATCCAGCAACGGGCGAGAGCCTCGGCGCCGTGGCCTGGGCCGAAGCCGTAGATGTCAATGCTGCCGTCAAAGCCGCCTATGCCGGCTTCAAGGTGTGGCGGCGCATGAAGTCGCCCGAGCGCGCCATTATCCCGCGCAAGGCGGCCGAAGTGATCCGCCAGCCATGTCGCACGGCCTCGTGCTGCGCAACCCGCGCACGGCGAATGTTCTCGACGCGCCCTCGATGTCGCTCCCGATCCCGGTGGCCGGATTGTCCGTCGCCCTGATGCTGATAGGGCGGCGCAATTCCGACCGTCAGTTGTTATCGGCTGCTGAACGGTTCGTAATGCGCTGGCGCTCGTCAGGGCGTCACGACCATGCGCCGGTCAGCGCTTCGCTGTCGGTCACCACGGCGACGTTCTGCAGGGCGTAGTTGACCGAGGCGGTGTGCCATTCGGCATTCATCGTCGAACAGCAATCTTCCGGCACCACCATGTAGTAGCCTTTGTCGGCGCCGGTGCGCGAGGTGTGCTCGATCGACATGTTGGTCCAGGCGCCGGTGACGATGACGATGTCGCGCTTGAGCGACTTCAGCACCGTCTCCAGCCGCGTTCCTTCCCAGGCGCTCATGCGCTGCTTCTCGACGACATGATCGCCGGGCTGGGCTTCGAGGCCGGGCACCGGAGCCGAACCCCAACTGCCACGCACCAGCGCGTTGGCGTCCGCAAGCCCTTCGAACAGCGGGGCATTCATGGTGACGCCGGGGCAGCCGGCCTCGACCACGAACCAGACATGAATCACGGGAATGCCGCGTGCGCGAGCGGCGGCGGCCAGCCGCGACGCGTTGCCGATGGCGTTCTGCTCGCGGCAATGGCCCGGCGAGCCGGAAGCGGCGAAGGCGCCGCCGTCCATCACCACATCGTTCTGCATGTCCTGAATGATGAGCGCGCAGCGCGACGGATCGAGCGAATAGCCGGATGCCACCTTCTTCGTGCCGTTGCGGGCGATGCTGGCGCTGGCCTGCGGCGCCGATGCGTTGCTCGCCGCGCCCTGTCGCATGTAGGGCTCGGTGCGCGGGCCGACCTTGGTCTCCACCGTATAGACGGAGTGGGACGCCGTGATGAATAGGGTGCGGAAGTCTCTGCCGCCCCAGGTCAGGTTGCCGACCAGTTCGGGCACGTGCAGCTTGCCGATCAGTCCGCCATCCGGCGCATAGACCCAGACGCCGCCCGGCCCGCAGACCCATATATTGCCAGACGCATCGCACTTCATGCCGTCCGGAACGCCCGGCTCGGTGGGGGAGTAGATGCCCGAAGCGAACATCCGCCCGCCCGACAATTTGCCGTCGGACTGCACGTCGAAGACGCGGATGACCTGCTGCACCGTATCGTTGATGTAGAGTAGCTTCTCATCGGGCGAGAAGCAGAGCCCGTTGGGTTGATCGAACAGATAGCGGTCCACCAGCAATTGCGGTTTGCCGCTGCCGGGCGGCACGCGATAGACGCCCTGGAAGCCGAGCTGGCGCGGCCGCTCGACGCCGTAAACCGGCATGCGGCCGTACCAGGGATCTGAGAAGTAAATAGAGCCATCCGATTTGACGCAGACGTCGTTGGGGCTGTTGAGCTCCATGCCGTCGACGTGCGAGGCGATCACCTCGCGCCGGCCGTCCGGCCGCTCGCGCACCAGCGAGGAGGTGGCGTGTTCGCAGACGATGAGGTTCAGCTCGGCATCGTAGGTCATGCCGTTGCACTTGTTCGCCGGCTTCATCACCTCGCGAATGCCGCTTGAATCGTAACGGCGGCGCACGTCGCCCGGCATGTCGGAGAACAGCAGGTAGCCGTCCTTCGGATGCCAGATCGGTCCTTCGGTAAACTGAAAGCCGGTGCCGATCTGGCGCACCGGCGCCCACAGATCGACGAGATCGGCGAAGCCGGGCCGGACGGCGACGTGCGTTGTCATGGCGAATCCCCTCGAAGCGTTGGGCGTCGTTTCATGCGCCCATTCGTTGCCTAGACCGCGAACCAGTTGCGCGGCGGCAGGCTCTGCACCACCGGACCCGGAACGGCCATGTCCATACGGCCGATCACCTGGCCGCCGGCGATCTTGGCGGGCTTGTCGTGGATCGGCAGCAGGAACTTCGAGCTGTTGAGCAGCTTCTTGATCGCCGCTTTTTCCTCCCGCTTGGAGACGCCGTGATTGCCGGTGGTGCGCGGCTCGTTGGCGTGGATCTCGTGGAAGGGATTCACGATCTGGTCGTTGAAGTCGTAGATCACGTCGCCGCAGATGGTGGCGCGGCCCTCGGCGGTGTCGACGTGGATGTTCATCGAGCCTTCGGTGTGCGCGCCGGCCATTTCCAGGTAGCAGCCGGGGAACAATTCGATCATGCCGGTGAGTTCGAGATCCTCGAGGCGCAGCGCGTCCCTGGTATGGAGGCGGTCGATCAGATGCTTGATGTCCGGCGCCGGATACTGCGGATGCATCAGGCCGGACACCGAGTATTCCAGTTCGCGGCGGTTGATGATCACCGTGGTGTTCATCGGGAACAGTTCGTCCTTGCCGGCGTGATCGATATGCAGATGCGTGTGCAGCACGTAGCGCACGTCACCCATGCGCACGCCGTGTTTGGCGAGCTGGTTCTCGATCATGTTCTCGTGGAACTGGAGGCCGCGCATACCGAGGCTTTCCATGATCTGGTTGTGACGGTAGCCGGTGTCGACGACGATCGGCCACGGACCGCCCAGGATGAGAAAGCCGAAGGTGTGGACGCGGCGCACGCGGCCGCAATCGCGCCCGAGCACCAGGAAGCTCGATTCAAGCTCGATATCGCCGTAATCGAGCACCTTGATTTCCAAAGCCATGAGAGCCTCCTCCTTAATTGACGGCCACGCCGGTCGCTCCGGCGCGCGGTTTCTTTGATGCGTTTGCGGGATCGGTCGGCGTCATGCGGCGCGTGTCTCCCCGATGGCGAGGATGGCGCGGCACAGCCGCGACGTTGAACTGGCGTCGCCGAGCGAGGACAGCAGCGGCCGGATGGCGCGCAGCGCCTCGGTTTGCGGGCTGTAGCCGGGGTCGAGGGCGAGCGGGGTGAACCAGTCGATGCGGTGGGCGCGGGCGGCGAGGCGGTTGACGGCGCGGATCATGGTCGTGGGGTCGCCGCGCTCGAGGCCGTCGGACAGCACGATGACGTTGGCGCCGCGGGCGTAGCCGGCAAAGCGCGGCACCGCGAGGAAGGCCTCGAGCGCGTCGCCGATCCGGGTACCGCCGTCCCAGTCGGCGACCAGGCCGGAGACCTCGGCGAGGGCCTGTTGGCGGTTGCGCAGCCGCAAGGCGCGGGTCGGGCGGGTCAGCCTTGTGCCGAAGGTGAACACCTCCACCCGGGGCATGGCGTGCACGATTTCATGACCGAGGGTCATATGTGCGTCGCTGCGCTGTTTCATCGAGCCGGACACGTCAATCAAAAGAAGAATGGGGCGCGGGCGCGTGGCGCGCCGCAGCCGCTTGAGGTCCATCACCTCGCCTTCGTTGCGCATGGCGGCGCGCAGGCTGCGCGCCAGATCGACGCCCTTGCCGCGCCGCGCCGCTTTGCGGCGATAGCCGCGCCGCCGCGGCAGCGCATTGGGCAAGGCATCGCCAAAGCGCCGCAAGGCGTCGGTGTCGTCGGGCACGCGCAATTCGCGAACCGCCAGCGCTTCCGCGCGGGTCGCGCTCTGGCCGGTCTCGTTGACCTCCTCGCCGATGACAATCTCTTCGGTGCCGACATCGTCCTGCACCTGCATTTCGTCGTCGGGCTCGAAACGCTCCTCGCCGGGCTCGCCGAAGGCGCCGATGAAATGCATGTCGAACAGCGCGTCGAACAGCGGGCGTTGTTCGGGATGCGGTGCGAGCGTCGCCACAGCCGCCTTGCGGACATGCTCAATGGTGCGCGGGCCGAGCAATTCGACCGCTTCGAGGAAGCTGACCGTCTGCTCCGGCGCGACCAAGAAGCCGTGGCCGCGCAGCAGCGCCGGAAAGCCGATCAGCGGCCGCACCGCGCCTGGGACGTTGCCGATCATGCCGCCATCCCCGGGATGAATTGTGCAAGCCGCGGCCGCAAATGAGCGAGATCTTCCTCATCCTTGATCGCGGCGCCGATGGAGCGGCGGAACGCTTCCGGCCAGGGAGCGCCAGTGTGCGCCAAAGCCGTCGCCGCCTCGGCCCAGTCCACCGCCTCGGCGACGCCTGGCGGCTTGGACAAAGGCTCGTTGCGCAGGATACCGACGGCGGCCACCACGGCGCGCGCCGTGCTTTCGGCGACGGCGGACGAGCGGAGCATGATGATCGCGGCTTCGCGCGCCGGATCGGGATAGGCGATGTAGTGATAGACGCAGCGCCGCCGCAAGGCTTCATGCAGATCGCGCGTGCGGTTCGACGTGAGGATCACCACCGGACGATCCGCCGCGCGCAAGGTGCCGCGCTCGGGAATCGAGATCGAGAAGTCGGACAGGAACTCCAGCAGGAACGCTTCGAACTCATGATCGGAGCGGTCGATTTCGTCGATCAGCAGCACGGTGGATTCCGGCCGGCGCAGGGCGGTCAGCATCGGGCGTTCGATCAGGAATTCGTCGCGATAAATGTCGATATTGGCGCCGTCCTGTGCCTGGCGGATCGCCAGCATCTGCCGCGGGTAATTCCACTCATAAAGCGCGGCAGCAGCGTCGATGCCCTCGAAGCACTGCAGACGGATCAGTTGCCGGCCGAGAATGCCGGCGATCGCCTTGGCGGCCTCCGTCTTGCCGACGCCGGGCGCGCCTTCCAGCAGCAGCGGCTTGCCGAGCGCGAGCGACAAATAGCCGGCGGTCGCGATGCCATCGTCGGCGAGATACATCGCCGCCTTGAGCGCATCGGCGAGCGCCTCGGGGCTGGCAATGCCGGCGATGGTCGTGCGCAAGGCCATGGTCAGTTGCCCCGCCGCGCTTGCGGTTTGGCGCCGCCATTGGCGCGCAGGCCGCGCAGCACCTTCTCCGGCGTGATCGGCAATTCATCGACACGCACGCCGACGGCATTGAACACCGCGTTGGCGACCGCCGGCAGCACCGGATTGGCGCACATCTCGCCAGGGCCCTTGCCGCCGAACGGGCCGTCCGGCGCCGGGCGCTCGAGGATGGTCACCGAGTAGGGCGCGATGTCGCCGGGACCCGGCATCAGATATTCGTTGAAATCGCGCGGGCCGTGCTCGGGATTCGGGTAATAGGGTTCAGGCGTTTCATATAGTGCGTGGCTCTGGCCCATCCAGGCGCCGCCGACCAGTTGCTGCTCGACCATTTTCGGATTGAGCGCGCGGCCAAGTTCATAGGAACTGGTGATGCCGAGCAGAGCCACTTCGCCGGTCTCGTCGTCGACCTCGACATCGGCCACGAGGCAGGCATGGGCGAAGGCGGTGTTGGGATTCATCTCGCCGGTCTCGGCATCGACGGCCGACAGCGGGATGAGGAAGATGCCGCGCCCGGCGATGGTCTTGCCCTGCTTGAATTGCGCGGCCTGCGCCGTGGCGCGCACGGTGATCGAGCGTGACGGCGCGCCGCGCACATGGATGTTGCCACGGCCGTCGGTGACGAGATCGGCGGCGTTGACCTCGAGCTCTTCCGCCGCCGCTTCCAGCAGCACGCCGCGCGCTTCGCGCGCCGCGGCGATCACCGCGTTGCCCATCCGGTGCGTGCCGCGCGAGGCGAAGGAGCCCATGTCGTGCGGACCGGTGTCGCTGTCGGCGGTGTCGACATAGACATCCTCGACAGGGACACCGAGCGTTTCCGCCGCCACCTGCCGCGTCACCTGCTTCATGCCCTGGCCGAGATCGATGGCCGAGAGCGCGACGGTGAACTTGCCGTCCGGGTTGGAATGGATCAGCGCCTGGCTGGGGTCGCCGCCGAGATTCATGCCGATCGGATAGTTGATCGAGGCCATGCCGCGGCCTTTGTGCCGTGCCATGTCAGCGCCTCCTGGTGCCGAAGACGGATGAGAAGCGCATCGCGCCGTGCTGCGGTGTCGCGCCCGGTGGCGGGGCCGGCGGCGGTGCATGCGGCGGCGCGGCGTATGGCGGTGATGCCGGAGGCGGCATCGGCGCCAGCGGCGCGGGTGCCTGCACGGCGGGTTGGCCCATCGGACGCGCCGGCTCGTAGCGCGGCACGTTGGCGGCGGCGGGCCGGGCGTCGCGGCTGCCCTCCATCTCGGGCTGCTTCGACAGCGCGATGCGCGAGGTGCCGGCCGGCAAAGTCTGTGTCGATGGCGCGTTGCGGGTCTCGGGGCGGCCAATTTGACCGCGCTGGTCGATCGGCGTTGCCGGGATCTGGCTGCGTTCGCCTTCGCCGCCGCCGACCAGCGACGACATGCGCTTGGCATTGTCGGAGATCGGCCAGTGCGCCTTTTCCGCCGCCACCTGCACACATTCGATCAGCGCGGTGTTCTTGGCGACGCGCCGGTGCGGCTTCATGTCCCCGTCGCGATAGGCGTTGAGGATGCGGAACTCCATCGGGTCCATGTTGATAGCATGGGCCAGCTTGTCCATCTGCACTTCGATGGCGAAATCGACCGCCGTGATGCCGAAGCCGCGCATGGCGGTTGACGGACATCGATTGGTGTAGGCGACGTAGACGTCCGACGACACATTCGGCACCCAGTAGGGGCCGGGAATATGCGCCGTGCATTTGACCGCGGCGTAGGAGGAGAGGCGCGTATACGCGCCGGCGTCGAAGTACGATCTGATATGGCGCGCGACGATGCGGCCGTCGCGCATCACGCCGTCCTTGACGTAGATACGTTCGGCACCGCGCGGCGAGCCGTACAGCATCTCCTCTTCGCGATCGAGCACATAGCGCACCGGACGGCCGGTCATCATCGCGCCGAGGATGGCGAGCGGCTCGGTGATCGAATCCACCTTGCCGCCGAAACCGCCGCCGACCGTGCCGCCGATGAAGTGCAGCCGGTTGGAATCGAGCTTGAGGATCTTGGCGGACGTGCCCAGCGAGAAGAACAGGCCCTGCGCGCAGGAATGCACGACAAAGCGGTTGTCCTGCTCCGGCGCCGCTATGGTGCCGTTGGTCTCCGTCGGCGCATGCTCGATCGGCGACATCTGATAGCGCTCTTCCATCACGATGTCGGCTGAACGGAACGCCTTTTCGGTGTCGCCGAAGCGCAGCTTCTGATGGTCGAATTTTTCGTGATACTCGAAGTAATTGTTCGGATAGGTATCGTTGACGACGGGAGCGCCAGGCTTGAGCGCGTCTTCGACATCGAATACGTGGGGCACGGTCTCGTAGTCGATACGCACAAGGTTGCGCGCGGCGAGCGCCGCGGCTTCGCTGTCGGCGATGACGGCGACGACCGGCTCGCCCTTGTAGTGGACCTTGTCGACGGCGAGCGAAGGCTCGTCGTCCTTGCCGAATCCGATCAGGCTCAGCAGCGTGTTCTTGTTCAACGGCACATCGGCGGCGCGCAGGATGCGCTTCACGCCGGGCGCGCGCTCGGCGGCGCTGGTGTCGATGGAGCGAATGCGCGCATGGTGATGCGGGCTGCGCACGACCTTGAGGTGCAGCAGGCCCTCGAAGGCGTGGTCATCGAAGAACGGCGAGCGGCCGGTGACATGACCCGGCATGTCCTGGCGCTGAACGCCCTTGCCGACGACGTTGAGATTGTCGTCGCGCTCGTTGGCAAAAAGGTCTTTCCTGAATTCGAGCATCGCGTTCTCCTTCAGGCCTGCCGCTGGCCGCGGTTGCCGGCGGCGGCAAGGATGGCGGTGATGATCGGCTCGTAACCGGTACAGCGGCAGATATTGCCGGCGATGCCTTCGATCACTTCTTCGCGGGTCGGATTCGGATTGCGCTCGAGCAGGGCGCGCGCCGCCATCAGCATGCCCGGCGTGCAGAAGCCGCATTGGGCCGCGAAATTGTCCATGAACGCGTTTTGCAACGGATGCAGGTTAGGGCCGTCCGCCATGCCGGACACGGTCTCGACATGCCGGCCTTCGCAGGCGACCGCCAAAGTGAGACAGGACAAGTGTGGCTCGCCGTCGATCAGAACGGTGCAGACGCCGCAAGCGCCCTGGCCGCAACCGTATTTCGGGCCGAACTCATTGAGGCCCCGCCGCAGCGTGACGAGGAGATTGTCGCCGGGATCGACGAAGGTCGCGCGGTCCGAACCATTGAGACGAAACTGGACGGGACTTTTGGCCATGCGGTTCTCCTCAGCGTCCTTCGCCGGCCAGCAGCCGGCCGAGATGCACGGGCGCGACTTCGCGGCGATACCAGTCGGATGCGATGGCATCGGTGACGGGGCGGGTGCCTTCGAGAGCGGCGGCCTTCGCGGCCTGAATGGCGGCGGCATCGAGCGGCTTGCCTTCGAGGGCACGTTCGACGCCGCGCGCCCGAACCGGTGCCGGCGCCATCGCGCCGTAGGCCACGCGTGCCTGGCCGATACGGCTTGCGGAATTCGGCAGATGAACGGCAATGCTCATCACGGAGACGCCTTTCGGCTTGACCCGGCTGACCTTGCGAAAGCGAAAGTCCGCAGCGTTCTGCGGTTTGGCGAACTGGACGCTGGTGACGAGACCGGAGGCGCCGCGCTCGCGCGCATTGAGGAACTCCTCGATCGCGACCGCGCGGGCCGAGCCGTAGCCCGACTGCACCATCACCTGCGCGTCGAGCGCCAGCAGTGCGACGGCGAAATCACCGTAAGGCGTTGCGGCGAACAGGTTGCCGCCGATTGTCGCCATTTGCCGGATGGCGGGGCCGCCGATAGCGCGGGCGACCGGATGCAGGAAAGCAAGGTCGCGATTGGCCAGCACCATCGCCATAGTCGCGCCGGCGCCGAGTTCGACGCGTGCGCCGGAGGCATTGATCTGATGATAGGCGGGATCGGTGAGCCGCAGCAGCGTGCCGTCGAGAAAACGGCCTTCGTTGATGTCGCGCATGACCAGTGTGCCGCCGGAGAGCAGGCGGGTGCGCTGGTCCGACCCGAGAATGCCGGCGGCTTCGGCCATGGTGGTGGCGACGCGGACTTGAAGTGCCATGTCAGATGCCTTCTCGTTGAAGTTCGGGAAGCCGGCGCACGGCTTCCATACCGGCGACGTAGACGTCCTCACCCACCTTTTGCGCGAGTTCTTCCTCGCGCCCGGGCGGCGTGGTGAAGCGGCTTTCCCAGTGCCAGAAGCTGCGATTGCCGTCGGTCACCGGCAGCAGGCGGATATGGGCGACGTAGTTGAAGAGGGGGATCGGCGTGTCGAGCAAGCAGTAGCTGTAGGTCATTTCCAGATCGGACAACGACAACAATTGTTCGCGCAGCTCGCTGCCATCGGCGAGGAAGAAGTGGCGCACGCAGCCGACCTTGTCGACCGGATAGCCGCGTTCGATGGTGCTGGTGGCGACAATCGGATGGTACTGGTCGTGCGCGTTGAAATCGCGCACGACGGCCCACAGCCGCTCGACTGGGACATCGATGATCGTGCTGCGGACGACCCTCGGCACGTCAGCCTCCGAACGCGCGCTTGAGGGCGTCGAAGCCGCCCTGGAACACGTTGGCGCCGATGCCGGACACCAGTTCGGCTTCCTTGTCGGGCGCGCAGTCGAAGTCGGCCGACCATTCGATGAAGGTGCGGTCGTGGTCGGTGATCGGGGTCAGCCGCAAGGTCGCGACGTAATTCGTCAGCGGCATGGGCGAGTTCAGGATCGAGTAGGTGCAGAACATGTCGTAGTCGGACAGGCCGAGCAGCTGCTCGCGCAGCCGGTCGCCGTTCCTGAGCGAGAAGGCGCGGACGCAGCCGACCTTGTCCGACGGTTCGCCGTTCTCGATCCGGCTTTCGGCGATGCCGGGATGCCAGTTCGGCAAGCCGTTGAAGTCGCGCACGCGGGCCCAGACCCGGCTTGCGGAAGCGCCGATGACGCTGGAGGCATAAACGCGGGCCATGGCCTATTACTCCTTGGCCTTGCGGCCGGAGCCGCTACCGCCGCTACTACCGTCACCGCCGCCGTCCTTGGCCTTCGCGCCTGGTTCCTTCGGCGCCTCCTTGCCGATGCGTTGCATGTCGCTCGCTTCGCGGATGAGGCCGCCCATCTTGGCGAGATTGCCGCCTTCGATGCCGATCTCCTTGAGCACCTCGTCGATCAGCGGCGCCTGGACGCGGTAGCGCAGCGCGCTCTCGATCACCTCGTCCGTCGGCGAACGCCCGGCGCTGCCGGCAACGCCGTTACCGCCGGCAAGACCGTCAACATGCAGGATCTTGATCCCCTCGATGCGCTCCATCGGCTTGACGCTCTCGCGCACGATGCCCTCGATGCGGTCGAGCAGGCGGCGGCGGAACAGGCCGTAGCGCGCGCCATCGGAGAGAACGTTCTCGGCCTCGTAGAGCAGTTTCTGCGATTCCGCCTCGACGGCGCGGCGGACCTTGTCGGCCGCGGCGGCGATGCGCGTCTCTTCCGCGGCCTTTTCGGCGAGGGTGACTTCCACCACCTTGCGCCGTTTAGCGCCTTCGCTCTCTTGTACGGTTTTGACGGCTTCTTCGGCTTCTACGGCTTTGGCGCGGGCGAGCTCGGCCTTCACCTGCGCCGCCGACTCCTCGAGCGACTTGGCGTAGAGCGCGATGGCCTTTTCCATCGCCGCGTTCTCGACGTCGCGTTCGCGCTCGATCTCCAGCTTGCGCAGGTCGCGCTGGCGGCCGATGCGGGCCTCGTCGAGGCCGCGATCGGACGAGATGCGCGCGCGCTCGACTTCCTCGTTCGAGGTGATCTGCGCTTCCTGCAGCGACTGGTTCCGGGCGATCTCGAGTTGTTCGAGCGCGCGCCGGCGTTCGACCCGGGCGGCCTCGAGCGCCTGCTCGCGGGCGATGTCGATCTTCTCGACTTCCTGCCGCGCCACGATTTCGGCCTGGCGCAGCGCCTTGTCGGCGTCGGTGCGCTCGGCCTTCTTGGCGGCGAGCGTGATGGCGCGCTCCTCCTCGGCGACCTCGATGGTCTTTTTCTGGTCGATCTGGAGCATTTCGCGCGTCTTGGTCGAGGCGATGCGCTCCTGTTCGAGCTTGAGCTCCGTGGCGATGCGCTGACGCTCGACACTGTCGCGTTTCTTGATTTCCTCGGCCTCAAGCGCCGCCATGCGCTGGATATCCAGCTCACGCGTCGCTTTCTCCTGCGCGATGCGCGCGGCCTCGGTCGACTCGCGCGCGGCGATTTCCGCGGCGTTGATCGCTTTGTTGCGCGCGATCTGCAGGGCCTGAACGCGCTCTTCCTGGGCGATACGAGCGGCTTCGATCTCTTCGCGCGCGGCGATGTCTTCCTGTTCGAGGGTGCGGGTGCGCTCGATTTCGAGGTGGCGAACTTCCTGCTCGCGGGCGATGCGCTCGACGTTCACCGCCGCTTCCTGAAGTACGCGCGCCTTGTCGGTGGATTCGCGGGCCGAAATTTCGGCAGCCTCGAGCACGCGCATGCGCTCAATTTCCTTCTGGCGAATTTCGCGTTCGGAGGCGATGCGGGCGGCGTTGATGGTCTGCTCGTTGGCGATCCGGGCCTTCTCGACCAGCTCGCGCGCGGCGATCTCGGCTTCCTCGACCGCGCGGGTGCGCTCGATTTCCTTGTGGCGGATGTCGCGCTCGGAGGCGATGCGCGCTTCGCTGATGGCGCGCTCGTTGGAAATGCGGGATTTCTCGATTTCCTCGCGGGACTGGATCAGCGCCTGTTCGGCTTCGGTATCGCGGGCGGCACGCTCGCGTGCTACCTCGGCGCGCTGCATGGCGCGGCGGATCTCGATCTCGCGTTGTTGTTCGAGTTTGGCGGACTCGCTGTCGCGCTCGATATCGAGCGACAGCCGCTCGGCCTCGAGGTTGCGGGTGCGAATCTTGATCATCGCATCCTGTTCGATGTCGTTGCGCAGCTTCCGCTTTTCCTCGATCTCGCCGATGATGCGCGTCAGACCTTCGGCGTCGAAGCGGTTGGATGGGTTGAAATATTGCAGATCGGTCTGGTCGAGATTGGTGATGGCGACGCTTTCCAGCTCCAGGCCGTTCTGGTCGAAGGCCTCCGCGGCGGATTCCTTGACGCGCAGGACATAAGTGCCGCGCTTCTCGTGCATTTCCTCCATGGTCATTTCGGACGCGATCGAACGCAGCGCCGAGACGAGCCGGCCGGAGAGCAAGGTGTTGAGCTGGTCGGGCTGCAGCGTGCGGCGGCCGAGCGTGGCGGCGGCGACGGATACGGCTTCGCGCTGCGGACGCACGCGCACATAGAATTCGGCGTCGATATCGACGCGCATCCGGTCGCGGGTGATCAGCGCCTCGTCATTGGCGCGGGTGACCGCCATGCGCAGGACGTTCATGTTGACCGGCGTGACGTCGTGGATGATCGGCAGCACGAAGGCGCCGCCGTTGATCACCACCTTTTCGCCGAACAGACCGGTTCGGACGAAGGACACCTCCTTCGAGGAGCGGCGATAGAGCCAGTTCACCAGATAGACGATGATCGCGATGACGATCACGGCCACGATGAGCCAGAGGATGAGGGATCCGATCAATTGCCCCGACATGTCACATTTCTCCTGTCCGCTGCGCCGGCTTTACCGGGTGGCGCTTGATCGGCGGGTTGTCTCCGCCGGGTTGTCTGTGCCGCCCTTGCGGCCGATGGTCTTGAAAGCCCTCGTCTGGTCGCGGATCGCGGACTCGACGGGCAGGCGCTCCATGGAAGAGGCGCCGTAGAAGCCGTGGCAGTGCCGCGTGTTCCTCATGATGAAGTCGGCATCCGGCGGCTCGGCGACCGGGCCGCCGTGGACGAGAATGATGGCGTCCGGCTTCACCGCCAGCGCGGCCTGCGCATAGCCATCGACGAGCGCGGGGCAGTCGGCGAGCTTGAGCGCGGTTTCGGCGCCGATCGAGCCGCCGGTGGTGAGGCCGAGATGGCAGACGATGATGTCGGCGCCGGCCTTGGCCATGGCGGCGGCATCGGCTTCGGAGAACACGTAGGGCGTGGTGAGGAGATCCTTGGCGCGGGCGAGCGCCACCATCTCGACCTCCAGGCCGTAGCCCATGCCGGTTTCTTCGAGGTTCTTGCGGAACACGCCGTCGATCAGGCCGACGGTCGGGAAGTTCTGCACGCCGGAGAAGCCGATGCGCTTCACCTCGTCGAGGAAGACATCCATCGAGCGGAACGGATCTGTGCCGCAAACGCCGGCGATGACCGGCGTGTTCTTGACCACCGGCAGCACTTCGCCGGCCATGTCCATGACGATGGCGTTGGCATCGCCATAGGGCATCATGCCGGACAGCGAGCCGCGCCCGGCCATGCGGAAGCGGCCGGAATTGTAGATGACGATGAGGTCGATGCCGCCGGCTTCCTCGCATTTGGCGGACAGGCCGGTGCCGGCGCCGCCGCCGACGATCGGCTCGCCGCGCGCGATCATGGTGCGGTAGCGGGCAAGGAGATCGGTTCGCGAGAAACGGGGCATAGGTCAGGTCCTGCCGGATGCGCCGCGCGCGCGGCTCTGGTGCAAGGCGCGGAAGTGCTGCGCCAAAGCGGCGGCGAAAGCCGGATCGTTGATGTGGTGCGGAAGGCGAATGATCTGCCGCGTCGCGGTGATGCGCACCGTCTCGGTGATGGCGCCGAACAAGGCGGCGTCCGCTTGGGGATCCCAGAAGGCCTGGCCAGGGGCGTCGAGTGCCGACACGCCGCCTTCCGGAATGAGGAAGCGGACGGGGCCTTCCATCTGGTTCAGCTTGTCGCCGATCCAGCGCCCCATGCGCCGGTTCTCCTCCACGGTCGTGCGCATCAGCGTGACCTGCGGATTGTGCGGGTAGAGATTGCGGTTGCTGTAATGCGCCGGCACCGTGTCGCGCGGGCCGAAGTTCACCATGTCGAGCGCGCCCACCGAACCGACATAAGGCAGGCGTGTGCGAATGACGGCGCCGAAGCGGTCTTCGGTGGCGGGCAGAATGCCGCCCATCATCATGTCGCAAATCTCGGTGGTTGAGACATCGATCACGCCGCGGATCAGCCCGGAGTCGATGAGCTTCTCCATCGATCGCCCACCGATGCCGGTGGCATGGAAGACCAGCGGCTCCCATTCCTTCTCGATGAGCCTGGCGACCTGCTGCACCGCCGGTGTCGTAACGCCGAACATGGTCATGCCGACCAGCGGACGATCGGCGTCCGCTCGCGGGCTCTGCCCCGGCGCGTTCTGCTCGATCCAGCAGCGCGCCATCGCCGCCATGGCGTTGGCGCCGTTGCCGAGCACCGCGCGCGAGACGCGGTTGAGGCCCTGCACGTCGGTGACCGAGTGCATCATGGTGATGTCGGTCGGCCCGACATAAGCGGCGACATTGCCGGCCGCCATGGTCGAGATCATGACCTTCGGTACGCCGACCGGCAGCGTCTGCATGCCGGCCGTTGCGATCGCCGTGCCGCCGGAGCCGCCCGCGGAAATGATGCCGGCGACATTCTGCTGCCTGCCGACCCAGGCGCGGAACGCTTCCGTCATCGCCGCCACGGCCGTGCCGCGATCGCCGGAGGCAATGCCGGCGGAGCCGGCCGGCGAGGCGAGGGCGACTTCCTGCGCCGAGACATCGGCGCCCTGGTTGCGGCCGACCGTCGAGAGATCGACCAGCCGCGTGCGGAGCCCGGCGACCTTGATGATGTCGCGGATGTAGCGAAGCTCGTCGCCTTTGGTGTCGAGCGTGCCGGCGATGATGACATGCGGCTCCTGCGGCGCGCGGCCGGCCAGCGGCGAGACGTCGCCGACGCGGCGGCCGTCGAGCGTCGCAAGCGTGGGCCGCGACACGGTGCGCGCCGCCCCTTCGATGCGCGCCGCCGGGACATCCTGCGACCAGCGCGTCGGCAACACCGGGTTGGCCATGTAAATCCGTGTCGGCCCTTGCGGCATGGTGGCGGCCGGCTGGCGCGCGGGGGTGGCCGTCGTCGGGTCGGCTTCTTCGGTCCGGTCGTGGCCGTGACGGCCGACGCCGAGCAGGCGCTGCTGCAGGTCGCGATCGGCCGCCAGCGCCTGCGAGGCGATCACGCGATGAATGCGGCCGTTGACCATGATGGCCACGGGGTCTGACATCTGCGTGGCGACGCCGATGTTCTGCTCGATGACGAGGATGGAAACGTCGCTCTCCGCGGCGAGCCGCACCAGCGTTTCCTCGACATGGCTGACGATGACCGGGGCAAGGCCTTCGGTCGGCTCGTCCATGATCAGCAGGCGCGGATTCATCAGCAGTGCGCGGCTGATCGCCAGCATTTGCTGCTCGCCGCCGGACAGCTCGCCGCCGCCATTGCGACGGCGTTCGGCGAGGCGTGGGAACGTTTCGTAGATGCGGTCCGGCGTCCAGGGGCCATTGCCACGCGACATGACACGCAGATGTTCGTCCACCGTGAGCGAGCGCCACAGACGACGCCCTTGCGGCACATAGCCGACGCCCATGCGCGCGATCTCGGTCGGCGCGCGGCCGGTCAGTTCCTCGCCCATGAAGCGGATCGACCCGGACGACACCGGCACGAGGCCCATGATGGCCTTGCACATCGTGGTCTTGCCCATGCCGTTGCGGCCGACGACGGAAAGAACGCCGGAATGCAGCGACAGGTCCACGCCCTGCACGGCATGGCTTCGTCCGTAGAAGACGTTGACGCCCTGCAACTGCAGCACGGGCGTTGAGGAAGCGGTCGGACGCGGCGAGCGCTCAGCCATGACCGCCTCCGAGATACAGCTCCTGGACTTCCGGATCGTCCTCGATGTCCTCGGGCCGGCCTTCCTTGAAGATGCGGCCGTTGTGCATCATCGTGACGCTCTCGACGACCCGCAACGCGACGTCCATGTCGTGCTCGATGATGATGTAGCCGATGTGGTTCGGCAGCGCGGTCAGGATATGAATGAGATCGGTCCGCTCGGTGGGCGACAGGCCGGCGGCCGGCTCGTCGAACAGCACGAAGCGCGGCGCGCCCGAGAGCGCCAGCGCGATCTCGAGCTGCCGCTGCTGGCCATAGGCCAGTTCGCCGACCAGGCGGTTCTTTTCGGCGGTGAGATGCACGGCGTCGACCAGCATGTTCGCGGCGTGCATGAGGGCATCGTCGGGCCGGGGCCGGATCAGGGAGAAGCGGTTGCGCGAAACGCCGACGCAGGCGAGATAGACATTGTCGATGACGCTCAGGCCGGCGAACAGCGACGAGATCTGATAGGTGCGCCGCAGGCCGCGACGGATACGCTCATGCGGCGGGAAGACGGTGACGTCCTCGCCGAAGAAACGGATGAGCCCGGCGGTGGGCAGGAAATCGCCGGTGATGCAATTGAACAGGGTCGTCTTGCCGGCGCCGTTCGAGCCGAGCACGGCGCGGCGCTCGCCCGGCCGCACCGACAAGGTCACATCGGAAATGGCGGCCAGCGCGCCGAACATCTTGGTGATGCCGCGCAATTCGAGCGCATTGCCGGAGCCGGCCTGGCCGGCGCCGATCTGGTTCATGCGGGCAGGTGCGACGGGAGCGTTCATGGCGCGCCTCGCGTCTCGGCGGCCTTGCGCGCGTCAACGCGCGCGCGCCAGCGGTCCCACAGAGCCAGCACGCCGTCAGGGGAGAACAGCACGATCGCCAGGAAGCCGATGCCGATGATCAGCTTGAAGCGATCGGCGGAGAAGCCGAAGAGGCCAAGAATGTCGGCGGAGAACACCTGCAGCAGCACATAGATCAGCGCGCCGATGAAGGGCCCGAGCGGGCGCCGTAAGCCGCCGACCACCGCAACGACCAGCACGTCGATCGCCGCCGAGATGCCGATCGTGCCCGGCGCGATCTGGGCATTCTGCCACACGAGAAGGATACCGCCGGTCGAGGCGAAGATGCTCGCCAGCGCGTAGGCGGCGACGCGATGCGCGGTGACATTGAAGCCGAGCGCCGCCATGCGGCGCGGATTGTCGCGCACGCCCTGCAAAGCGAGGCCGAATGGCGAGCGCGAGATATAGACGACCGCGCCGTAGCACAGCGTGGCGCAGGCGAGCGACAGGTAATAGAACGCCATGGGGTCGCGCCAATTCACGCCGAACAGTTTCGGCGGCAGCACGAGGTTGAACCCGGAATAGCCGTTGAAGATCGAGTAGTTCTGCCGCGTGAAATAGAAAAAGGCCGCCGCGATCGCGAGCGTGATCATGATCGTGTAGATGCCGTCGGTGCGGACGGCGAGGGCGCCGGAGATGGTGGCGAAAATCGCGGCGATCAGGAAGGCCGCCGGGATCACCACCCACCAGGCGAGGCCGAGACTGACATTGGCGCCGGACGGGCCGAGGATCGCGACCATGTAACCGGCGACGCCGGCCACCGTCATCTGCAGCAGGCTGACCATGCCGCCATAGCCGGCGAGAAACATCAGGCTGAGCCCGATCATGCCGAGGATGAAGGTCCAGCCCATGACCTGGAACAGCCAGAAGTCGTTGGCCACCACTGGCATGAACAGGAGAATGACGGCCACGGCCCACCAGGCGGCGGGAATGCGCTGCAGCCACGAGCGCTGCTCGTAAGGGCCGGTGAGGCGCTGGAGGTTGTCGGCGACGGACATGGCCTATCGCCTCGCGCCGAGCAGGCCCTGCGGCCGGAAGGCCAGCACCGCGGCCATGATCAGGAACGTGAAGACGATCGAATAGGTCGGCGCGTAGACGAAACCCATCTGCTCGGCGACGCCGATGATCAGCGCGCCGAGCGCGGCGCCGGCGATCGATCCCATCCCGCCGACGATCACGACGACGAGGCTCGACAGCAGAAAGCGCGTATCCTCGCCCGGCGACAGCGACTGGAAGGTGGCGCCGACAATGCCGGCGACGCCGGCAAGCCCCGCGCCAAAGGCAAACACCGCCAGAAACAGCAGCTTGATGCGCACGCCGGAGGCCGCCAGCATTTCGCGATCGTCGACGCCGGCGCGGATCAGCATGCCGAGCGCGGTGCGGTTGAGCACCAGCCACATGGCGACGCCGATGACGATCGCCGCGGCGAGAATCCAGACGCGCACGGCCGGGTAGCGCAGCCACGTGGTGACGCCGGTCGCCTCGTTGACGGTATTGACGATGGGGAGCTGCACCGGCCCCTGCAGGAATTGCGGGGCGAGGATCGTGTAGGACTGCCCGCCCCACCACCACAACATGAGGTCGGCGAACACGATGGACAGCCCGATGCTCACAAGGGTCTGGCGCAGCTCTTCGCCTTCCATCTTCGAGAAGATGAAATGCTGCATCAGCACGCCGATGAGCGCGACGACGACGAAGACGACCGGAAACGCCAGCAGCCAGGAATCCGAGGCGATGGCGACCTCGTAGCCGACATAGCCGCCGATCAGGAACAGCGAACCGTGCGCGAGGTTGACGACGCGCATCAGACCGAAGATCAGCGTGAAGCCGGCCGCGACGAGGAAATAGAGCGCGCCGAGGGTGATGCCGCCCAGCAGCCCGTTCAGGAAGATCTGCTTGCGGCCCCAGCTGGCCACCAGTTCCGGCGGCCACGGCGCGAACACCAGCCACAGGAACACAGCGACCACAACAACGATGATCAGGCTCCAGATCGGATAGCGCGCGATGAACTTGTCCATCTGAGAACGGCCTGGCAGCTTCCCGTGGCGGACCTTCGCCACTCCGGAAAGGCTAGTTTGAAGTTCTCGGCTTGTCTTTTCCCCACCGTCTGTTCATTAGCCCGACCGTCTCTTATTTGCGGTGCAACGCGTTGCGGTGCAGCACCTCGGCTCAATGCGTGAGCGCCGCGACGCTGCGCCGGTAGGCGCTCGGCGGCACCACGCCGTTGGCGATGAAAAAGCGAGAGAAGCTCGCCGGGGTCGCGAAGCCGAGATCGAAACCGATTTCCGAAACGGTTTCGCTGCTTATCGCCAGCCGCTCGATGGCGCGCTCCATGCGCAGGGCGTTGAGGAAGATCGTCGGCGGCAGGCCCATCTGCTCGCGAAACAGCTTGAAGAAGTGCGGTCGTGAAAGACCGGCATTACGGGAAATCTCCGCGAGATCGATCGGTTCGCCGAGCCGCTCGCTCAGAATGTTTATCGCCCGCCTCAGGCGAAAATCGCGCAGTCCCGAGCATTGCGCGGCCGGTCTGTCGCCGGGACTTTGCCACTGCCAGGTCTGATCGAAGGCTGCCTGCGTGAGTGCGCTCAGCCGATCCTCGAACGAGCCGTCACTTCCGCCATGAGAGGCCAGCAGGCGCGCCGTTTCGGCGGCGAGGCGGGCAATATGGTCGCTCATCTCGACGCCGGCGCGGCCGAAGCGCAGGATCTCGAAGGCGGTGTGGCTCGCATCCACGAACCAGCCGGGCCGGATGTAAAGAACGAGCGTCAGCGTCGGTTCGTTGTGGTTGACAGGCGAAAAGTAATGCGGCTGCCACGGGCTGATGGCCGTGGCGCTCCGCGGCGTGAGCGGCAACGTCTTGCCATCGATGACGACGCTGGCGACCGGTCCGCTGACATGGAAGATCAGATGACCTTCGCGATGGGCATGCGGCACCATCGGACGGTCGAGTTCGTAGAGGCAGGCACGTCCGAACGCGCCATGTGCGACGGCGTGAGCGATACTCATCGACTTCCTCCCGGGCCGCTTATATTTGCGGTTTCAGACAAGTGTATAAGCAGTTTTCGTCCGGACAACGGGCAAATTGACCCGGGTTGCCGCAGCCGTGTTCTTTCTTCGTCCTCACCAGGCGGCCTCGAGAATGCGGCGGCAATCGCCTGGCGTGAGCCGCCGCGGATTGGCGAGCGCGCCGGGGTCGTTGGCCGCCATCTCGGCAAAGCGATCGAAACGGGCCGGGTCGATGCCCGTCTCTCGCAAGGTCGCCGGCAAACCTATCGCACGTGCGAAGGCCCCGATTGTGGTGCTTAAATGTGGCTCCCGCCTCGATCGAGCGAAGGTTTTGGCCATCGTGGCGTAACGTTCGCCGACGGCTTCGGTGTTGAAGTCGGCCATGGCGGCCATCAATGGCGCGTGTAGATCGCCGTGCAGCACATCGGGTCCAAGTTCGACTTTGATCGGATGCGCGAGCGCGTCCACACCGCCCACAGCCTTTTCGAGGGCAAGGCCCGCCGTCAGGGCAGCAGCCATCAGTTCGCGCAATGCTTCACGATGGGGCTCGGGCGAGGCGAGCGCAACAGGCAGCCACCGCGTCAGCCGCCTCGTCGCCTCGAGCGCGAGCGCATCGGCCGGCGGATGATAAACGGGGCTCGCATAGGCCTCGATGGCATGGACAAGCACTTCCATCGCCGCTGCGGCGAGGCGGCGAGGCGGCACCAGCTCGAGCACCGTCGGATCGGCGATGACCTGGTCGGGGCGTGGACAGGCGACGGGCTGGCCTTGCGCCTGACGAACGCGACGGGCGAGCCCGAAATCGCAAAGGGCTGCCGGCACGGCGATCAATGTGAGCGTTTCGCCTCGCCGTATTGCCTGCTCCGCAGCAAGTCTCGCCTGGCCGATAGCCGCGGATCCGCCAATCGCAATCAGCGTTCGGGTCTGGATATCGCCCAGAGCTTGCAGGATACGGGGGATTGCTTCGCGATGCGGTGTGGTAGCATCTGTGCGCGCCAGACTGATCGTTGTGTGGTCGAGCGCTTCCTGCACGCGGGTGCAGGCGATTGCGCCGCCCGGTTCGTCATCGACAAGTACCAGCGCGCGGGCGAGTGGGCCCACTTCCTCGGGAAGCGCGTCCTCGATCGCAGCTTCGGCGAAATGGGTGCGCGTGAGATAGCCGATCAGTGTCATCGAAGACGCTCCCGGCACTTTCGCTGTACGGCGACAAGGCGGAATTCGCTGACGGAAAGGGTGGCCGGCCGCGACGGCCGGCCACCGTAGGTCACGCTGGCGGTCGCGCTCAGCCGCCGCGCATCTTGGCGCAATCGACCACATCGCGTGATGGCAGTCCGATGGCGCGATACTGTTCGGGCGTCATGCCAAGCGTCTGGTTCACGTTCTCGGTCTTGGCGACCATCTTATTGGTCATGTTGCCGTCCGACCCGTCGACCACTTCGGTGACGAAGACGGTGCCGGTCGCCTGGCGGTTCTCGTTCAGCGTGAGCTTGCCGACGGGGCTGTCGAGCTGAATTTTGTTCAGCGCGGCCTTGAACTTGGCTTGCCCGTTCGACAGATCGCCGCCGACTTCTTCAAGCGCCTTGATGGCGGCAATGGTCGGGACGTAGTAGCCGAGACCGAACAGCGACGGCGAAGGCAGGCGCTGGGCGGCGGGGAAGGAGTCCTGATAGAGCTTCACATACGAAACCCAGGCCGGATCGGTGCTGTCCGAGGCGAAGGGGCCGGACGTCGGCGTGCCTTTCAGAGCCTCCTTGGCACGGCCACGCGCGGTCAGAACGGTCTGGTCCGCCATGATGGTGCCGCCGATCAGGCGGGTCTTTTCGCCGGCCTGTTGATACTGGTTGAGAAAGTTGATCGCGTCTGTGCCGCCGAGGCCGAGATAGATCGCGTCAACGTCGTTCGGCAACTGCGCGATGATGCCGCCGAAATCCGATTGACCGAGCGGTTGCCAGAAGCGCTGCACGATATCGCCGCCCGATTTACAGTAGTCGATCGCGAAACCCATGAAGTTCGTGTAGCCGAACGAGTAGTCGGCCGCGATCGTGGCCACTTTCTTCCAGCCCTTCGTCTTCACGACGTAATTGCCGAGGCCATAGCCCCACTGCGCGCCGTCGAGATTGAAGCGGTAGAAATTCGGCGCCGGATCGACCCAGGTGGTTTCGAGTGCGCCGGACCCGCCGTTGATCACCACCTTGTCGGGGATGGTCTTGGCGAAATCGCGCATGGCGATGCCTTCCGAACCGGAGAGCGGTCCGATGATGATGTCGACCTTGTCCTGCTCGATGAGTTTGCGCGCCTGGCGCACGGTCGTATCGGGCTTGGTGTCCGTCGGCGCGACGACGGTTTCGATCTTCTTGCCGGCAACGGTGTGGTTGATCTGCTTGAGAGCCATTTCGACGTTGCGGACGCCGTCCTGGCCGCCGGTGGCGAAGGCGCCTTCGAGAGCGACCAGAATGCCGATCTTGATGGTGTTATTGCTCTGAGCGAGAGCCGAGCCCGGCAAAGCAAGTGCGACGAGCGCGACAGCGCCAAGTAGAGTCTTGCGCATTGTTATCCTCCCTGTGACGCGAAGGAGAACCCGGCCATCACGCCGGACTCCTCCATGCGCGCGTCGTAAGTGCGCGCTCCACGGCGCGCCTTCGGGAAAGTTGCCGCTCAAAACTTATGTCGCCCATATCCAAGCGTCTCATTTTCCAGAACATCGCGAATAACAAAGTGCAATGGACGATATGTTGCAGCACGGAATAAACAGCGACGCCTTGAAACGGTTGGATAATGTTCGACATTTAACGATGTCACGAGCGCGCCGCCTTGGGTCGGGCAGAGCACGCGGCCTGTGCCGGAGCGGATGCTGCGTCAAGGTGTCTCAGGGGGCTGCTCGTGCTAATGTCGGACGAATCCCAGTGGGAAGGCGGTCTCGCCCGTCAAGGGGCCTTGCGCTAAGGGGTGCGCAGGCGGCGTTCCCAAACCGAGTAATCGGCGCCGGTAGACCCAAGAGTATTGAATGCTGACGCTGCGGCAGATCGAAGTCATTCGCGCCATCATGGTGACCGGGAGTATCGCCGGCGCGGCGCGTCTGCTGAATGTGGCGGCGCCCGGCATCAGCCGGCTCATGAAGTATTCGGAAGACTCGCTCGGCGTGCGGTTGTTCGACCGGCGGGCCGGACGCTACGTGCCAACGGCGCAAGCCCGCAACATCTTCGATCTCCTCGACACCGTGCATCGCAAGATCGAGGAACTGCAAGGCGCGGTCGATAATCTCGGGCGAGGGCGTTCGCAGGAGTTCTGCTTCGCCTCGGTGCCAAGCATCGCCCATGTCATGATGCCGCGCGCCATCGCCGCGCTGCGCCGGCGCTATCCCGACCTCGGCCTCGACGTCAATATTCTGAAAATCGAGGAGGCGATCGATTTTCTTCTGCTTGGCCGCGGCGAGGTCGTGGCCATCTCGTCGAAATTCGAGCATCCCCTGATCAAGTTCGAGCCGCTGGCGAGCGGCCGGCTGCTGTGCATCGTGCCCGACAACAGCCCGCTCGCGGCCCGCAAGAAGATCACGCCGCAGCAGATGTCCGAGCATCCGCTGATCGGCATCAACCCCAAGGACCCTTACGGCGCCATCATGGCGGCGATGTTCGAGAACATTGGCCTGGAATACCGGATGAACGTGAAGGCGCGCTTCGGCACCACGGTGTGCAGCCTGGTCGCGGCGGGCCTCGGTATTGCGATCATCGATGAGTTCACCGTCGCGCATGGCGCGGTGCCGGGTCTCAAGGCGATCGAGATCGACGCGCCCAGCATCTATCACACCTATGCGGCGTACCGGAACGATCTGTCGCTGTCGACTTACGCCGAAGAGTTCATCGAGATGCTGCGCGACGAGATGATGCAGGTCAGCTCGCTGCGCAGGCCGCGCCGGGCGCCGCGGGGCGTATCCCGGCGACGATAACATGATGTTACGGAAGCGGCAAAAAATAGTAGTCGCAGCATTGTGCCCGTTTCGCTACCGTCCTGCCCAATAACAAGCGGGGGAGACCGGCGCGCAGGATGGTTCGGCCGGGACATGCGATGGAAAATGGCCGTCCAACCGGGGCAACCGCGATCTTTCCGATCGTCGGCGATCCCGTCGCTCAGGTAAAATCGCCGACGGCCATCAGCGCGATCTTTTCACGGCGCGGCGTCGATGCGGTTTGCATTCCAATGCAGGTTGCCGCAGACGGCCTTTCTCCTCTTCTTGCGTCGCTTTACGCCGTCAGAAACGCGGGCGGCGTCCTTGTCACCGTGCCGCACAAGCGCGCCTCGCTGGTCTGCTGCGCGTTCACGACCGAACGGGCGCGGTTCGCTGCTGCCGTCAACGTTCTTCGACGCACGCCAGATGGCTGGTCTGGCGACAACAGCGACGGCGCCGGCTTCCTCGACGGCATCGAGCGGCGGGGTTTCGCGGTCGCGGACAAGTCCGCGCTGCTGGTCGGCTGCGGCGGCGCCGGAGCGGCGATTGCGCTCGAGATTCTCGTGCGAGGCGCCGCCAGACTCGCGATCCACGATACCGATATCGCGCGCCGCGACGAGATCGTTTCAAAGCTTTCGGCGCGCTTCCCCGGACGCGTGGCCGCCGGCAGCGCCGACCCGGCCGGTTTCGATCTGGTTGCCAACGCCACGCCAATGGGTATGAATGCCGGCGACCCCGTGCCGGTGGACGCTTCGGCCCTGCTTCCGGAGCAATTCGTCGCCTGCGTCGTCACCAAGCCGGAGATCCCACCGCTGATTGCCGTTGCGCGGCGTCTCGGCTGCCGGACGGCAACCGGTTCGGACATGTTCGAGGCGCAGGCCGAAAAGCTTGCGGATTTCCTGCTGGCGGCGCCGTCGTCGTGTTCGACCGGCCAGGGCAAATTGGCTGAAAATCTGGTCTCCTGATACTTGCACGATCGGGTGGGCACGCCGGAGACGGTGCCTCAACGCCCGACAGAAAATCGAGGGAGGTTTCGAATGAAGAAGAGTCTTGCTGCAATCACCGCCGTGCTGCTGGCCGCCGGTTCCGCCTATGCCCAGGACACCGTCAAGCTCGGCATGGTGGCTGAATTGTCCGGCGCCGGCGCGCCGGCCGGCACCAACTGGCGCGATGGCGTCAAGATTGCTGTCGAGGAAATCAACGCCGCGGGCGGCATTCTGAAGAAGAAGGTCGAGGTCACCGACTACGACACGCAGACCGATCCGCAGGTCTCGCGCGCGATGGTGCAGAAGGCCATCGACGCCGGCGCCTTCGCCATCCTCGGCACCGTCTACTCCGGCTCCACGCTGGTCAACATGCTGGTCGCCCAGCAGAACAGCACGCCGCAGTTCGTCGGCTCGGAAGCGCCGACCGTCGTGCAGAAGGGTAACCCCTTCGTCTATCGCACCTCGTCGGGCGCGCAGAAGGGCATTCCGGCGCTGACGCCGTACTTCAAGGATACGCTGAAGGCCAAGAAGGTCGGCGTCGCCTGGGTCAACAACGAGTTCGGCAAAGGCGGCCGCAATGTCTTCGTCGAGGAAATGAAAAAGGCCGGCATCGAAGTCATCGCAGACGTGGCCTCCGAACAGGCGCAGACCGACTACGCCTCCGACGTCGCCAAGCTCAAGCAGGCGAACCCCGAAGCCGTGTTCGTCTACATGAACCAGGAAGAGTCGGCGCGCTTCCTTATCGAAGCGAAGAAGCAGGCCCTGCCGATGCCGCTCATCGGCGAGGTGACCTTGACGGAAGCCAAGGTCATCGAGCTCGCCGGCGGCGCCGCTGAAGGCGCGATCGCCCATGTCGGCGTGACCGCAACGGCAACCGACGTGCCGGGCATTGGCGCCTTCGCCAAGAAGTTCGAGGAGACCTTCAAGCGCAAGCCGACCCATGACGCGATCAAGGGTTATGTCGGTGCCTGGGCGACCAAGTACGTCGCGGACATGGTCGGCAAGCTCGACGGCGAAGCCTTCTCCAAGAAGATCCTCGGCCTGTGCCTCAAGGCGGCGGATCATCCGAAGATCCTGCTCGACACCTGCTGGGACAAGACCGGTGAAATGTCGCGTCCGAGCTTCATGGTTCAGGTCAAGAACGGCGCGCCGGTCGTGATCGGCACCGTTCCCGCCAACTAAACGCACCTGCGCCCGCGGCGGCTCGGCCACCGCGGGCGTCAATTCCGGGAGCAGGCATGTCCCAGTTTCTCCAGGTTTTGCTGTCCGGCCTCGCGACCGGCTCGATCTACGCTTTGGCGGCGATCGGCTTCGCGCTGGTGTGGCAGGCCGCGCAGACGGTGAATTTCGCCCAGGGCGAATTCGTCATGGTGCCGGCGTTCTTCGTGCTCATCGGCATGGGCTTTTTCGGCATGCCGTTCTGGCTGGCATTGGCCTTCGGGCTCGCGCTGTCGATGCTCGTTCTGGGCTACGCCTTCAAGAAGCTGATCGTCGAGCCGATCCTGCCGCATGGCGGCATCACGCTCATCATCGCCACCATGGCGCTGGCGATCCTGCTCAAGGAAACCGTCAAGGAGTCCTATTCCGCCGAGGCGCAGCCGTTCCCGGCCCTGTTCTCGAACGCGCCGATGAACTTCTTCGGCGCCGCGGTGTCGATCCAGGACATTCTCAATCTCATCGTGTCGCTGAGCATTGTTGTCGTGCTGACGCTGTTCCTCAACCGCACCCGCACCGGGCGCTCGATGCAGGCGGCGGCGCAGAACCCGGCGGTGGCCGAGATCCTCGGCGTCAACGTCAAGCGCATGGTGCTCTACACCTTCCTGATCAACGCGGCGTTGGCTTCGCTGGCGGCCTTCCTCATCACGCCGGTCTATCTCGCCAAGTTTTCCAATGGCGAGACCATCGGCCTCATCGCCTTCATCGCGGCGATTGTCGGCGGCTTCAACCAGATCCGCGGCGCGCTGGTCGGCGGCTTGCTGATCGGCGTGCTCGACAATCTGACGGCGACCTACGTCACGGCACAGTACCGCGCGGCGTTGCCGCTGGTGCTGCTGATCATGATCATTCTGGTGCGCCCGCAAGGCATCATGGGCACCTCCGAGGGGAGGTCGGTATGATGGCTGGGAAATGGCGCTGGCTGCTTGTCGCGCTGCTGCTTGCCGCGGCCGTCGCCGCGCCGCTGGGGCAGAAGAGCTATATCGTCTACGTGCTCACATCGTGGCTGGTGTTCGCCATCGCGGCCATGGGGCTCAATCTCACGCTCGGCTACGCCGGCCAGATTTCGCTGGCGCAGGCGTCGTTCATGGCAATCGGCGCTTACGTCACCGCGCTGCTGACCCTGGCCGGCTGGCACTGGCTGATCGCCACGCCCCTAGCGCTCCTCGCCTGTTTCGTGGTCGGGCTGCTGCTCGGCTATCCGGCGCTGCGCGTCAAGGGACATTTCCTCGCCTTCGTCACGCTCGCCTTCAACACGCTGGTATTCCTGGTGCTGCGCAATGAAGAGTGGCTCACCGGCGGCAGCTATGGCCTGTCGGGCATGCCACGGCCTGATCTCGGCCTGTTCACCACCATGCGGCCGCTGCCGTTCTACTACTTCACGCTTGCCGTCACCGTGATCGCTGCGCTGGCGATGTGGGGCATCGTGCGCTCGCCCTGGGGCCGCGCCTTCCGCGCGTTGCGTGAGAACCCGATCCGCGCCGAAAGCCTCGGCCTCGATACGCGGCGTATCACGCTGCTCGCCTTCGCCATCGGCTCGGCCTATGGCGGGCTCGCCGGCGCGCTGGTGACGTCGCTGGTACAGTTCATCGAACCGGCCTCGTTCGGCGTCGGTCATTCGCTGCGCATTCTGCTGATGGTCGTGGTCGGCGGCGCCGGCTCGTTCTTCGGTCCGTTCCTCGGCTCCGGCGTGGTGATCCTGCTACCCGAGGTGCTGCGTTTCACCGAGGGCTACTACCTGATCATCTATGCCGTGCTGGTGATCGTCATGCTGATCTATGCGCCCGAAGGCCTGATCGGTATCGGCGCACGGCTCAAGATGAAGTTCTTCTCGCGTTCGCAGGTGCGGGCCGACATGAGCCAGGGAGCAAGCCTGAAATGACCGCACCCGTCCTGTCCGTCCGCAACATCGAGAAGCGCTTCGGCGGCATCCGCGCCGTGCGCGGGGTGTCATTCGATGTCCACAAAGGCGAAATCCTCGGCCTGATCGGCCCGAACGGTTCCGGCAAATCAACCTTGTTCAACTGCATCCTCGGCCAGCTCGTTCCCAATGCGGGGGAGGTCGCGGTGAGCGGCCGTGATGTATCAGGGATGCGGCCGTCGGACCTCAACAAGCTCGGCGTCGGCCGCACCTTCCAGCAGCTTTCGGTGTTTCCGCGCATGTCAGTGTTCGACAACATCATCCTGGCGGGGCAGGAGCACCGCGGCACGATGTCGTCGCGGCTGTTCGGCGCGCCGGATGCCGGGCTGACGCAAGACGCGGAACGCATGATCGCCTTCTTCAGGCTGACGCATCTGCGCGACGAGCTTGCGGGCTCGCTGTCCTATGGACAGCAGAAGCTGGTCGATGCCGCAATGGCCTTCATGGCCGGGCCGAGCATCGTGCTGCTCGACGAGCCGGCCGGCGGCGTCAATCTCACGATGCTCGCGCATCTCAAGGATCGCCTCGTCACCTACAATGCCGAGCATGGCACGACATTCGTCGTCATAGAGCACAATATGGAATTCGTGATGAGCCTGTGCACGCGCATCATCGTGCTCGCCGAAGGCGCGGTGATCGCCGAAGGCACCCCCGACGAAATCAGGTCCAATCAGACTGTGATCGACGCCTATCTGGGAGGCTGACACCGTGCTCGAACTCAGAAATCTCGTCGGCGGTTACGGCAAGATCACGATTCTCAATGGCGTGTCCTTTTCGATTCCGAAGGGTACTATCACCACGATGATCGGGCCGAACGGCGCCGGCAAATCGACGGTGTTCAAGGCTATCTTCGGTCTGCTCAAGATCGAGTCCGGCAACGTGCTGATCGACGGGCAGGACGTCACGCGGCAGACGCCCCGGCAGATGATCGCGCATGGCGTCACGTATGTCCCGCAGGGCCGCAATATCGTGCCGCAGTTGTCGGTCTATCATAATCTCGAGCTTGGCGGCGTTACCGCGCCGGACCAGGACAAGGTCAAGCAGCGCATCGAGACGGTCATGGACCAGTTCCCGATGCTGCGCGAATTCCGTAACCGCAAGGCCGTCGAACTGTCCGGCGGGCAGCAGAAGCAGCTGGAAGTCGCTCGTGCGCTGCTGCTCGATCCCAAGCTGATCCTGATCGACGAGCCGTCGATCGGCTTGTCGCCGGTGCTGGTCCAGGAAGTATTCAAGACGCTGATCCGGCTGCGCGATCAGGGCGTGACCATTTTGATGGTGGAGCAGAACGCCAAGGCTGCGCTGGCGATGTCGGACTACGGCATCGTGCTCGAACTTGGACAAACCCGAATGCACGACAAGGCTTCCAACCTGCTGGTCGATCCGCGCGTCGGTCAGCTCTTCCTGGGCGGCCACGTCGAGGAGGCGTCGCCGGCCGATGCGCATTGAGGCTCTCGGAGCCGAAGCGGCGAGGTTGGGTGAATGCCCGATCTGGTGCGAGCGATCTGACCGCCTGTGGTGGGTGGACGTGCTGACTCCCGCACTGTGGAGCTACGCGCCCGCGTCCGCTGAATGCCGCCGGCACGACGTCCGCGCCCGCCGTATCGGTTCGCTGGCGCTGCGCGAGCAGGGCGGCCTGATCCTGGCTTGCGACGACGGCCTCTACGCCTACGATCCCGATACAACGGAGCAGACGTTTCTGATCGATCCGGAGCCGGACATGGCGGACCACCGCAAGAACGACGGCCGCGTCGATCCAGACGGCAATTTCTGGATCGGGACCCTGCGCGAGACCGATTATGCGCCGGTCGGTTCGATCTACCGCGTTGCCCCTGATCTGACGGTCACGAAGCAAGCCGGCCGTCTGGCCATCCCGAATTCGCTGGCTTTCGATGCCAGGCGAGGCCGCATGTATTTCGCCGATACACGTGCTTTTGCCATCTGGGCCTGCGACTACGATGCCAAAGGTGGTCTCGAGCGCGCTCGGACGATCTTCTCAGAAACCACGGCGCCGGCGCGTCCGGATGGCAGTTGCGTTGATGCCGAAGGCTGCCTCTGGAATGCGGAATATGCGGGCGGCCGGGTCGTGCGCTATGCTCCGAACGGAGATCCGATCGGTGCGTTGAACCTGCCGGTAACCTATCCGACATGCTGCTGCTTCGGAGGTCCGGGCCTGGACCGGCTCTACATTACTTCGGCGTGCGAGCCGCTGTCGGCGAGCGAGCGCGAGGCGGAGCCGCTGGCCGGCCGAGTGCTGGTGGTCGAGCCTGACGTCCGGGGCCGGCCGGAGTATCGGGCGGCGTTTTAGGGAACGAGGAAGGCGATGAAAACGTCAATCGCAACGGTGTGTCTGTCAGGTAATCTTCTCGAGAAGCTGGAGGCGATCGCCTCGGCAGGCTTCAAGGCGGTCGAGATATTCGAGAATGACCTCATCGCCTATCCGGCGCCGCCGAAGGACGTGCGCCGCATCTGCGACGACCTCGGCCTGACCATCGTGACCAACCAGCCATTCCGTGAGTTCGAAGGCCTGCCATTGGAGAAGCGCGGCAAGGCGCTGGAGCGCGCCGAACGGAAATTCGATCTGCTGCAGGAGCTCGGTTCCGATCTTCTGTTCGTGTGCTCGAGCACGTCGGCCGAAGCGACCGGCGGCATCGACCGTCTGGCCGAAGATTTCGCGCTGCTCGGCGAGCGCGCCGCCAAACGCAACATGCGCGTCGGCTACGAGGCGCTGGCCTGGGGCCGGCAGATTTTCGACTATCGCGACGCCTGGGAAGTTGTGCGCCGCTCGGGACAAGACAGCGTCGGCATCGTGCTCGACTCATTCCACATTCAGTCGCGCGGCACCGACCTCAAGCCGATCCGCAGCATTCCGAAGGACCGCATCTTCCTGGTGCAGATCGCCGACGCGCCGAAACTGGAGATGGATTACCTGTCGTGGAGCCGGCACTGGCGATGTCTGCCGGGGCAAGGGGATTTCGACCTCGCGGCTTTCATGGATGCGCTGGTGGCGACCGGCTATGACGGCTATCTCTCGCTCGAGATATTCAATGATCGCTTCCGCGCCGGCTCGGCCCGCTCGGTGGCGCTCGATGGTCACCGCTCGCTGATCAATTTGCTCGATGAAGCGTCGCGCCGCCACGGCTCACCGGTCAACGGAGCTGTGCCGATGCCGCCGCCGGAACCGGTCGCAGCAATCGAGTTCATCGAGTTCGCCGTGCATGAAGGCGACCGTCCGCGGTTCGAAAATCTGTTGAAGCAACTTGGCTTCGCCATGACCGGCCGGCACAAATCGAAGAACGTCAATTTGTGGACGCAGGGCGGCATCCGCATCGTGGTCAATAGCGACGATGAAGGCTTTGCCCACAGCTACCAGATCACCCACGGCACTTCGGTTTGCGCCATGGCGCTGCGTGTGCCGGATGCCGCGGCAACGATTGCGCGGGCCAAGGCGCTGCTCGACGTGCCGCATGAAGGCGCAGTGGGGCCGAACGAACTCAACATCCCTGCGATCCGCGGCGTCGGCGGCAGCCTTCTGTATTTCGTCGATGACAAATCGGCGCTCGGCGGCTGGTCGAAGGTGGATTTCGAGCCGCTCGCCGCCGGCGAGCCGGATGCCGGCCTGTTCGCGGTCGATCATGTCTCGCAGACCATGTTCTACGAGGAGATGCTGACCTGGCTATTATTCTACACGTCGCTGTTCGATACCCGGCGAACGCAAAGCCAGGCGGTGGTCGATCCCGGCGGCATCGTGCAAAGCCAGGTCATCGAGAGCGGGGCGCTGACCCGGCCAGGCGATGGTTTGCGCATGGTCCTCAACGGTTCGCAGAGCAATCAGACATTGTCGTCGCGCTTCGTTCATGAGTTTTTCGGCTCGGGTGTGCAGCACATAGCGCTGGCGACCAACGATATCCGCGGCACCGTAGCCAAGCTCGTCGCCGATGGCATCGAGATGTTGCCGGTCCCGGAGAATTATTACGACGATCTCGCATCGCGCGGGGACCTGTCGGACCTCGACGTTGCGGCGCTGAAGGCGCTCAATATTCTTTATGACGCCGACGCGAAGGGCGCCTATTTTCAGGCCTATACCGCGACGATAGAAGGCGGCTTCTTCTTCGAGATCGTCCAGCGTGACCACTACAGCGGTTACGGCGCGCCGAACGCGGCCATCCGGCTCAATGCGCAGTCGCTATTCGCGGCGCGTAACGATGCAGCCTTGCCGTAACGATGCGTGAGGAACGCAAGACGTCAGGGATCAAGGCTGGCCGCGGTGCTTATGCTTCTTGGACTTTTTGAACTTTGCCCGTTTGAAATCGCCTTTCTTGAATTCTGACTTCTTCGGCGGCTTGCCGGCGGTTTCGTCGATGCGCTCCTGGCTTGCGAGAGCGGCCCGGTGTTCCTGCTGCCGCTTCTTGAAATGCGGCTTCTCTGACTTCCTTGCCGGTGAGCCGTTGTCGGCTCTGGGCGATGGCGCGCCGCCCTGCGGGCCTTGCGGCAGCGCTTCGATGCGGATGTTCTCATCGTCGAGTTCCCGCGTCTTGGCGGTGAAGGTGTCGGCGACGTTGCCGGAAATCTCGAACTCGGTGACGGTATCATAGATTCGGATAGCGCCGATATCGGCTTTGGTAATGCCGCCCCGGCGGCAGATCATCGGCAGCAGCCAGCGCGGCTCGGCATTCTTGCGCTTGCCGATGCTGGCTCTGAACCAGACGCTGCCGCCCTCCATCGGGCGGCGGGCGCTGGCGCGTTTGCCGGTGTCGCGGGGCGAAGTATCGTCTCCGGGTGCGAAGGAACGGTCGCGGGAGCGATGCCTGTCATCGCGGTCGTCGCGGAAGCGGTCGCCGCGATCGGGGCCCGGGTCGAGGATGTCTTCCGGCGACGGCAGGCGCGCGCGATAGAGCCGCGCCAGCGCCGATGCGATCTGCTCGGGCGATTTCTCGGCTAGCAAGGTGCGCGCCAGCGCGACGTCGTCTTCGGTCGGCGGGTCTGAGAACACCTCGTCCTGCATCATGCGCTGCTGATCTAGCTTGCGGATCTCGTCGGCCTGCGGCGCGGCGGCCCAGATCGCGTTGACGCCGGCCTGCTTGAAGAACATTTCGGCGCGGCGGCGGCGCGAGTTCGGCACGAGGAGAACACTGACACCCTTCTTGCCGGCGCGACCGGTGCGGCCGGAGCGATGCTGCATCACCTCCGGATCGTTTGGCAGTTCGGCATGGATGACGAGGCTCAGGCCGGGCAGATCGATGCCGCGCGCGGCGACGTCGGTGGCGACGCAGACGCGGGCGCGGCCGTCGCGCAGCGATTGCAGCGCGGTGGTGCGTTCGTTCTGCGTCAGTTCGCCTGACAGGGCGACAACCAGGAAGCCACGTTCCAGCAGCGCGGCTTGCAGGTGCTTGACGGCATTGCGCGTGTTGCAGAACACGAGGGTGCTCGGCGCCTCGTAGAAGCGCAGGATGTTGACCACGGCGTGTTCGGCTTCGTGCGCGGCCACGCGAATGGCGCGATATTCGATATCGGCGTGGCCCTGATCGTCGCCGCGGACTTCGACGCGGAACGCGTCCTGTTGATATTGCTTCGCCAGCGCGACGATGCCGCGCGGCAAGGTGGCCGAAAACAGCAGCGTGCGCCGCGCTGCGGGCGTGGCCTCGAGCAGAAACTCCATGTCCTCGCGGAAGCCGAGGTTGAGCATCTCGTCGGCCTCGTCGAGCACGATGGCCTTGAGCTCGGAGAGGTCGAGACGGTGGCGCCGCAGGTGATCGTACAGGCGGCCGGGGGTGCCGACCACGATGTGCGCGCCTTCGGAGAGTTCCCGGTGTTCGCGGCGGGGATCCATGCCGCCGACGCACGACACGACCCGCGCGCCGCAGTATTTATAGAGCCAAATCAGCTCGCGCTGGACCTGGATCGCGAGCTCCCGCGTTGGCGCCACCACGAGCGCCAGCGGCTTTGACGCGCGTTCGAGGCGCTCGGCGCGGCCGAGAATGTCGGCGGCGATGGCGAGCCCGTAGGCGACGGTCTTGCCCGAACCGGTCTGCGCCGAGACCAGAAGGTCGCGCCCGGCGGCGTCGCCGGCCAGCACCGCCTTCTGTACCGGCGTCGGCTCGGCGTAGTTACGCTCCGCCAAAGCGCGGGCGATCGACGGAAATTCGGACATGAACGTCATCTTGGGGGCTGGTTCTTCAGGTTCGCGCACGAAAACGGGAACGCGGCGGGGCAAGCCCGCGGGTCCTGTCCAAGCGTCGGAATGGGAGCGTGCCATCTATTCCTTTGGCGCCGCGCCGTAAAGGGGCGACCGGGTGGGGCGGGCCGCGCAAAAATATATCTAGAATATAGCTATGTTGACCTACCAAAGAGACGGTGTCAGCCTTTCGGCCTCCGACGGAATGCAATCGAGGTCGATGTGCTGGCCTTTCTTTCGCGCAGCAGGAAGTTTCTCCGGAAGAGCTGCAGTGCCGGGTCGAATTGGGCGTGTGCCACCGGCTGCTGGCCTACTTCGGCATCGAGGATCTGACCTGCAACCACATTTCGGCGCGCATTCCGGATCAGCGGAACCATCTGCTGACAAGGCCGATGATTTCCTGTTCCGCGAAACCACGGCGTCTAGCATGTGGAAATACAAACTCGACGGCACGCCGGTCAGGCCGGACATCGGTCCGATGATGGAAGCCGTCAAGACGATTCACGCGGCGGTTCTGGAGGGGCGGCCCGAGATCGGCTGCAAGATGCATACGCATACGCCGTCAGATATCGCGGTGGCCTCGCAGAAATGCGGCCTGCTGCCGATCAGCCAGCACGCGGTCATCTTTCACAACCGCGTCGGCTATCACGACTTCAAGGGCTTCGAGCTCGAGAAGGGCATGCGCAACGCGCTGCTGGAAGACTTTGGCGACAAGAGCGTCGTGATCATGCGCAATCACGGCGCGCTGGTGATCGCGCCGGCGATCGCTGAGGCGTTTCTGAAGCACCATAATTCGCCTGCCGGGCGCAGGTAATACGGCAGCGCGGGCGGCCGTCCCGACCGAGCGCTCTTGTTGCGTTGCGGCAACTCACGATCATCGGATGTTTAACATCGGATGATTGCGCCGACATAAGATCTGTGTATCCTCGACCATGCCAGCGGGCCCAAGAGCCGGCGGCAGGGAGCGAACACGATCGTGCCGACCACGCGCGCCAAATCTGCGAGGCGTCCGAAGCCGGGCCGCATTCATGCGGTGCTGACGACGCTCGGCCGCGAGATCGCTCAGGAGATCATCCCCGCAGGAGCGCTGCTTCCGCCCGAGCACGACCTCGAAGTCCGCTTCGCCGTCGGCCGCGGCGTCGTTCGTGAGGCGATCAAGACGCTGTCGGGAAAGGGACTTGTCAGCGTCCGGCCGCGCCATGGCACCCGGGTCTTGCCGCGCAGCGACTGGAGCTTGCTCGATCGGGATGTGTTGAGCTGGCTTGTCGGTCAGGACAAGCCCGACGTCGAACTTCTGCTGGCTATTCAGGAAGTCCGCTCGATCATCGAACCGGCCGCTGCCGCCCTCGCTGCCACCCGCGCCACCAAGAAGGATCGACAGCGGATCAACGCGGCTCTGGCGGCGATGGAAATTTCAGACAATCAGGCCTCCGCGACGGCCGCGGACAAGGCCTTTCACCTCGCGATTCTGGACGCGACCCACAATCCCGTCCTGCAGGGTTTTCGCGGCGCGATCGACACCATTCTGAGCACGGTGTTTCTCGTTGCGGTGGACAGCGTTGGCGGCTGGTTCGAGGGCAACTTGCCCAACCATGCCGCCACCGCTCGCGCCATCGAGGAGCGCGATGCCCAGAAAGCCCGTGACGCCATGGCGCAGCTCGTCGGTTACACGGGGTCCAGATTGTCGAAGCGGCAGGCCGGCTCCCGCCGCGACGGACGGCCCGGCGGCCCCAGCATTCTGAGGCAAACCTGATGATGCAGCACCGGCTCTCATCGGCGCTCTGGTTCTGCGCCCCGTTTGTGGTCCTTCTCGTTCTGTGGACCGTTCTGATCCCGTATTTCAATGTCAATCCACGACTGTTTCCTCACCTCGGCTCCGTGATCCAGGCCGGCCTTGAAGGAATCAAAGACGGCACGCTTATCCAGCACATTGGCGCAAGCCTGATGCGCGTCGCCGTCGGCACGGTGCTCGCGCTTCTGGTCGCCATCCCGCTGGGGATTGCCATGGGCGTGAGCCCCGTCGTCTCGAGCTTCCTGACGCCGCTGTTCAGGTTCTTCTCGGTGCTGGCGGGCATAGCCTGGATTCCGATCGCCACCCTCTGGTTCGGCTACGGCTTCGGCGCCATTACGTTTGTCATTTTCAACGCGGTGTTCTTCATCGTGACCTACAACACGCTGCTCGGCGTCTCGACCATTCCGCTGCCTGTGCGCAATGCGGCCGCCTCTCTCGGGGCAGGGAAGTGGGCGATGCTGACCGAAGTGCTGTTGCCGGGCGCGTTACCCAACATCGTCACTGGCATACGCACGGGCCTCGGCTTTGCCTGGCGCGGCCTGATCGCCGCCGAGATGATCGCGACCAATGTCGGCCTCGGCTATATGCTGTTCGTCGCGCGTGACTTCTACAAGACCGAAGTGATTGTGCTCGGCATGATCGTTATCGGCGTGCTGTGGTTGCTGCTCGACCGGCTGCTGCTCGCGCCGTTGGAACGCGCCACCATCGAGCGCTGGGGCATGGTGCAACGCTCATGAAGCCGGTCATCCTCAACATCTGGAGTTTTCTGGTTCGCCTGACGGCGCGCTTTCCTTCGATCGGCTCGATCGCGCCCTTCATTCCGATCGTCGCGGCGTGGTGGATCGTCACCGAATTGCAGATATTTCCCCGTGTCTTCCTGCCGGGGCCCGGCGACGTCGTGCGCTCGTTCGGCTTGCTGGTCTATACAGGGGTTCTGCCGGAGTATTTGCAGGACAGCATGGTACGGCTTGCGGTCGGCGCGTTCTGGGGGATCGCGCTCGGCATTCCGCTTGGCATCCTGGTCGGCCTCAGCCAGCGGGCGCATACGGCGCTTTGGCCGCTGCTTCTTTTCTTTCAGGCTATCGGCGACATCGCCTGGCTGCCGATCCTGGTGATCTGGTTCGGCTATGGCCTCGTCACCATGACGGTGGTCATCGTCTACACGGTCATCTTCCCAGTCGTGCTGAACACCGTGCTGGGCGTGCGATCGATTCCCATCACCATGGAACGCGCGGCGCGGAGCCTTGGCTGCTCGCGCACCCGCATGCTGTGGGAAGTGGTGCTGCCCGGCGCGCTCCCGAATATCGTGACCGGCCTGCGCAACGGTCTCGGCTACGGCTGGCGGGCCTTGATCGCCACCGAGATCATCGTCGGCACCAGCGGCATCGGCTTTCTCATGTTCGATGCGCGCCGCGCCGGTTCGGTCGTCGAGATTCTGCTCGGCATGATCATTCTGGGCATCCTTTGGTACATCGTCGATAGCTGGATCCTCGCGCCGATCGAGCGGGCGACCGGACAGCGTTGGGGACTGGTGACGCGATGAAGAACCTGACCATCCGCAATCTGTCGAAGACCTATTTCGACCCTTATGCCGGTACAAACGTCACGGCCGTGCACGACGTATCGCTGAACGTGGAGCAGGGCGAGTTCGTGTGCATCGTCGGGCCGTCCGGCTGCGGCAAGACCACGATCCTCAACATGATCGCCGGCTTCCTTCCGCACACCGGCGGGGACATTCTGGTTGGGGGCCGGCCCGTCAATGGGCCTGGGCCCGATCGCGGCGTGGTGTTCCAGTCGTTTGCGTTATTTCCCTGGAAAACCGTGCTGGAGAACGTCGCCTTTGGCCCGAAGATGCGCGGCGTCGGCAAAGCCGAGCGCGAGAAGATCGCGCATGAGTATCTGGCACTCGCCAAGTTGACCGAAGCGGCGGGGCGCTATCCCGCGGAGTTGTCGGGTGGCATGCAGCAACGCGTCGGCGTGGTGCGCGCGCTGGCGAACGAGCCGGACGTGCTCTTGATGGACGAGCCGTTTGCCAGCGTGGATGCCCAGACGCGCATGACGCTGCAGGAAGAGCTGACCCGCATCTGGCAGGAGAAGCGGCCGACCGTCATTTTCATTACACACGACGTCGCCGAGGCCGTGTTCCTTGCTAACCGGGTGGTCGCCTTGTCGAAAGGGCGGGTGCTCGAAGAAATCGACGTGGATCTGCCGCGGCCGCGCTCATGGGATGCGCTGAATGACGATCCTCAGTTCAAGGAACTGACGGGCCGCGTGCTGCAACTCGTGCGGTCAGCGTGAAACATGCTGCGTGATGCCCTCCGATCGCGAAAGGCGCATATCCTGATCGCGGTGGCGATTTGCTATATCGCCTGGCAGCTCTGGCTGACGATCGCGGCGCCGCGGAAGGTTGCGGACTTTTCGGGCAGTTCGGAGAAGGTCAATATTCTGGTCAAGCTGCCGTTTGAACCGGAACGCTTCCACGTTCAGCTCTTCCAGACATACGGCAGGGTGTCCGGAACACAAGAAAAAGCCGTTGAAGTACGTGGCGTAAAACGAGCGGACCTGACGACCGTCGCCCGGCCTTATTGGGTGACGCGCGTCGAGCCGCTTCAACCAGGGGGAGGATGATATGATGCGACGAATTGCGATGCTGTTCTGCGCCTTGATGCTGCTGATGCCGTCATTGGCAACGGCGCAGACCAAGGAGCCCGTCAAGCTCAAGGTCGGCATGGTGGCGGCTGTCGACATGCTGGCGTTGCCGATTGCCCTCGAGCGCGGCTTCTTCGAGAAATACGGCCTCGATGTCACCATCGCGCGTCCTTACGCGACCGGCGTTGACGCGCTCAATGCCTTGCAGGCCGGCGAAACCGATATGGTGCAGGCCGGCGTGCCGGCCATCGGCGCCATCCTGCGCGGCATGGACCTCGTGTTCATCGGTAACTTCAGCGGTAACGCCACCAAGCTGGGTTCGGACGCGACGCTGGCGCTGATCGCCGGCAAGGACTCCGGGATGGTCAAGGGCGATCTCAAGAGCCTCAAGGGCAAGAAGATCGCCACGTCTTTCGGCACCATCAACCATCTCTACATTCTCGGCCTGCTCGAAAAGGCCGGCCTTACGCCAGCCGACGTGACGCTCGTCAATACGCCGCCGCCGGAAATGAACGTGGCGCTGCTCGCCAAGGGCGTGGACGGCTTCGTGTGCTGGGACCCGGTGCCCGTGATCGGCATGAAGGACGTGCCGGGCGCGATCGAAGTGATCCGCGGCGGCGACGTCATCTCCTATCTCGGCTTCAACGTCGCCCTGCGGCCGTGGCTGGAGAAGAACGGCGAGACGGCCGAAAAATTCCTGGCGGCCGTCTCGGAAGCCGATCAGTGGATGCGCAAGAATCCGAAGCAGGCCGCCGCCATTGGCACGCGCTGGATTCCCGGTTTGAAGCTCGACGTGGCCGAGACCGCGATGGAGTATAACATCCAGCAGGTGGACCGCCGCATCTCGGCGCATAACTATCGTGCGCTATGGCAGGCCCAGGACACGCTGCAGCGGCTCAGCGTGATCAAGTCGGTGTTCGATGTGAACAAGCACATCGAGCCGAAGTACATCCTCAACGTGATGAAGACGCACCCGGACCTGTTCTCGGATCTCAAGCCCATTCCGGAAGAAGTCGCGATCAAGCCGGGATACGTGTTCAAGCCCTGACATCGATTTGCCGCGCACCGACGTCCGGTGCGCGGCAACCTGATCTTCCGCCGATGCGGCCGACCGCATTGGCTTGACCGTGCATGTCCGGAAGAATGCCGGGCGCGCGGCGGGCCAGATGAGAGCCATCGCTTACATGACGGTCGCGGCTGCCGTCGCCTGTTCGTGCAACCAGGCGCGAAACGCCTGCAGCGGAGGATAGGACGAGCGGGGGGGCGGCCAGGCGAGATAGTAATGTCCGGTGCTCTTGATGGCGCCATCGACCGGCACGACCAGATCGCCCCGCGCCAGTTCGGCCTCTATCAGGAATTTCGGCAGCAAAGCCAGGCCCATGCCTGCCGTCGCCGCCTGCGCCGCGGTGGCGAATTGATCGATCATCATGCCGTGGACGCCGTCCGGGTCGAGTCCCATGGCCGCGAACCAGTGGTGCCAGGCGTCCGGACGCGACGCCAGATGCAGAAGCGGCGCCTTGAGCAGATCGGACGGCGTTCGGATCCCGAGCCGGTCGCGCAGGGCGGCGCTGCAGGCCGGCACCACGGTCTCGCCCATCAGAAGCTCCATTTCCGCGCCGGGCCAGTCGGGCTCTCCGAAATGGATCGCGGCATCGATCTGTTCGAAATGGAAGTCGAACGGGGCCAGCCGCGTCGTGAGATTGATGGTGATGCCCGGATTGGCGCCCAGAAAGCTGGGCAGGCGTGGCGCCAGCCAGCGTGTGCCGAACGTCGGCAGGATCGCCAGATTGAGGCTGCCGCCAGCCGGATTGGCACGTAAATCCAAAGTCGCGGTGCCGATGCGCCGCAGGGCCTCGCGAATTTCCGCGGCATAGGCCGTGCCGGCCGCGGTCAGCTTCACCGTCTGCCGCTCGCGCAGAAACAGGGCGCAGCCGAGCATGTCCTCGAGCGCACGGATCTGCCGGCTGACCGCGCTCTGGGTCAGATTGAGCTCGGCCGCCGCTCTGGTGAAGCTTGCGCTCCGTGCCGCCGCTTCGAAGGCATAGAGCAGGGACATCGACGGCAGGAAGCGGCGGGACATCGCCATGACAGCCTCAGTTCATTCCGTTTAGTCATGATGTTAGGCCGGATCATCGTTTGCATCCAGCCCGGCCGCGGCCAAGATACCGGTTCAAAGCCCAATCCGGGCGACAATAAAAATCCAGTAAAATCAGGTTGATAAATGGGCGCATCGGCACCCTCCGCGGCCTATTCCTGGCCCGACGACATCCGCACAGCCTTCTCCCAGGCCATGTCAGTTATGTATCGGGCGGAGGTGCCCCAGTACGGAACGCTCCTCGACCTGGTGGCCGACGTCAACAGCCAGACGCTCGCCGCGGATCCGGTATTGCGCGCCCGGCTGAACGCCAGCGACGATCTAGACCGCATCAACGTCGAACGCCACGGCGCCATCCGGGTCGGCACCGCGGCGGAACTGTCCTTCATTCGCCGGCTATTCGCCGTGATGGGCATGGTGCCGGTCGGTTATTACGACCTTTCGGTCGCCGGCGTGCCCGTGCACTCCACGGCCTTCCGCCCGGTGAGCGAGGCCGCGCTGGCCAGCAATCCGTTCCGCGTCTTCACCTCGCTGCTGCGGCTCGAGCTGATCGACGATGACGGCCTTCGCCGCGAGGCCGAAGCTGCTCTGGCGCGCCGGCGCATCTTTTCGGATGAACTGCTCGACCTCGTCGAGCGCTTTGAAGGCAATGGCGGGCTTACCGAGGACGAGACGGCGCGCTTTGTGCGCGAGGCCGTACGGGTCTTCCAGTGGCACAGCGCCGCGACCGTCGATGCAGGAACCTATCGCCGCTTGAGCGGGGCGCATCGGCTGATCGCCGACATCGTTGCTTTCCGGGGACCGCATATCAATCATCTGACGCCGCGCACCCTCGACATCGACGAAGTGCAGCGCCGCATGCCGGAGCGCGGCATCGCCGCCAAGGCGGTGATCGAAGGTCCGCCGCGGCGCGCCTGTCCGATCCTGCTGCGGCAGACCAGTTTCAAGGCGCTCGAAGAGCCGATCCTGTTCGGCAGCGGCGAGGAGCAGATCGCAGGGACGCACACCGCGCGCTTCGGTGAGATCGAGCAGCGCGGCCTTGCCCTGACGCGCAAGGGGCGGGCGCTTTACGACGAACTGCTGGCCGCGGCGCGCCAAGATGGCGTGCAAGGCGACCGCGAGGCGAGCTACGAAGAGCGGCTGGCGGCGGCGTTCAAGGCGTTTCCCGACGACCACGAGACGCTGCGTCTTCAGGGCTTGGGCTACTTCAAATATGCGCTGGGCAATGCCGCGCGTCGCGACATTCACGACACCGCCGCGACCATGCCGATAGAGGACCTCGTGCGCCTCGGCATCGTCGACGCCTATCCGATTGTCTATGAGGACTTCCTGCCCGTGAGCGCGGCCGGAATATTCCAATCCAATCTCGGCGGCGAGGAGCGGCGGCTCTACGAGACCAGTGCCGCCCGCGCGGCATTCATCGAGGCGCTCGGCGTTCCGGTGCTCGACGAGTTCGACATTTACGAACAGACCCAGCGGTCTTCGATCGCTGCGGTGCGCGCGGCCTTGACGCAGCGTCTGCTTCTCAAGACAGACCATTCTGACCAAAGATCGGAAAGACCGTGACCCAGATGCAGACCCAAATCAAAACCGAAGTCCGCAACGTTCTCGATGCGCTCGGCGTGCCGCCGGCGCAGACGCAAGGCGGCACGCTGAAGGTCGTGTCGCCGGTGGATGGCGTCGTGGTGGCCGAGGTGCCGGAGACGACGGCGGCCGAGGCGGGCAAGCTGATCGGAAAGGCGCATGAGGCTTATCTGAAGTGGCGCGCGGTGCCGGCGCCGCGCCGCGGCGAGTTCGTGCGCGTGCTCGGCGAGGAGTTGCGCGCGGCCAAGCCCGCGCTCGGCAAGCTCGTCAGCCTGGAGGTCGGCAAGTCGCCGTCCGAGGGGCTGGGCGAAGTGCAGGAGATGATCGACATTTGCGATTTCGCCGTCGGCCTGTCGCGGCAACTCTATGGCCTCGTCATCCAGTCCGAGCGCGAGGATCATCGCCTGACCGAGCAATGGCACCCGGCCGGCGTGGTCGGCGTCATCTCGGCGTTCAACTTCCCGGTCGCGGTGTGGTCCTGGAACGCGGCGCTGGCCTTCGTCTGCGGCGATTCCGTTGTCTGGAAGCCGTCGGAGAAGGCGCCGCTGACGGCGCTGGCCGTCGCGGCGATCATGGCGCGCGCGGCCAGGACGTTCGGCGGCGTGCCGGACGGCTTGCTGACCATGCTGATCGGTGGCCGCGCCATCGGCGAAGTTCTGGTGGACGATGCGCGCGTGCCGGTCGTCTCCGCCACCGGCTCGACACGCATGGGCCGCCTCGTCGGCGAGCGCGTCGCGCGCCGCTTCGGCCGCGCCATTCTCGAACTCGGCGGCAACAATGCTTCCATCGTCACGCCATCGGCCGATCTCGATCTGACTTTGCGCGCGGTCGCCTTCGGCGCCATGGGCACCGCCGGCCAGCGTTGCACCACCATGCGCCGCCTCATCGTGCATGAGAGCGTCTACGACAAGCTCGTGCCGAAGCTGGCGAGCGTCTACAAGTCGATCTCCATCGGCAATCCGGTCACGTCCGATGCGCTGGTCGGGCCGCTGATCGACGGCCGCGCTTTCGAGTCGATGCAGGCCGCCCTCGCGGCGGCGAAGAAATCCGGCGGCGTCGTGCATGGCGGCGAGCGCGTCGACATCAACGGGCCGAACTCGTTCTATGCGCGGCCGGC